>Ga0315273_10009843_pt1 | contig 12155 bp, 11 predicted proteins | sample YL17G02_0_MG_FD_205753 | JGI IMG/M metagenome (GOLD analysis project Ga0315273, IMG submission 205753) | Sediment microbial communities from Yellowstone Lake, YNP, Wyoming, USA - YL17G02_0 | ecosystem: Environmental > Aquatic > Freshwater > Lake > Sediment | place: USA: Wyoming | collected... | reverse complement strand
GCTCCAGGTCGGCGATGCAGTTGGCCAGGTACACGCTGAACACCACGTCGCGGTATTCCTCGGGGGAGTCCAGCGGGGAGTGGTGGAAGCGGATGGCCGCCACCAGCTGTTCCGGGAAGTTCCACTTCTTGGCGATCAGCGCGCCGACCGCGGCGTGGTTCAACCCCATGGAGAAGCTCTCCAGCAGCTTGTTGGGGATCTGCTTTTCCTTGCAGAACTTCTTGATCCGCTCCACCAGGTCGGGACGCAGGCTGGCGATGATGATCTGGCCCAGGTCGTGCAGAATCCCGCCCACGTACACGTCGTCCAGGATGTCCTTGCGCTTGCGGAAGCTCTTGGCCAGGTTGTAGGCGTAGAAGGCCGTGCGGTAGGCGTGCTGCCACATGGAGCGCATCTCCTCGTACTTGGTGCCCAGGATTTTCTGGGTCCCGTGGGTGTACAAGAGGTTGCGCAGGCCCTTCATCCCCACCAGCTTGACCGCCTCCACGATGTTGTCCACCCGCTTGGGCAGCATGAACTGGGCCGAGTTCACCAGCTTCAGCAAATCGGCGGTAAGGCCGGGGTCGGTGGAGATCTGCCGGGCGATGTCCGTGAGCTCCGATTTTGGGTCGGAGATCAGCTTCTGCAGATAGATGATGTTGTCCGGAAACTGGGGGAGGCTTTCCACCTCCCGGATGATCTGCTGGGTGAGCTGGTCCATCTTCTGGACCTGCACCTCGGAGAAGGGGATGGCCAGCGAGGCGACCGTCTCCCCGTTTTCCACCTCGATGTGGAAGGCGTCCTCGTCCAGCCCGATTTTCTTGAGCATCAGGATCAGGATGACGATCCCCAGGCCCGCGCCCTCCGAGGTGTCCAGCACCGTGGCGAAAGCCTCCTCCATGGAGCTGAAGGCCCGCGAGCGGGCGATGCGGTCGAAGATGCGGATATGCTCGGTCTTGGTGATCTCCACGTTGTTGCGCACCGAGATGGTGAAGTTTCGCTCCCTGGCGTGGAACAGCACCTTGATGTACAGCCCCTGGTCCTTCTGCTTCTGGAGGTAGTGCTGGATGTTCTCCAACGTGTCCTCCTTGAAGGTCTTCATCCCCAGGGCGTAGTCCGCGGAGTCGTTCAGGTTCAAGCCCTTTTCCTGGAAGTAGGCCCGTTTGGTGTTGGCCTTCTTGGCGTTGACGGCCAGCTCGCGCAGGCAGTAGGCCAGCTGGTCCTTGATCTCCGCATTGCCCAGCTCGACGAGCAACGAGGTCAGCACCTCTTCCAGGTACTCCTCGGTCTCATGGGGCAGGGTGAACGTTTTAAAGGTCAGGGGCGTGGCGTTGTGTGCGGCCCGCTTGATTTGTTCTTGGTCGATCTGAGGCGCCATTGGGCTGGCTTGAGAGTACCTTCGACGGCATGGGTTGTCAAGCCGCGGCCGGGGTTCGTTGCCACGCCCCCCGGTCGCTGGTATAATGCGCTGGAAATGCGCCTGACGGAATTCGACCGGCTCCTGCGGGGAATGCTGGAGCTGGACACGGTTGCCCCTGATGATTCCGCCATGAACGGGCTGCAGGTGGCCAACTCCCGGGACGAGGCCGCTCGGGTGGCCTGCGCGGTGGACGCCTGCCTGGAGTCCATCCGGCGGGCCGCCGAGTGGAAGGCCGACGTGCTGTTCGTGCACCACGGCCTGTTCTGGGGCGAACCCCTGGCGCTCGCCGGGGGGCACTACCGTCGGGTTCGGGAGCTGCTGGCCGGCGACTGCGCGCTGTATGCGGTGCACCTGCCCCTGGACCTGCACCCTGAGCTCGGCAACAACGCCGGAATCGCGCGGCGCCTCGGCCTGCGTGCCGTGCGGCCCTTCGGCGAGCACAGGGGGCTGAAGATCGGCTGCCAGGGGGAGTTCGCCGAGCCCAGGAGCTTGGCTGAGGTGCAGGCCTTGCTGCCGGGCGCCCGCCAGGCACTCGGGGTGCTGCCCTTCGGCCCGGAGGCCATCCGCACCGTGGGCATCGTGTCCGGCGGCGCCGCCCGGGACGCTCTGCAGGCAATCGACGAAAGGCTGGACCTGTTCATCACGGGTGATGCCTCCCATACCGTGTATCACTACTGCCTGGAGGGCCGCATCAACGTGATCTTCGGCGGTCACTACCTGACCGAGGTGTGGGGGGTGAAGAGCGTGGGGGAGAGGCTCGGCGCGGAGCACGGCCTCCAGACCTGTTTCCTGGACGTCCCGACCGGACTATAACGGAGGTAAGCCTTTGCGCGACGTGAAATCCAAGCTGCTGCCGCTGCTGCTCACCGTGGGGGTGATCGCGGCCGACCAGATCGTGAAGTGGATCGTGACCAAGACCCTGCCGTACGGCCGGCCGGTGGAGGTGATCGGCGATTTCCTGCGCTTGGTCTACGTGCAGAACCCCAACATCGGCTTCAGCATCGGCCGCTCCCTGGGTGGGGGCGGCCGCTTCGTGCTGGCCCGCCTGCTGCCCCTGCTGGTATCCGGGATCCTCCTGGTCTACTTCCTGGTCGGCAGGGACATCACGCGCTTCCAGCGCTGGATCCTGGCGGCTGTGCTGGGCGGGGGCCTGGGAAACTACGTGGACCGCATCTTCCGGCGCGGCGAGGTCGTGGACTTCATCGACGTGAAGTTCTACGGGATCTTCGGGATGCAGCGCTGGCCGACCTTCAACCTGGCCGACTCCACCCTGGTGGTGGCGGGGATCCTGCTGCTGGCCAGTTTCCTGTTCACCCGGGAGAAGAAGCCGGCATGAACAAGAAGCTCAACACCGCGCTGTTCATGATCGGGGCCACGCTCTTCAACCTGGTGCTGCTGTTCGTGCTGATCCTGTTGGCCCTGCTCGCGCTCACAGCCGTGTTCGCGGATCGCCTGGGCCCGAACGTGATGTCCATCCTCCTGATCGTGGTGTTCCTGGGCGCGATGGTCGGCTCCTTCCTGATCTACAACCAGGTGGTCAAGTTCGTCGCGCGCAAGATCAACATGGAGAAGTACTTCCTGCCGCTGTTCAAGCGCCGGCCGCCGAGGAAGGACTCGGCTCAGTAGCCGTCCGACATGGCGATGTTCTGGTCCCTCTTGTACAGCTCGCCGTAGACGAAGCCGCGGTTTTTCAGGTTGTCCTTGATGGCCTGGGGTAAGGGCAGGTTGCGCCAGAAGATGCCCCGCACCTCCCGGTCCAGCTTCTGGGTGCCTTGAGCTTCCTTGGTGATCCACAGCGTGTAGTCGCGTATGAAGAAGTCCTTCACGTCGCCGCGCAGCTTCTGCTCGTCGAACCACTGGTAGTACTTGCCGGTGATCCCCTCTTCCATCCAATAGTGCTGGGCCTTCTCCTTGGCCACCTGCCAGCGCAGGTCGGCCAGGGCGGAGAGCACCGCGTAATCCAGGTCCTTGGGGAACAGGGGGATGGCGATGCGGCCGCGGCTGGAGGCGCGGTTGAAGCGCTCGAAGGGCTCCCAGCACACTCCGGTCTCCCCGTAGCTGGGCAGCAGCAGCACGTGCGGGACGATGCGCGTGGTCTGTCCCTTGAAGGTGCGCTCGAACAGGCCGGTGTCCAGGGCCTCCACCCGGGCCATGGCGTTGATCACGTTCTCGCGGGTGGCGATCTCCTTGATGTTCGGCCGGAAGTACTGCTTGGCCAGGATGGGGAAGTGATTGCCTTGCCGGCCCACGCACATCTTGGACATCTGGCGCACCGAGCCGAACTCGGCCAGCACGGTGGCCCGGTCCACGGAAACCGCCGGTCCGCCGTCCTCGACCTTCTCCTCCAGCTCTCTCAAATCCCGGTCAATGCCCTCCACCGAGGCGTAGGACTCGCGCACCTCGCGGTCGAGGTTGGAGAGGCTGCGGAGGATGTTCTGGATCTGGACGATGGCCTCCCGCTGCTCGGGGCTGAAGGCGTCCTTGAGGCCCCCGAAATCCGCGCGGGTCTGGTGGCGCAGGATGGTCTGGACGCAGGCGGCCAGGCCGCCTTCGGTCTCCTCCAGCTGGCGCACCTTGCCCGCCAGCAGCGACAGCTCGGCCTGCCGTTGCCCCCTCCTCTTTTCGATGATCTCGCGGGTCTTGGAGCCGGCGTCCTGCTTGGCCCGCTTGACCTCGTCGGAGGCCGAAGGGTTCACCGCGCCCTGCGCGATTTTCAGCAGCCACTCGTCCTGGTAGTGCACGGGCTCGCCGGTGTTGTTGTTGAAGATGATGCAGCTCACCAGGGAGCGCTGTTCCTCGGAGAGCAGCGCGGGGGAGAGCATGCCGAAGCGCAGGAGCAGGCGCTGATGGGCGGGCATGGCAGGGGAGATGCGGCCCGCGATCTGGGTGGCCATTTCCCAGTAGGCGGTGGCCAGACGCGCGCGCAGCACCGACTTGGTCTGGGGGTCCTCGGTGGCGGCGAACTGGGTGAGCAGGTCGTGCACCCGCTTTCCCTGCTCGCCCTGCTCACCGAGCAGCTTCTTGTAGTAGTTCTTGTCCTGGAAGAAGGGCTTGGGCGCCTCTTCCTGCTTGCTCTGGAACTCGAAGGTTTTACGGGCGGTATCGACCCGCTCGGCCTGCTGCTGCTCGAGGGGATGCGCGTCCTGGAACAGATCCGTGAACTCCGGCTTCGCCTCCGCCTTGGGAACGGCGATCCCCATGAGGTCGGCTATTTCAGGATCCAGTTGCCCGGAGCCAAAATCCTTGCTCATTTGTTCGGTCTTGGAGGCGAAGGGAATCGAACCCACGACCTCTTGAATGCCATTCAAGCGCTCTAGCCAACTGAGCTACGCCCCCGAACGTTCTGAATGATAGTAAGGCCCCGCGTATTTGTCAACCGCCTTGCCCTGCTGCTATACTGGGGGGCGGCGACGTGGGGGCGGAGGAGAGGAGAGGAGAGAGGAATATGGAAGGCAGGATCGTCTACTTCGACAAGCCGGGCGCGCACAATACCGCCGAGGCGCTGCGCATCGCCCGCCGGCGGGCCGGGGAGCTGGGCATCCGGCAGGTGGTGCTGGCCTCCACGCACGGGCGCACGGCCCTCGCGGCCGCTGAGACGTTCCGGGGCTCGGGCATCGAGCCGATCGCCGTGTCGCTCTCCGCGGCCTTCGGCTCCGAGGGCTGGACCATGACCCCGCAGGAGCGCCGGCTGGTCGAGGCCGCGGGCGTGCGCGTGCTCACCACCCTGCACGGCCTGGCCGACGGGGTGGCCGAGGGCCTTTTCGGGGGCGGCACCCCGGGCGCCGTAATAGCCGAAATCCTGCGCTGCTTCTCGCAGGGCTTGAAGGTGGCCGTGGAGGTTTCGATCATGGCCGCGGAGGCCGGCTGGATCGAAGCGGGCCGGGAGATCGTGGCCCTGGGCGGGACCAACGACGGAGCGGACACGGCCGTTGTGCTGCGACCCGCCTTTGCGCGAAAGATCAAGGACCTGGCCGTCTGCGAGCTGCTGTGCAAGCCGCGCCTGCCGTAGGCAACTCCTCCCGCCCTGACCGCGCCCACCTTGCGCTCGCCGGCCGGCGCGTGCTACGCTGCCGGCATCATCCATGAAAATCCTGCTGATCTCCCCGTGCAAAGATCCCTCGATCCGGAAGCCGAAATTTCTCATGATCCCCCAGCTGGCGCTCCACCTGATCGCCGGCCTCACCCCGCCGCAGCACCAGGTCAGGATCATCGAGGAGGAGCTCGAGCCGGTGGACCCGGAGGAGCCCTGCGACCTGGTGGGGATCAGCTGCATGACCTCCAATTCGGCGCGGGCCTACGCCCTGGCCCGAGAGTTCAGGAAGCGCGGTGCCCGGGTGGTCCTGGGCGGGGTGCACCCCACGATCCTGCCCGAAGAGGCAGCGCAGTTCGCGGACAGCGTCGTGGTGGGCGAGGCCGAAGGGGTGTGGGAGCGCCTGCTGGCGGACGCCGAAAAGGGCCGCCTCCAGCCCCGCTACCATGACCCCTGCCCTCCCCTGGACCGATACGTGCCGATCGGCAGCCGCAGGGGCGCGCGCAAGACCCTCTTCGACGTGGTCCCGATCATGACCACCCGCGGCTGCCCCTACAACTGCGAGTTCTGCTGCGTGCACGACATCTTCGGCCGCCGCGTCCGGCACGTCCCCGTGCCCAACGTAGTGCGGGACATCCGGGATTCCGCAGGCCGTTCCTTCATTTTCCTGGACGACAACATCGTCGGCGACCCCGTCTATGCCCGCGAGCTGTTTCGGGCGATCAGGCCCCTGCAAATCCGCTGGGTCGGCCAGGCCACGCTTTCAGTGGCTCGGGACGAGGAGCTGCTGGAGCTGGCCCGCGACAGCGGCTGCATGGCGTTGTTCTTCGGCCTGGAGAGCGTGTCGGAGAGCCGGCTCAAGAACCTGCGCAAGTCCATCAAGGATCTGGCCGGCATCCGCGACGCCATCCGCAAGGTGAAGGCCCACGGCATCTACCTGCACGCCTCCGTGATCTTCGGCTTCGACGACGACACCTTCGATACCTTCCCGGATACCCTGGACTTCCTGGAACGAAACCGGATCAGCTCCGCCTCGATCAACATCCTGACCCCCTACCCGGGGACGGTGGTCTTCAACCGTTTCCGGCAGGAAGGACGCCTGCTGAGCGAAGACTGGACCCACTACGACCACTCTACCGTGGTGTTCCGGCCGAAGAACATGAGCGCCCTGGAGCTGCAGGCCGGCCGCTTATGGGCGGTCAGGGAATACACCAGGACTCCTGCGGTCTTGACGCGGCTGGCCGCTCACTTGGACCACCCCCTGTTGCACCTGGTTCTCAACCTGGGCATGAAGGCCAGCTGCAGGAAGGAGCTGAACGACTTTCCCGCCCTAGCCGAGCGGCTGTTCCCCCTGGGCGAGGAAGCCGCCGTCGCCCCGGGCTTCTCGCTGCGCGGCATCCGCCTGGCGGATTTCCTCACCCGGGGAAGGGCCTGATGGTGAGCTGCCTGTTCTTGGCCCTGGTGGACCTGCTGCTCACGGCGGTCCGGCGGGCCGTTTCCCTCGCCCTGGCCGGGAAGGACGCCGTCCTGCGGCTGTGGGATGACGCGGGCGCCCGGGAGCTGCTCTTCGAGGTTATCGAGTTCCTGCTCGGATGGTTCCGCGTGCTGGAGCTCTACCTGGGCCGGGTCCGGACCCGCATGAGGTACCGCGTCTTCTTCGACCGGCTCACTACCCCGATGAGCGAGCGCTACCGGCGCCTCCGCCGGGGCTGACGGCGGCGCCGCGCTCAAGGAGGGCCGTGGCTGCCGCTACCCGGTAGCCGCCTCCAGGGCGATCTCCATCATGGCGGTGTAGCCCTGCTGGCGCTGTTCCGTGGTGGCCGAAGCGAGAGTGACCAGGCTGTCGCTGGCCGTCAGGATGGACAGGGCCTGGGCGCCGCAGCCGGCGGCTAGGGTGTACAGCGCGGCGGTCTCCATTTCGGCGGCCAGCACCCCGTAGCGGGCCCACAGCTTCCAGAAATCCGGGTCGTCGGCGTAGAAGGTGTCGCTAGTGAGCACCGTTCCTACGCGCACCGGGACCTTGCGGGCCCGGGCGATCTCGTAGGCCCGCAGCAGCAGCTCGAAGGAGGCGGAGGCCGCGAAGTCGGCGCCGCCGAAGCGCAGGCGGTTGATCGCCGAATCGGTGCTGGCTGCCAGGGCCAGCAACACGTCCCCCAGCCCGATGGCCTCGTGCAGCGCCCCGCAGGTGCCGATGCGGATCAGGCGTCGGGCCCCGTACTCGTTGATCAGCTCGTAGGCGTAGATCGAGATCGAGGGGATGCCCATGCCGGTGCCCTGCACCGAGACGCGCTTGCCCTTGTACAGGCCCGTGAACCCGAGCATGCCTCGCACGCGGCTGTGGCACACCACCTCGCTCAGGTATTTTTCCGCCATGAACTGGGCGCGCAGGGGATCGCCGGGCAGCAGGACCGCCTCGGCTATTTCGCCGGGCTTGGCGCCGATGTGGATGCTCATAGGATCGCAGGATATCAGAATCGCTGCCTCGCCGCCACCGTGCAGGCGTGCCGGTCCCGACCGGCCCCCAGGGCACTTTTTCCCCCCGCGAGTGTTATATTCAACATAGACCTGGAAACAAGGAGCGGAAGATGAACGTGATCGAGCTGGAGAACGTGAAAAAGGACTATCCCCTCGGGGCGACCACGGTCCATGCCCTGCGGGGAGTGGACCTGGCGATCCGGGAGGGGGATTTCATTTCGATCGTCGGGCCTTCCGGCAGCGGCAAGACCACCCTGCTGAACATCATCGGCTGCATCGACGAGGCCACGGAAGGCTCCGTGAAAATCCACGGCAACGAGGTGACCACCCATTCGGACCGCCGCCTCACCGACCTGCGGCTGCACACCATCGGCTTCATTTTCCAGACCTTCAACCTGATTCCGGTGTTAAACGCGCGGGAGAACGTGGAATTCCCCCTGCTGCTCATGAAGAAGGAGAATCTTTCGAATAAGGAGATCCGCCGCAGGGCCGAGAAGCTGCTGGAGGAAGTGGGCTTGAAGGAGCAGATGCGCCAGAAGCCCTTCGAGCTGTCGGGCGGCCAGAGGCAGAGGGTAGCGATCGCGCGGGCGCTGGTCACCAAACCCGCCATCGTACTGGCCGACGAGCCGACGGCGAACCTGGACTCCGAGACCGGGGAGATGATCCTGACGATCATGAAGGAGCTGAACGTCATCGAGAAGACCACGTTCGTTTTCTCCACCCACGATCCGGACATCCTGAAATACGCCAACGGCGTGCTCAAGATAAAAGACGGCCTCATGGTGAGCTAGGGGGCCGACTATGCTGGTTTTCAAGATCGCCTGGAGAAACATCCTCCGCCACAAGGGCAAGAGCATCATCATCGGCAGCATCCTGTTCCTGGGGGCGCTCATCATGACCCTGGGCAACGCGACCGCCATCGGGATGCAGAAAGGCGTGGAGGAGAACATCGTCAGGGGCTTCACGGGGCACCTCGTCCTGGTCTCCGACCAGGAAACCAAGGACAACGTGCTGTTCACCCCTATGGCCAAGCCGCTGAAGATCCTGAGGGACTATGAAAAATTGAGCGCGGTGCTCCAGCAGCAGGACTACGTGAAGGATTTCATTCCCATGACCCGCGGCGGGGTGGCGATTCTGGGCGGAAGCGGCATGAACTTCCTGCTCACCTTCGGGTGCAACTTCGACGACTTCCAGCGCGTCTTCGGGAGCCCGATCGTTGCCGTGGAGGGCGAGCTGCTGCGCAATGGCGACCGCGGCCTGCTCATCAACGACAAGGGAAGGAAGAACCTCCACAAGATGGAAGGCTACTGGCTGATCCCCGCAGGCCAGGAGCTTGTCCGGGACAACCTCAGCCAGGAAGCCAAGAGTGAGCTGCCCGGTCTGCCGGTCAAGAGCTCGCTGGCCGTGGAAGGCTTCGGGGAGCCCAACTCGACCAATATGACGCTTCCGGTCAAGGCCATCATGCGCTTCAAGTCGCTGAACAATCTGATGCAGCAGCTGGCCATCATGGACATCGAGAGCTTCCGCCAGGTGTTCGGTTACTACACTGCGGCGGACGTCGTCGAGGAGCTTCCCCCCGAGCAGGAGCGGCTACTGGCCGCCGGGGAGGAGGATCTTTTCGGCTCCGCGGATATCTTCGCCAGCGGCTCGAGCTCCACGGTGGCCGAGCTGGAAAAGACCATCCGAAGGAAGGCGCAGGCCGTCGGCAAGATCAATTACGACAACGCCGCCTACAACTACGTTTCGGTCCTGCTGCATCCGGGGGAAGACCTCGCCGGCGCGGTGGAGCGCACCAGAAAGCTTATGAAGGACAACGGCTTGCCCGTGAAGGTCTTGAGCTGGAAGCAGGCCTCCGGTCAAGTCGCCCAGATTTCCGACATCCTGCGCATCATCATCAACGTCTTCGTGATTCTCCTGTTTTTCGTGGCGATCATCATCATCATGAACACCCTGAGCATGACCGCCCTGGAGCGCACCGAGGAGTTCGGGATGATGCGCGCGGTGGGCGCCCGCAAGGGGTTCATCACCCGGATGTTCCTGGCCGAGACGCTGTCCCTGTCCGCGCTGTTCGGCGGCGCCGGCCTCCTCGTCGGCGCCCTGGTGGCCTGGATCATCCAGCCCCTGGGCATCACCGCGGGGGAAAGCGAGATCCTCGAGCTGCTCTTCGGCGGAGAGGTTTTCCGGCCGACCCTCGGATTCGGCGGGGTGGCGCTCGGGGTGGTGAGCCTCGGCGTGGTCACGGTACTGGCGGTCTTGTACCCGCTGGTGGTCGCCCGCCGGATAACCCCGCTGGACGCGATCAACCGCCATTAGCTCGACGGGAAGGAAGCCAAGATGAAGCGCTTTGTGCGATTTCTCGCCTCCCGGGCGCGCAGCGCCCGGGTGGTGGCCACCATCAGTTTCCGCAACCTCGTGCGGCAGTTCCGCCGCAACCTGCTGCTCGGGATCGGCATCGCGGTCAGCATGTGCATCCTGGTGGTCACCACCTCGTTCACCAGCGGGTTGAGCGACATCCTGTTCAACCGGGTCCTGGTATTCATGACCGGCCACATCTCCGTGCATATGAACCAGTACACGACGCGCCGCACCGACGTGATTCGGGACAAGAAGCGCCTCATCGAGCTGGTCAAGGAGAACGTCGAAGGAATCAAGTCCATCAGCCAGACTGTGGGCGTCTTCGGCAGGGCCATCGGGAAGGGCAGAACCGGGATGGTCTTTCTGGTGGGCCTGGACAGGGATTCGGATTTCTATGACCAGACCGAGCTGGAAGAGGGCGACCCGCGGAACCTCTACCGGGATGAGGTGTTCCCCGGGATCATCCTCTACAAGAACGCGGCCAGGGACCTGAACGTCGGGATGAGCGACACCGTCACGGCCCGCTTCGAAACCATCTACGGCCAGAGCCAGGCGGCCAATTTCAAGGTGGTGGGCATCATCCCTTCGGAGAACATGTTCATGGACACGGCCGGGTTCGTCGACGTGGAGGTGCTGCGGCGCTACCTGAACCTCCAGCCGCAGGAGGTGATCAGCCTGGAGGTGGTGACCACCTACCCCGAGAACTCCCAGAAGGTGATCGCCATGGCCAACCGGCTGCACGCGGCTCTGGCGCCGCAGGCCGCGGGCGTCAAGGGTTCCCTGGAGGCGGACGGCCGCCGGGCCGATGCCGAGGTGTTCGCCCTGGAGCTCAATAGCAAGAGGGCGGCGCGGGACCTGGCCGCGCAGACTCTGCGCTTCCTCCAGGGGGACCTCGGCGCGCTGGTTGGCGCCCGCAATGGAATCATCCTTTCGGAGCCGCTCGCGCGCAGCCTCGGCGCAGCCCCGGGCGACAGGCTCACCTATCGCTACGCGCCGAAGTTCGCCGTCCAGGCGATCCAGCGGGAGCTGGTGGTGACCGGGATCATCGAGCCGGTCCCGGCTTTCAGCGGGAGCGCGGCCTTCGCCAACGAGGAAGTGTTCTACGACACCTTCTTTTGGAACGTGCCCCAGGACCCGGCTTTCGCGGCCCGCGACGCCGGCCTGTTCCCGGCCTTGCTCCAGGAGTGGGAGGTCCTGGAACGCAGCCCCGACACAAAATCGGCGCAGAAGAAGATGTTCAAGCTGAACCGGGAACCCTGGAAGGGCGCGCGGGTCGATGTCCAGACCATGTTCGAGACGGCCAGCGCCATCGTGGACCTGCAGCGGGGCCTCAACACGGTGTCCGTCGTCGCCGTCCTGGTCCTTTTCTTCGTCATCCTCATCGGGGTGGTCAACACCATGCGGATGAGCATCCGCGAGCGCACGCGTGAAATCGGCACCAACCGGGCCATCGGCATGCAGCGTTCGGATGTGCGCTCGGTATTCGTGCTGGAGATCGTCTTTCTGACCGTCCTGGCCGCGGCGGTCGGCATCCTGCTGGGCTTCGGCGTCATGGGCATTCTCTCTTCTCTGACGATGGAGCTCCGGGACAACCCGTTCAGCCTTTTCTTCGTCAACAAGCACCTGCACTTCGTGCCCACCGCCATGGCTATCGTCTCCAATTTAATCGTCATCGCGGTGATCGCGTTTCTGATCGCGTTCTTCACCGCGCGGCGCGCCGCGCGAATGCGCGCGGCAGACGCGCTGCGACATTATGAGTAGGCATTATAAGTAGGAAGGACAATATGAAAAGCCAAGGATATGTATTCACCCGGGCGGCCCGCGTCGCGGCGATCGCCGGCGCGCTCCTCCTGATGGCCGCCGGCCTCGAGGCGCAGCCCTTCGTCCAGAAAATCA
>Ga0315273_10009842_pt1 | contig 12156 bp, 9 predicted proteins | sample YL17G02_0_MG_FD_205753 | JGI IMG/M metagenome (GOLD analysis project Ga0315273, IMG submission 205753) | Sediment microbial communities from Yellowstone Lake, YNP, Wyoming, USA - YL17G02_0 | ecosystem: Environmental > Aquatic > Freshwater > Lake > Sediment | place: USA: Wyoming | collected... | reverse complement strand
GAAGGTCTCGCTGTCGCGCCTCATGTAGCCGTAGCGCTTCATGTTGATCGCTAGCTTGCGGTAGGCCTTGAATATGACCGCAGCGTACTCGTTGCCGGCCACCAGCTGGTCCGCCGCGCGCCGAATGATCGTCTGCATGCCCCGAAGCGCGCGCTTCTTGTTGATCTCGTAGATGGAGTAGCCCGTTATCACTGAGGCCGTACCCACGACCACTAACAGTATGATCCAGAACGGGTCGTATACGCGGGCCACCTCCGGAATAATATATTCGATCACTTTTTCACCGGTTGAGTTGAGATACTTGTACTTGATCTCACCATCGGGCATGATCTCCGGCAGGCCGGCGAAAATGGAATACAGGTGGACTGTCCAATGTTGCACATCGTGTTTGTTCATGCCCATGGTGAATGTCACGTTGAAGCTCATTTCTCCCGCAATGTCGGTCTGCCCGATGGCTATCTGCTTGTCCTTCTTGTATCTCTCGATTTCGAAATTCTCCCGGTCAATCGGCGATTTATCGACGGTATAGATTATCATCACTGTCTGGTTCTGAAGAGGGACGCCGGCATCGTCGACCAGTCGGACCCTTCCGCTGAGCCTCTTTTTCTGCCACAGCGTTTCGTTGGGCAAGACATCCTCGAAGGTCATCGCCGTCCTTCCCTTCACGAATATCAAAGACAGGTTGGAGCTGGCAAGGTAGTTCTCGCTGCCGTTGTAGTCGAGCGCCAATTCTTGCAGGCCCACCTGGGTCTTGGAGCTTATCACCGAGTGGAACGAGACCTGCCCGCCGTTGTCGGTCATGTTGTTGGTTATCGGCTGGCCGTCGAGGGATATTTGCAAAAGCTCGTACTTTATCTCGTAGCCGGGCGCGCCGTTCCAGTCCTCGTATAGCAGCGCCTGGATGTCCATCGTACCGCCCCGGGTGACCTCGGTCTGGGTGTCGATGCGCTCGATGGTCGTACGCACGCGAACGGTGTAGTTCGTGGTGTTGGTCGTCCCGGTGTACTTCTCGTCGCCCGCAAAGCTTGCGATGAGCGTGAGGTTGCCCACCTGGTCCTCGAAGCGCACCGTGTACGGGAACACGAAGACGCCGTCTGCGCCGGTGAGCAGGTTGCTTTTCAATGTCTCCTCGGTACCGAGCCTCTGCCTCTTGAGCACAATGGTCGCACCGGCGATCCTGTCTCCCTTGTCGTCGCGCAAAACGCCCGCAATTCCCAGGCGCTTGACATTGTCGATGTATACGTCTATGGGCGTTCCTTTCATCACGGTCTGGCTTTCGAAGAATATGAATGTCTGCGATTTCACCGAGTAGTTCATGTCCACCCTGGCGGGCTGGTAGAGCGAGTTGCCGTCGTACTGGTAGCTCACCGGAACAGCGCCCAGGGGATGCGTGCTGCCCACATGGTACTTCAGCGAGAAGCTGCCGTCATTGTCGGTTATCACCGGCTTGCTCTCCGAGGTCTGCTCGGTCCCCGCCCAGAATATGCGCAGGGTCTGCAGGTTCAGCGGAGGGTCGCCGTTCACGGTGTCGAGCTGGCTCTCCTCGGGCTTCAACTTCAGCTTCCCGTACAGGTTCAGGTCGACGCCCCGGTAGGTGAACCGCTCCTCTATCGGCGGCGGGTCGAGTATCATGTGCGCCATGACATAGTATGCGTCCACGTTGAGCTCGCTGTCCTGTTCCGGGGCCGCATAGTACCTGGTCCCGGCAAAGCCGAACACGACATTGACCTGCCCCAGCGTCTGCTCGTTGGGCACCCTGTATCCGATGGTGAGCGAGCCGTCCCACTTCTCGTCGGTCATGTTCACCGGCCGCGCATTGCCTACCGTGGTCATCGGGTCCCGCGGGTCCCCCGGAGTGGCGTCCCAGAATACCTTTACCTGGTAATCCTGCCGGATGTTTTCGCCCTTCTCGTCCTTTATCTGCATCAGGGGGGGCTCGCCCTTCTCGTCGAGCATCCGTGCTTTCAGCTCGATGTACTTCTGTATCGAGTTGTCGGCGCTGCTGCGGTACGCTATGTGCGTGAGCGCATTGTCGGAGAACTTGAACTGTATCCCGCGCCTGACCGGGAAGACGACGGAGACGCCGCCCTGGGCATAGTACAGCGAGCCCGGATGCGAGACCGTCACATTGTGCTCGCCGGGCACGGTCTCCAGGGGTATCTCCCAGCGGAACTGGTACTGGCCGCCCTTGGCGTATACCGAGTATGTCCTGCTCACCAGGTGGAATTTCAGCCTGACCTTCTCCGAGCCCACGGCCTGGAAGGTCGCGCCGTTTCTGGTGAACTGGTTGAAGTCCAATGTCCTTTGGGTCCACTGGGGATTGCTGCCGTTGATCTCGATGGCGTCGCTTTCGACGAATACGCCGTTTATCAGCGCCTCGAGCGAGACAAAAAGCGAATCCTCCTTGGCGATGTCGTACCATTCGTAGTAAGACATCTGGGCGCTGAATGCCATGCTCAGGTTGAAGTCGGGGCTGTAGAGGAAGCAATCGGCAAGCTGTTCGTAGGAGCCTTTCAGGTTGGTCGCGGCGCACTTCTGGCCCGAGTTTGCCGCCGTGGGTCCTATCGGGCTCGAAGGAACGCCTATCTGCCAGTCGTCGCCGCCGCCGCCGTGGTTCCAGCCCGGCCCGCCGGTCTCGAAGTTCTCCTTGATGAGCGTGTGAAGCGTGTCGGCTATGACGGTCACATCGTCGAGGTACCATCCGGCCGGGAGCGGCGCGCCTATCCTGTTGCCGGCGAAGGTGACGAGCAAACCCTCGTTGTCGAGGGGCACCGCGTCCACGCCCTTGGCATTGCCGGATATGGATATGTTGGCCCCTGCGAGCGCTGGCTGCGGGTCCACCTGGACATCCATCACGACATCGAACTGCACCGCCACCTGGAAATCGATGCGGGCAGGAGGATAGACATCGTAGTCGGTACCCCCGACATTCAGAGCCGCCCCCAAGAACCAGAAGGACATAGGATAGAGCGCGGCCTTCTGGACATCCGGGATGAAGCTTATGGAAAATGTTCCGTTTATCTCGGTGCTGTTGGGCTCGTCCGGCGGCCTGTATCCGAGGGGGAGCTCCTCGCGCTCCTCGCTGTTGAAGGACCAGTGCACCTGCGGGACTACATGGTTGACGCCGTGGTTGCGGGTGGCGGCCGCAAGGCCGCCGGCCCAGATGTCGGTGTAGTTGCCATCAACGAGCTGGCCGGTGATGATCACCTCCTGCTTGTTCCTCATGACGCCCACGGGCTGGCCGTCGACCAGTATCTTGGGGTCGGGCAGGGGCCGAAACGATGTGTTGAATGTCCCGATGGCCAGGGAAAATCTGGTGGAGTTGGATACCACCACCACCCTTCCGTCGGCGCCTCCCTCGGATAAGGATTGCGCGGGAGCCGTCCGTGGTTCCGCATTTGCCTGCGGGTCCGGAAACAGGCCGGTGGGGACTGCTCCGGCAGACACGACAGCGTTGGCATCTTCACCCGACGCAGTGGCCATAGTGGCTGCAGCATTTACAGCGGCCGCGCCTTCGACCTCTGGGCCCGATGTGTCCAGGGCTCCCACCGGAAAGACCATCAACAGGCACAGCACAGCGCTCAGACACGACCTCATCATCGGCATCACTGATGCTTCGTTCCGGGCCGAGAGTATATAAAAAGCCTAGTACGATTTTTGCATGATATAAAAGCGTTGTCGTACGGCATTTTGCGCATCGGGGCGGATAAACGGTTTTAGAGCCCCACACCGCAATTCTTTTATCGCACACATCCAATCGTCCATCGGGGGGACGGAAGACGAAATCTTTAGAGATATCCGGGCTGGTGAAGCAGTACTCTTCCCAGCTTCGGGCCGTTGACGGAATAGATCTGGAGGTGGGCGAGGGCGAGGTATTCGGCCTAATCGGGCCCAACGGCGCCGGCAAGAGCACCACCATCCGAATCGTCGCCACAATACTTTCGCCCACCGCAGGGACCGTGAAGGTCCTGGGCCACGATGTGGTCAAGGAGCAGCAGGAGGTCCGCAAGATAATATCCTATCTTCCCGAGGAGGCCGGGGCCTACGATAACCTCTCTGGAGAGGAATACCTGAGGTTCATGGCCAGGTTCTACGGCGGCGATGTCGAAGCGGCGCTTCAGAGGGGCATACGCATCGCCGACCTTGGCGACCGCATAAAATCCAAGACAAAGGAATACAGCAAGGGCATGAAGAGGCGCCTCCTCATCGGAAGGACCCTCATGACGGATTCGAGGCTCTTCATCATGGACGAGCCCACGGGGGGCCTGGACATCGTCCATGCCCATCACATCCGCAACATGATAAAGGACCGGGTCAAGCGGACCCGGACATCGGCCCTCGTTTCCAGCCACAACCTGCTCGAGGTCGAGTTTCTGTGCGACCGGGTGGCCATAATCGACCATGGAAAGATTGCGACCGTAGGGACGCCGGCCGAGCTCAAGAAGCGCTTTTCCGCCGCCAACCTGGAGGATGTCTTCCTCCAGATAGTCAGAGACCGTGACACGCCCGTCAAAGCGACGTCTTCGGAGCCGGACCATTTTGACGGCGCCTCTTCACGAAGTTCGCCGGAACGGCCCGGGCTACAGCCTGCGGAGGATGGGAAAGCGGCGAACTTCGTGAGACGCCACCCGCCACGGCGGGTGGAGGAATCACAAACTGCAAAGGGGGCGCCGTAATGGGACCGCTGGGGAATATAATGCAAAAGGAGCTCATGGAGATGGTCCGGGACCCCAAACTCCTTCTGAGCATGTTGATCGTCCCCATGCTGATGTTCCCGCTGATGGGCATGGCGATAGGCTCCACGCGCGAGGCGACCGAGGAGGGCATCGCAAAAGCCACGGTGGGATTCTACTCCATGGACGGCTCCGACGGCAACGATACCTATTCGGTCTATCTGAACATGTATTTGGAGATGTCCAACATCACCTGCCGCAACATCACAGCCGACGATGCCGCCAGGGCCGTCCGCAAGGCCACGGATGGCGGGGACATGGCCCTTTTGGTGGTGCCGGCCAACTTCACCGAAAACATGGCATCGCTCAAATCATCCACGGTGGACCTGTACGGCATATTGCGCGACTTCTCCATGACGGAGGGCGCAGTCCAACAGCAGGTCTCAACGGCCATCGAGGGCTTCAACCAGTGGATGGTCAGCCAGAGGCTCCAGCAGGCCTATCCCAACGAGAGCGTCGCAAACCTCACATTGCCTCTTGTCGCCCGCAACCTCAGCGTCATCAAGGGGGAGCCCAAAGACATCGACCCGAACCTGGTCGGGGCGGCAATAATGGGCTCCACGATCTCCATGCCCATGGCCCTGATGATCCTTTTGATAATGGCCGGCCAGCTGGCCGCCACATCGGTGGCCATGGAGAAGGAGCAAAAGACCCTCGAGGTGCTCCTGAGCCTTCCGGTGAGGAGGATAAACATCCTCATAGGAAAGCTATCCGGAGTGATAGTCGTCTCCATGCTGGCGACCGTATCCTACTTGGTGGGATTCGGCGTCTATTTCCAAAGCTTTGGAGTGAGCGCCGGCAATGTCGACCTGGCCGCGCTGGGGCTGAGCCCGACGCCGCTGGGCATATCCCTGCTTGGGGTCTCGCTCATGCTCTCGTTCGTTTCGGCGCTCTCTCTTGCGATACTTTTGTCGGTCTTCACGAAGGACGTTCGCAGCGCCCAGTCGCTCATGGGGGTGCTTTACATCCCGATAATGATCCCGGCGCTGGTGCTCATGTTCGCCCCGATAAACACCCTGCCGGGCGCGCTCCAGGCTGTGGTGCTGGCCATCCCGTTCTCCTATCCGATAATCGCATCGCAGGCGCTCTACACGCAACAGTACCTCTATGTGGTCCTGGGCATAGTCTACCAGGCCATATTCACCGCGGGAGTGCTTGCCGTCGCCGCCCGGATCTTCTCCACAGAGAAGATAATGACCGCCAGGCTGTCGTTCGGAAAGAAGAAGCCAGGCGGGGAAGGCTGAAAAGGTTTAAACAAAGAACGCGATACCGTCGCGGATGGAAGATACGGAGCTTTCTCTGAACGAGAGAAAGGTTCTGCTGGCCCTTGCCGGAAAGGGGCCAAGGTCGCCCGAGGAGCTCTTGGAGGGCGGTGGCTTCACCGAGATGGTGGAGGTGATGTCCGCGGCCTCGTGGCTGAAGTCCAAGGGCCTTTTGGACATCCATGAGAAAATCGACACCTATTACATTCCCGACACGGAAGGAAAGCAGTACATCGCGCGGGGAGAGCTTCCTGAGTTCACGCTGCTGAAACAGTTCAAAGACGCCGAGAAAAAGGATGTGGCCCAGCTCAATTCGACGGGGCTCCCGGGCGGAGAGGTGCAAATAGCCCTTGGCTGGATGAAGCGCAACGGATGGGTTTCAATTCACAAGGAAGGGGGAAAAAGCGTCGCCCTGCTCACCGAAGCCGGCAGAAAACAGCTCGAGGAAGGACCCCTCACCGGCCAGATGAGGCTGATAAAGCTTGCCGCCGACATGGAAACTGGCGGGGGAGCTCCAGAGGCCGATGCAAAAAAGCTGGACGCCCACGCCCTGTCCATGCTTCTGACGCGCAAAGGATTACTCAAGGTGAGGGAAAGATACGTCAGGACGCTGTCTCTGACCCAGAAGGGGGAAAGGCTCGCCGCCTCCGGTATAAAAGTGGGAGAGGAGATAACGCAGCTCACGCCCGATATCCTCCAAAGCGGCAGATGGAAGGACGCGGAGATAAGGCCCTACGACATCCACACGTTCGCGCCCGCCACCCACGGGGGAAAGGCCCATGTGTTGCGCGAGAGCATCTCAAGGATAAGGGACATCTTCCTCCACATGGGGTTCACCGAGATATCCGGCGACTACATAGAGTCCTGCTTCTGGAACATGGACGCCCTCTTCATCCCCCAGGACCATCCGGCCAGGGACGCGCAGGACACGTTCTACATGAAAACGCCGGCGACAATGGACATACCGGAGGAGCTCGCCGTGACAATCGGAAAAATCCACGAGAACGGGGGAGACACCGGCTCCGAGGGCTGGAAGTACCGCTGGGACGGAAAGCCGGCCCGGAGGGCCATCCTGCGGACACATACGACCGTCAATACCATCCGCTACCTTCGGGACCACCCCGACCCTCCGGTGAAGGTCTTCTCGGTCGGAAAGGTCTTCCGCCGAGAGGCCACCGACAACAAGCACCTGGCGGAGTTCCACCAGATAGAGGGCATCGTGATGGAGGAGGGCGCCAGCTTCAGGATGCTCATCGGCGTGATAAAGGAGTTCTACGCAAGGATGGGCTTCCCCGAGGTGCGCTTCCGCCCGTCGTATTTCCCGTACACGGAGCCGAGCCTCGAAGTGGAGGTGCGCTTCGGCGACAGGTGGATGGAGCTTGGGGGCGCCGGGATCTTCAGGCCCGAGGTGACCGCGCCCTTCAACATCAAGCATCCCGTCCTCGCATGGGGGCTCGGCCTCGAAAGGCTCGTCATGAAGCGGTACGGCATCGCGGACATCCGCCAGCTGTACATGGGCGACCTGGAATGGCTCCGGAAGACGCCGCTGCAGTGAGCCCTGGCTGGCGCAAGGGAAAATAAAGTATTAATATGCCCCGCCCGATTCACTTAAAGAGATGGTTCAAATGCCGGAGGACGCTGCCAAGGAAGTGGCGGGCGGCCAGAGACTGCTGGCCGAAGGAGACTTGAAAGGGGCCCTGTCGAGGTTCAACAAGGCCCTGAGGCTCGACCCCAACAACGCCGACGTCTACCTGGGCAAGGCGGAGGCCTGCGCGGCCCTTCCCAATATCAAGGCTGAGGAGATAATCGCAAATTACCAAAAGGCCATCGAGCTGCAAAAGGAGGACGGCGAGAAGGCCATGACCCACAGCCAGCTGGGGGCGTTCTGCCTGCGCGAGGGAAAGCTCGATTTGGCAGAACAAAACTACCTAATGGCCGCCAAACTGGACACCGAGAACGCGCCGTATTACATGTCGGACCTGGCCATCGAGCTCTACATGTCAGTGGCAAGGGGCTTGGGCGAGGAAGGCTCCAACACCGAGCTGGATGCCGCCCGCAAGAGGGCGCTGGCGCATTTTGCAAAGGCTCTTGACCTGGAGCCGAAGGACGCGGCAAAACTGCTTTCCTGAGAAGAGCGGAGCATGCCCGCCATATTCGAGCCTCAGGGCATGCGCAGACAGTTCATATTGCAATGGCACCTGACCGCCAGGTGCCAGGAGCATTGCAGGCACTGCTACATGCACGATTCGCCGACATATGATTCCGAGATGGAACACGAGCTTTCCCCCTCGGAGTGCATGGAGATACTGGACGATTTTTCGGACATGACGCGCTCGATGGGCGTGGGCGGCAGGATAAATTTCAGCGGAGGCGACCCCCTTCTCCGCAAGGACATTTTCGCGCTGGCAAAGGAGGCAAGCTCGCGCGGTTTCATGGTCGGCATCCTCGGCAACCCGCACCTGGTGACGCCCGCGACGGCGCGCAAACTGCTCGATTCCGGGGTGAGCCGCTACCAGGTCAGCATCGACGGCCTCGAAAGGACGCATGATGAGCTTCGGGGGAGGCCGGGGGCGTTTCGGGATGCCCTCAGGGCGATAAGGGTCCTCAACGAGGCCGGGTTGCCGTCGGTGGTGATGTTCACCCTGAGCCGCCTGAACGCCTCTGAGCTTGTCCCGGTGATAGACCTGTGCGCCAAAAGCAATGTCCGCGTTTTCGATTTCGCGCGGCTGGTTCCCGGAGGGACCGGAAAGGGACTTGCCGACGAGCTGCTCGGGGCCCAGGAATACCGGCAGCTGCTTTTGGATGTTTTGGACAAATACCGCCGCCTTGAACGTGCGGGCTGTGACACCTATTTGGGCAGGAAGGAGAACCTGTGGACCCTTCTTTATCAGGAGCTGGGGCTGCTCCCCCCGCTTCCGCATGAAAAGGGAGTGATCTACTCCGGCTGCTCGGTGGGCTCGCGCATAATGACCATCCTGGCCGACGGTACGGTGCTCGCTTGCCGCAGACTGCCGGTGAAGATAGGGAAGGTCCCGCGGCAGCGCCTCAGAGAAATCTTTATTAATTCAAAGAATCATCGAAGGCTGCGCGATTGCACGAGATTGGAAAAATGCGGGAAATGCGAGCTGTTACCGTACTGCCGCGGTTGCATGGCGGTGGCGCAAGGGGCCAAGGGCGATTTCCTCGCAGGGGACCCACAATGCTGGAAGGTGCTGGGTGGTGCTGAGCAGATCTGAGCGCCGGGAGCTACGCAGGTTCGCGTTCTGGAGCGAATGCATCCAGGCGGGCCCGGGGCGCAAAAAGGGCAAAATGCCGGAGGGCAGGAAAGGCCACCAGGGACCGGCCCGGCCAAAATGCCAGGGCTGTGATGGTGGATGCGGCGGCTGTGGCGGAGGCTGCGGCGGTTGCGGCGGGGGTTGCACCACGGTCTGCGGCAGTTGCGTGGGCTGCGTCCCATGAAGACAGTTTTCATATCCAAATATCCCCCGATTGAGGGGTATGTTTCATCCTGCACATACTGGCTGGCCCGCGGCCTTGCCTCGAGGGGCCATGACATAACGGTCGTCACCAATGCCTTCGAGGTGGAGGATGAGCACAGGCAGGAATTGGGGTCGGCGGACCTCGATATTTACCAGAAAGGCCGCCTCCGGGTGCGCAACACCGACCCTTTCCAGGACTACAGGCTGATTCCGGCGGCCAACCCGTTTTGCGAGAAGCTCGCCTCGGCCGCCATCGAGGCATCGGAGGGCGCGGATGTCCTGGATGCATGGTATTATGTGAGCTACGGCACAGCAGGTCTTCTTGCGAAGCTCGCAACAGGACTGCCGCTTGTGCTCAGACATGCCGGAAGCGACATCGGCAGGCTGGCGGCAAATCCTCATCTTCGGCCGCTGATATCCGCCATGCTGCGGAAGGCCGACGCTGTAGTGGCGACGGGAACGAGCCGCCCAAGGCTTATGGGGCTGGGCGCGCGCAAGGGGAATTTGCACACTATCGGCGTATCCGTGGACACCGGGGCGTTCCATCCGTCCGCAGAACCGGAGAAGCTGGATGTCCCCGATGGAGTGCCGGTCATATCCTGCATCGGGAAGATATCGCGCGGAAAGGGGATATTGCAGCTTCTGGCGGCGGCCGCAAAGGTCAGGGGCGATTTCAGGCTTCTTTTCGTGACCTCGGACATCGAGGGGCTGCGGCGAATGACGGTCCATTCACGATTGCGCAAAAAACTCGTGTCCAAACGATTCGTCCCCCCATGGAGGATGCCGGGGCTCATCAGGGCATCAAGGGCGGTGGTCCTGCCCGAGCACGGTTTTTTGGTTCCCGGCCACTCGCCCATCCTGCCTCGGGAGGTTCTGGCCTGCGGGAGCTGCGCCATCATCAGCCGGGAACTGCACCGGAAGGTTGCCAGTGGGGCTCTCGTCGACGGGGAGAACGCGCTGATCATAGATCCTGATGATACCGAGGGGTTCGCCTCCCGGCTGTCATTGGCCGTCAGGGACGAGGATGCTGCCCGAAGAATCGGCGCCCTCGGGCACAAGCTCTCAGCCAGAATAGAGGATTTCGAGGGATACCTGTCGGCCAACGAGAGGCTGTACAGGGCACTGGCCCGTTAGGGCGTCTCCATGCCGCGCCTTCTCACTCCTCTTCCTGGAGCCTCTCGGCAATCATCTTCCTTCGGCACGGGCGGCACAGGCGGCCGTCTGCGTCGAGATGGCGCTTGCAGACCGTCCTTCCGCACAGGGGGCAGCCGAGCATCGCCGGCGACCCGCAGACATAGCATTGCCCTACCAGCATCGGCAACCTATTTCTACATGCTTGGCAATAATACTTGCGGTGCTCGGATGCAGGAATACGACATAAGGCGGGGCCACGAGAAAGAGCTCGAGGGCGGGAAGCTCAAGGCGATGATGCAGGAGGCGTTCGGGAACGTCGCCGAAGAAGGGTGCATGCTGATTTCGAGCTTCGGCGCCCTGACAAAGCTCACCGTCGGCTGGGATGGCAAGAACATATTGAATGTGGAGACGGCCATGGAAACCAATGTGGCGCCGGATGTGGCGCAATCGACCGTCAAGACGTACTACGCATTTCTGGAGAAGGTGACGGGTTTCACATCGAAAGAGAGAGGGAAGAGGCTCCAGAAGAAGGCGAAGGAAGGAAAGATGTAGACGAACTGGTAGTTGGCCGTCGGCAGTCGGGCGATCGGGACGGATGACTTCGGCAGTCGGCAGGTCGGCAGTCGGCAGTCGGGACGGGAGGTCGGGAGTCGGCAGTCGGGACGAACGACGGCGGGAGTCGGGCGGTCGGGCGGTCGGGCGATCGTGACGGGAGTCGGCAGTCGGGAGTCGGGGACGAAGACGGACAGACGATCGAATGCGGCATCTAGCGCGACCCGCGGGTCGCCTTCGGACCCTGCACCCGGCACCCGGCACCCGGTAGTCGGGCGGTCGGGCGGTCGGAACGACGACGAGCGGATTGGCGAGGACATTGAGATGCCCGATATCGTCCAAAACGAGCTGATATTCAGGTGCGCGGGCTGCGGCAAGCAGGTGTCGGTGACATGCCTGGAGTCGCTGCATATGCCTGTCAGCTATTCGCCTTTCAGGGTAAAGGACGGAAAGACCTACTGCGACAAATGTTGGAAGTTGTTGAAATAGGCGAAACGGGCTCTACTTGGCTGTCGGGTCGCTGACACGGCCCATGAAAAGGATGGTCCCGGTCGTCTTGTCCTGGATAAGGAATATGAACGGGTGGTCGGCGCAAAAGGTCGGGTGGGACGGCTGAAAAGCGCTTATCTCGAAGCTGACGCCCGTGGCGGCGGCTGCCTCGGTGCCCTTTTCGTCCACCGAGACGAATGCCTGGTGGATGATATTGGATATGCAGAGGTCCTTTTTCCCATCGATACCGGAGAAATCGGCGGTCTCGTCCAGGAATGCAGAGGGCATGCCCATCTTCGAAAGATCACCATTGAGGAAATACTTGGTGTTGAGCGTGAATTTGGGGAAGTAAATGGTGACGCTCTGTTGGCTCAACTTGCCTCTCCATTCGCTCAGCTTCCGTGAAGTCAGCATACTCTCAAGAGATTCCATTTCGCCGGCCCCTGGCAATAGGACGAGCATCGATAGTTTCTCCCGGGAGTACGGCATCTCGAGAATCTGGATTCC
>Ga0315273_10009841_pt1 | contig 12156 bp, 12 predicted proteins | sample YL17G02_0_MG_FD_205753 | JGI IMG/M metagenome (GOLD analysis project Ga0315273, IMG submission 205753) | Sediment microbial communities from Yellowstone Lake, YNP, Wyoming, USA - YL17G02_0 | ecosystem: Environmental > Aquatic > Freshwater > Lake > Sediment | place: USA: Wyoming | collected... | reverse complement strand
ATCGAAAGGGCGGTGTAGATCTCGGGCAGGCGGTCTGCAAAGACGACGTCGATGACGACGCCCTTGATCTCGATGATCCGGCCGGTATTCGTGCTTTCTGATCCGTTCTCGGACATGGTTCTCCTGGGGCGAGGGTTTCGGGTCGCAGGGAGCGCCCCGGCAGAGCGCCGTGAAGTCTACCGGGGGGCCCGAGAAAGATGCTCAGGAAGCCGAAGCCCAAGGAGCGCCGACATCTTCGTCCACCTCTCAGCACGACGATGGACGCCGTTGGCATTCGTCGTCAGCGAGTACCCCTGCGTTCGGCCAGCCCGTCAGATGGCGCGCGCCGTGCGCAGTGCGGGCCGGGTACTGCGAACCTGCTGGATGATGCGCGCCTCGTAGTCGGGCGAATCGAGATACGCCGGTCGCGCCGTCGACTCGGAGCGGAAAGTGGAGCTCACGAGGCCGCGGTTGCCGAGCCCGAGGCCGAGGACGAGGGCGATGCCCGCGGCCGCTGCCCCGACACGGATCACGGCACCGCGGAACGCGGCAGTCCGGGCTCGGCCCAGACGCGGTAGGGCAATCGGGCGGCCGAGGCACTCGGGTGGTGCCTGCCTCAGTGCACGGGTGAAAGTGACGAGATCGTCGCGAAAGGTGCAGCAACCGGCGCATCGCTCGAGATGCCTTGAAACCATCGCCTGCTCGAGTTGCGACAGCTGGCCGTCGAGCTCCAGCGACACCTGGCTCCGGACGCGTTCACACACTGGGCTGAGAATGACCCTCATACATCCTGTGACGAGGCGAGCGCGTCTTGGTTAGGACGTGTCGATGTCGACCGTCGGGGCGTGCTCAGACAACGTGGCCTGCTCGGAGAGCTTGAGTGGCTCCAAGATCTCGGCAAAGTGGCACGCGCTTGGATGGTCGAAGCCGTGGTTTTCGAGCGGAGGCTCGACCTCGGCGCAGATCTCCTTCGCCTTCCAGCAGCGTGTCCGGAAACGGCAGCCGGACGGCGGGTTGACGGGGCTCGGCACGTCACCCTCGAGCACGATGCGCCTCCGCTTCCCGCGCTGCTGCGGGCTCTCGATCGGAACGGCGGAGAGCAGGGCCTGCGTGTACGGGTGCGTCGGTCGCTCGTAGACCTCTTCACGGGTGCCGATCTCGACGATCTTTCCGAGGTACATGACGGCAACGCGGTCGGACACGTGCTTGACGATGGAAAGGTCGTGCGCGACGAAGAGGTACGAGAGTCCGAACTCGCGCTGAAGGGAGTCGAAGAGGTTGATCACCTGCGCGCGGATCGAGACGTCGAGCGCCGAGACAGGCTCGTCGAGGATGAGCAGCTGCGGGTTGAGCGCGAGCGCGCGCGCGACGCCGATTCGCTGGCGCTGGCCGCCGGAGAACTCGTGAGGGAAGCGGTTCGCGTGCTCCGGGCTCATGCCGACGGTGCGCAGGAGCTCCTCCACGCGACGGTTTCGCTCGACACGGTTGCGCGCGATGCCATGGATCTTCAGGGGCTCGCCGACGATGTTGCGGACGGTCATGCGCGGGTTGAGTGACGCGTACGGGTCCTGGAAGACGATCTGCAGCTCGCGCCGAACCTCCCGCATCTGCTTGCGCTTGTAGCGCGTGACGTCCCGACCGTTGACGATGATCGTGCCCGACGTCGGCTCGATCAGCTTGAGGATCGTCCGGGCGAGCGTCGACTTGCCGCACCCGGACTCGCCGACCAGACCGAGCGTCTCGCCCTGCTTCACCTCGAGGTCGACACCGTCGACCGCATGCACCTGGCCTACGACGCTCTTGAGGAGGCCCTTTCGAACCGGGAAGTGCTTGACGAGGTTCTCGACCCGGAGGATCGTGCCGTCGGCTGACGGCTCGTACCCCGAGGCGGCTGCAGCGCGCGCCACGGGCGCTTCCGCCGCGCCGCCGCCGTCCCTCATCCGATCGCCTCCGTGACCAGCTTCGACTTGTAGCCCTCGAGCTCCGCGAGGAAGTGGCACGCCGACCAGTGTTCGGGGTGTCCGGTCTCGTGTAGCTCCGGCACCTCCGTCCGGCAACGGGGCCGGCCGTTCGACAGGGAGCAGCGGGGGTGAAAGGCGCAGCCCGGCGGGAGGCTGATCAGGCTCGGCGGCTGGCCCGGGATGGGCTGCAGGCTCTCGTCGCCCACGGTCAAGCCGGGCAGGCTCTCCATGAGACCCACGGTGTAGGGATGGCGCGGGTTCGCGAAGATCGTGTAAACGTCGCCGCTCTCCACGACCCGCCCGGCGTACATGACGACCACTCGGTCGGCGAGCTCGGCGACGAGACCGAGATCGTGCGTAATCAGGATGGTGGCCGCCTGCGTCTCGCGCTGTGCCGCCTTCAACACCTCGATGATCTGCGCCTGGATCGTCACGTCAAGCGCCGTCGTCGGCTCGTCCGCGATCAGCATCGAGGGCGAGTTTGCGATCGCCATCGCGATCATCGCCCGCTGGCGCATGCCGCCCGAGAATTCGTGCGGAAATTGGTCGTAGCGCTGGTCGGGGTTGGGGACGCCGACGAGATCCAGCAGCTCGATCCCGCGCTCGCGAGCCTTCTCCGCGCCGACGTCGGAGTTGTGCGCGATTATCGCCTCGCTGATCTGGAACCCGACCGCAAGCACCGGGTTCAGTGACGTCATTGGGTCCTGGAAGATCATCGCCATCTCGCCGCCCCGCAGCTGGCGCAGCTCGTCATTCGGCATCTGCATCAGGTTGCGCCCTTTGAACGAGGCATCGCCCCTGACGATCTTGCCCGGCGGCTGCGGGATCAGACCGAGCACGGCCAGCATGCTCACGCTCTTGCCCGAGCCCGACTCGCCCACGATCCCGAGCGTCTCGCCCGGGTAGACGTCGTAGGTCACGCCCTGCACCGCGTGGACGACGCCGTCCTCGGTGGCGAAGTCGACGGTGAGGTCTCGAATCGACAGGAGTGGGTCAGGCACGAATCCGCTGCGTCGGGTCGAGCGCATCGCGCAAGCCGTCGCCGACGAAGTTCACGCAGAGCACGATGAGCACGATCGTCAGCCCCGGGCACAAGACGAGCCACCACATGGACTGCGAGACGTCCTGGCCGTCGGCGATCAGCTTCCCGAGCGCCGGCGTCGGGGGCTGGATGCCGAAGCCGAGGAAGGAGAGCGCGGCCTCGGTAAGGATGGCGATACCGAGAATCAGCGTCCCGAAAACGATGATCGGCCCGAGCGAGTTCGGCAGCATGTGCCGGAACATGATCCGCAGGTCGCCGGCGCCGGCGGCCTTCGCCGCATCCACGTACTCCTTCTCCCGCAGTGACAGAAACTGGCCGCGGACGAGTCGCGCCAGCGTCGTCCAGAAGAGCAGCGCGAGAATTACCGCCACGCGGTACGGCGATCCTTTGCCGAGAAAGGCGGCGGCCGTGAGCAGCACAGCCAGCCCAGGTAACGTGAGCACGAGATCGGTGATCCGCATTAGGCCGTTGTCCACCCAGCGTCCGTAGTAGCCGGCGACCATGCCGATCCCGGTGCCGATCACGACGGCAAGGATTGCGACGAGGAAGGCGACCCGCTCGGTCGTCCGGATGCCGTAGATGACGCGGCTGAAGTAGTCGCGGCCGAGCAGGTCTGTACCGAAGATGTGCCCTCCACTGAGCGTGGGCGCGGTTCCGGCGGCGTCGAGGTCGATGCCGTCGTATGGGTACGGCGCAACCCAGGAGGCGAAGGCCCCCGCAAGGAGGATCACGGTGAGGACGACCAGGCTCGCCACCGCGAGCCGGTGCCTGAAAAACCGCCGGCGAGCGTACGTCCACTGGCTGCGAACCTCGACCTCGAGCCCGCTCTCGTAGAAGGAACTCTTCTGGGCTTCCTCGGTCTGGATCTCGCCGAGCGGCGCCGAGGCGCCCACAACCGCCACCGTCCCCGCGGGCGCGAGGTCCGTCTCGAGCGAGTGATCACTCATAGCGGACCCTCGGGTCGAGGATCCCGTAGAGGATGTCGGCGATGAGGTTGAACAAGATGATCATAATCGCGGTGATCATTAGCCACGCCATCACCGGGTACACGTCTTGGCTCAGCAGGTTCTGGATGAAGTAATTACCCATCCCGTCCAGCTGGAAGATCGACTCCGTGATGATGGCGCCGCCGATCAGCGCGCCAAAGCTGAGCGCAGACAGGGTGACGACAGGGGTGAGGGCGTTTCGAACCGCATGCCGTATCGTCACGCGCTGCTCGGTCAGGCCCTTTGCCCGCGCAGTCCGTACGTAGTCCGTATTCACCACCTCGAGCAGCGATGCCCGCATGTAGCGGCTGTACACCGCGATGTTCAGGACCGCCAGCACCATCACCGGAATCGCCAGGTGCTGCGCGCGATCCAGCAGCCAGTGGGGGCCGGTCCCGGGGTCGACCGAGCTCAGCCCAGACGTGTAGAAGATCCGCACATGCGTGGAGATGAACAGGTTGGTGAACCCGATCTGCAGCATCAGCGCCAGCCAGAACACCGGCATGGCGAAGCCGAGGAAACTGAACGTCGTCGCCGCGTAGTCGAAGGGCGAGTACTGGCGTATCGCCGAGTAGATCCCAATCGCCACGCCGAATAGAAGTGCGAGCAGCTCGGCGCAGACGACGAGCGCGATCGTATGCGGGATGACGCGCTTGAGGTCGTTCCAGATCGGCTCGTTGACAAACAGCGGCGTCCCGAATTTGTTGGTGACCGCGTCCTTCACCCAGTACCCGTAGCGAACGGGAATCGGATCGTTGAGATGCTTCTCCTCTGCCTGCTTCTCCAGCGTCTGTTTCGAGACGAGCGGATTCAGCCTCAACTCGGACATCGGGTCACCGAACGCCGAGACCATCGTGAAGATCAGGAAGCTAGCGGCGATCAGCACCGGGATGCTGTACAGGATTCGCCGGAGGATGTAAGCGAGCACGCGTTGAGCCTCTCGTAAGGAGAGCCGGGTCCCGCCGATGTTGTGCCCGGGCGGGACCCGGCTTTCGTCTTCGAATCAGGCGGTCAGTTTAGCTGACCCACCAGTCTTGCATGTTGTCAGTTGGGCCCTGAACGCTCGAGTTGTCCCTGATGCCGTGGATCTTCGTCTTGTAGACCAAGAACGTCGGCTTCTGGACGATCGGAAGCGTCGGGACGTTGAGCGCCATGAGCTTGTCCGCCGCGTTCACCTGGGCAATCCGCTTCTGCGGGTCGAGCTCGGCGTCGGATGCCTTCAACAGGTCGGTGACCTTCTTGCTGCAGTAGCCCTTCCAGTTAGCCGGGCCGCCGCAACCGTAGATGTCGATCTGGCCGGCCGGATCACCGCTGCCGACCCAGGCGAACATCGCGATCTGGTAGTTCCCGTCCGAGACCTGCGGGAAGAAGATGCGGGACGGAGCGCTGGCGGGCACGAGTTCGATACCGGCGTTCTTGGCCTGCGCCTGCGTGATCTCGACTATGAGCTCCCGCAGCTTGTTGCCCGCCGTCGTACCGATCTTGACCGAGGCCTTGATGCCCTGGCAGACCCAGATGCCGTCGCCGCCCTTGGTGCAGCCGTGCTTCTGCATCAGCTGCGTGACCTTGGCGGGGCTATACGTGTACGTTCCGAAGTGCGGTTGGTAGAGCCCCTTCTGGCTGTTGCCGTAGGTGAGGTTCTGGAGGACCTGCTGCTTCGGGTTGAACTTCTTGTAGATCTGGTCGACGACCGCCTGGCGGTTGACGGCATACGACATCGCCTGGCGGAACCACGGTGCACGGAAGAGCGGCATGCCGCCCTTTAGCTGCTGGTTGTAGTCGAAGTGCTCGAGCGTCGTGCCCGCGTTGGACTCGATCTTGAGACCCGGCTGGCCCCTCAGATCGACCAGCTGGAGCTGCGGCTGCGGGTAGATGACGTCGACCTCGCCGCCGCGGATCGCCTGGATCTCGGTGTCTGTGTTCGTCCGGAAGACGAAGACGACCTTGTCCAGGTATGCCTTGTGCGGACCCCACCACTTCGGGTTCCGCGTCATCGTGATCGACTGGCCCTTCGTGTAGCTCGTCATGAGGAAGGGGCCGGTTCCCAGCGGCTGCCCGTTCTTGGGGTTGTTGTAGTTGTCGTTCCAGACGGTGTTGAAGTCCGTCCCTTGGAGGGCGTGCTGCGGGTAGAGAGAACTCGTGAACAGGACCTTCCAGGGGGCGTACGGCTTCGAGAAGATGATCTTGAAGCTCTTGCCGTCCTTGCTCAGCGGCTTCACGCTCTGGATCGAGTCCCAGCCGCTCCGGCCTGCGACCTCGTTCTTCGGGTCGAGGTACGACTGCATCGTGTAGACGAAGTCCTTCACGGTGACCGGGACGCCGTCGCTCCAGACCGCCTGCTTCTTGATCTTGACGGTGAGAGTGAACTTCCCGTTCGTCCTCGAGACCTTCGTCTCACCATCAGACATGTCCGGCACGAGCGAGAAGTCCGGATTCTCGATGTACAGGCCGCGGAGCGACGTGCCCACACTCCACGTCGTCCAGGTGTTGTTGCACCCGTCGAGCGCCCCGTTCAGGCACGGCGGCTCCTGCTCGGCGCCGAAGATGACCGTCCCGCCCTGTTTGGGTGTCTGCGACGTGCCCGCCGAACCGCCGGCCACGAACACGGCGGCCGTGAGGGCCATGGCGGCGAGAGCCGCCAAACCAATTCGATGCATAGGGTGTCCTCTCTTTCGATATCGCTGCCGGGCATCGGCTCCGGCGATCTGCCAAAATTAGAGACGCGACGAGCCGCGCAAAGTTAGCACCTTGGCACGCAGCCGTCCCGTATGGGGAACGCGTATCGTTCAAGCAGACCGAACGCTTCATCGGCGACGAAGGAGAGCGGTGAAACTGCCCGGAAAAAACGAGAGACCGGTCCCAGGCGAGACGAATCCGGCGAACGTTCATCTCGGCGAGCTCTCTGAGAAGGTCGTTCCTCTCCTCGAACGCGCAGGTGGCGCCACGTGGTACGAAGAGCCGGAGAACGACGTCGACATCGCCGTCCTCGCCCTCTGCCGGCTGCGTCGCGCAGGAGCCGGCGTCCGCGGCGGCGCGGAAGGAGGAGACGCCGCGGTGCGCGAGGCGCTTGCGCAGGCCGACCCGGAGACGGTTCTCTGGGTCGCAAGCCGAACCATCTCCTACATGGACGAGCACGGCTTTCCGGAGAGCCTGACGTCGTCAGTGGGCGGCCAGTAGGCCTGGCTCGCCTTTCGTGTACCGGGAGTACAAGGGACTCCCGGGACGGTTCACTAGCGCGAAAGGCGTAGGAGAAGGAAGAGAAGCGGCAGCGTCGCCGCAAGCAGGAGATACCGTCCGAGCGACAGCTCGGTCGTGGAGCGCTGCTCCGCGACCATGGGTCCGGTCTCGAGGAAGCCGCGTACCGCTGTTGCCGCGGACGGGAGCCCATCCTCACCGAAGGAGGCGCCTTCCGCTGCGGTCGCGGCGCGTGCCAGCTCGGCCTCGCTCCTCGGGTCGGCCCGGTAGTCGGGCTCGGGAGCGCCGTTCGTATAGACGAGCTCATCCGGGTTCCAGACGTGCACGAACACGATGCGGACTCCCGAGCCGCGGCGGAGCACGGTGCCGAGCCCTGCGGCGTCGAAGGGGCGCGTCTCCCCGTCGGTGAAGACGACCAGCACCCGATGACGCGCGAAGGGCGAGAAGAAGCCGCGCGTGACCACTGCCGTCAGGGCAGCGAGGGTCGTCACCCCGGTCCTGAGATAGGCGATCGGCGGCGGCCGCTCGATGCCGATGGCCTGTTCGACCGTGACGCGGAACGCCTTCTCGTCTGCGTTCGGGAAGAGGTGCGGGAGCGTGCGGTCCGTCATGGAAGCGACGCCCACCGGCACGTCAGGGAACTCCGCGCGCAGCCGGATAGCTTCCGCTTTCGCACGGTCGAGCCGAGTTGGCGCCGAGGGACCGCTGCTCGCGAGCATAGATCGCGACGTGTCGATGACGAACAGCACCTCGGCGTCCGCCCTGACGGGCCGTGTCTGAGTCTGGCCCACGACAGGCTGCGCCGCCGCAAGGCCGACGAGAGCGCTGACCGCAACGATCGCGACAGCGGCCGCGGGGCGGCGGTCGGTCGGCTCCCTCAAGCGAAGCGCCGATCGAACGCGCCGCGCCTGACCCGAGACAGCGAACAGTGCCACGAGCGGGACGAGCCCGAGCAGGCCGACGAGTCCTGCGAGCGGCGTGAGGAACGTCAGGCGGACCATGTTCGTCAGTAGCCGGTCCCCGGCTGGCCTGTGCCGGCGCCGGCCCCAGATCCGCTCCGCGTGTCGCGCCGAGCTTGCGCCCCCGCCGCGCGCTCCGCAGCCTGGAGTCGAGCTAGCGCGAGTTCGAGGTTGTACTTGGCATCGGCGTTCTCTGGATCGATGGAGATCGCCGCGCGGAAGTTTTCAATGGCTGCGTTCAGATAGGCGCGTGCCTGCGAGTCGTCCAGCGCCGCGTTCGCAAAGCCGAGGACGCCGATCAGATTCGCCGCTGCGGCCCGCCTGCCGGGGTCGTTGTCACGTTCGACGACGTCCACCAGCAGCTCCTGCGCCTGACCCCGGCGACCGATCACCTCGGCGTCGGAGAACGGCTGGTCTCTTGGCTGTCCGAGCATGAACACCTGGAGAGCACGCCGATAGGCGAGATCGTCGTCGAGTTGGAGCAGTGCCTTTGCGGTCCCGAACGGTATGAGCTGTGCCGGCGCCCACAGATCGCTCCTCGCCGGAGCGAAGGCGAAGCGTGTGTCCCCCGACTGCATCCGGCTCTGCCAGCGCCGCGCGTCGGTGGCGAGCAGGATGAACGCTGCTCCGGCGAGGAGGCAGATCGCCGCAAGCAGGAGCCTGGCGCGGGCGCTCACGCTCTCCTCCTGGATTCCGCCCACGGCAGCGCGAGCTGGGCGCACCAGCGCTCGTTCGCCGCGAGGCCGAGCAGAAGTAGGCCGCCGAGCGCAAGGAGGGCGACCGGCACGCCCCCCGCCAAGGTCCGGCGGACTCGGGCCGGGCCGAGTTCGGCAGCGCGCGGCTTAGGGAGAAGGTAGCCGGGCCCCAGGAGCGAGCGGAAGAGGTTCCGGCCCCGCTGCGTGGTCTGGAGCGGGACGACGCGTAGCGGCACGCCCTCGGTGCGCAGCTGCGTGAGGGTTTGCGTCAACATCACAAAGTCGCTTGGTGAGGTCTCGAGATCGCTGATCAAGACGATTGACCCTTTTGCGACGTGGCCGCGCAGAAGCATGTCGTGGGCGAGCTCGAGCGCTGTCGAGATCTGAGTGCCTGCACGGAATGTCGTCTGCCACGGGTTGGCGGGGAAGGCGCCGCGCACCGGGGTGAAGAAGCGCAGTGCCGGGATGAGCGCGCTCGCGGGAGACCCAGGCGGCAGCAGCTCGTAGGCTACGTCCGAGAACACGACGAGCCCGGTTGACGTGTCGGTGGCGATCAAACGGCGGAGCGTCGCGCCGATCTGCCGGAACTCCCTGTCCACGATGCTCCTCGAGAGGTCGATGACGAGAACACTCGTACTTCCGCTGGGCACGATGTCCGACCGACTCCGATGGGAGCCTCCCGCCGCAATGGCAGCTCCGCTCAGGAGACCCGCGAGGGCGAGCGCGACAACGACACGGACCGCCCGCGTCCGTCGGGCGGGCCTCCGCAACGCGGGGAGATCGCCGTAGGGGACGGCGGTGCGTCGGGGACGAAGAGCGGTCACGCGCCTAGCCGCCGTTCCCACTGCTCCCGCCGTCGGTCACGCGGCGCGCGCTCCGTGCGAGCGCCCGGGTGTCCTCGTACGGTGGCGGCTCCTCCGACCAGGCGAGCCGGCGGGCCGACAGCTCCAGCTCTCGCTCGTCGCGCCGGCCTAGCTCGGCGGCGACCAGCTCGAGCGCTTGGCGCCGCGGCTCGACAGCGCCGTCGCCCTCGCGATTCCTCTCGAGCAGCACGAGAGCCTGCTCGAGCGGTGGCTGCGGGACACCCGCCTGCCCGGCCTCCGCGCTGGCTCGCACGTCGCGCAGCGCGAGCGGCACGCACAAGAGGAGTGCGCCGGCGATCAGGAGCCCGCCCACCGCGTAGAGAAGGCCGGACAGCAGGCCCGGCGGGGCGCTGTACGACACCCTCGGCAGCGACCCGAGATCGGCCCGCCACGGCGGCTGAGTGAGCGGGTTCACCGCCGATACCTCGACCTGATCGACGCGGGAGTAGACCAGCAGAGTCGGCCAGTCAACGACAACCGAGCGAGCGACGACGCGGCCGCCTCGGCCGAGCGAGTATACGACGCGCGCCGGGGTAAACGTCACCCGCTTCGCGGCGTTCCCCGGCCTGCAAGCCGGGTCGAGGCAACGCAGCTTCACCGACCAGACGACGAGCTCGGCGCCCCCGACCCTGCGCCGCTCGAGGACCGGCTCCGCGACCGGACTGTACGGGCCGAAGCGTCCGTCGACGCGAACAGACCCCAGCTCCACCCGTCGAGTGTCGGCAACAAGCTCGAAGCGCGCGGTAAGCGTGTCGCCGAAGAGCTGTGTCCGCGGCGAGACGTCAGCATTCACGCGGATGCGGATGCGGCTGCCAGCCGAGAGCTCGTCCGCCTGGCCATTAAAGCCGACTCCCGCCACGAGCACGACGGCGAGAGCGCTCATGACTACGATCGCTCCCAGCACGACCCCAGTGAGAACGGGGTTTCGTCTCACGAGCTCATGCTCCCACGACGCGTCTCGCGCGGCGGAGGTCCGCCCACGAGAGAAACGCGGTCAGCACCTCGGGCGGCTCGCTCGCGGAAACGAGGACGGAATCGACGTCGAGCTCTCGGAAGCCCTCCAGGAGACGGACAAGGCGCTCTTCGTTCGCCGCCGTGCGGGCTGCCGCTTCCTTCCTGCTCAGCCGAACGGGAACGACCCGACCCGTACGCGGGTCGCGGAGCGAGACCACGATCCCACTTACCTCGGGGAAGCTCTGCTCCCAGGTTGGATCCTGGATCACGACTGGGACGACATCCCACCGGTGCTCGAACGCGGTCAGCCACATCTCTTTAGACGGCGGCGGGACGAAATCCGAGAGCACGAAGACGAAGGTTCCCGGCGTCACGGCCCTCGGATGCGCCGCGAGGTGGTCGATCGAGCGCTCGAGCCAGTCGGCCGGCCCGCCGTACTCCGACGACCAGAGCCGTTGATCCCGAATCTCGATCAGCTTTCGCTCGCCCTTCGGCTGGCGCCAGTGAGGGTCGCCGTCGGCGTAGTCCAGGTAGCCGACGAATCCACCGGCAGCGCCGGCGCTCGCGAGGATCAACTCGACGACGGTGTGCATCGCTTGCGGCTTGTCGAGCCAGGGTAGGAGCTCCGTGAAGTACGCCATCTCCGGGCGGCGGTCGCACACGATGACGATCTTGGGCGCCTCTTCGGCGAAGCGCTCGCGCACGACGAACTCGTCCCCGCCCCTCGCGGTCGAGAGCCGCGCCGACGCTGCCCAGTCGATCGCGTCCATGTCGTCCCCGGGCCGATACGGTCTCGATCCTGCGACATCAGTCCCCGAGCCCCTTCGCAGGCTCTTCATTGTCCCGAAGGCGAGCCCGATTACCCGGCGGCTAGGAACGAGCGGGAAGGTCAGCCGGGCGTTCGTCACGGACAAGCGCCCATGCCCCTACACGGAGCGAGGATGCTCGAAGAGCGGGTCCTCCTCGGACCCGGGGCGCGGCGCGAGCTCCAGGCAGCTGAGACGGAACTCGTCGAGCGCTTCCGCCCAACTCGCCGCGCGGGCGCGTGCGACGAACCCCGGCGTGAAGACCACCCGATGGACGAGCACGGGGGCGAAAAGGCGCTCGACGTCCTCCGGCACGACGTAGCTTCGGCCGTCCACGAGCGCCCAGGCGCGCGCAGCCCGCTCGAGAGCCAGGCTGCCGCGAACGGAACTCCCGATCACGACGGAATCTTGCTCGCGCGTCGCGCGCACGAGCTCCACCACCCAGCGGTGCAGGACGTCGTCGACGTACACGTGCTGTGCGGCGGCGCGCAGCTCGAGCACCTCGTCGAGGCTGACGACGGGACGCAGCCCGTCGAGAGGGTGCGAGAAGCGCTGGTCGACGAGGATTCGGAGCTCGTCCTCGAGACCCGGATAGCCGAGCGCGGCCCGCAGGAAGAAGCGGTCGAGCTGGGCCTCCGGGAGCGGGAACGTCCCCTCGTACTCGATCGGGTTCTCCGTGGCGAGCACGATGAACGGATAAGGGAGCTCTCGTGTCA
>Ga0315273_10009840_pt1 | contig 12156 bp, 8 predicted proteins | sample YL17G02_0_MG_FD_205753 | JGI IMG/M metagenome (GOLD analysis project Ga0315273, IMG submission 205753) | Sediment microbial communities from Yellowstone Lake, YNP, Wyoming, USA - YL17G02_0 | ecosystem: Environmental > Aquatic > Freshwater > Lake > Sediment | place: USA: Wyoming | collected... | reverse complement strand
GGGAGAAGTGAGCCCTTCCCGCGCCGGCTCGGTTCGGCGGCCGAGCCCGTGACCAGCGCGGAGCCTGGTGTGGCTGCGGCTTTGCGTCCCTGCGCGGTCCGGCGAGCTCCGCCGCAACGGTGACAACGATGGCATCCGCGTTGCCAGGGAAGCGCCGGCCGTGACGCTGCTGTCGCCATTCTGTGCCTGTCGATTGCTCCGGCCCGTGGTCGGCGAGACCCCGCGGATTCACGTGTAACCGCTGACATAGAAGTATGTTATGTGATGTAGGTGCATGCGTGGCTTGGACCCGCTTGTTCTTGACTTCACGGGGTTCTCACGCGTGTGTTGTCTGGTATAGTTGTCGCGTTGTTTTTTCGATTGCCGTGCGGTTGATGAACCTTCTTGAGGAGGAGGTGAATATGAGAAAAGTCGAGGTTTTCCATCGAGGGTGGGCTGCCGTTTTGCTCGCGGTAGCCATGGCCGTCGGGATCGCGGGCCTTGCCGGCGCGCAGACCGACGTGACTTCGGGCCGCATCACCGGGACGATCATGGACCAGGAGAGCTTGGTCCTGCCGGGTGTCGCGGTCGAGGGGAAGAACCAGGACACAGGCTTCACGGTGCGCGCTACCACGGATGAGCGCGGGTTCTACCGGCTGCAGAACCTGCCGACCGGCAGCTACAGCATCACGGCGAAGCTCCAGGGCTTCAAGGAGGCGGTGCACCCCGACGTCCGCCTCTCCCTCGGCATGTCGCCGACCGTCGACCTGATTATGGAGTTGGGCGCCTTCACCGAAACGGTGACCGTGACCAGCGAGGTGCCGCAGGTGGAGGTGACCAACACCGCCGCCAGCACCACCATCCTGACCGAGCAGCTCGCCACCATCCCGCTCAACGGCCGTAACTTCACCGACCTCGTTCTTGCGACCCCTGAAGCGCGGCGCGAGAGCGAGCGCGGCTACCTGTCGCTCTCGGGTCAGCGGGGCGTCAACACCAACGTCATGCTCGACGGCGTCGACTTCAACAATGCCTTCTTCGGCGGCGTCGCGGGCGATGCCGAGGGGCGCGCGCCGCTCAACCTGTCGAAGGAAGCGGTCAAGGAGTTCACCGTCATCACCAACGGCGCCTCGGCCGAGTTCGGGCGCTCGGGCGGCGGCTTCGTCAACGCCATCACCAAGAGCGGCACCAACACGTTCCACGGCGGCGCCTGGTTCTACAAGCAGCCGCAGAGCCTGATCGCCGACTTCCCCAATCACGTCAAGCCGGCCGACCAGAAGAAGGACCAGTACGGCGCCGACCTCGGCGGCCCGATCCTCAGGGATCGCCTGTTCTTCTTCGCTTCGTACGACGAGCAGAAGCAGGATCTCACGGTCCCGATCGACTCTCGCGTCCTCGACGCGGACGTCTTCGCCAAGTGGCCGGTCCTCTCCTCCCCGACCTCGTACATGCAGACCAAGAATGGCAAGACCGTCTTCGGGCGCATGGACCTCATGCTCGGCACCGGCAGCCGACTGATGGCGCGCGCCAACTACGCCGACTTCAACGGTCTCAACGGTACCTCGGCGTCGACCACCCGGACCGAGAGCTACAACGGGCTCGAGGGAATGTTCGCCCGCTCGTACGTGGCGAGCTGGTCGGGCGTGTTCGGCGAGAGCGTGCTCAACGACCTCAACGCCCAGTACATCCTCGAGGACGTGCCGCGGCAGGACAAGGGCCTCGGCCTCAACGGGATCTACTTCAACTCGCCCAACGTCCGCTACGGCGAGGTCGACTTCCTGCCGATCCCGTCGTCGAACGACCGCAAGGCCGTCGCCGACACGATGACGTTCATGCTCAAGGACCACGTGCTCAAGGGCGGGTTCGAGTACAACGACACCGGCGTTTCCCAGGTGTTCCGCGGCAACTGGCGCGGCATCTTCATCTTCGCCAACAAGGCCGATTTCATGGCCGGCAAATGGATGGAGTACAGGCAGTTCGGCGGCCTCGGTGGGCTCACCTCCGCGCAGGCCGGCGCCTCCAGCTTCCGCCAGAAGGAGCTCGCGTTCTTCGTCAACGACCAGTGGTACGTCTCCAGCAAGCTCACCGCCAGCTTTGGGCTGCGCTGGGAGAACCTCAACAACCCGGACTTCGGCATCCTCAACCTGTCGGACCTCAACGCCAACGGCTCGGCCAAACTCAACGGCCAGATCCCCGATACCAAGAACCAGTGGTCGCCGCGTGTCGGTGTTACCTGGGCGGCGTCGAAGAGCTCGGTGCTGCGCTTCTCGGCCGGCCGCTTCTACTCACGCACCCCGGGCCTCCTGTGGGCGCAAGCGAACACCTCCAACGGCTACCGCGGCACCCAGTACACCATCAACCGCTTCAACATGACCACCGGCCCGACCGACCCGCTGTCGCCGCCGTGGGGCGCGACGTGGCGGCCTGACCTGCTCGAGTACATCGACTTCACCAAGATCCCCACACCGAAGGGCCTTGGCGTCTTCACCGTCGACCCGAACTACAAGAACGCGTTCACCGATCGCTTCACCGTCGAGTACGAGAAGGAGATCTTCGCCAACACCGCGGCGAGCATCGGTTTCACCTACGCGAAGGCGGACAACCTCGAGTGGATCGACAACGTCAATTTGCAGTACCAGTGCGCCGCCGGCGGCGTCGGCCTGACCTGCGCGCCCAAGCTCGGTGTCAACGGCATGCCGCTCTACGCCGCCGCGCGCCCCTACTCCTACTACGGCGACATCAAGGTGATCAGCTCGGGAGGAGTCCAATCCAAGTATCAGGGCGCCACGTTCCAGTTGAACCGCCGCTTCGCGGAGCGCTTCTCGGGCGGTCTCGCCGTCACCTACTCGCGTGACAAGGACAACGACTCGAACGAGCGCAACTACGCCGGCCTCCAGCTCGAGGACAAGAACAACTTCGACAACAACTGGGGCTACTCGGTCCGCGACCAGCGCTGGAAGGCGAACATCAACGGCACCTGGAACACCCCGTGGTGGGGCATCGTCTTCTCCGGGTTCGCCTTCATGAACACCGGCCAGCCGTACAACATCACGGTCGGCTCGGATCTGAACAACGACGCCGACAGCGGCACGGATCGGCCGACCATCAACGGCGAGCACTTCCAGCGCAACAGCGGTCGCCAGTCCAACGCGTACCGCGTCGACCTGCGCCTCGCCAAGAACTTCAAGATCGGCTCCGGCAAGCTCGGGATCATCGCCGAGTGCTTCAACGTCAACAACCACTACCTTTACACCGTGAGCAACACGACATGGGGCGCCTACCAGGCACCGCTGGCGACCTTCGGCACGAAGAGCCTCGTGGCAGGATTCGCGCCGCGGACGTTCCAGTTCGCGCTGCGCTACGACTTCTAGCTCCCGACTCACTGCATCAACGAACGGGGGGCCTCCGGGCCCCCCTTCTCATTGAGGCAGGCACGAGGCATGAGCAGGAGCAGCCCTCCGCCCCTGCACCGCGATGAGCGAAGGCAGATCAGTCGCTGCCGCGCCTGAGCGCACTGCGCGGCTGTCGACCGTCAGTCTCCGCGCCCTGATGACCGTGGAAGAAGCAGCCCTGCGACAGTCACCAGCTCCCCGACGCGCCGCCGCCGCCGAACGAGCCGCCGCCGCCGGAGAAGCCGCCGCCGGAGGAGCTCCAGCCTCCTCCCGAGCGGCCGCCGTGCCCGCTGCTCGTGCCGATGCCGGCCCATCCCGGATGGCGCTTGAGCCAGCCGCGCCCGCCGGCGGTCCTCGCCAGCAGCAGCTTCGCGATCGGGAAGCCGACGAGCCAGGCGCCGAGCGTCGCGACCCCGATCGGGAGACCCGCGAAGGCGGTCGGGAAGGCAAAGTAGAACGGCATCAGGAACGCGTAGAGAAACCAGGACTGACACCCCGGCAGGAACACCGCGACGAGCGAGAAGGCGCCGACGACGAGGGTGAAGATCGCCGCGAACAGCAGCCGGCCGCCGAGCGTCAGGTCCTGGCCGCTCCGGCCCGCCGGAGCCTCCGCCGGCAGCGGGCTCTCGCCGCGGATGAAGCCGCCGATCGCGTCGGCGGCGGCGTCGATGCCGGCGCCGAACTCGCCGGCGCGGAAGCGCGGACGCATCAGCTCGGCGATGATGCGCGAGCACTGCGCGTCGGTCAGCACGCCCTCGAGCCCGTAGCCGACCTCGATGCGCATCTTCCGGTCCGCCTTGGCGACAAAGAGGAGCACGCCGTTGTTCTTCTTCTTCTGGCCGAGCCTCCAGGTCTCGACGACGCGCATGGCGAAGTCCTCGATCGGCTCGTCGCCGAGCGTGTCGATGGTGAGAACCGCCACCTGGGCGCCGGTCTTCGTCTCCAGCTCCGCGAGCTTGGTCTCGAGGCGCCCGCGCTCGTCGTCGGAGAGGAGATGGGCGTAGTCGTTGACACGGCCGGAAAGGAAAGGTACCTCGGTCGCCGCCGGCGAGGAGGCGGCGGCGACGACGGCGAGAATCGCCGGCAGGCAGCCGCGGTACCAGCCCCGGCGTAGCCCGGCCAATTCAGCGGTCCTCGGTCCGCAGGTCATCGCGGAGCTCGTCCGTGTCGTCGGGCTTGATCGACACGCCGCGCCGCTCCAGCAGAAGGCCGCAGGCGACGACCCCCTCGACGAGAGCCTGGGCGGATCTCCCGGCGCGAATCCCCGCGACGATGCCGGCCACGATGGAGTCCCACTCGCGCTGCGCCACGGCCGAGTTGATCCCGGCGTCGCCGAGAACGACGACGCGCCGCTCGAACAGCGACACGAGGATAAGGATCCCGGTGCGGTCCCTGGTCTTGAAGACCTCCTCGTGCAGGAACGCGACCTCGGCGCGCCGTCGCACGTTGCGGTCCAGCGTGTGGGAGTCGACGAGCGCCCGTCGCACGGCCGGAACCAGCAGCGCGAGCGCGAACCCGATGGCGCAGCCGAGCAAGGCAGGGGCGACGACCCAGGCAGCGAACCAGCCTCCCCAGAAGCCGCCGAGATCGTGAATCACGGCCGCTGCCAGCGCCCCGACGAGGGCGCCGAACGTCGCGCCGCGCCACGGCGCCTCCGCGTAGTCGTCCGACGTGCCGACGACGTAGGGGACGATCTCTCCCGAGGTCCGTGCCTCGGCCTCTCGGACGGCGTGTTTCACCGCCTCGAGGTCGCTGTCTTTGAAGAAATTGGCCACGTGCATGCGATCCGCCTCACTTTAGCCTAGCATGCCGGCTCGCGGTCCCGAGCGGGTGATCCTGCCAGGGTTTCAGCCGCGCTCCGGTGGCGGCTGACCCCACCGCGAGAACCCCGCGGGGCGCCGATCCCGTAGACTACCGCAGGAAGGGGACGACGGCTCTGCTCACGGCGATCACCCGCGCCTATCGAGACGCGTTCTCCGGCCTGCCCCGCGCGGTCTGGCTGCAGGCCGGGGCCTTGCTGATCAACCGCAGCGGCACCATGGTGCTGCCGTTCCTCGGTCTCTACCTCACCCACGAGCGGGGGTTCACCGCGATCGCGGCCGGTCGCGTGCTCAGCCTCTACGGCGTCGGCGCGGTCGCGGGCTCGTTCATCGGCGGCTGGCTGTCGGACCGGCTGGGGCCGGTGCGCGTCCAACAGTTGAGCCTGCTCGGCGCCGGGGTCGGATTCGTCGTGCTTGGACGCCTCATGAGCCCTCTCGCGATCGGCGCCGCGGTGTTCGCGCTCTCGGTTGCCGCCGATGCGTTCCGCCCGGCGACGTTCGCGGCCGTGGCGCAGCGCAGCGCTGTCGCGGTTCGCACCCGATCGCTGGCGCTGATCCGCCTGGCGGCGAACTTCGGCATGTCGATCGGTCCGGCGGTCGGCGGTTTCCTAGCCGTGCATCACTACAGTTTGCTGTTCTGGGCTGACGCGATCACGTGCTGGCTCGCCGCGGCGGTGCTGGCGGTGAGCTTCCGCGGCGCCGGGGCGGGCCGGAGCCCCGTCGCGGTCGGCTCGCCGGCGAGTCGCCGCTCGCCGTGGCGAGATGGGCCGTTCCTGCTCTTCCTCGCACTGATGGCGCTGCTCGCAACCGTGTTTTTCCAGATCATGAGCACGCTGCCGTTGTACTGGCGCGAGCACCTCCACCTGGCGGAGGACCGGATCGGCCTGCTGCTGGCGCTCAATACGGTCATCATCGTGCTGTTCGAGATGGTGCTGGTCCGCGCCGTCGAGCATCGCGATTCGCTGCGCCTGGTCGGCCTCGGCACGGCCCTGGTGTGCTTCGGCTTCGCCCTCATGCCGCTCGGCTCGGGGTCGTTGTACATCGCCGGGACGATCGTGGTGTGGACGGTCGGTGAGATGCTGTCGCTGCCGCTCTCCAACGCGTTCGCGTCGCTGCGCGCCGGCGCGGAGGGCACGGGTCGCTACATGGGGGCGTACATGCTCGCCTTCGCCTCGGCGTTCGTCGTGGCGCCGCTCGTCGGCACGACGATCTACCAGCGCTGGGGCGCCGAGGTCCTGTGGTTCGGGTGCGGCGCCGTCGGCGTCGTGCTTGCGGTGGGGTTCGGGTGGCTGTCGGGGGTCGTCCGCCGGGACCGGGCGATGGCGGCGGCGGTTGAGACGCGCGCGCCCGGCGCGGCGTAGCGCGGTGCGGAGAGGGGGACGCGATGGAGCTGCGGATCGACGGGGTGTACATCGTGACGGGCGGCGCCGGTGCGCTCGCCGATGCCGTCGCCACAACGTTCGGCGCGGCGGGTGCGCGCCTGGTGCTCGTCGACCGTGTCGCCGAAGCGTTGCGCGAGCGGGCGGCGCGGCATGGCGCGGTGCCGCACACCGCCGACCTCACCGACGCGGCCGCGGCGGTGGCGATGGTGGCCGACATCGAGGGCACGTTGGGTCGCGTCGACGGAGTGATCCACACCGCGGGCGCATTCGCGATGGAGCGCGCCGAGCTGTCCGATTCAGCGCTCTACGACCGCATGTTCGACGTCAACGTCCGCACGCTGGTCAACGTCACGCGCGCGGCGCTGCCCGGCATGCTCGCGCGCCGCGAGGGATTCATCGCCGGGATCTCGTCGCATGTCGTCTGGGAAGGGACCGGCGCCGCTTCGATGACGCTGTACGCGGCGGCCAAGGCAGCCGTGGCGTTCTACCTGCGCTCGTTGGAGCGCGAGGTGCGCCCGTCCGGCGTGCGCGTCGCGGTCGTCTACCCGCTCGCCGCCATCGACACGCCCGGCAACCGCCGCGAAATGCCTGACGCCGACCCGCGGTCGTGGGTCAACCCGGCGGCGATCGCCGAAGCGCTGCTGTTCGCCGCCACCCGCGGCCCGCGCGGTCGCCTCACCGAGCTGCCCATCGGCGTCGCCCCGCCGCCCATCAAGGCAGGCGACAGGCGATAGCAAGAAACGAACTGCAGGAACGTGGAGCCTGCGCCTCGACCCCCACGCAAACGAAGAGGGGCGGGGATGATCCCGCCCCTCGGTTCCTGATTGGTGCGCTGGCGAGTCGCTCCTTCCTGCTTTCGCTTCTCGTCTGTCGCCTTTCGCCTGCTTCTACTTGCCGAGCAGCTCCTTGAGGATGCGGTCGGTGCCGTAGAGCTTTCTCATCGCCTCGGTCATCCCGGCGGTGTGGACGGAGACCGTGCGGTTGGCCGTGTCGTCGAAGACGAAGCGGCCGACCAGGCTCTCGATGTTGCCGTCGAAGACGAGGCCGACGATCTCGCCCGCGCGGTTGATCACCGGCGAGCCGGAGTTGCCGCCGATGATGTCGCACGTCGACACGAAGTCGAGCGGCGTCGCCAGGTCGAGCTTGCTCTGCGCCCCGACGTAGTGGGCCGGGAGGTCGAACGGCGGCTTGTTGTCGAAGCTGGCGGAGCGGTCGTAGATCCCGTAGAACGTGGTCTTGGACGGCGCCTTGGTGCCGTTCATCGGGTAGCCGGCGACGGTGCCATACGACATCCGCAGGGTAAAGGTGGCGTCGGGGTTGACGGCCTTGCCGAACACCGCGAAGCGTGCCTTGCCGATCTTCTCGCTGGCAGGGATCTCGACCGCCTCGATGTTGTCCTCGTACCACTTGCGCTGCTCGCGCAGCATCGGATCGAGAGTCCGTGCGAGCACGATCAGCGGGTCGGTGGACGCCGCAACCGCGCTTGCGCCGCCCTGGAGGAGCGCCTTGCGAACGGTGGGCTCAGCGAGCTTGGTACCGGCGATCAGCGTCCTGGCAAGCTCCTCCGGGCTCTTGCCGCCGAGCACCGTCTTGACGAACGGATCGTCCGGGCCCAGCTCCTCGAGCGACTGGCGCAGGCTGTCGGCGAGCAGCGCCTCCTCGAACCCCGGATAGACCGGCGCCGGCGAGAGCAGGCGGAAGCGCAGCGACTCGAGGCCGGCCTCGTGGAACTCCGGAAGGCGCTCGCCGTCGGGCTTCGCGGTCTCGGCAACGTACCTCACGATGGTGAGCGCCCGGCCGGGCAAGCGGTAACCGCCGAGGCGCCGATACGAGAACGACTTGAGCCGCTCAAGGAACTTCTGCTGCGCGGCGGCAAGCACATCCCACGCTTCGCCGTACGCCTTCTGCCACTCGGGGTTGCCGGCGACGAGCTGGCGGAACGCCTGCTCGTCCTTGGCCTTCTTGGCCATGAGGGCGGGGTCCTTGAGGCCGAGGTACTCGCCGCCCTGCGCCTTGAGGCCGTTCTCGATGCCGAAGATCATGCCGCTCGCCTGACGCGCCTCCTCGGGGCCGCGGGTCGCGTAGCTGCGCGCGACGCCGAGCGTGCGCTTCATGTTCGCGATCCCCATCGGGTAGTAGTGGTCCCGGTCGAACTCGAGCTGCGAGAGTGTATTCAGCCGGTCGGTCGAGCCCGGGTGGCCAAGCACGAACACCAGCTCGCCGTCGGCAGCGCCGGCCGCGTTCCATTTCAGGTAGTCGGGGCTGGCAATCGGCGTGTCGTTCTCGTAGACGCGAAACAGCGCCATGTCGAGGTCGTGGCGCGGGAAGGTGAAGTTGTCGGGATCGCCGCCGTAGAACGCGGCCTGCACCTCGGGCGCGAACACCAGCCGGATGTCGGTGTACTTCTTGTAGCGGTACAGCCAGTACTCGCCGCCCTGGTACAGCGTCACCACGTCCGAGCGCAGGCCGGTGGCGTCGAGGCTGTCCTTCTCGATCTTTCCGGTGACCGCCTTGCGGGCGTCGTTGGCGTCCTTGTCGCTCATGCCGGGCTTGATCGCGGCCTGGACCTTGGCGGTGACGTCCTCCATCGACATTAGGACGTTGAGCTCGAGGTCGGGACACCTCATCTCGTCGGCCGGCGCCGCGGCGTAGAACCCGTCCTCGACGTAGTCCTTCTGCGGCGACGAGACCTTCTGCAACTGGCCGCGGGCGACGTGATGGTTGGTCAGCACCAACCCGTTCGGGCCGACGAACGAGCCGGAGCCGCCGTCGTTGAAGCGCACCGACGAGAGGCGCACGTGGTCGAGCCATGCCTTGGTCGGCTCGAAGCCGTATTTCTCCTTGAGCTGCTTGACGGGCGGATTGTCCAGCGTCCACATGCCCTCGTCAGCACGGGCGGATCCGTCGCCCGCGAGCAGCGCGAGCAGAGTGCCGCTCATGAGCGCTCCCACAACCTTCAGTTTTCTCACTCTCTTCCTCCCAGGCAGGTCCGTGAACGAACCCCAGCCCGTGCGCGAACGCGCAAGTAAACTGGTATACGCAATCACAAGGATCGGGTTTGCACCGCCGCCGCCGCGAGCGGCGCCGGGAGACCGCGGCGGGAATCTCATCTCGCGGTGAGACGTGGGAGAACCGTGCCGATGCCTGTAGCGGCGCGGGACGCAGCGGCGGTTGGCCGAGAAGGCGTGCCCGGCCACATTCTGTACACTGGCGTCGGACGGACCCGGGCTGGTGGGCCGGGCTGCCGGATTGGGCGCATGATCCTCACGGCAAACCGCAGGATTGCCTTTTCGGCGTCGCGGCGTCTCGCTCGAGACGGTTGGAGCGCCGGCGAGAGCGAGCGCGTCTACGGGGCCGGCGCCGAGCGGTCCTGGGGCAGCGGCGAGAACTACGAGGCGCATTTCGTGTTCTCCGGAGCGGTCGACCCCGAGACGGGGATGCTGGTCAACCTCTCGGACGTGAAGGCCGCGCTCGCCGGGGTGGTCGACGACCGCTACGACCACCGCTTCGTCAACCTCGACACGCCGCCGTTCGACGTCGTGCCACCGACGCCCGAGAACCTCGCCCGCCAGCTCCTCGCCGAGGCGCAGAGAGCGTGCGCCGGGCTGCCGGCGCGGCTGGTCGCGTGCCACCTCGCCGAGTCGGCGCTGACCGCGGCGACGGCCTGGGCGGGCGGAGGCGTCGAGCGCGAGTTCTTCCTCGAGTTCTCGGCGGCGCGCCGCACCTGCTCCCCGCATCTCTCCGACGAGGAAAACACGGCACTCTTCGGCAACGCCGCCTCCGCCGCCGGCCACGGACACGGCTACCGGCTGCGCGTTGTGCTGCGCGGCCCGGTCGACGCCGGGACCGGTTTGATCGCACCGCACGCGGTCGCGCGCGGCGCCCTCATGCGGCTGCACGAGAAGCTCGATCATCACCACCTCAACCTCGAGGTGCCGGAGCTCGCCGGCATGCCGATGACCACCGAGTGTCTCGCGCGCTACGTCTGCCGGACGCTGGCCGCGGAGTTGCCGGTCGCGCGGGTGCGCCTGCACGAGATGCCGCACTTCTTCGCCGAGCACGACGGCGTGCGGGCGTCGCTGGGGCTCGAGGGCACCTTCTCGGCGGCGCACTGCCTGCGGCGGCCCGGACTGTCCGATGGCGAGAACCGGGCGATCTACGGAAAGTGCTCGAACCCCAACGGCCATGGACACCGCTACACGGTGCAGGCGACGATCGGCGGCGCCATCGACGAGCGGACCGGCACCGTCTTCGACCTGGCGAGCTTCGCGTCGGGACTTGCCCAGGCGTTGGCGCCCTGGGATCGCCGCCATCTCGATCTCGAGACCGACCACTTCCGCGCCGCGCCGAGCACCGGGGAGAACATCGTGCAGGCGCTCTGGCCGCGCCTCGACGCCGCTCTCGACCGGCGGCTCTTGAGGCTGCGGCTGTTCGAAACGAGCAACAACCGCTTCGCCCTGCGGGAGGCATGATGGAGAGGATCGTCATCACGGGAGCGAGCCGCGGCATCGGTCGGGCCATCGCCATGCGGCTCGCCGGTCCCGGCCGGGAGCTTGTCGTCGCCGGCCGCAACACCGCCACGCTGGTGGAGACGGCCACCGCCGTGCGGGCGCTGGGAGCGACGGCGCGGGTGGTCACCGGCAACCTGGCGACGCTTTCCGGCGTGCGGGCGCTGGCTGCGCTGGCCGGCGACGGCCCGGTGCGGGCCGTGATCAACTGCGCCGGCGTCGCCATCGTCAGGGGCGTCGAGGAGATCTCGCCCGAGGAGTGGGAGAGAGCGCTCTTTCTCAACGTGACCGCGCCGTTCGTCCTGGTCAGGAACCTGCTGCCCCGCCTCGGACCCGGGTCGAGCGTGGTCACCATCCTCTCGGTTGCAGCCCGGCGCGGGTTTCCTGGATGGAGCGCCTACTGCACCGCGAAGTTCGCGATCGAGGGGTTCACCCAGAGCCTCCGTGAGGAGCTGCGCCCGCGCGGCGTGCGGGTGATCAACATCTACCCGGCGGCGACCGATACCGCGCTGTGGGACGGCATCGCGGGCACCTGGCCGCGCGAGCGCATGATCCCGCCTGAGCAGGTCGCCGACGCTGTCGCGTTCGCGCTCGAGCGCCCCGACCGCGTGCTCGTCGAGAGCATCGAGCTCGGCGACGTCTCCGGCGCGCTGTAGGCGCAAGGACAAGGCACGACGAAACAAGAAAGCAATAGGAACGGTGGCGCGCCTGAGCGCAGCGCCGCGGCGGTACAGCCACTCCGCGCCGCGCCCCGCGCGGCGCGCGCGTGCCAGCTCCGACATTCTGCTCGCGATGCGGTTGCTCAGGTCCGCGGCAAGCCCTCCCCGGAACAGAAAGACGGAATCACCCGCTTTCAGAATGTCCGAGCTGGCAACGACGGCCTCCATGGTTCCATGTGCCTCCAAACCTCGAGGCCGGCGCGAGCAGCCCGCTATCGCGGCTCGCGGCTACTGCTGAGACGGGAGCAGGCGGCGAAAGACGCCCCAGCCGATGCTGCGGCACGGCGAGAGCTCCGAGGTGCTGCCGAATGCTGCGGTGGCGGTGGCGGTGACGACCTCGCCGCGATTCGCCAGCGGGC
>Ga0315273_10009839_pt1 | contig 12157 bp, 13 predicted proteins | sample YL17G02_0_MG_FD_205753 | JGI IMG/M metagenome (GOLD analysis project Ga0315273, IMG submission 205753) | Sediment microbial communities from Yellowstone Lake, YNP, Wyoming, USA - YL17G02_0 | ecosystem: Environmental > Aquatic > Freshwater > Lake > Sediment | place: USA: Wyoming | collected... | reverse complement strand
GGCCGGTGGGGGCGGGGGGGTTTTGCGCCTCGTCTAAAACCGCCGCCAAATTAGAAACAAAAAATAAAAAAATAAAAATTACAAATAAAAATTTAAAATTGTTTGGCGGCCTAAAAGATTCCAAAAAACTTTTATTTAGACAGCGCGAACAATGGTACGATTTTTTAACTGCCCACCCTGATATCAAATGGGGAGTGGGCATTGTTCCGGAGAAAACGATTGATAAAATAAACATTTTTGAGGCGACAAAATTGGCAATGAAGCGGGCGCTTGCAGATATGGAAATTACGCCGGAATTTTTGTTATTAGACGGCAGCTTTTTATTGGATGGATTAGACATCAGTCAGAAAGCTATTATCCGCGCCGACGAAAAGATTTTTTCTTGCGCGGCCGCTTCTATTATCGCCAAAGTCACGCGTGACCGGCTGATGCAAAAATACCACAAAAAATATCCGGCATACGGTTTTGACCGGCACAAGGGCTACGGCACGCGAGCGCACTTTGCCGCCATCAAGAAACACGGCGCTTGCCGCCTGCATCGTCTAAGCTTTGCGCCGTTTAGGCATTCGGGCGGGTTGTCATAATTGCTGTGTAAATATATAATTTGAATGAGATGTCAGAGAAAAAAACGAAAACAAAAATTTTCATTTGGCCGTTGATTTTGCGGTCTATTTTTGTTTTATCGGTTTTTGTTTTGCTGGCCAGCTTTTTGATTCATAGTGCCACGGCTCTAAACGGCGATTTGGGCCGGCATTTGGCAAGCGGCAAAATTATCTGGCAGACAAAACATGTTCCGCAGACAAATCTTTTTTCTTATACCGAACCGGCTAGCCCTTTTACGAATTATCAATGGTTAAGTGAGTTAATTTTTTACGGTTTGTACTCGGCCGCCGGTCTTCGCGGTTTGATTTTTTTTGCCGTTTCTATAATTTTATTGAGTTTTGGTCTGGTTTTTTGGACGGCATGGCGCAAGGATTATTTTATCCTCTCTGCCTTAGCGGCGGTCTTGAGCGTCGGACTGCTTGTCGCGCAGACCGATATCGGGCCGCAGATCTTCGGTCTTTTTTGTCTGGCGGCGTTTTTAGCAGTATTGGTTAAAAACCGCGAAAAAATTGGCCGGACATTATGGCTTTTGGTTCCGTTGCAGCTTTTTTGGATGAACGTTGACAACACTTTCTATTTTGGCTGGTTCTTTTTTACTTTTTTCTTTTTGGACCGCCTTTGGGCGCGGCGCAAACAAATTTATCTGGCCGCCAAAAACAAAAAAATTGATAAATTTATTGCCTTGGTGGTTTTGGCAGGCATTTTGTTTGGGCTTGTCTCTCTTGTGAGTCCGGCCGGCTGGAGGGCGATATTTTATCCGGCGCTCGCTTTCGAAAACTATGGCGGCATCGGTTTGGAAAATCAATCGCCGTTTGTTCCGGAAAATTTAGCGCACGCGGGGTTATCTGTAGCTTTCTTTGAGGCGGTTCTCACGCTGCTGGCTTTAAGCTTTTTATTGAACATAAAACGACTTAACTTTTTTTATTTTTTGATGACCGTCTTTCTTGCCGCGCTTTCTTTTAAGGCAATCCGTTTTTTCCCTTATTTAGGGCTAATCTCTCTACCGATTTTGATGCAAAATTTCGTTCAATTCCGCCAAAATAGCACCGGATTTTTCGCTTGGTGGGAACGTTTTAGGTTAAGGGGGCTGGCGCGCCTATTGACCATTGGGGCAATTTTTGTTATTTTAATATGGAGCGTTTACTGGGTTGTTTCCAACAAATTTTATCTGAAATATGAGCTGCCGGCGCGTTTTGGTTGGTCGGCGTCAAGTAACGCCGAGGCAGCGGTCGGTTTTCTGCGCGAGCAGAAAATTGGCGGTCCGCTGTTCAACAATGCCGCTGCCGGCGATTATCTGATTTGGCGGCTTTATCCCAGTGAGAAAGTTTTTGTTGATTCAAGGCAACAGGCCTATTCAGATGATTTTTGGAGGTCGGTATATCTGCCGATTTTAAGCGATGCAGAGGCCTGGCATAAATACGCCGACGCATATAAAGTCAACGCCGTTTTTTTTGTGCTCGCCGATGTGACAACCGAAGCAAAAAAATTTCCGGAATTGATGGCAAAAAATACCGATTGGCCGTTGGTCTATCTGGATAGCCGTACGGCTATCTGGGTGCGCGCAATAAAAAATAATCAAAATTTGATAAGCGAATACAGTTTGACCGAGCCACGATTGAACCAGTTGGTCGGGCGTTATCTTTCCGGCAATAATATTTCCGACCTGACTGATTTAGCTGACTTCTTGGCAGCTAGCGGCTTTGCTAAGCAGGCCGAGGCGCTTTACGAAAGCGTCTGGAGCGCGTATCCTAAATCAAAAAAAATCGCTTTCAGTTTGGGTCAGTTTTTTACAGGACAGAACGACAACGAAAAAGCGGTTGATTATTACAAAAAAGCAATTGAGCTGGATAAAAAATTCGTTGAAGCCTATCTGGCGTTGGGGCAGCTTTATTACCGGCAGGAAAAATTTTCCGAAGCGCGACAATCTTGGGAGATGATCTTAAGAATTGATTCGAAAAACGAAACGGCAAAATTTTATCTGGACAATATGGGGCTCGTTCCATTTAAAAAGTAAAAAAGGAAAAGGGAAAGCGTAATTTAAAATAATTTTTTTTCATTTTTCACTTTTAATTTTTAATTTGAGCAGAAGCGAATATGCCTGTACCGAGACAACGACACACAAAATCAAGGAGGGATAAAAGACGCGCGCATTTAGCGCTTAAGTCTTTGAATTTGGCAAAGTGCCCCAAGTGCGGCCAGGCAGCTTTACCGCATCAGGCCTGCAAAAATTGCGGTACGTACAAGGGCCGCGAAGTGATAGACGTTTTGAAAAAACTGACCAAACGCGAACAGAAAAAGCGCAAGAGAGAACTAGCGACGCAGGAAAAAGAAGCCAAAGATGGAAAGGAGCTGAATATGGAGGAAATGTCAAAAATATAATTTAGTTACGAAACACGAAAAAATACGAAAGTACGAAATCGCTACAGAATACGGATTAGATACGAATATACGGATAGAATCGTTTTCGTCGGCGTATCCGTATATTCGTAAAAAATTCGTATTCCGTAGAGAACACTTGGCTAATCGTCATCTAGCACGTTCCATCGTCATGCAGTCCCTTTACGAATGGGATTTTTGGGGGCGTGACGAAAAAAAACTGGAGGCGGCGGTTGAACAAAATATTAAAGAATTCGGACCGGGCCTAGATAACAGCGATTTTATCTGGCGACTGGTCAAGGGCGTGGTCGCCAATTTGTCAAAGATTGATAAAATTATTGAAAAGGCGGCGCCGGAATGGCCGCTTGAGCAGATCACCATTTTAGACCGGAATATTTTACGCCTCGGGCTTTACGAATTATTATTTGGCGACCGGAAAGAAGTGCCGCCCAAAGTTGCGATTAACGAAGCGATTGAATTAGCCAAGGGTTTCAGCGGCGAGTCGTCCGGCAAATTCGTCAACGGCGTTTTGGGTACGGTTTATCGCGAAATCGGCGAGCCGCAGAAAGACGAATAGGCGATGCCAATATACGAATGCATACTAATTATACGAATATTTGTATCATTAATATTAATTTGTATATTAGCATCGATTTTGAATGAAAGAATTAATGAAGCTTGAGGAAAAATTGAGCGTTAAATTTAATAAGCCGGAACTTTTGCAGCAGGCCTTAACGCACCGCTCATTTTTGAACGAAAATTCTAATTTCAGTTTGGAGCACAACGAGCGGCTGGAGTTTCTTGGTGATGCAGTTTTGGAATTGGTGGTGACCGAATATCTTTACCGCAATTATCCTAACCCCGAAGGAGAGCTAACCAGTTGGCGCGCCGCTTTGGTGAACGCCAAAAAATTGGCGGAAGTGGCCGAGGTGCTTGACATCAATGATTTTTTACTTTTGAGCCGCGGCGAGGCCAAAGACAGCGGCCGCGCGCGCCAATACATTTTAGCCAACGCTTTTGAGGCCTTGGTAGGCGCAATTTATCTGGACCAGGGATTTGAGGCCAGCAAAAATTTTCTTGAAAGCCGTCTCATAAATTATTTGCCGGAAATTTTGAAGAGCGGCATGTACCGCGACGCCAAAAGCTCATTCCAAGAGGAGGCGCAGGAGAGAGTCGGCATCACTCCCAGCTACGAGGTGATAGACGAATGGGGGCCGGATCACGCCAAACAGTTTAAAATCGGCGTATTTCTTGATGAGGAATTGGTGGCCGAGGGGCAGGGAAATTCCAAACAGGAAGCGCAGCAGAAAGCGGCGGAAGAAGCGTTGAGAGCAAAGGGATGGAACAATAATAAATAATTTCTAATTTTAATTTGCGCGGCGGCTTCAAATTGACTTTTGTATATTTTCAAGGTATCTTTTACTAACCATCATTTTTAAGGCTAATTTATGTTAGTCATCCGACTTACCAGAATCGGCAAAAAGAATCAGCCCAGCTATAGGGTTGTTTTGACCGAGAAGCAAAATCCCGTCAAGGGGAAATTCATTGAAATTTTAGGGGACTACAACCCGCGTTTAAAAACCAAATCATTGAAGGGCGAGCGGATTAAATATTGGTTTTCAAAAGGCGCCAAGGCTTCTGCAACGGTCCATAATTTATTGGTTTCGCAGGGCGTTATTGAAGGCCGGAAAGTTAAAGCTTGGCGGCCAAAAAAGAAAGTTGGTGACGCGGCAGCAGAAGTAAAACCGGCGGTTGAAAAAGCGTCAGAAAAAACGGAAGAAGTTGAAAGCCAAATCCAAGCGCCGGCCGAACCAGAGACTTTTATAGAACAAAAACCAACAGAAGAGCCAGTCCTTTTAGAAGGGGAAAAAATAAAAGAGGAAGGAAGAACAGACTAAAAGGCGAATTCGTCGAAGGGAGGAAACGATGGCAAAGGTTAAAAAGTGGTGCGACGGGCCAATTTGTTCGTCGCGCGGCACTCCAACAGATACGAAGTATATCTATTGTTCCAGTTGCGGTTCTTTGCTAAAAACCAAAGCGTATGTGGAGTGTCGGGAGTGCAGAAAGGAAGTGGATCCAGATTCTAAATTTTGTCCATATTGCGGCAGCAAAGATTCTCAGATTGTTTAAAACTCTAGCGGTCAGCAACTGCCCGGTTTCCGCGGGCAGTTTTTTTTGGGCTAAAAAGGCAATGTCTGGCGCGGTATGTTATTGACAAAAAAACCCTTGGTGCTATAATGTTTGCAGCGGCAGGTAAAGGTTAGTCAGGTCGGCCTGCTGCAGAGTTTTTAATTAAAAATTTACCTCAAGAAAGATATGGCTAAAGGAAATGTTGATCAGGACTTTGTTGAGTTTGTGATCAAGAGTATCGTTGATCATCCTGACGACGTCAAGACCGACCGCACCGTGGATGAAATGGGAGTCCTTTTGACTCTCAAAGTCAATCCGGAGGATATGGGTCAGGTTATCGGTCGTCAGGGCGGTACGGCTCGCGCCATTCGGACTCTTCTGCGCGTGATTGGTGCCAAGCACAATGCTCGCATCAATTTCAAGATTGAAGAGCCGGTCGGCGGACGTGTCAGCCAATTTCGCGACGCCTCCTCGGCTGCCAAAGACGTTGACCAGGTTGTCGAAGAACTGAAACTGTAAGCGTTGAAATACGTGTTGCAGACAAGAAAGACCGTGCTACAATTGAGGTAGTGCGGTTTTTCGTTTAATGGCTACAAAATATGCGTTTTGACATTATTACAATTTTCCCCAAAATTTTTGACTCATATTTCAATGAGAGTATTTTGAAGCGTGCGCAAAAGAAAAAGTTAGTTAAAATCGTCGCGCATGATTTAAGGAAATGGACGACCGACAGACATAAAACGGTTGATGACAACCCATATGGGGGCGGACCGGGCATGGTACTCAAAGTCGAACCGCTTTATAGGGCAGTTTTGGAAATTTCCAATTTTCCCGTTTGCGTCGAGGCTACGGCGGGCAGACAATCACCAATTTCCAAAGCAAAAAAACGAAAACCGAAAAGAAGGATTATTTTATTTTCTGCCAAGGGTAAACAGTTTACGCAAGCAGAAGTTCGGCGACTGGCAAAATATGACCAGCTCATTTTGATTTGCGGCCGCTACGAGGGAGTGGATGAACGGGTGGCGGAACACATCGCTGATGAGGAGTTATCTGTGGGTAATTTCGTGCTGACAGGCGGTGAGATTCCTGCTATGATAGCAGTAGACGCTGTTTCGCGTCTGATACCGGGAGTTTTGGGCAAAAAAGCGAGTTTGGCGGAAGAAAGCTTTGAAGAAAGAAGCGGGAAGCAAGAAATAAAAAATAAGAAAAACGAAAAACTTTTAACTTCTAACTTTGAACTCCAAACTTATTTAGAATATCCGCACTACACGAGGCCCGAAAACTTTCGCGGTTGGAAAGTGCCGAAAATATTGCTATCTGGCGACCACGAAAAAATTAAGGAATGGAGACGAAAAATGTCAAATCCTAATTAACCTAATTATCTAATCAAATCCCAATTTCCAATGTCTAATTTAAAAATTGCGCCGCGGAGCGGCGCAGGATTAGAAATTAGGTAATTAGAAATTTATGTTATATATCGCCGCTGACCACGCGGGTTATCCGCTCAAGGAAGAATTAAAAACGTTTTTAGCCAAAGAGGGTTATGAAGTGGCTGATTTGGGTAGCGAACAGCTGGATCTGTCTGACGACTATCCCGATTTTGCCCAAAAAGTAGCGCAGCAAGTTCAGCAAAACGAAGATGCCGGCGGTATTTTAATTTGCGGTTCGGGACAAGGCATGTGCGTAGCCGCTAACCGTTTTGCCGGCGTTCGCGCTGCCTTGGTCTATGACGATTTCACCGCGCGCATGGCGGCCGAACATCTGGACGCCAATATAATTTGCCTTGGCGCGCGGGCAACCGATACCGAGACGGCCAAAAAATTGGTTAAAATCTGGCTGGACACGGATTTTTCTGACGAAGAAAGACATCAGCGGCGCTTGGATAAGATTGATCAGACAGGGGATGTTTAAATAATTTATCAATGCGAGTCCCAGTGTTGGCGGGGCGAAACGATCCCGTTTTATATATGCCTAGAGATTCTTCGCTCGCATGAGGGAACTCGGAATGACCAACTGAAGAATGACAGAAATCATTCCCGCTATTATCGCCAAAAGTTTCGCGGAGCTTGAGCAAGGGATAAAAGCTGTCGAGCCATTTGCGCAGGCCGTCCAGTTGGATATTATGGACGGCGTTTTTGTGCCCAATCAGACGTGGATGAACCCAAAAGATCTAGAAATGTTGAAAACAAACCTTTTTTTAGAGGCGCATTTAATGGTGGCAAATCCCGAGCAAATTTTACCCGATTGGTTAGCCAGTCCGGCGAAACGCGTGATTTTACATTGGGAAGCGATGGCGCAAAGCTCTAATATCAAAGTTCAAATGTCAAAGTTTATAGAGTTGGCGCACGCGCGGGGAAAGGAATTAGGTATAGCGTTAAATCCGGAAACGCCGATTGAAGTGCTGGATGAATTTGTCGGCAAGGTTGATTTAGTGCTTTTAATGAGCGTCAATCCGGGTTTTGCCGGACAGGAATTTCAAGAAGGAGTTATCCCCAAGATAATGGCTTTGCGTCAAAAATACGCTGATGTTAAAATAGAGGTAGACGGAGGAGTAAATTTGGAAAACGCCCAAAAGCTGAAGGACGCCGGCGCTGATTTGTTGGCCGTGGGTTCGGCTATTTTCAACAGCTCAAATGCCGGTGATTTTATTAAAGAGTTTAGTGATTTAATTAATAATTAATTCAAAAAATATGTCGGATAAAAAAATCAACTGGAAAGGCTTAGTTTTGGGAATAATTTTGAATATCTTGGTCATCATCGCTTTTATGCTGATTTATTCTGCGTATGTGATCAAGCCATGCGAAACGCAGTCGTCGGCTGACGCATTATATGAAGTGCAGTCATCATCTTCGGTCAGCCAATAAAAAATTATTTTTTAAGTTAAATTTTATGAAAAAAAAGCATAAAATAAAAAATAAAAAACTTGCCAAGGGTTTTACTTTAATTGAACTGCTGGTAGTCATCGCCATTATCGGCCTTTTGTCAAGTATGGTTTTAGTGGCGATGAATTCGGCCAGGATGAAAGCCAGAGACGCCAGAAGGGTTAGTGATATTAAGCAGATTGCCACGGCTATGGAAATGTATTACGTGGATAAGGAAGTTTATCCGATAAATATTCTTATTCCCGGGTCTGTTACTACCCCTATTCCGCCGGGCGTCAAAGATGCTATCGCCATATATCTTTCGGTCGTGTCAGACGATCCTTTGGGGGATACCCGAGGTTATTACTGGCGTTTAAATGACAGTCTAGTACCGCCGGGTTCTAATTATTGTGTCTTTGTTCAGGACGAAGCTGACAGTAGGTATATTGTGGCCAGCAAGGCCGGTGTCGGTAAAAGGAGTGTCTTGCCTAATAGTTTCGTAAACTGCGTGCCGAATTTGTAAGGTAGCGTGGGCCGCCGATTTTGAGTGCTTGGATGGGGGAATTTATTATTTCAACCAATAAGGTAATCACCAGAAACTACTATGTACAATATTTTTGAGCAAGAGGATTTGGAGGTACTTAAAGAAAAGGAGCCGCAAAGATTTCAGTATCTGGCCGAAGGCGGTTTTTATTTTAATTTGCAGGGTTTGGAGCTGAAATCGATGGAGGGGGTTGATATTGAGAAAATCGGCAATTTGACGCGTATTGTGCGCGGGTTGGCCTTTGCCGCCATTGAAGGAGTCAAATCCGGCCATCCGGGCGGTTCTTCCTCAAAAGTTGAACAGATTTTGGCTTGGCTTTTTTGCGGGGTGATGGCCTTTGACCCGCTTGACCCAAAAAATCCCGGGCGCGACCGATTAGTTTGGTCGGCCGGCCATTGCACGCCCTTGGCGCACGCTGTTTTGGCGTTAATTTACGAATCGTTGCGGCGGCAGGGGATAGAAATTGACAAGGATAAGTTGGGCGCGGTTTTGCCTGATTGCCTGGCGCGTTTTCGCCATTGCGATGGGCCTTCCGGCCACATTGAATCGCGTTATGCTTTGGCCGATGCTTCCACCGGTTCTTCCGGCCACGGATTTTCAACGGCGCTGGGCTTGGCTTTACTGCAAAAATCCTGCGGGCTTGATGCCAAAGTTTTTGTGCTGGCCGGCGACGCCGAAACCGAAGAAGGCATGAGTTACGAAGCGCGAAACAGTATTAATTCGCTGGGCGCCGATAATATGATTGTCAGTTTGGATTATAACGGCTTTGGCATTGACGGCCCGATTACCGAAGTTATCGGCTCGCCTTATGTTAATCATTGGTTCGGGTCGGGCTGGAATATTATTGAAGTTGACGGCCATAATGTTTTGGAACTGGCTTACGCTTACAAAAAGGCCTATCAGGGATTTGGCAACGGCAAGGCGACAGTGGTGATTTGTCACACAATTAAAGGAAAGCATTACGGCAAAACCGAGGGTTCGGCCGATTCGCACGGCATGCCCGCGCCGCACCCGGAGTACGTTGAAATTATGAAAAAACTGGGCTTTGAAATTCCGGGCGTTGAAAACGAAGTAAAAAAAGATATTGATGTCGTGGTCTCGCAGCTTGGCGACGTAGATGCCGCTTATGTTATTGAGCGCTTGGAAGTAACAAAAGGAAATATTAAGCCGGAGAAAGGTTTGGTAGCAAAAATGCAGCAGGCATTAGCCGGCCGGCAGTTTGTTGATTATAAAAAAATCAGCCGGCCCGATGTTTTGCCGTCGGAGTTGGTTTTCAAAGAAGGTGAAAGCGTGGCCACGCGCAAGGCGACCGAAGCTTTTTTTAAGTGGCTGATGGGACAGACGGCGTTTTTCTATCTGGGCGCCGGTGATTTAATGAAGTCAATTTTGACCGGCGCGGCCGAAAATGTTTTTGGCGTGATAAATAAAAATAATCCCTTGGGGCGCGGCATTCGCTTTGGCATCGCCGAACAAAATATGGCGATGCTTTCGGCCTCGCTGACGCAGGATGTTTTGCCGGGCGGTTTTCAGGCAATGAGCGTTTTTTCCACTTACGGCGTTTTTACTTCTATTATGAGTAATGCCGTGCGCATGGCTTTGATTAATAACGCGGTCAATCCCAAAAGAAAAGGGTTTTTTATTATGCTGGCCGCGCATGATGGCATGGAAACGGGCGAGGACGGGCCGACTCACCACGGGCTTTTCTGGATGTCTCTTTTTGAGGCCTACCCGGGAATAAAAGTGTTTAAGCCCTTGGATGCCAATGAAACAATTGAGATGCTGTTTTACGCTTTGCAGCGCGGCGAACCGGTGGCTTTATCAGTGGCGCGGCCGGGCACGCCGGTTTTCAAGCGCGGGCAAAATGAATTGGGTTTTGAAGTGCCGCCGGCGCGCGAGGCGATTAACGGCGCTTATGTTTTCAAGCCGTTTGCACAAAACGGTAAAACTAAAGTTGTTTTGGTCGTTTGCGGCGGCCAAGTGATGGCTAATATTCTGCCAAATTTGAAGGAGATGGAGCAGGATTTGGATATTAAGATAGTGGCTGTGACCTCGCCGGAGCTTTTTGAAGAATTGCGCGAACGCGATCCGCAAAAAGCCGAAGCGATACTGGCTGACGAGGAACGACAATATGTGATTTCGCTGCATAACGGCTGGCCGGGATTTCTGTATCCGTTTTTACTGCCGGCCGATTACCAAAAGCGAGCTGTGGGCATAAAAAAGTTTTTAAAATCCGGTCCGCCTGCCGAGGTCTACGAGTTTGCCGGCTTTGACCCAAAGGGACTGAAAGAAAAAATTCTCAAGGCATTGAAATAATTTAAGTCATTCTGAGGCGTAGCCGAAGAATCTTTTAGATCCTTCCCCCGCATTCTGCGGGATCAGGATGACGGCACTAAACATGTTTGATGTCGTCACATTCGGTTCGGCCACCAAGGATATATTCGTGCGCAGTAAGAATTTCAAGCTTATTGACAGCCCGGAATTCTTAACCGATAAGGCCTTGGCGGTTGAAGCCGGCGCAAAAATTTATATTGATGAGCTGATTTTTACCACCGGCGGCGGCGGTACCAACACCGCCGCGACTTTCGCTTTGCAGGGGTTGGAAGTGGCTTACCTGGGATTGGTGGGCGACGACGTGGCGGGACTGGAAATTATCAGGGAGCTGGAAAAGCTGGGGGTGGTTTGCGATTTTATTAAAGTCACTGCGAAGGCCGTCACGCCTCATTCCATAATCTTGTCTTTGCCGGGCAAAGAACGCAGTATTTTGGTATATGCAGGCGCGGCGCATCTTTTGAGCGAAAAAGATATCCCTTGGGAAGAAATCGTCAAGACCAAGTGGTTTTATCTGTCCGGTTTATCCGGCAATTCCGCCAAGGTTTTTGAGCCGATTATTGATTTTGCCAAAGAAGAAAAAATAAAGCTGGCGGTTAATCCGGGCCACGATCAATTAATCGGCAATCGGGAAATTACCAAAAAGCTTTTGGAAAAAATAGATATTTTAATCGTGAATCAGGAAGAGGCCAGTATGCTGGCAGGCGTTGATTATGAAGACGAAGAGATATTATTCAAAAAATTTGATGAGTTGGTGCCGGGCATTGCCGTTATGAGTAAAGGGCCGGAAGGCGTGGCGGTTTCCGACGGAAAAAACATTTATCGCGCCGACATTCCCCAAGCCGGCTATGTTGACCGGACGGGCGCCGGTGACGCTTTCGGCTCCGGTTTTGTGGCGACAATTATTAAAGGCGGGACGATTGAAGAAGCGATTCAATTTGCGACTGCCAACGCCACGGCAACCGTACAGCAAATCGGCGCCAAAAACGGTTTGTTGGCAAAAGGCAAGTGGGGGCCTTGGCCAAAAGTCAAAGTCTCGGTGTCTAAGTTTTGAGTTTTGCCGAAATGTCGCATTCATTGAATATTTGCCAAATACCCGTTAAACTCACGCGGCCCTATGTCATGCATAGTATTATTGTTCAGATAATAGTACCGGCAATGTTTATTATTAAGTTTTGAGTTTTAATATTATGGAGCCGATACAAAAAATTGCCCGACTTTTACGCGCTCCCCAAAATGTTTTGGCAGCGCTTTTTGATAAAATGGAAAAAATAACCGGTAAAAAAGATGTAGCGGCCAAAATTTGCCAGGAAAA
>Ga0315273_10009837_pt1 | contig 12158 bp, 12 predicted proteins | sample YL17G02_0_MG_FD_205753 | JGI IMG/M metagenome (GOLD analysis project Ga0315273, IMG submission 205753) | Sediment microbial communities from Yellowstone Lake, YNP, Wyoming, USA - YL17G02_0 | ecosystem: Environmental > Aquatic > Freshwater > Lake > Sediment | place: USA: Wyoming | collected... | reverse complement strand
GAATTCGGATTTCGGATTTTGGAATGCGGAATGAAAAAATGGATTTCGGGGGTTAACTCCGCAATCCGAATTCCGCAATCCGCAATTTAAAAAAGGAGGAGGAAAAAGATGAAAAAAGTATGGTTGGGTCTGGTGGTTCTCGTTCTTCTTTCGCCGTTAACGGCGATAGCACAGGAAGTGATCGTTCATGAGGCATGGTTCATCCATATGGAGTCTGCAGGCGGCTGGGTCGCAGCGGACAAGGGGTTCTATGGAAAGGTGAAGGTGAAGGAGGTCCAGGGTGGACCTGGTATCTCCCCGATTCAGAAGGTGGTTGCCGCGGTCAGGGCCGGTCATATTGCCTTCGGAAATGACTACCCCGAAAATATCATCCGTGCACGCGAGAAGGAAGGGATTGATCTGGTGGTCGTGAGCGTCGATTTTCAGACCAGCGCCATGAGGATCATCAGCTGGAGCCCTATCAAATCGGCAAAAGATATCAAAGGGGACCTCGGCATCTGGATCGGATATGATGCTAAGGCAAAGTGCGCTGCGGGAAAGGGCTGGGAGAAGCAGTTTACCATCCAGAACCAGGGCGGAGATATTAAACCCTGGCTCATGGGAACCTGGCCACTGGCTTCTGCCATGACTTACAATGAACTGATCACTGCTCAGCGTGAAACGAAAAAGATGGGGAAGACCTTTTACACCACCGACTATAAGGATCTGGGAATCGACTGGATGGACAATGTCCTCTTTACCACAGAGGAGATCCTTAAGAAACATCCGGATGTCGTCCAGGCTGTGGTTTCGGGAAGGTATAAAGGATTTCAGTGGGCCCTTGAAAATCCCAAAGAGACTTTTGATATTTTGAAGAAGACCAACGAGGGACTCGACCTCGCCCATGAGATGGATGCCGTTGCTCCGATGAAAGCTCTGATGATCAATGCGGATACGAAGAAAAATGGCATGGGTTATATCAACCCCAAAAAATGGGAGAATGTCGCAAAGGATATGTTCAAGGCCGGACTCCTGGAGAAGATGCCCGATGTGAAGAAAGTCTATTCGGAAAAGTTCCCCAGCGGTGTCATCCCCAAGTAGAAAGGATATTAGTAGCGTCGGCATTTACTGCCGACGGAATTTCTGAATTCGCCCCCATTAAATGGGGGCGCTACATTTTAACCAGAAAAAAGGAGACTCTGGGTGCCCGAACGTACCTTTCTTGAAGACATAGGAAAACCTTTCAGCATCACGCCCATCGGCCAGGCCCGGGCATGGGAGGTTAAGAACATCCGAAACGACCCTGCCCTTCCTCCCCTGATCTATGTGGTGGAGAGCGAAATGGGCGAATCGTTTCTTCTGGGAAGAGGAATCAGCGGCAGACCAAAATTCAATATGATTCGCTATATCGCCACATCCTTCGTCGAACTCTTCTTTGAGCAACTCAACAAAAAAGCCTGCGCTCAATACCTCATCCTCAGAGGAGCTTATCCCTTCGACCTCCAGCAGGCCTTCGGAAGCGCTCCCCCCTATGACCGAATCCTCCTTCCCACCGGCTTTATCAAGCTCCAGAGGGTCCTTAATCAGGAAGGGAACGATTGGAAGATCCGTGCACAGAATTTCGTCGGAGCATATCGGGGAGAGACCTGGCTGATACCGGATACGGCCATTGCCTCAGGGTCGACCATCGCCTTTTTTCTGAGGAATGCATTCACTCATCATCTCCCCAAACAGGTCTATATCTTTACGGCCTGCGGAAGCCTCGAAGGCATTCAGCGAATTTATTTGGAATGTCTGAAAAAGGGGGTCGAATTGATTCCCGTCTTCTCCCAGTGTATCTTTGAAGTCTCCGGGGAGGGAAACCTGCCAGCTCTTCCGCTCACCGATCTTCCTGTCACCAATCCGGGTTCCATTACCACCAAACCATTTTATGAGAAGGCCTTTCATCGTTACCAGGGGAAGCGGATGTGTTGTGTTGGGGATATCGGTGAAAGCCTGGACGACCCCATTCAATACTCCATCCATACCCTCTGGGAGATGCAGGTCCTGGGGATGGATCCGAAAAAGGAAGACTGGGATTCATGGACCGTGGATGTTCGGGCGAAAGAAATGAAGAAGAAGGTTCATGATTTCAACTCTGCCCTTGCCGAATATTTTAAAGAGATATGGAAGTGGAAGTAGCGTTCCGGACATTATCGGAACGGCATCCTACATCGCCCCCCTGCCTACCGCAGGCAGGCAATAAACGAGGGCGCTACTAAGGTCCGGAAGAAAAAAACTAATGTCTCAAGAACCATCGCCTCCGATTGCTATCCGTTTGGTTAATGTGAAGAAATATTTTAAGGACCGGGATGTGGAAGCCCTGGGCGGAGTCTCCCTCGAGGTCCTCCGGGGCGAGTTCATCACCCTCATCGGGCCATCGGGATCAGGCAAGAGCACACTTCTTGAACTCCTCGGAGATATCGGTGATGAAGGCGGCCCTACGGATGGGGAAATCTCGATTGAAGGGAAAACCCCCGAAGAGTTAAGAAGGACCCGTGGCTACGGGATTGTCTTTCAGGAATCGACTCTCTTTCCATGGTATCGCATCTTCGAGAATTGCCTTCTTCCCTTTCGAATTGCGAAAAGCAGACTCCCCGGCGAGCAACAGGTCCGGCGGATTGAGATGCTTCTGGAGATGGTGGAACTCGACAAAAAATTCTGGTCCTACTATCCCAGAGAGTTGTCAGGAGGCATGCAGCAGAGGGTGGCCATTGTGAGGGCCCTTGCTCTCGATCCCCCTCTTCTCCTGATGGACGAACCCTTTGGCGCCCTCGATGACCTCACCCGAAAATCGATGCAGATGCTCCTGCTCGACATCTGGTCAAAGACAAAAAAGACGATCCTGATGGTGACCCATTCGATCTCCGAGGCCTGTTTCATGTCGGATCGCGTGGTCGTTCTATCCCACCGGCCAGGTCGCATCGCCAGAATGGTCTCCATTCCTCTTGATCGACCTCGTGAACGGTCCATGTCAGAGACAAAAGCCTTTGCAAGAATCTGCTCCATAGTCAGGGAAGCGCTGGGCTCCGGAGGGATATTAGAGGAAGAGGGTTCGATCAAAGAATAACCAAATGCGGATTGCAGATTGCGGAATGCGGAATGCTCAATTTTAGGTTTTGAATTTACGGTTGGGAGTTTCAATTCCGCAATCCGAATTCCGAAATCCGAATTAGGGATTAGGATACTTCCCGTGCTCAATGACCACTTGATCCACACCGGTCATCTCCTTCAGTTCCACATTGATCGAATCCTGTCTGGAGGTTTCAAAAACCTTTCCAACATAGTCAGCGTGGATGGGCAACTCCCTGTGGCCCCTATCAATGAGTATGGCTAATTCCACCCTACGAGGTCTGCCCAGGTCTAATAGAGCATCGATGGCAGCCCGGATGGTTCTCCCTGTGAAAAGGACATCATCAACCAAAAGAACATTCTTGTCTTCAATCGAAAAATGAATATCGGCCTTCTTCACCTCGGGGGTCTGTGTCAATCTCGTCCAGTCATCGCGGTAGAGGGTGATGTCAATGATTCCGGCAGGGAGATCCACTCCGGTCTTTTGAAAGATTTTCTCTTTCAGGCGTTGCGCTAAATAGACTCCCCCTGTTCGGATTCCCACAAGGACCGTCTCTTTCAGCACGGGATGCCTCTGAAGCAACCGGTCACATATCCGGCTCAGAGATTCCTCGATATCGACTTCTTTAAGCACAATCTGTTTTGATGCCATTTAAAAATTCTCCCCCCATCCCTCCCCCTCGGGAGGAGAGGGTGAGCCTGCCTGCCCCGCCCTCGGTCGGGACCGCCTTCCTGCCGGTAGGCAGGGGGCCGGCAGGCAGGGTGGGGTTGTATCCTCTAGAGCCTCCTCCGCGGAGGCCGTCTAAAAAACCAGAGTCCGATAACGCAGAGAAGGACAAGTCCTAAAATGGACCCAACGAGGATGGGCCAGGGAGGAATCAAGCTCTTTAGCACATCGGACTGGGCAAAGAGGTTAACTTCCTTAACCGTCTTCCCTTCTTTCTGAACGAGAACCTTCGCCAAAACCTGCCCCTTCTGGATGGGAGCGGACACAAAGGCCGGCAATTGGGGAATGGCGGACACCAGGTTTTCTTTCCCCTTTGGCACGGTCACCCGACCGTCTTCAGAAGCGGTGAGGCTCACCTGATCCAATTTTCCTCTTTTCACTTTGAGGGGTCCAAAGGAGGCGCCTTTCTTGACCGCCTCCACCGTGGAAAAGTTCTTGAAACCATATTCCAGTAATTTCTGTGTCTCGGGTGCTCGTTTCTTCACCTTGTCGCATCCCATGACCACTGCGATCATCCTCTGGCCGTCTCTCTTTGCCGTCGCTAAGAGATGATACCCTGATTCCTCGATGTGCCCTGTCTTCAAACCATCCACGCCGATATTCTTCTGCAGAAGAATGTTCCGATTCCCCTGCTTAATTCCGTTGTATTCGAATTCCACCGTGGAATGGATAGCCATTGTCTCCGGGTGGTCTTCAATATATCGTTTTGCAAGGAGCGCCATATCCATAGCGGTCGTATACTGATCGTCGGAAGGCATGCCGTGCGAGTTTTTGAATTGTGAGTTCTTCATTCCCAGGACCTTCGCCCTCTCATTCATTTTAGAGGCGAAGACCTCTTCAGAGCCTGCCAGGTGCTCGGCTAGAGCAATACAGGCATCATTTCCGGAGGCAATGGCGATCCCCTTTACCAGATCTTCCACCTTCACCCGCTCCCCCACCTTAACAAACATCTTGGAGCCCTGGGTCTTCCAGGCCTTCTCGCTCACAGTCACCATATCCTCCATCTTTAATTGCCCGGCACGAATGGCATCAAAGATCAGATAGAGGGTGAGGACCTTGACAAAACTGGCAGGTGGGATTCTCTGATCAGGACTCTGTTCATAAAGAATTTCGCCCGTCAACCCATCCATCAGAACTGCGGACTGAGCATCGCACTGTAGGCCACCCTGAGTGGCCTGCCGAGAGGGAACCTCCTTTGCGGGTTCAACCTTCTTCTTGGAAGGCGTGGCCTGTGTTGGTTTTGTTTGAGGTGATTTTTTTATCGTTTTGCTTAAGGCTTCATCGGTAAAGGTGAAGGAAAAAAAGAGCACGATGAGAATAAACCCCGTCAGAAAGGCCAGGGCTTTGACCCCGCCCTTCATGAGGAGCTGATGCTTTCTATTTCTACCATCCCCAGCATAAATGCTGGGGCTTTCTAACGGGGTAAATATCAAAAGGGTTTTTTGAAACTTAATCTTCATCCTCTCCTCCAGAATTTTTAGGTGTTCATAACAGATTCAGTCCCCTTTTTCAATCCGGTATTGCAAATGATCACTATTTGGTTTAATATGCCCACTGGTCATGGACAAAAAAACTTCTCTTATAAGAGAGTTTGAGAGAGTAACTTCTCTCGAATATAAGGAAATCGGTTCTCATCTTCCCGGCGATCGTATTCCGATCGGTTTCTTCTGTCCCTATGTTCCGGAAGAACTCATTTATGCTGCCGGAGCCCTCCCCTTCCGCCTCATGGGAGCACCGGCCAGGATGTCCCATGTCCAGGCTCATCTCCAGCCGGGTTGCTGCCATCTGGTCAAATCTTCTTTCGAGATTTTTCTCAGAGGGGAACTCGATTTTTTAAAAGGAATCATCTTCAGTCACACCTGCGACACCATGCAGGGACTTTCGGACATTTGGGCTTTTCAAAAACGTCTCCCCCTTCAATTCAACTTGATGATGCCCACAAATTTAAATTCCGAAACATCCCGCCCCTATTGGAAAGCCGAAATTGAACGGTTCAAAGGATTCCTCGAAACGAATATCGGAGAGGTGACACTACAAAACCTGACAACCGCCATTCAGCTTTTCAACCGGATCAGAGAAAACATTCGGGCAATTTATCAACTCAGGCGAACATTACCCGATCAGATATCAGAGGCTGACTTTGCTAACATAATTCGAGTGCAGTATCTGATGGATCGAAACCAGTACCATTTACTTTTGAGTGAACTCCTCGATTTACTGTCCCATGAGGAAAAAAAGGAAGGCCACCTCGTTCCCATTTACCTTGCAGGGAATATGGTTCACTCTGCCCCCTATTTTTCTCTCATCGAAGAGGCCGGGGGCACGGTCGTCTCGGATGATCTCTGCAGCGGGGCGCGGTTTCTCCGCCTGATGACACGGGAGGATATCGATCCGATCGAAGCTCTTACGCAACGATACTTCTCATCCTTCTTGTGCCCGACGAAGCATGGAGGGTCGAATGATCATATTGAAACCCTCATCCAAGAGGTCGAGGGGGCCGGGGCAACAGGCGTCATCTTCCTCTTTTATAAATATTGTGAGTCTCACTATTTTGACTATCCCGATCTGAAAACAGCCCTCGAGGCGAAGTCCATTCCGACACTGCTTCTGGAAGTGGATGACCCCGCTACCTCGCAGGGGCAACTGAAAATACGGATACAAGCGTTTATAGAAATGCTTTCTCCATTTTAGATTTCGGATTTCGGAATGCGGAATTAATAATATAGAAATGTATCAATTTAGCACTTTGAAAAGAACCTTCTTTAGTCTCATTTTATCGTGTCATTCCCGTGCAAACGGGAATCCAGAACCTACGAAAAACACCTGGATTCCTGCTTTCGCAGGAATGACAACCCCGAGAATTCCATGTTTAGAGCTATTTTCAAAGAGCTAACGTGTTACCTAATTTTTAATTTCTTTATTTCGCAATGATATTGGAAGAAGAACATGGTAGAGAAAGAACTTCAATCCAATCCCTATCGCAAGATTGACTCCACTTCGGCATATCGTCGTCTGATGACGGCCTATTACTTCATGGTGAAGCATCCCGCCTGGTTCGGGAAAAAGGTCGCATGGATCACCAGTGGCGGCCCCGTTGAGCCTCTCTATGCCATGGGGGTTCTCCCCTTCTATCCGGAAAATTACGGGGCCATGTGCGGTGCCTCCCGGATGTCAGTGCCTCTCTGTGAAGCGGCTGAGCAGAAAGGATATTCCCATGACCTCTGCTCTTATGCCCTCACGGATATTGGATCATTCTTTACCGGAAAGGGGCCCATCGGCCGACTTCCGAAGCCTGATTTTCTCGTGTGTGGAAACAATATCTGTGGCACCGTCATCAAATGGTATGAAATTCAGGCCCGTGCCCTCAGGGTGCCGCTCTTCTTCCTGGACACTCCTTTTTTCCACGATGAGCTTCACCAACACAACCTCCGATATGTTGAGAAACAGATGGGCGAATATATCGCGTTTCTCGAAGATCAGATGAAACGACCCTTCCTGGAGAAGCGTTTTAAAAAAGTGGCCTCCCGCTCCCTTGAGGCCATTTCCCTCTGGAGGGAAATCCTTGACCTTTCGCGGAATCAGCCGGCCCCTTTTGCTGCCTTCGATGCCTTTATCCACATGGCCCCTATCGTCACGCTTCGGGGAACCCGGTGGGCGGTCCGATATTACCAAAAGCTCAAAAGCGAATTGGAAGAAAGGGTCAAGAAGGGGTTGGGGGCATTTGCCCGTGAGGAGATACGGCTGGTCTGGGACAACATCCCCATCTGGTATGATATCCGGAACCTCTCCAAATTGCTTTCCTCTAACGGAGCTGTCCTTGTAGCAGATACCTATACCTCGGCCTGGGCGATGGAAGAACCTGACCTGACCTATTCGCTGGACGGGTTGGCCCGGGCTTATGCGACCATCCATCTCAATCGCGGTCTTGGCTACAAAATGCAAAAAATTGCCAAACTGATTGAAAAGTTTGGGGCCCACGGGTTCCTCATGCATTCGAACCGGAGTTGCAAGCCCTATTCTCTCGGCCAATACGATATGAGGCGAGAAGTAACCCGGCTGACCGGAAAACCGGGACTCATCATCGAAGCAGACCACACCGATTCCCGCAGCTACTCCCCACAACAGGTAGAGAAACAGATCCTGATGTTCATGGAGATTATAAAAGGGGAAAGAGGATGATGTTAAACAATGGTTTCCAAAACCTCCTCCACAGGTTTCCTATCTTTTTGTGGGGATTCATCAGGATATCCCACTGCAACAAGACAAACGAGAGAGAGATTCTCCTGTGCTTTCGTTAGGGTCTCAATTTCTTTCTTCGCCATGAGCGGTGCTCCGAGCCAGACTGCGCCTAAACCCATATGATGAAACACAAGGAGCATGGTCGTCACGGCGGCCGCTGCACTCTGGATGGCTGTGGGCGCTGACCTACGGAATCCCATGATTCGCGTCGCTTCAGGGTCAAAGGACTCACGAGCCATCAAGACCTTATCCATCACGCTTTGATATCCAGAGGTAAGGACGGCGATACAGGCGGGAGCATTTCTAAAAAAAGAAATATTTCTCCGATACCGATTGACATCCTCCTTCCAGGATGAGGCTTCTGGCCAGGAAGCAATCCTGTCCGAAACGGATTGAAGAGCATCTGCCATCTTCTCAATGACCTCTCTCTTTTTTACAACAATGAAATGCCACCCCTGAAAATTGCCTCCATTGGGAGCCCAGGTGGCCAACTCCACCGCCTTCTTCAGCAACTCATCCGGGACATCATCCTGTTTCCATCTCCGGATAGAACGCCTGGTCTTAATCAACCTTTCCAAAGTCTCGATATCCATCAAATCCCTCCTGCTCTTAGATTTAACGAGCTGCTGAAAAAAGTTTTTCTTAAACTTAAGATGTCATTCCGGCGAAAGCAGGAATCCAGTCTTTTCAAGCCGTTCTGGACTCCCGCTTCCGCGAGAGTGACGGTAAAATCGAGTGTTTCACTTCCAATCCCCTCTGCTGGGAGGAAGATTCTCGTATCCCGGAACATGAAGGTCAGGAACCACCATCATGGTGGTCGTTCCATGGGCTATTAAATTGCCTTCTCCGTTTCTGATATAGGCCTCTCCTAAGGCCAGGGTCTTGCCTTTTTTAACGCATCGACCCTCCGCCACGAGTTTTCCCTCTTTGGCTGGAGCCAGGTAGTTGACTTTTATCTCGACGGTCGTAAGCCCCATTTCATTCTCCACCTGTGGAAAAACCGCCCAGAAAGTGGCCGCATCTACAATCGAAGCCATCACTCCTCCATGAACAAACCCAAAAGGTTGGAGGTGCTTTTCCGCCAATTGAATCTCTAAAAGGGAGGTCCCCCAGTCAAGGTTCTTAATCTCCATCGAAAGAAGAGAAAAGTAAGGGCTCTGGTTCACAACCTTTGCCACAGCTTCTTTATACTTCGGGTTTAACTGTTCTTCGGCCATCCAGACTCTCCTTTCAACTATTTTTCGAGAGCTCTGAAAAACTACCTTTCGCTCTCTCGATTACACAGATTTCTGGATTTTTTCAGAAATCTTTTTTCCAAATAGACGATGGTCAGTTTTTCGCTTGCTGTTACAGTCTTAAAGCGTTTATACCCGAGCTTTTCATAAAGGTAAAGATTTCGCTCGCTTTTATGGCCTGTAAAAATCTCGAATCTCTTCGCCTCCTTAAAGTCCTTTTCGATTCGATTCATGAGATGTGTCCCGATTCCCCGGTTTTGAAAATCGGGATGAACAATAAGCCTGCCGATGTAACAGGTTCCTTCTCGGACGAACCCCCTGACCGAACCCATGATCCTCCCATCGGTGACTGCTTTAAGAAAAATCTGGCTCTCAAAATCTTTCTTAATCTCCTCCAGGGTTTGAGTCAACGGTGGAATCGTAAAATCACCATAAATCTCAGCCTCGCTCTGGTAGGCTAACTTTTGCAGGGAAAGGATTTCCTCGGCATCGTCCACCGTTGCTCTTTCAACCCTCATGGTGGTGTGCTCCTGCTTTAGGAAGAATATCAAACCCTCTGGGAGTAGCGGTGGGCGAGGTCAAAATATCTCCGGGCCCTTTTCAGGGCCTCTTTTTTTTCTTCTTCCGGGATATTCGGGTCACCCAGCCGGAAGCTTTCCACTTTTCCCCGGACATAGGCCCGGTAGCATTTGTAGAAATCCAGGAGTTCCATCAACTCATAATCTCCTGATTCCCCGATATACGCCTGAATCAGATGTTCGCTTAAATCCTCCCTGCTGTGGTAATCGAGGTCCATGGCTAAAAAGGCGATGTCCGCCGCCACATCCGTATACCGGAACCTTTCATTGAATTCGATGCAGTCGAAGATGGAGATTTCCTCTCCCCAGAAGATATGTTCCAGCCGCAAGTCGCCGTGACAGTCCCGGATGCGATCCTCTTTAATCCTTTGATAAAAAACCCCTTCTTTTGTTTTATAAAATTGATCCGTCTTTTCCTTCACTTCTTGATAAACATCTCCGGCGATCGTCACATCAATATATTTCTCTGTCTGTTCGAAGTTCTCATCCGTATCCTGTTTGACCCGTTCCGGTTTTGCAAAGCTTTTGATCCGGTCACTTGTCTCCGCCGTAAAATAAAACCGGACCAATTTTTCTGAGATGGCTTCAATCATCCCGGAGGTAACTTCCTTTTTCTCAAGCAATCGATTCATCAGAAACTCTTCAGGTATCTGCCTCATCTTGACCGCATATTCGATCGCCCTTCCCTTGCCATCCAGTACGATCCTGTTGCCCTCTTCCGTAATCCTGATCACCCCAAGATAAAGGGTCGGAGCAAGCCGGCGATTTAAAGTCACTTCCTGCTCGCAATAATACTTCCTCTTATCGATAGAGGTAAAATCAAGGAAACCGAAATCGACCGGCTTTTTCACTTTGTAGGCATAGTTTCCCGTGAGAAAGACGAGGGAGATATGGGTCTCGCCCAATCGTATTTCTCCGGGGTGATCGGGATAGATGGCGGGATTGAGGAGCGCTTTCTTGAGGGACGGGATATCCATGGTCATCTCTTTTCGATCTTTCTGATCTTCCAGTCCGGAGCGTTGTTAAATTCTGTGTCGATCGTGAGGTGAATGATGGACAAACCCTGAACCCTCTTGTTCAAATCGTCAATATCAATGGGTTGGAAAATGGCTTTATTATTCAGATAGGCCTCCCGGGTCAAGGCATTTGATTCGTAATTCTCTTTCGTCCGTTTTAGAATCCTTTCAATCGACTTCTCCTCCGTGCAGGCGCACTCTGCGATCACAAAAGGCCGATGGGCCTTCTCCGCAATCTCCGCAGACCGCGCCCTCAGCTCCTGAGAAACGAAGGTCGCATCCAGGATCAATCCCCCCTCACTTGTCTCCAGGGCATCCTTTGCCAGTCGGAACATCTCCTCATAAACCTTTCTCCTGTTCTCAGGACTGGAGGCCACTTTATTATCAAAGATATCCTGCCCTTTCAGGACCTCCAGACGGATCATATCGGAGCGGAGGATCTGAAACCCTTTCATCCTTGCAATCTCTTCGGTCACCGGGCTTTTCCAGCTTCCCGGAAGACCCACAGAAATTAGCACAGAGTCCTTTGGGACCTCAGATTCGATCACCTCTGCAAAAGTTCTTTCCATTGGAACCTCCTCATTAAAATTACCAATCACCAAGTATCAATAACCAAATAATAACCAATTCCCAAATTTTAAAACCAAAATATTTTTGGTGATTGGCTAATTGGAATTACATGGAAAATAGCTCTCAAAAATTTCCTCCCCCCTTGCGGGGGAGGATGAAGGTGGAGGGTAATCATAAGTCACATGGTCACCCCCACCCTAACCCTCCCCCATCGAAGGGGGAGGGAAGTTCTTATTATTTTCATGGTTCGTAAGTGATTAGCTTATCATGTAAAATTTATTTGGAGCTTGGGATTTGGTCATTGGAATTTTAGTAATAATCTTATCACATTTCCAGGGCTTTTAGAACCATATCATGTAAAATCCCATTGCTCACCAAGATGCCGTGATTTCTTTCGAGCTTGATGCCGCTGGAGAATTCCAGAGGTTTGCCGTAGAGGTCAGTCACTTTCCCTCCTGCCTCCTCTGCGATGATCACCCCGGGAGCATGATCCCAGATATTCTCTTTATAGCCTGGCTCTGAGGACGATGGAACCCTCAGGTAGAAAGTTACTTCCCCTCGCGCCACCACCCCGTATTTAGCCTGGCTGTCCATCTTAAGTGGAGGTCGAATCATCTTCAGTTTTTTCGCAATTCTCTGGTGAATCAGATGGTCGGCATGGTCCGGTTCAACGCTCTCTGTAAAAGAGCCTTTAACCGGATCG
>Ga0315273_10009836_pt1 | contig 12159 bp, 10 predicted proteins | sample YL17G02_0_MG_FD_205753 | JGI IMG/M metagenome (GOLD analysis project Ga0315273, IMG submission 205753) | Sediment microbial communities from Yellowstone Lake, YNP, Wyoming, USA - YL17G02_0 | ecosystem: Environmental > Aquatic > Freshwater > Lake > Sediment | place: USA: Wyoming | collected... | reverse complement strand
GCGGCGATGATCGGCCAGGCCATCATGCTCCGTGGGATCCCCTTCGAGATCATCGGCGTGCTGAGCCGGAAGGGCTCCGCCGGGTCGTTCCAGAACCCGGACGAGCAGATCCTCATCCCGCTGCAGACCGCCCGGTATCGGATCTTCGGCAGCGACCGACTCCGGTCCATGACGGTGCAGGTGGCCGAGGGGGTGCCCCTGGAGCAGGGGATGGTAGATTTCGAGCGCATTCTCCGCCGGGAGCACAAGATCCGGCCGGGCGCCGACAACGACTTCCAGGTGCGCAACCAGCAGGACATCCTGGCGACGCAGCAGCAGGCCACCCAGGTCTTCACCGCGCTCCTCGCGAGCATCGCGGGGGTCAGCCTCTTGGTCGGAGGCATCGGCATCATGAACATCATGCTGGTGTCCGTCACCGAGCGGACCCGCGAGATCGGCATCCGGAAGGCGCTGGGCGCCACCCGGGGCAACATTCTTCTCCAATTTCTGATCGAAGCGATGGTGCTGTCGTTCGTCGGCGGCACCCTGGGCATTCTCGTTGGCAGCGGAACCGCGATGGCGCTCTCGAAGCTCGCTGGCTGGAACACCTTCATCTCGCCGACCGCCATCATCGTGGCGTTCCTGTTCAGCGCTGGCGTCGGACTGTTCTTCGGGATCTGGCCGGCCCGGCGGGCAGCCAGCCTCGACCCGATCGTGGCTCTGCGCTATGAGTAGGGCCGCGCTGGCCATGCTCGCGGCGCTCGCCGTGGGGGGCTGCGGACCATCCGCCGCACCCGCGAGCGCGCCCGGTGGCCCGGGCCGGATCTATCCAATGGCCCCACCGACCCCGGAGTTTATCCAGGCCCCGACCGTGCCGACCATTCCCGGATTCAGCAGCGCCGTGAAGATCGGTCAGACCATCTATCTGGCGGGCCAGGTCCCGCTGGACAGCACCGGTTTGCTGGTCGGTCGCGGCGACCGGACGGCCCAGCTCCGACGGGCACTGGCCAACGCCACCGCGATCGTACGGTTTGCCCGGGGGGTGCCGGCCGACCTGATCAAGCTCACCGTCTACTGTGTGGGCTGTACCACCGACGATTTCGACGCCATGCGCACCGAGGCGGCCGGGATCTTCCCCTCGGGACAGGGGGCGGCGCTGACCATGCTCGGGGTGGCATCGCTGCCGGAACCGGACATGCTGGTCGCGGTGGATGGAGTGGCGGTGCTCCGCGGTACCCTCCCCGACCGGACCCGCGACCCGGAGGCCGGGACGCACTAGATTCCCCGCCATGCTTCTGCCGCTCCTGGCCATCCTGGTCCAAACGCCGACCCAGGCGCCGCCACCTTCCGTCACCATTCCCCGCATCGACACTGCCGTTACCGTGGACGGTGTCCTCGACGAGCCGGTGTGGGCCCAGGCCGCCCGGCTCGAAGGCTTCCACCAGTATCGTCCGGTGGACGGTCGCATGGCGGAGCAGGAGACGATCATCCTCGTCTGGTATTCGCCCACCGCCATCCATTTCGGCGTCATTGCCCACGACACCGACCCGAACAGCATCCGTGCCACCTTCACCGACCGGGACAAGATTGAGGGCGAGGACCGGGTCCGGCTCTACCTCGACACCTTCAACGACCGGCGCCGCGCCGGGTTTGTCGGGGTGAACGGTCTCGGGGTGCAGGAGGACGGCGTCCGCAGCGAAACCGGCACCAACGCCGGCGCCCTCTTCGGGGGCCAGGACGACCTGAACGTGGATTTCCTCTGGGACTCCAAGGGCCGGCGGACCGACCAGGGGTACGAGGTCGAGATCCGGATCCCCTTCAAGAGCATGCAGTACGGGGGGACGGGGCCGCAGTCCTGGGGGTTCAACGCCGTGCGCTACGTGAAGCGCAGCGGCTACGAGGACACCTGGACGGATGTGCGGCGAGCCAACTCGAGCTTCCTCGCGCAGGAGGGCACGCTCACCGGGCTGGCGGGAATGCAGCGGGGTCTCGTCTTCGAGGCCCAGCCGTTCGTGACGGCCACCTGGGTCGGGGCGCGAGACGTCACCGGGGACTTCTCCCGGGAAGACCCCGCCCCGAGCGCCGGGGTCAATCTGCAACTGACGACGACCAGCATGGCACTGGACGCCACCGTCAACCCCGATTTCAGCCAGATCGAGACCGACCAGGGGCTGATCACGGTCAACGAACGATTTGCCCTCTTCCTGCCCGAGAAGCGCCCGTTCTTCCTCAAGGGCATCGACCTGTTCACCACGCCAGGCCAGCTCATCTATACCAGACGGATCGCCGATCCGATCGGCGGCGCCAAGGTTACCGGGAAGCTGGGCCGCACCAGCATCGCCTACCTGGGTGCCGCCGACGAGCTAGTGGGCGACGACGCGTTCTTCAATCTGCTGCGAGTGCGCCGCGACCTCGGCGAAAACAGCGTGGCCGGCCTGACCTACACCGATCGCATCCAGGGTGCCGCCTACAACCGGCTGGTGGAGGGTGACGCCCACATTGTCTTCGCGAAGCTGTACTTCGTCGAGGGCCAGTACGGCCAGTCGTGGACCAGCCTCGGCGGCAGCACATCCACCGTGACCGACCCGATCTGGAAGCTGACCTTCGACCGCACCGGCCGGACCTGGGGATTCAACTACACCATCAACGGCATTGGCACTGATTTCGTGGCCGGCTCGGGGTTCGTGCCCCGCAGCGATATCGTGACGGCCCACATCTTCAACCGGCTCACGTTTTATGGCGCCAAGGGCGCCGTGCTGGAGAATTTCACCACGTTTTTCGGGCCGACCTGGCTGTACACCTACCGGGACTTCGGCCACGATGCTCCACTGGAGGGCAACCAGGAGGTCACGCTTCAGTTCCTGCTGCGCGGCGGGTGGCAGCTGAGCGCGCAGGCCCAGCGGGAGTTCACGGCGTTCGATCCCCTGTTCTACGTGGGTGTGGAGACCGCCCCCGGCGTGCCATTCCTGCCGCCCGCCAGCCTGGAGAATCTCTACACCGGCACCTTCTCCGTCACCACGCCGACTTACAAGGAGTTCAACGCCAAGGCCTCCCTCGGAGTCGGCCACACGCCGCTGTATGCCGAAGGCAGCGAGGGACAGGGCTCGGTGGTGAACGCGAGCCTCAACTTCCGGCCGACCACGACCGTCCGCCTGGAGGGGAGCCTCGCCTATACCACGCTCAACCGCACATCGGACGGATCGGAGTTCGCCAACAGCGTGATCCCCCGGTTCAAGGTCGAGTTTCAGCCGATCATCCCGCTCTTCTTCCGCGTCATCGCCGAGTATCAGTCCACACGTCGCTCCGCGCTCCGCGACCCCGCGACCGGCCAAGTGCTCCTCGTCGGCGGCATTCCGTCCAGCGACCTCCGCAATGATGGCCTGCGCGTCGACTGGCTCGCCTCCTTTGAACCGAGCCCGGGCACGGTGGCGTTCTTCGGCTATGGCTCCGCCTCCAGTACGGTCGACGCGTTCGATTTCGGCGCCCTGCAGCGCGAGGCCGACGGCTTCTTCCTGAAGCTGGCCTACCTCTTCCGTCGGTAGGGCGTCGCCCAACGGGCGCGCCCTGCCAGGCATGCTTGCGTCCCTCGCCGCCGGGCCCCAAGATTGGGGCTCCCCCGCTCAGATCCCGGAGGTTTCGTGCGCCGTTCCACCATCCTTGGCACCGGCTTCAGCGTGCCGGATCGTGTCGTGACCAACGACGAGTTGGCCGCATTGATGGACACCTCGGATCAGTGGATCCGCGAACGCACCGGCATCGAGCAACGCCGCTGGGTCCGCGAGGGCGAGACTTCCGTCGACTTTGCCCTCCCCGCCGCCACGCGCGCGCTCGAAGCCGCCGGTCTCGAAGCACGCGACCTCGACGCGATCGTATTCGCGACGTCGAGCCCCGACCACTTTTGCCCCGGTAACGGGGTGTACCTCCAGCGGGCGCTCGGCGCGGGGCACCTGCCGGCGCTCGACATCCGTGCACAGTGCCCTGGCTTTGTCTATGGGCTGTCCGTGGCCGATGCGTGGATCCGTTCCGGACAGTATGAGCGGATCCTCCTGGTGGGCCAGGAAATCCAATCCACCGGCATGGACGTCAGTACCGCGGGCCGGCACACGGCCGTCCTCTTTGCCGACGGCGCGGGCGCCGCCGTCCTTGGGCCGGTAGACGCCGCCGAGGGGCGCGGGCTGCTCAGCTTCGACCTGCATACCGACGGAGAGTATGCCGAGAAGCTCTGGGTGGACGCCCCGGGGTGCATGTACCATCCCCGCATCACCGCCGCCCAACTGGTTGAGGGCCGGCACTTGCTGCAGATGGACGGCCGGGAGGTCTTCCGGCAGGCCGTGACTCGGATGCCGGAATCGGCGACGGCCGCCCTGGCCAAGGCGGGCTACACGTGGGAGGACGTCAATCTTCTCATCCCCCACCAGGCCAATCTCCGGATCTCGGAAGCCGTTCAGAAGTCGCTGAAGCTCCGCGACGACCAGGTCTACAACAACATCCAGCGCTTCGGAAACACGACTTCGGCGACCATCCCGATCGCGCTCGACGAATGCGTCCGGAGCGGGCGGCTCAAGCAAGGCGACCTCTTGGTGCTGACGGCCTTCGGATCGGGATTCATGTGGGGGAGTTGCGTGGTACGCTGGTAGGCGGGGCAGCGGGGCAGCGGGGCAGCGGGGCAGCGGGGCAGCGGGGCAGCGGGGCAGAAAGTAACAGCCGTCACCCCGGCGAAAGCCGGGGTCCAGACCCCACCCCCTGATAGTCTCCTCACCCGGTACAGATGCGACAAAGCCCTTCAATACGGGCGGAGTGAGGCCGCACCATCCCACGCCGGCCGAACCCGATGAAACATCGGAGGCAGGTGTTTCGTACTGAAACACGTCTCCAACTCTTGAGGATCCCATGGGCATCCTGGCCCTGATCGTCACCATCGCCGCCGGCATCGGCGGGTTCGTCATCGCCCGGACTTTCGTCCGCCGCCGGCTGCGCTTCGTGGACGGCGTGCATTCCCCGATCTTCCCGTTTGCGGCAGGCTTGCTGGCAGCGCTCATTGCCTGGCCGGTGGCACTGCTCCCGATCGTGACCGGCCTGACCGCGGCCATTTTCGGCATCGGCGCCGGCGTCGGCACCGCCAGCGGGGTCAAGGCGCTCCGCCGGGGAGATGGCTAGGTCAGTCGACTCCCGGTATCTTCGGGGCATGCCGACCATATCCTGCGTCCGCTGCGGCCAGACCCGCGACCAGATGGCGTTCCGCCCCTTCCAGAACGATCTTGGCCTCCGGGCCTTCGAACAGATTTGCGCCGTGTGTTGGGGTGAGTGGCTGAAGTATCAGCAGCAGCTCATCAACCATTACGGCCTGGATCTGCGAAGCCCGGAGGCCAAGAAATTTCTGTTCGAGCAGATGGACACCTACTTGTTCTCCCCCGCCGCCCCACCCAGCTAGCCCCCGAGCGTTCCCTTCAGCGTGACGCGCTTCTTCTGGCGCATCACCTCGAGCCGCACCGGCTCATCGGCGTCGTAGCTGCCCAGGATACGCGTCAACTGGTTCGGGCTCGACACCGTCCGTCCGTCCACGCTGAGCACGACATCGCCCGCCTTCAGGCCCAGGGGAGCCGGGTCCGGCACATCCACCACCAGCACGCCTTCGGTGGTCCCGAAGTAGCTGCCGAGCTGAGGATTGACTGTCGCCAGCTCGAGGTCGAGCATGGCGCCGCGCATGAGCGGGGGGAATGGTGCTTCGGGAGACCGGAGTGCGCCGCGTGCCATCTCACTTCGACGCAGCGTCATTTCCAGCACCCGATCATCCACACCCTCCCCGCCGACCCAGAATTCCTCTCCCCCTGGCAGGGCCCGGAAGCCGTAGTTTCCATCCGGCCCCACCATCACCACGAGGTTGTCTGGATCCGCGGCCGTCACCAGGCGCACGGTATTCCGCACCTTTCCCCGACGGTACTCGACGGGGACGGTGTCATTGGGTTGCAGCTGCGCCACGAGTTCCACCAGCCGGAAGCCGGGATTGGCGACCTTCGTCCCGGGCGGGACCGCGGCGATCCGGGCGGCCAATGGCGTCGTGCCAAAGCGGGTGAGGATGTCGCCGGCCCGGAGCCCGGCCGTAGCCGCCGGGCCTCCCGGTGTGACAGCGTCAATCAACGCCCCGATGGAGTCGGTGTCGGATGGCCGCGTCCGGACGACGACCCCGATCCGCACCCGGCGCGCGGCAAAGGCCTGCGCCATCATCGGCTGGAGCGAGTCGCGGAAGAAATAGCTGCGGCGGGAAAGCGTATCGAGGCGGAACCGCATCGAATCCAGGGTGACGGTGATCGAATCCGTCCGCTGGACCCTGGGGGCCCGTGGCGCCGGCGTGCCCTGGGCCGCGAGCGGGGCGGCCACCGCGAGGGTGAGGAGGCCGAGCGACACAGAACTCAGGCGACGGCGAGCCATCACAGCCCCACGTTTTGCGCGCGGGTCACGTGCACATCGACCAGCGCGTCCATCAGGCCCACCCGCTCCCGCCACAGCGGGAGCAGGTTGGCGTCGGCGTTCGAGGCACCGTGCGCCTGCGTCGCCTCGAGCTGGCGATCCAGCTCGCCGATGCGGTCCTCCAGCGAGGCGGCCGCGCGGGTGGTATAAACGTCGGTGACCCTCTGGTCGCCCCGCAGCTGCCGAAGCGCCTGTTCCAGGGTGGCGGATTCCGCCATGACCGCCGTCAGCTGGTCCGAGGCGCTGGCGGACGGCGGCGCCAGCAGGTCCCGCCCGACCACCACCAGCAAGAGCGTGGCGGCCAGCGCCATCGCGCCAAGGCCGAGCCGGCGCACCTTTACCTGTCGACGGTCGTGACGCACCCGCCCGGCCACCAGCGTGAAGCGATCGCGCGGGGGGCGGAGGCTGGGCAGCGCCCGGATCCGCGCTACCCGCTGGTACAGCCGGTCGAGCTCCGCCGCGCACTGGGGGCACGCCACCACGTGGGCCTGGCTCTCGGCGCTGCCGGGCTCGCTCCCGGCATCGCGGAGCGCCACGAGCTGCTCCATGGTGAGATGGCTCATGCCAGCGCCTCCTCGCCGAGCCAGGTCCGGAGCTTGGCGTGCGCCCGCGACAACTGCGACTTCGAAAAGCTCGGGGTCTTGTCCATCATCCCCGCGATTTCCTCGTGGGTGTACCCCTCGACGTCATGCAGCCACACCACCGCGCGGGACGTCTCGGGCAGCCGCTCGAGCGCGGCCTCGAGGTCCATCCGGAGGGGAGTGTCCTCCCGGCGGACGGCGTGCGTTTCGTCATGAAGTTCGTCGGTGTCCCGGTACTTGTTCCGCCGAAGCCGCATGAGTGCCTTGCTCGCGGCCACGCGCCGGATCCAGCCCCAAAGCGGCCCATCCCCCCGGTACTGCCCGATACTGCGATACACTTCGAAGAAGGTGTCCTGCAGGACGTCCTCGGCGTCTTCCACCGAGCGGCAGATGCGGCGGGCGAGGTTGAAGACGGGGGTCTCGTAGGCGCGGTAGAGGATCTCCAGCGCGGCCGGATCGCCGACCCGGACCCGGGCGACCACCGATTCGGCGTCACTGAGGAGATAGGAATCCACCACGAGGGCCCTTGTCATAGGTGCGCTAAAGATGCGGGAAAGGACTGAAGGGTTGCAGGGGGGGGACGGCGAGGGGAGGGCGAACAGGACTTGAGGCTGAGCACTGGGACCGGGGCCCCACAAGACATCCCCTCGCACCCGGCATTGACCCCACCTGCTACCACATTATAAGTGACTACGGAAGAACGTGTTACATGGTTTCAGGACCTCCTGCTCCGGGGCCTGAATCCCAAGTCCCAAGTTGTCGGTCTCCCGTCCTCGGTCCTCCGCCTTTGTATCTTTGCCCCATGACTGCCACCACCCCCGCCCCGAAGCTCTGGCTCCATCACCTGGCCGATGAGGCCGATGCCGCCTTTCTCTACCGTGAGCTGGCCCGGGGCGAGAGCGACCCAAAGCGTTCGGCCCTCTACGCCAGGCTGGCTGAGGTGGAGAACCGCCATGTCGGCGTCTGGCAAAAGCTGCTGAGCGAGAATGGCCACAGCGTCCCCGCCGTCCGGGTCTCCCTGAAGGCCCGGACCATGGCGTGGCTGGCCCGCCGGTTCGGCCCGCAATGGTTGCTCCCCATGCTGCTCGAGGAGGAGGGCCAGGAGGTGAAGGGCTACCTCCAGCTCTACAGGTCAGCGCCCGGGGGGGTGGCGGGGCCCACCGCTCTCCGGCTGGCGCGCGAATCGAAGGAACATGCTGATACGCTCTCCAAGATCGCCGGCACGGTCGGCGAGCCGTGGCACAAGACCCAGGCGGGCGGCTTCCTGCGGAACGTGGTGTACGGATTCAATGACGGGCTCACGGCCAACCTCGGGCTGGTGGCCGGGATGGTGGGAGCCGCGGAATCAATTAGTGCCGCAGGCCACGCGGTGGTCGTGGCGGGGCTGGCCGGGATGGTGGCCGACGCCCTCTCGATGGGCTCGTCCGGGTACCTCGCCGCCAAGAGCGAGCGCGAAGTGTACGAGCACGAGATCGCGATGGAGCGCGAAGAGATCCGGTTGATGCCCGAGCTGGAAACCGAGGAGCTGAGCCTGCTCTACCAGGCCAAGGGCATTCCGGAGGGCCAGGCGGACGAGCTGGCAGGCCAGGTCATGGCCGACCCGGAGAAGGCGCTGGAGGAGAAGGTGCGGGAGGAGCTCAAGATCGGCGATGCCACCAGCACGCCCTTCCGCGAGGCCTGGGTCACCGGCATCGCCACCGCGCTCGGGGCGTTCATTCCCGTGGCCCCGCTCCTGGCGAGCACGGCCCCCTGGGCGCTCTACACCTCATTTGCCGTGGCCATGCTCTCCCACTTCGTCGTGGGGGCCGCGCGGAGCTTCTTCACTGGCCGCGGCGTGATTCGCAGCGGGCTCGACATGCTGGTCGTGGGACTCGGCGTCGCGGTGGTGGGGTATTTCGTGGGGGAGTGGATCGTGCGGCTGATGTAGGCAGGGCAGGGAGGCCGCCGGGCAGGGGGGCAGGCGAATCGAATTCAGAGGCCGCTGAGTGAAGGGGAGGCCCTGTCGAGTGCAGGTTGCGCGTTCGTCGAACCGCGGTAGGTTCACGACCTTCCCGCACCCAGGAGGCGCCATGCGTCCCGGCCGAAGCTCCCGCCCCAACCACTCACTGCTCCTGTTCCTATTCCTCGGCGCCGCCTGCAGGCCGTCCGGACAGGGAGCGACAGCCCCCACGACCCGCACACATTACGTTGCCGCCGACGAGGTCGCGTGGGACTACGCGCCGAGCGGCGGGAATCGGATCACCGGGAAGCCATTCGAAGGCATCGCCATGTTCGAGGCGACCAGCGGGCGCCACCGCATTGGCCGCATCTACCGGAAGGCGATCTACCGCGAGTACACCGACTCCACCTTCACCACCCTGAAGCCGCGTCCATCGGAGTGGGAGCACCTCGGCATCCTGGGGCCCCTGCTCCGTGCGACCGTAGGCGACACGCTCCGGATCGTATTCCGGAACAACGCCAGCCACCCCTTCAGCATGCACCCGCACGGGGTGTTCTATCTCAAGGGTTCCGAGGGCGCCCCGTACGCCGATGGCACCGACGCCGCCGCGCAACTCGATGACGGGGTCCCCCCGGGAGGCACGCACGTGTACGTCTGGCCGGTGCCCGAGCGCGCCGGTCCGGCGCCGGGAGAAGGCAGCTCGATAATGTGGATGTACCATTCGCACGTGGAGGAGGGGAAGGACGTCAACGCCGGACTGATCGGGCCGATGATCGTCACGGCGCGCGGCGCCGCACGGCCGGACGGATCGCCCAAGGACGTGGACCGTGAACTGGTCACCCTGTTCGCGGAGATGGATGAGAACGTGAGCTGGTATTTCGACGAAAACCTGCGTGCCTATGCCGAAGACCCGGGCGGCGCGCCGAAGAACGCCTCGTTTGCGGACCCGTTCTACCTGATTCACCTCAAGGAATCCATTAACGGGTTCATCTATGGGCACACACCCGGGCTGACCATGCAGGAGGGCGAGCGGGTCCGGTGGTACGTGTTCAGCTCGACCAATTTCGAGATGCACGCGCCCCACTGGCACGGCCAGACCGTGGTCTCCCAGCACATGCGGACGGACGTGCTGAGTCTCGTCACGATGGGGATGGTGGTGGCCGACATGGTCCCGGACAACCCGGGCGTGTGGCTCTTCCACTGCCATGTGGCGCCGCACCTGGATGCGGGGATGCAGGCGTTGTTCGAAGTGCTGCCGCGGGCGGTGGCGACGCGGTAAGCAGCGGGGCAGCGGGGCAGCGGGGCAGCGGGGCAGCGGGGCAGCGCGAATGTAGTTCGCGTTGCCCCGTCGGTCTATCCGACAACCAGGTTGAGCAGGCGTCCCGGCACGTAGATCTGCTTCTTCAATTCCTTCCCCTCGGTGAAGCGCTTCACCGCATCCTCCCGCATGGCCGCGGCGGCGATGGCCGCCTCCCCTGCCCCGCGCGGCACCCGCACCTTACCGCGCGTCTTCCCGTTGACCTGCACCGGAATGTCCATCAGGTCCTCGAGCGTGAGCCGCTCCTCCCACGCCGGCCACTCGGCGGCGAAGACGGTCGTCCGCGCGCCGAGCCGCTCCCAGCACTCCTCCGAGAAATGCGGCGCGAAGGGCGCCAGCAGCACCACCATGTCCTTGACGATGTGCCGCTCCGAACAGTTGGTCTCCCGCATCACGTTCAGGAGCTCCATCAACGCGGCGATGGCAGTGTTGTAGCTCAGCGCTTCCATCGCCTCGGTGACCTTCTTGACCGTCTGGTGCCGCTTGACCATCACGGACTGGTGCACCTCCTGTCCTGCCATCGTCACATGCTCGCACTGGCTGACCAGCTCCCATACCTTCTCGAGGAAGCGCCGGGGCCCACTGATGCCGGAGTCGCGGAAGTCCCCGCCTTCCTGGAACGGCCCCAGGAACATCAGGTACATCCGGAAGGTGTCGGCGCCCCACCGGGCGATGTAGTCGTCGGGGATCACGACGTTCCCCTTCGATTTCGACATCTTGGCGCCATCCTTCACGATGAGCCCATGGGCCCGGAAGGTGGCAAAGGGCTCCTCGAACTCGAGGTGCCCCAGGTCGTGGAGCACCATGGCCACGAACCGCGAATAGAGCAGGTGCAGCACGGCATGCTCGTTGCCGCCAATGTACATCGCCACCGGGCACCACCGGCGGGTGCGCGCCGGGTCGAACGGTCGGTCGTCGAATTCGGTGCTGGGGTAGCGCAGGTAGTACCAGGCCGAATCGAGGAAGGTGTCGGAAACATCGGTTTCCCGGCGGGCCCGCTGCCCACACTCCGGGCAGGGCACGAAGTACCACTCCTCGTGCCGCGCCAGCGGGGAGACGCCGGAATCGTCGGGGCGAAAGTCCTCGATCGGCGGCAGCAGGACAGGGAGGTCCTGTTCCGGAACCGGCACCGGACCGCACGCCGGGCAATGGATGATCGGGATCGGCGGGCCCCAGTACCGCTGCCGCGAGATGCACCAGTCGTACAGCCGGAAGCGCACCGACTTCCTGCCGTGGCCCTCGCGCTCCAGCCAGGCGGTCATGTCGCGATGGGCCTCCGCCGCGGGCCGTCCCGTCCAAGCGCCGGAATGCACCAGGAGGTACCCGTCGGTATAGGTCTCCGCCTCCAGCATCGGGGCGTCGGCGCCCTGACCCCCGCGGGCAAGCACGCGGGTAATCGGCAGGCCGAACTTCCTGGCAAAGGCAAAGTCCCGCTCGTCGTGCGCCGGCACCGCCATGATAGCGCCGGTACCGTATTCCATCAGCACATAGTCCGCGATCCACACGGGGATCTTCCCACCGGTGGCGGGATTGACGGCGTAGGCCCCGGTGAAGACTCCGGTCTTGTCCTTGTCACCCACCTTGCGGGAGACCAGGTCGAGCGCGGCGACCTGCGCCCGATACGCCTCCACGGCACCACGCTCGGCGTCCGTGGTGAGCTGGGCGACCAGCGCATGCTCGGGCGCGAGGACCATGAAGGTGGCACCGAACAGCGTGTCTGGCCGGGTGGTGTACACCCGGATGGCGCCGCAGTCTCCTTCGACGGCGAAATCGATTTCCGCCCCTTCGGACCGGCCCAGCCAGTTGCGCTGCGCCTGGATCGTGGTGTCGGACCAGTCCATCTTCGAGCGGTCGTCCAGGTTGGCGAGGAGCCG
>Ga0315273_10009835_pt1 | contig 12160 bp, 10 predicted proteins | sample YL17G02_0_MG_FD_205753 | JGI IMG/M metagenome (GOLD analysis project Ga0315273, IMG submission 205753) | Sediment microbial communities from Yellowstone Lake, YNP, Wyoming, USA - YL17G02_0 | ecosystem: Environmental > Aquatic > Freshwater > Lake > Sediment | place: USA: Wyoming | collected... | reverse complement strand
CCTCATCGCCGGTCCCTGTGTCCTCGAAAGTCGAAAACACGCCTTCGCCCTCGCCCTCCACGCCAGAACCGTATGCGAAAAACTGCGCCTGCCCTTCATCTTCAAGGCGTCCTTCGATAAGGCCAACCGTTCGTCGCTCGATTCGTTCCGGGGCCCGGGCCTGAAGAAAGGGCTTCGGATCCTGGCCGAGATCAAGCGCGAGCTCGGCGTCCCGGTCCTGTCGGACGTCCATGAGACGGCCCAGGTCGAAGAAGCGGCCGAAGTCCTCGATGTCCTTCAGATCCCGGCGTTCCTCTGCCGCCAGACCGACCTCCTCCTCGCCGCGGCAAAGACCGGGAAGGCGGTGAACATCAAGAAGGGCCAATTCCTCTCGCCGTACGAGATGAAGAACGCAGTCGAAAAAATCCGGAGCGTGGGCAATACCAAGATTCTCCTGACCGAGCGCGGGACGATGTTCGGCTACAACAACCTCGTGGTCGACGTTCGGTCCATTCCGGTCATGAAGTCCTTCGGCTGCCCCGTCGTGATCGACGCTTCGCACAGCGTCCAACAGCCGGGCGCCCGGGGCACGACTTCGGGCGGAGAGCGCGAGTTCATCCCGCTCATCGCCAAGGCGGCCGTCGCCGCCGGCGCCAACGGGGTCTTCCTCGAAGTCCACGACAATCCGGACAAGGCCCTGTCCGACAGGCACAATTCTTTTTATATCAAGAGTTTAGAGGCGCTTTGCCGCATCCTTCTCCGCATCCGGGAGGCCCTCTAGGGACAAAGGCATGACCAAAAAAGAAGTCATCGAAACGGGGCGCGAAGTCCTGGCCGTCGAGGCCCGGGCCGTTGAAGCCCTGAGCCGGCGCTTGGACGAGAGCTTCGCCCGGGCCGTGGACCTTCTATTCAAGGCGAAAGCCCGGATCATCGTCATCGGCATGGGCAAGTCGGGCCTCGTCGGCCGCAAGATCGCGGCCACCCTGGCCAGCTGCGGCTCGCCGGCGATGTTCGTCCATCCGGCCGAGGCGGGCCACGGCGACTTGGGCATGATCCTCCGCGACGACATCATGCTCGCCGTCTCCTACAGCGGCGAGACGCGCGAGATCGTAGACATGCTCGGATTCATCAAGCGGATCGGGGTGAAGCTCATCTGCATCACCGGCCATCCGCATTCGCGGATCGCGCGCTACAGCGACATCGTCCTCGACGCAGAAGTGGAGAAGGAAGCCGAGCCGAGCGGTCTCGTCCCCACGGCGAGCTCCACGGCCGCCCTCGCCCTCGGTGACGCCCTGGCCGTCGCCCTCATGAAGAAGAAGGGCTTCGGCGAGCGCGACTTCGCCTTCGTCCATCCGAAGGGCGCGATCGGGAAGCGCCTCCTCCGGGTCGAGTCGCTTATGCACAAGGGGAAAGATATCCCCAGGGTCGGTCCGGACACGCCGATGAGCGCGGCCATCGAAGAGATGACGCGCAAGAAGCTGGGCATGACATGCGTGGTGGATGCCGGCGGGCGCCTCTTGGGCGTCATCACCGACGGCGACCTCCGCCGCATGGTCCGCAAGTTCCGGGGCTCGGTCATCAATAAGTGCGCCCGGGAGTGCATGACCCCGGATCCCGCGGGAGTCGAAGGCTCGGTGCTTGCCACCGAAGCCTTGAACCTCATGGAGCGGCGGCGGATCACGTCGCTCATTGTCCGCGGCGCGAACGGGCGGGTCGAGGGAGTCATCCACCTCCACGACCTATGGCGGACGGAGATGTTCTGATGCGGACCCGCGCCCGCGCCCGCAGGATTAAAATGATCCTGATGGACGTCGACGGAACGCTGACCGATGGGACCCTGGCCGTCCTGCCGGACGGGGAGGAGGTCAAGTCCTACAACGTCAAGGACGGCCTCGGGGTGCTCCTCGCCCAGCTCATCGACATCAAGCTAGGCATCATCACCGGCAAGCGTTCGCCGGGACTGGTCAAGCGGGCGGAGAGACTGAAGATCACCGAGCTCCACCAGGGCATCCTCGACAAGAAGCCGGTCTTCGACGACATCCTCCAGCGCCATGGGCTCGGGCCCGAGGAGGTGGCGTACATCGGCGACGACATCGGCGATCTGGAGGTCATGGCGTCCGCGGGCCTGGCCGCGGCCGTGGGGGACGCGCACCAGCTCGTCAAGAAACAGGCCCATTACATCTGCAAGCTCAACGGCGGCCGGGGCGCCTTCCGGGAGCTCGTCGATGTCATCATCGACGCCCAGGGGAAACGCGACGTCATCGCGGCCCGGTTCAAGTCCATTCTCGACAAAAAAATCTGAACGTCGGCAAGGGAGGCCTCATTGGAGATCAATCAGAACATTTTCCGTGAATACGATATCCGGGGGATCGTCGACAAGGACCTGACGCCCGGCGTCGTCCGGACGCTAGGGCAGGCTATGGGGACGTATTTCCGAGGCCAGGGCAAGCGCCGGACGGCCGTCGGCCGCGACTGCCGGGTGAGCTCGCCGTCGTACTCGCAGGCGCTCATCGCGGGCTTGCGCGCGGCGGGCTGCGACGTCCTCGACTTGGGGACCATCCCCACCCCGCTCCTCTACTTTGCCATCTACTACAAGGACTACGAGGCCGGAGTCATGATCACCGGCTCCCACAATCCGCCCGAATACAACGGTTTCAAGATGATGTCGGGCCATGACACGCTCTACGGTGAGACGATCCAGGAGATCTACCGCCTCATCCGGGACGACAAGCTCCTCGCCGACCGCGAAGGAACCGTGTCCGACTATGCCCTCATCCCCGAATACAGCGACTATGTCGTCGCCGGTATCAAGCCTGCCCGGAAGCTTAAAGTCGTCATCGACGCCGGCAACGGCACGGGCGGTGTCGTCGCCGTTCCGATCTTCCAACGGTTGGGCGCGGAAGTCCTGGAGCTCTTCTGCGACATGGACGGCCGCTTTCCGAATCACCATCCCGACCCGACGCTCCCCGAAGCCATGGAGACTCTCATCCGGACCGTCCGGTCCGAGAAGGCCGACATCGGCATCGCCTACGACGGCGACGCGGACCGTATCGGCGTCGTCGACGACGAGGGGCACCTGATCTGGGGCGACCAGCTCCTGATCTTCTTCGCCCGCGACATCCTGAAGGCGAATCCAGGCCGGGCCATCATCTCCGAGGTCAAGGCGACCAAAGTGCTGTACGACGAGATCGCGAGGCTGGGCGGGAAACCGATCATGTACCGGACCGGCCATTCGCTGATCAAGAAAAAAATCAAAGAGGAAAACGCCCTCCTCGCCGGCGAGATGAGCGGCCACATCTTCTTCGCCGACCGCTGGTTCGGGTTTGACGACGCCATCTATTCCTCGGCCCGGCTCTACGAGCTCCTCGCCGGGACCGACGTCAAGCTCTCGGCGATGCTGGCCGGGCTGCCGAGGACTTTCAGCACGCCGGAGATCCGCATCTACGCGTCGGAGGAAGTGAAGTTCAAGATCGTCGACGAGGTGCGGGCCGAGCTCGCCCAAAAGTATCCCGTGATCGATATCGACGGCGTGCGGGCCATCATGCCCAATGGCTGGGGCCTGGTCCGGGCGTCCAACACCCAGGCCGTCCTCGTCCTGCGCTTCGAGGCCGAGACCGAGGCCGACTTGGCCGCGATCCAGAAAGAGGTCAAGGGCGCGGTGGAACGGGCCATCCACAGGCTGGAGATGTGATGCCGGCGAAGCCCGACATCCGGGTCGTAATAATGGCGGGGGGGAGCGGCACGCGCTTCTGGCCGCTCAGCCGGCGGAAGACCCCGAAGCAGTTCCTCCCGATCGTAAGCCGTCGGACGATGCTCGAAGAGACCGCCCGGCGCATCCTCCCTCTCGTCCCCAGCCGCCACATCTACACCATCGCCGATGCCGCCCAGACCCGCACGATCCGCCGCCTCTTGCCTCGCCTCCCGGCCGGGAATTTCCTGGTCGAGCCGGCAGGCCGCAACACGGCGCCGTCGCTCATCCTGGCCACGGCCCGCATCTACCTCGAGAACCCAGAGGCCGTGGTCGCCGTGCTGCCCTCGGACCACCTGATCACGGACGGCGCCGGCTTCCTGAAGAATTTCGCTGCGGCGGCCATGGCGGCCGCGGCCGAGGACGCGCTGATCACATTCGGCATCCCTCCCTCGTTCCCATCGACGGGCTACGGCTACATCCATTATCGGAAAGGCGCCGCCCGGAAAATCGGCGGGGAGCGTTTTTATGAGGTCGAGGAATTCAAGGAGAAGCCGACGTTCGAGAAGGCGGTCGAGTTCCTCGGGGAAGGCGGCTACGCCTGGAACTCCGGGATGTTCTTCTGGCGGGCGGACGTCTTTGCCGGCAAGCTCGAGCGATTCGCCCCGGAATTCTTCGCGTCTTGGACGCAGATGCTGGCCGCCCTCACGGCGGACATGAGGACGGACAATAAGGGCTCCTTTACGAAAGCCGTGATGACAGGCAAAAGCGTCGCCCTCACGGCGGACTTGAGGACAAGCAAAAATGTCGCACTCCGGACGGGTTCCCGGTCCAAAGTCGCCTCGGTCTTCGCCGGCATCCCGGCCATCTCGATCGATTATGCCCTGATGGAGAAGGCGCGGGGCGTCCTCGCGGCCGAAGGGAATTTCGGCTGGTCGGACGTCGGCGCCTGGTCCTCGCTGGCCGAAATCTGGCCGCGCGATCCGGCCGGAAACGCGGTCAAGGGTGCGGTCGCGGCCATCGACTCGCGGAACAACGTGGTTTTCAATCCCGGCCGGCTCACGGCCCTGATCGGCGTCGAGGACCTCGTCATCGTCAATACGAAAGACGCCCTGCTTGTCTGCCGTCGGGAAAGGGACCAAAGCGTCAAACAGGTCCTGGAACTCCTCGCCAAAATCGGGAAGACGGATTACCTCTGAGATGAAAAGGGCCGGATTCCTGACTCTCTTCGTCGCCCTCATGGCAGCCGGCCCCATGGTCGCCACTCTCGCGGGGGCCGCAAGGGCAGACAAAAATGTCGTGAGGACAGACCAAAGCCTCGCCCTCACGGAGACCATGAGGACAGACCAAAGCGTCGCCTCCGAGAAATGGTTCGTCATCGCCATCGCCGACGTTCCGGTCGGCTACATCCACGACATCGCTTCGCGGAAGGGAACGGCCGGGGGCGAGGTTCTCGCCTATTCCTCGGAGATGATCATGGTCCTCAACCGCCTGGGAAACAAGGTCGAGATGCGGTTCCTCACGTTATCCGAGGAAACGCCGTCCGGCCGCCTCCTGCGGGAGACTTACGAAATGCAGGCTTCGCTCATGGCCACCCGGACCGAGGCCTTGGTCAAAGACGGGACCATCGAGTTCCGGAGCGATACCGGCGGCAAGACCTATACCCGGACGATTTCGTTCTCCGGAGAGATCCTGGGGCAGGAAGGCATCCGGCTCCTGTCGCTTAAAAGCCTCCGCAAGCCCGGCGATGCGATCGAGTTCCAGACGTTTTCGCCCGAAATCGAAGCCGTCACGCGGGGGACGCGCAAAGTCCTCGCGGCCGAAACGATCGTCCTCAACGGCGCGTCCAGCCCGGCGCTCAAAGTCGAGGAGGTCATTGAGGCCGCCGTAGCCCGGAGCACGGGCTGGCTCGACGCGAACCACGAAGTCGTCCGGCAGGAGATGCCCACGCCCTTCGGCCCGGGAGTCTTCGTCCTGGCCGACAAGGCCCTGGCGATGCAGGCCGTCCAGGGCGGCGAGCTGCCGGCCGAGATGTACGAGCGCTCGATCCTCCGGGCCAACGTCCGGATCCCGCAGGCCCGGGCCCTCGCCTCCCTGCGGGTCCGGCTGACGGCCCGGAACCCCGAGATGGGTTGGTGGGAGTTCGCCGGCCCGAACATCGGCGTCGTTTCGAAGGAGGGCGCGTCGATCGTCCTCGAAACCCGCCGTGTCCGCGCGCCGAAGCCGACGGCGTTCCCCGTCGCGGAGTCGGACGCCATCCGCGATTTTCTCCGTCCGAACGCTTATATCCAATCCGATTTGGAGGATATCCGGAAGCTCGCGAAAGCGGTGATCGGCGGAGAACCCGATCTCTTCAAGGCCGCCCAGAAGCTCCAGCGCTGGGTAGCGGAGAACATGACCTTCGATCTCGGGATCGCGCTGGCCCCCTCGTCCGAGATCTTCGCCAACCGGCGCGGGACCTGCCTGGGATACGCCACATTGCTGGCCGCCCTGGCCCGGGCGGCGGGCATTCCCTCGCGCGTGGTCTTGGGATACGTCTATGTCCTGGGAATGTTCGGTGGGCACGCCTGGACCGAAGTCCGGGCGGGGGAGGAGTGGATCCCGATCGATGCGGCCCTTCCTTCCGACGGGCCGGCCGACGCCGCCCGCATCCCCCTCGGCGCGACCTCGTTCGCCGAAGGCGGGGCCGCGCTCGGCGGGGGGCGGGGCATCCAGCTCTTCGGCCGGATCGACATCAGGGTCCTTGAATTCACGGGGTCCGACGGTCGAAAGGACCCGGTCGCCGAGGATGCGGTTCCCTATCGGGCCGCAGGCGACGTCTATTCGAATCCGTGGCTCGGCCTAGAGCTTCGAAAGCCGGCCGATTTTAAGTTCGGGAAGACGGATTCCGTCTGGCCGAGCGCGGTTGTCGTCGCCCTCACGGGGGCCGCGACGGCAGACGCAGCCGTCGCCCGAGCCGAACTACAGGAGCATTATTTGGCGCCGTGGCAGACGGGCGCCGCCGCGGCCGCCGAGGCGTTGAAACGGATGGGGATCAGGGAATCGCCGGCGCGGACGGATTTTGGCGGGCGGCCCGCCTACCTGACATCGGCCCCTTTACGGGCCGCGCTCGTCATCCTGGACGGTAACGAGGCCTGGGCCCTGGTCGTGGAGGGCGTCGGCGCGCCGTTGTTGTTGAGCAAGATCGCGGCCGGGTTGAAAATCGGAACCGGGAAATAGGCCGGGCGAACCGGCCGGCTTCAACGGCGGCAGGGGCCCCGGGCTTGCCCGGGGGTCTTTTTCCGCCGTACTCACCCAAAAACTCGATCTCTCAGAAGAACACGAGGGCTATCGGCAATTTTGGGGGAAGACCTCTCCCGACGAGCGGCGAAATGCCCCGGGTATTGATCCGGGGGAACAGCTCGTCAGACGGACAGGGCGATGAGGGTCTGGGCGGCGAAATAGGTCCCCAAGATGACGATCTGCGCGCGCGGGATCGGCTTGGCGAAGCGGTCATAGGCGAGGACCGAGTCCGAGGCCATGAAGAGCACGGCGCCGGCGAAGGCGAAGAGCGGCTTCGCCCCTCCCCATTGGATGAAACGCCCCGCGGCCAGGGCCGCCATCGCGGTGATGACCGCCACGTAGAGCAGCACGGGGTATTTCATTTTTCCGAGATAGGGGAGGAGCGTGCGCAGAATGAGCGCGGCGAAAATGGCGAGCGGGAGGAGCGGTTGAAGGGCGAAGCGGGGGAGCATCCCGGTCCGGAAGGCGGTGATGTAGCAGAGATGGGCGAGGAGGAAAGCGCCGAGCCCGAGCTCGAACCGCTTCCGGCGGAGCATCATGAAGGCGTCGCCGGCGAGCGATAAGGCCAGCCCGCCCAGGACGAAATACTTATACGCCGGCGGGGCTGTCGTCCGGCCGAACGCGGCGATCCCGAGAATGAGGAGCAGCGTAAGCGGTTTAAAGCCATAGACCAGCCGCCAGAGCTTCATTTGGTCGGCGATGATCGTCAGGATGGCCCCGATGAGGGCCGACCCCGCGAGGAGGAGAATCGGAAGGGTCACCGTCCCTGCTTTTCCCGAAGGAGCCGTTCCCGCGCTTCGGCGAACATCGGTTCGGCGTAGGAGCTGTCCCAGGTGCGCTCGGCAAACGTCCGCTTCTCGACCATTTTGAGAAAGCCCTCGAAGTCGGCGAAATACGAGCCGTAGATGTGGAAGCTGTCCACGAGGTCCGCATAGCGGCCGACCCGCACCGGCTTCCCGATCCGGTCCGCGATCCGGCCGGCAATGACCCTCTGCAGGTCCGTCAGGGCGAAGACGTTCATGTAGGCCGCTTTGTAAGCGTCGCGCGACCGCCAGTGGGTGTTCATGTTGAGGACAAGAGCGCCCGTGCCGTCCTCGAGCAAACGGCACCAAATCCGCTGCAGGCAGGGCGGGTCGTACGTGGGGATGTCGAGCTTCGGGTTCCAGGTGATGGCCTGGGCCCGGCGGGTATGGCCCGCTTCGGCCAACTTGTTGACGATCGCCGCGATCTGGTCGATCGCCTCGCCCTCGATTTCGTAGGAGAACAACCGCTTGTGGTAGGTGTAGGTCCACTTGCCTTCTTCGGGTGCGATCCAGTGGTCGTGCACTCCGTCGACGACCTCCTGGCGATAGATCTCCAGGTCCTCGAGCCCCCCGGGAAAAGCACGGTGGATGCGCGGCTCGGCGAAGGGGTCCTCCACGGTCCAGAGGATCGTGCAGTCGCGGCTCGGCGGGTTGCCCTCCCGGTCGTATTCGGTCTTGATGGCGACCCCGTTCCGCCAGCACTCCAGGACCGCTTTCTCCCAGGCTTCGGGCAGGGTCTTGCCGGTCACATACAAGGTCGGAATATTGCCGTTCATGCTCACCTCGCCGTTTCTCGCCCTCCGTTTTATCACAGTCCCCGGGGGAGGCACAAGGGACGGGGGATACCGGAGCGCCTCAAGCTTTGCGATTATGGCGAAGATGAATTCCGTCCAAAATTGCCCACGAGATTCGGCGCGGAATTCCGGGACGCCACTCAATTTTCGGATTGAGTGGCGTGTACCATGGAATTCCGTTTCTCACTCAAAAAATAAATCTCTCAGAGGGGGGAATGGGCCTATCGGCAATTTTTGGTTTCGGCCAATTATTGACAGGCAATGTCTCGTATGACATTCTTTTCTAGGTCCCAACCATGCTCCCTGACCCTATGACCCCGCGGCAACGGATCGAGAATCTGTTGGCCGGCCTGCCCGTCGACCGGGTCCCCTTCTGTCCGGCCGTCTATGAACACAAAGCCGCCCTGGTTGGGACGACGCCGTCGCGCCTGAGCCGGGACGCGGACCTCTTTGAACGGGCCCTCGTCCGCGAGGTCGAAATCTACCATCCCGACCTGCTGACCGTGGGCTGCGACGTCTATAATGTCGAGGCCGAAGCCCTGGGCTGCGAAATCAAGTTCTCCGAAGACAACGATGTTCCGTCGATCTCCGAGCGCCGGGTCCGGCCGGGAGACCCCATCTCCCGGCTCCGCGTCCCCGATCCCGCAAAAGCGGGACGGATGCCCGTCAATCTCGAGGCAGGGCGGCGGGCCCAAACGCGGTTCGGCCGGGACATGATCGTCCGTGGAGCGATGAGCGCCCCGTTTTCCATGGCCTGCGAGCTTGTCGGCGCGGAGGGGATTCTGACCGCGGTCCTCGACGACCCGGACTGGGTATCGGAGCTCCTGCTTTTCACGACAGAGGTTGCCAAGGCCTACGGCCGGGCGTTCGTCGAGCGCGGATTGGGGGTCATCCTCTTCGATTCCCATGCCTCCCCGCCTCTCCTCTCTCCGAAGCTCTACCGGAGGATCGTCCTCCCGCCCACCGCCTCGCTCATCGCCTTTTTCCGGCGGGACCTCGGCGTGCCGCTTGTCCCCTATATCATCGGCGGCGATACCGCGCTCCTTCTCGACGCCATCCTCGAAACCGGGACGAACAATGTCCTTTGCGACTTCCGGGCCGATCTCGCGACGTTCGTCGATCGCCTCCGCGGCACGGATGTCCTGCTGCGGGCCAACCTCGATCCCCGCCTGCTCCTCAATTCCCCGCTCGCCGTGGTGGAGGCCCGCGCGCGGGAGATCCTCGACATCGGCCGCCGCCACCCCGGGTTCCTGCTCGGGACGGGAATCCTTCCGTACGACATGCCTCCCGGCCGAGTCTTGGCCGTCCGAAATGCGCTGAGCGCCGCGTAGCGCCCGGTGTTTTCGGAAAAACATCCTTCTCCGTGCCACAAAACGCCGTTTCGCGCGTCTTTGCTAATAGGTGGAAAGGACTTCGACCATGGCGCTTCCCAACGACAACAACATAAACAACGACGGCGGCGGCTCGGGGGCCGGCGACGGCCACCGGCTGCGCCTCCGTCAGAAATTTCTCCGCGGCGGGCTCAACGCCTTCCTGGACTATGAGATCATCGAGCTCCTTCTGACTCTGGGTACGCCCCGGAGGGATTGCAAGGCCCAGGCCAAGGAGGCGCTCCGGGAGTTCAAGTCGCTTCGCAGAGTCCTGGAGGCCGATGCCTGCGACCTTCGGAAAATCCGGGGCATCGGCGACTACAACGTCTTCGGCGTCCGCCTTGTCCAGGAAGTCTCGCGCCGCTTCCTCAAGGACCGGATGCTGAGCAAGCCCTACGCCCGCTCGTCGCACGAGGTTTTCGATTACCTCTACCATTCGCTCCGCGACTTGAGGAAAGAGCACTTCAAGGTGCTGTTCCTCGATCCCAAGAACCAGATCCTCGAGGAGAAGACCCTGTTTGAAGGGACCGTGGACTCGTCGGCGGTTTATCCCCGGGAGATCATGAAAGATGCTCTCCGCTACGACGCCACAGCCCTGATCTTCGTCCACAACCACCCCTCGGGCGACCCCGATCCGTCGCTCTGTGACCGCGAGATCACAAAGGAGCTCGTCTTCGCGGCAAAGATCATGCAGCTTAAAGTTCTTGACCACATCGTCATTGGCAACAACCGATATTTCAGCTTTGCCGACCACGGCCTGATCGAGGACTATGCCCTGCTGTTCCTCAATATGCCGCGGTGAGCGAATTCGGTGACACGGAAATCGGCGACGCGAACCCAATTCTCTTGGAAATCGGTTCTCGGAAATCGGTGACGCGATCCCAATTCTCTGGAATTGGGTTCGTGTCACCGATTTCCATAAAGGAACGGCGCGGCTTCCGGCCCCGTCGCTCTCGCGGCCCCAATCTTCCTTGGAACAGGAGCAACCCGGTGTCCCCCGGCCCGCTGGGGAACCAGTCCCGTCGGTTCCCCCCCATCGAAACGATGGGGCCCCCTCTCCGCTATGCGGGCCTTGGGGGCACCGGGTTGCTCCTTCCCCACGCTTTCCCACGCTCGTGGGAAGAGGGCTCGGATGGCGCGGTTCGACGCGGCTCCCGCCCCCGCGTTGCTCTTCGGAAAAAGGGGACACAGAACACTTGCGGGCTTTCAGCGGATGAAAATCAGGGTTCTGTGTCCCCTTTTTCCGCCGCCGCTTCGAGCGACCGGGGTCGGGAGCCGCACCGATGTGCTTACCGGACAAAATGGTTTCTGATAGAATACGAAGAGAGACATTCGATACCCGAACCGGAGGACCTATGACCGAGACAGATCGTCCGCCCGTCAGGCCCTTGCCGATCGAAGAGGTTGCCCGCGGCCTCGGCATCGAACCCGAATATCTGGAACATTTCGGCCGGGGAAAGGCCAAGATCGATCTCCGGCAGACGGGCGTGTCGAAAAAACTCCCCCACCCGGCTAACGCGGGGGGACGGAAAAGCTCCGACTCGGCAGACGCGGGCGAACCGGGGAGGCTCGTCCTGGTCACGGCCATGACCCCGACCCCGGCCGGCGAAGGCAAGACAACAACGGTGATCGGGCTGACCGACGCTCTGAACCGGATCGGGACGAAGGCCGTGGCGGCGCTCCGCGAGCCGTCGCTTGGGCCCGTGTTCGGAATGAAAGGTGGGGCGACGGGCGGAGGGCGGGCTCGGGTCGTTCCAAGCGACGACATCAATCTTCATTTCACGGGCGACATCCACGCCGTCACCTCGGCTCACAACCTGCTCGCGGCCATGGTCGACAACCACCTCCACTACGACAGCGCCTGCGGCCTCATCGACATCAAGTCCGTCCGTTGGAGGCGCGTGCTCGACATGAACGACCGCTCGCTGCGGTCGATCGTCACCGGCCTCGGCGACACGTTCAGCGGCATCGCCTGCGAATCCGGCTTCGACATCACGGCCGCCTCGGAGGTCATGGCCGTGCTCTGCCTGTCGCGCGACCTCAGGGAGCTCAAGGAGAGCCTCGGCCGGATCATCGTCGCCTCGACCCCCGGCGGGGCGCCCGTCACCGCCGGGCAGATCGGGGCCACGGGGGCCATGGCCGCCCTGCTCCGGGATGCGCTCCGGCCCAACCTGGTCCGGACGCTCGAAGGTTCGCTGGCCTTTATCCACGGCGGGCCGTTCGCCAACATCGCCCACGGGACCA
>Ga0315273_10009832_pt1 | contig 12162 bp, 9 predicted proteins | sample YL17G02_0_MG_FD_205753 | JGI IMG/M metagenome (GOLD analysis project Ga0315273, IMG submission 205753) | Sediment microbial communities from Yellowstone Lake, YNP, Wyoming, USA - YL17G02_0 | ecosystem: Environmental > Aquatic > Freshwater > Lake > Sediment | place: USA: Wyoming | collected... | reverse complement strand
CGCGAGCAGTCACGCCACGCGCAGGCTTCCCCCTGTAGGGCGGGGCATTCTCCGATGCCCCGCCGTCCCTGTTACCAGCCGGCGCCCCCTTGTTGTTCACGACTCGATCATCCACTCGCCTGCCCTCAGTTCCCCTGGCGACTCTTGCCTCGACCACACGCGAGACCGTGGCCCCACGGTGCCATTCGACGGCGCCGCCGTCCTTTCATCCCCCCGGGCCGAAGCTGCGCCCGTCTCTCTAGCTGGAGTCCTGGGAGGGATGCTACTCGCCGCGGTGAAGGATGCCGAGTGGCCAACACATGAAGGGTGTGCTTCGCACACGCCCAGGACTCACGATGGGAGCGTTCTTCAGTCCGCCGGCAGCGGACTGACACAGGTGAGCGCAAGGCTTAGACAGTGAACCGCCGTGACTTCCTGAAGACCGCAGGCGCAGCCGCCGCCGCGGCAGCGATGGGACGCTCCGGTCGTGCGGACACATCACCCGTGGAGGCAATGTCAGTGGACATGCGAGAGATCATCCTTAGCCGCGCCGAGAAGCTGCGCGGTTTCCCCGGTCAGGACCTCCCCAACGCGACGCCCGAGCTGATCGGCCGGGCGGGGAGGATCGCCGCCGGCATCGTCTTCTTCTATGGCAGCACCGAGGTGCAGGTCGGCCTGCGCGACATTGACTGGACGGGATCACACATCAAGCACCAGGAATGGCCCGCCCAGCTCAACCGTTTCTTCCACCTTCCTCCGCTCGCCGCGGCCTATCGCGAAACCCGCGACGAGCGCTTCGCCCAGGCCGCCCGGTCGTACATCGAGGACTGGGTTGACAGCCACCCCGGTTACGATGCCGCCCAGCGCTTCATGCCCGGCGACAGCGGCCTGAACATGAGCATCCGTCTGGGCACCAGCCACTCGTCCGGCTGGGGTGGTACTATCCCCGCTTTCCTCGACAGCCCCGCCTTCGACGACGCCTTCCTGAAGAAACTGATGGACTCCATCTCTGTGCAGGTAGCCTTCCTCTCTCGCCATCTCACCCCATGGGGCAACTGGCGGATCTCCGAGCTCGACGCGGTTGTCTTCACGCCGCTCCGCTTCCCGTTCCTCGACGGCGCCGACAACCTGCTCTCCCGCGGCATCCGTGGTATGGGCAACGCCCTCGCCACCCAGTTCCTCCCTGACGGTGTGCACATCGAGAGAAGTCCCGGTTACCACGAGTGGATGGCCGATGTCCTCGCCAGCTACTACGATCTCGCGCGGCGGTTCCCGGAGGCCGACGCCAGGGTTGACGGCGACATGATCGTCCGCGCCTACGACTACGCTGCCCAGGATGAGCTGTTCGGGGTCAACGATTCCCGCGCTCCCTTCCGGGACCCGGACATACTGCGCAACGCCCGGCAGCGGAGAACCGCGCTCGGACGCCTGTTCCCGGAAAGGGGAGCGCCCACCGACCCTCCCCTCCAGCAGGTCTTCGAGTATGCTGGCCACGTCTTCGCGCGCTCCAGTTGGGAGCCCGGCGCAGACTACCTCGCCTTCGACGCTGGCACCTGGGGTGGGGGACACGGCCATCTCAGCCGGCTCTCATTCGTCTTCCGATCGGGCGGCCGAGCGCTGATCGCCGATCCGGGCATTCTCAACTACGAGATGAGCGATCCCTTCGGCCCCTACGGCAAGTCAACTCGCGCCCACTCCACCCTCACCCTCAACCGTTGGAACCAATCGGAGGCAGACGCCCAACTGCTCAGAGCTGAGTTCAGCGACGTTGGGCGCGGGCTTGGTCAAGCCCGCGAGGGCGGCCTTCACCCTTCGACCAGGCTCAGTGCAGGCGAAGACCGCCCCCAGAGCGTGGCCCTGATTCACGCCCGCTACAGCGGAGGCTACTGGGAGGGCGACTACGGCTGGAGCTTCGAACAGGGCCGGGGACGCGGCCTCTTCGGGATCCATGACCGCATAGTGTTCTGGGTGAAGGGCGAGTATCTGCTGGTCCTCGACTCCATGACCGCAGACACCGGCGCGACGATCCACAACTGCTGGCAGATGGGCCCCATGGACGCATGGACCTCCGATCCTGGGACCCTCAGCTGGTGGTCGCGCAACTCCGACATGAACGTTTTGGCGAAGTGCATTCCGTTCGCCGGCGTTGTGGAGATGGAGTGCTTCGACGGCAGCCGCGAGCCCATTCGCGGTTGGGTCGGCTCCCACGGACACGATGCCGTTCCCGCGCCCCTTGTCGAGTTCCGCTATCCCAGCGGCGCCGCTGGCGATAGCTCGACGGCAGTCGTGCTCGCCCCCTTTCGAGGCGAGGCCCCTCCCACCTATGTCGCCAGGCAGGCCATTCGTGCCGGCTGGGGCCCCCTCCGCCACCTCGAGCTCGGTCTCCCTGGCGGCGCCACCGACCTCTTCTCTTGGTCACGCGACCTGAGCGCGCCGGCCGATCAAGGCAGCCCCCTCTCCAGCGACGCCCGCTTCATCTGGCTCCGGCTCGACTCATCCGGCCGGCCGACCAAGCGTTTCCTGCTGGACGGAAGCTACCTGGAGCACGAGGGCCGACTGCTCTTCGAGGCTCCGCGTCGAGAGGCCGCTGGGTGGCACCGGCTGTAGCCTGAGCGTGCCCGGACCGGGGAGCGGCGAACGCAGGCGGGGGCCTGACTGTCTGTCTCTCGCAAGTCGCCTGCGGCGACGTTGCTGGCGACGCGGCCGCGGCCTTCAGCCGCGGCCCCTATGGACGTCGCCCGACCCGGAGATCGCCCTGGTCACCACCGGGTTCCCCCAGTAGGCGACGTCGCCGCTCCCGCTGATGGCCACATCGAGCACCTCGGTCGCGGCGACTTGAGCCGCCGCCGAGCCGCTCACTCGCAGCGTGCAACGCCTGCTCTGCAGATCCCTCGCCAGATACTCCCCCGAGCCGCTGATTTCGGCCGACTGGCTTTCTGTGACGCCTCTGAGGCGAAATGTCCCCGATCCCGAGATGGTGGTCTGCAGCGACTTCACCGCGACGGCAAGGTCCACCTGACTCGACCCACTCGTCGCCACCGACAGCTCATCGCCGCGCAGCTCCGTGCCTTCCACACCGACAGAGCCCGACGTCGAGATCGCGGAGATGCTCCTTGCCGTCAAGTGGTACCGGATCGGCTTGGTTGGCCTGATTCCTCGAGGCCACCACCGCCGCAATCTGATCTCCAGCTTCCCGCCGTCCACCAGCGTCTCGATCTCGGGCAGGACGTTGTCCTCCGCTTCCACCGTAAGCGAGTCCTCACTGCCCTGCGCTATCACAAGCGTGCCCATTCCACTCACTGCCACCCGGTCGAATCCCCCGACCGGGCGCGTCTCCGTGATCACGTGCCCCGACCCCCGTCGGTAGCTGGCTGCCCGGATGAGGGCACCTATCACAACCGCAACGATGACCAAATAGACAAGTGCAGCAGCCCAGATCACCTTGGCTTTCCTTCTCACCTCGACCGGCCTCCCAATGCGTCTACCATATCCGATACGAGATAGCTCCCCGCATGGTTTCGGCCGAGCGGGGCCTCGGGCTCACCGCGGCAGGTGATAAGGGTCCCGTGCCGCACTGTAGTGCCAGTCCCTAGGCCTGAAGGCCGGGATGGCGGCCCGCCGGCGGCGGGTCTAGCCACATCGAGACTGGAGTGACCGCTGATGGCCAAAGTCGAGGACGGACCGACTACCTCTCTGTTTCACCCGCTCAAGCTGACGGGGAACGTGCGCCTCGCAGATCTGACCTCTTGCGCGGAAGTGTCAGAGCACATGCGCGCCGCTGCGGAGCACGCGCCCAGCGCCGACTGCGTGGGATGGGGTATCCCCTTCCACATCCGCAGAGTGGTCCTGCTCAGGGACAAGTCTGTGCGCGTGAAGCTCGACCCGGTCAGGACGCAGTGGCTCGTCTTCATGCACACCTCGGACGCGGGGCCACTCGCCACCGACTCGAACGATATGCCCACCGCCAAGTGCGGCGTCGGGCGTCTCGGCGATCACGCAGCAGACTATGTGGTCCTCTATGCGGACGGATCGGAGGCGCGCCTGCCGATCCGGCGCCGGCGCCAGCTGGGGGCGTTCACGCGATGGTGGGGAGAGAACTGCTTCGAGGCAGTCGCCCACACCAAACCTCGGCCGATCAACGCCCACCACGAGCAGGCGGCGTCTTCCTGGGGCCGCAGCCAGACGCGAGCCGAGGCCGCCGATTCGGGCCGCTGGATCAACTGGCTCTGGGCGTGGGAGAACCCGCACCCGCGAAAGGCGATAGTCGGCCTCCGGTTCGAGCCGCGCGCCGGTGTCATCGTCCTCTCCGCTATCTCGGCAGGAAATGCCTCCTCCCATCCCCTCCGCTGGGGAACCAGGGAGAAGGCAGTCCTGCGCCTCCCGAGAGCCGATGCCTTCGATCCGCGCCTGGACGACATGGGCCTGCTCGCGCAGGTGAAGCTCGACATGGGGCAGGTGATCTCCGCTACGAAGCGCCTCCTCTACCCCAACGAGAGCTGGGGCCGAACCTACAACAACAAGCTCCCCGAGGTATCAGACCGCGAGCTGCTCGTCGAGTACACCGCCCACCCCGACGCGCGCTTCCATCTCGCCAGCGGGAGAACGGTTCCTCTCCGCGCGCTCTCGCCCGCGGGCCGGAGCGGACCCCTCGCCTATGTGCCGCCCGCCACTCAGCGAGTGACGATACGCGTCACCGAGAAAGGCGGCGCAAAGCCGGTCCCGGTGAAGCTCCACCTCCACGGCGAGGCCGGTGAGTATCTCGCCCCTGTGGACCGCCATCGCATCCCCAATGTGGCCTGGTTCGAGGACTACAGCGTGGACTTCTCCCACGACGGGGTCCATCACTGCAGCTACATCCCGGGCCTCACCCGCGTTGACCTTCCCCTGGGCCGTGTCTACCTCGAGGTGTCCAAGGGATTCGAGATCCGCCCAGTACGAAAGGTCTTCCCGGTCACGCCTCGGACGACAGAGATCGTCCTCCAACTCGACAAGGTCCTTCCGTGGAGAGAGAAGGGCTGGGTGAGCGCCGATACCCACGTCCACTTCCTCTCGCCTGTCTCCGCTCTGCTCGAGGGTGCGGCCGAGGGCGTGAATGTGGTCAACCTGCTCGCCTCCCAGTGGGGGGAGCTGATGACCAATGTCGGCGACTTCGACGGCAAGACCACGTGGGGCGCCAAAGACGCCGGCGGAGATGGCGAGTACCTCGTCCGGGTCGGAACCGAAAACCGCCAGCACATCCTCGGGCACATCTCGCTGCTAGGCTACGAGGGCGACATCATCGCCCCAATGACGACCGCGGGCCCGGACGAGTCGGCGATCGGCGATCCCGTTGGCTGCCTGATGACCGAATGGGCGCGGCAGTGCAGACAGCAGAACGGCGTCGTCGTCATCCCGCACTTCCCCAACCCTCGGGGCGAGACCGCCGCCACCCTGGTGACCGGCGGCGCCGACGCCGTGGAGATGACGGCCTGGGGCAACCTCTACCGCGGGATAGACCCCTACTCGCTAGCCGATTGGTACCGCTACCTGAACAACGGCCACCTCATTGCCGCCGTCGGTGGCACCGATAAGATGCAGGCCACCACCGCGGTTGGCACCATCCGCACCTACGCCCAGCTCCGCCCTGATGAGGAGTTCACCTACGCCGCCTGGAAGCAGGCCGTCCGCCGCGGCCGCACCTTCGCCACCTACGGCCCGCTCATCGAGTTCTCTGTCGAAGGACAGCCCGCCGGCTCGCGCATCACCCTCGACCGGCGCGGCGGGAGAGTCGCCGTTGACTGGTCGGTCGCAACAGTGACCGTGCCTATCTCGCGGGTCGATCTGGTCGTCAACGGCGAGATCCGTGAGAGCCAGACCGTCAACCGGGAATCGGATCGGGGCTCCTGGTCGGTCAAGCTCGACCGAAGCTCATGGCTGGCGCTGCTTGTAAGGGGCCATTACGCTGACAAGCCCGAGATCGTCGCCGCCCATTCCTCGCCGGTGATGGTCGAGCTCGAGGGCTCGCCGTTCTTCGCCGCAGCAGACGCGGTGTCCATCCTCGAGCAGATCGAGGGCGCGCTCGCCTACCTTGACACCGTGGGAATACGCGCCGAAGACAAGGCCCGCAAGCGCATGCGCATGGTGCTCACCTCCGCCCACCGAAGCCTGCACAACCGACTGCACCAGTTCGGCCACTACCACGATCATACGCCGGTGGACGATCATCCCGAGCACCGGTCGCGGCGATAGCAGCGCCCGGCGCCGTTCCCCGTCATCGCTGCCTCGCCGCGGGATGGCATCTGACGGCCAAAAGCAAAGAGCTCCGGCACAAGCCGGAGCTCTTCGTTTCCGCGAGACCTCGAACTACAGCGGTCGGACCTTAAGGGCCCTGGGGCCTTTGTCGCCCTGACCGATCTCGAGCTCTACTTCCTGGCCTTCGCGCAGCGAGCGGAATCCCTGGCCCTCGATCGCCGAGTGATGGACGAACACATCGCCCTGCTCGGTCTCGATGAACCCGAACCCCTTGCTGTCGTTGAACCACTTGACGGTACCCTTGATCATCTGCCGATCTCCTTTCCGAAAGCATAGCGGCGACGGAGATCGGCCTGCGTACGTCCCTCACCCCGAAGTCCGAACACCTTCTGATATCGCGTGCCCCCTTAGAGCGCCTAGCAGAACCACCTGGTGCGCAACAGCCAGAGCCTCCACGGCGCTCTGTATCGTTGGCCCACAGGTCCTGCTAGAGACTCTCAGGGCACCTGTGAAACCAATATACCCGAAATCGCCCGCCGATACAACCCCGGCCATCCCGCGGAGGTCACCTCCGCCCGCCACTGGCGGAGCGACGAGCTGATCGGCCGTGTGGTCTCAGACCTCCAGCTCGCCGGCGTGCTTGCGGAGACCGACAGGCTGCGCGTCGCTCACGTGCAGGAGCTCGATCCGGCCTATGTGATCTACCGGCCCGACCATCACGAGCAGATGACCGTGCTGCGCGAGTACCTGGAGCCCCGCAGCATCTTCTCCTGCGGGCGATTCGGCGACTGGGAATACCTGAACATGGATCACGCCATCCTGAGCGGGAAGCGGGCGGCCGAGCTGGCCGCCGGCCGGCCGCTCTCGGGCCGGCACCTGCGCGCTGCGGCGCCTGGATGAAGCCGGCGGGGGCGTTGGCAGCAACGCTCACGGGTGCTGTCGCAGTTCGGCCCCCCACCTTTGGTCGTACAGGTCAACGCGCACCTCTGCCGCATGATCCTATGTCGCTCCGAGGACAGAATACGCGCCAGCGCACGCCTCCACCGGCATATCCTGAGGGCGCTCCGCGCGGGCGATCTGGAGAGCGCACAGGCACTGCTCCGCCAGCACGCGCACAGCATGCTCGAAGAGTAGCGTCGCGGAAGATGCTTTCGTCCCCCCGGAGCGAAGTCGCGGGGCTGAAGGAGCGGTGCAACATGCCCGGCTACGCCAACTGGGAGACGCTGTTCCGCGGAGAGGTCGAAGCGCTGTAGCACCATGGATGCGTCGCCAGCATTCAGTGGAGTATCCAGTTGGCAGGCAATCTCCAACCGTTGACCGTTGGCCGAGCCAATACCGGCCTGCTGGCTCCGATCCCGGTCTTGCGGAATGCGCCGCCAGCCTTCTGCCGTCGCGAACGAAAGGAGACGCAATGGGACCAATCAAACTTGGCGTGATCGGCGCGGGGAGCGCCGAGTTCTCAGCAGGCATGGTCAGGGACATCTGTACGACGCCTAGCCTGGCGGGCAGCTCGGTCGTCCTCATGGACATTGACGAAGGCCGCGCGCAGACGATGCACCGATTCGCCCAGCGCTATGTCCACGAGCTCGGAAGCAGCGTCAGCTTCGAGTGGACGACCGAGAGGGAGGTCGCACTGCGCGACGCCGACTTCGTCATCAACACCGCGCAAGTCGGCGGCCACAGCCAGGTCGAGCGTATCCGCGCCTGGTGTGAGGACCGCGGCTATTACCGCGGCTTCCGCCTGAGCGCCATCATCCAGTCTCGATTCATGGTCTCCGTCGCCCGCGACATGGAGCGCCTCTGCCCAAAGGCCTGGCTTATTCAGGCCTCCAACCCGGTGTTCGAGGGCTGCACCGCCATGACCCGGGCGACCAGCATCAAGGTCTGCGGCCTCTGCCACGGCCATGGCGGTGAGTACGCCATCGCCCGGGTGCTCGGCCTCGATGGGAGCAAAGTCAAGGGCGTGAGCGTCGGCTTCAACCACGAGATCTGGCTCACCCAGTTCGAGTACGAGGGCAGGAACGCCTATCCGCTGCTCGACGAGTGGATCGAGACGAAGTCCACCGAGTACTGGAGGGGGTACCGGCCGCACTACGGGGAGAACCAGATGTCCCCGGCCGCCATCGAGCTCTACAAGCTCACCGGCCTCATGCCCATCGGCGACACGCCGCGCAACGGCGGCTGGTGGCTGCACCAGCACCTGGAGACCAAGCGTCGGTGGTACGGCGGCGACGGCGGCTTCGACTCCGAGATCGGCTGGGCCCAGTATCTCGAGAACACGAACGGTCGGGTGGATGCCATCCACCGGGCGGTCGGGGATCCCTCCGTGAAACTCACCGACCTCTACCCGCCTAAGCCCACCGGGGAGCAGCACTTCCCGCTCATAGACGCCCTATGGAACGACAACGAAACCGTCCTTCAGGTGAACGTCCCCAACAACGGCGCCATCAAAGGAATCCCCGATGACGTGGTGGTGGAGCTGCCCGCGGTCTGTTCCCATCGCGGCATCCAGCCCATTCAGGTCGGGAAGCTGCCCGACGTCCTGACGCTCAACCAGCTCTACCCGCGGCTGCTCCGCGCAGAGCAGACCGTCGCCATGGCACTGCATCCCGACGAGCGCGTGCTCCTACAGATGGTGCTTGACGACCACCGAACCAAGTCATGGGACCACGCGGTGAGCTTCACAAGGGATGCCCTCGCGCTCCCCGAGATCGCCGAACTCGTGGCCGAGATGACGCGACCGACACACCCGTTTGCCGCGAGATAGGTGGGTCAGTTCCTGGGGACTACCGCCCGAACACCGCGTGTGACACCACGACTCCGACCAGGCTCATGCACGCGTCGCCCACGATCAGCCCGAGGAAGAGCGGCAGCGCCCGTTGATGCGCCCGCAAGCCACCATAGCGAAGCAGCATCGCCTTGATCACCCAGGTGATGGTGATCGCCGGTAGCAGCGCATCAATGCTCCAGCTGAACGCAAGCGGGAAGGCGAGGGGATGGAGGGGGAACATCGGCTGCTGCAGCTTGAGGCTCATCAGCACCAGTGCGATCGCTGCTCCAATACCGATACTGAGGGTGCCGCTCCAGTTCGGCCCGGTGGGATCGCGCAGCCAGACGGCGAGCTTGCTCGAGGCGCCATCGGCGATGGCGAGCAGATCGGCCGGGCTCTTCGCCCCGATCCCGAATCGGTAGCCGATGTGAACGCTGGCCCAGAAGTATGAGAGCATGATGAGCGGGACCGCGGCGATGATGACCCATGCGAGGTGGCGGGCCCTCACTACCCCCCGCTCGGCCATCCGCAGCCCCTCCAGTTGGATCGGCGCCGGGTTCGCGTTCTGCTCGAACATGAAGGACCGCATCATCGCCATCATCCCCAATCCCCGAGGACCGATCCCCTGCGTCCCCGGGAACTGGGTCAACACGAACTCCGGCATGGTGCCGAACATCCAGTGCGCCGGCGGCCCGATCTGGGCGCGCAGGCGAACGATCACCATGACCATCGCGAAATAGAGCGCGAGGAATCCCGCAGTGATGGGCGGCGCCATGCCGACTCGCTGATAGAAGTACCAGAGGAAACCAAGTCCGGCGGCCAGCCCGATCAGGGCAGTTCGGTAGCTCAGCCCCTCCTCGCTGTCATCGAGCGAGGAACGCAGCCCCAACGCTCTGCGCAACACCTCTGCCAGGTAACGCCGGTCCAGCCAGACGACCGATGCCATGACCGCGAGGTAAGCGCCGATGTTCTGCTGGTCGCCGTAGGGGAATCCCCCCCATGGGCTGGTCACCCAGCCGCCCAGCCGGAAGAGCATGTACTCGGCCTTCCAGAACAGGTTGAAGACGATCAGCGAGAAGGCGAAATCGAGCGGCATAAGGTAGCAAATTCCAATCCACCACGGAGCCCAGTACAGCGCGATCCCGCGGATGGCGTCCCACGGCGGGTTGTTCTCCAGCAGCGTCCCAATCTCGGTGGCCATCGGGATCGCCGGAACGGCGGGGAAGATGCCATGCAGGAATACCAAAGCGCCGGCCCCGGCCGACACCCCGAAGCCGACCCACCAGAGTCTGTCGCGGAGAAGCCTGGCGCTCGGATCGGTAAGCTGGAGGGGAACCGTGGTCATCGGGAACGCCAGCTTCTCCTCGCCTGACCACCGCCGCCGCACGATAACGCTCAGGCAAAGAGTCACCCACAGCGTCGCCGAGACCCAGGCGGTCCACCACAGCGCCGGCGCCAGCCACGCCCTCAGCACCTCCAGCCGGTAGGCGGTGGTGCCCCCGGCGACGAACCCCTCCAATGCCCCGCGGTCCATCACCACCATACCGGGCGGCAGGTTCGGCCAGAGAAGCTCCTCCCACCCATTGTCAGGCGTCGCCGCCCAGACGGGATAGGTGATCGTCGCCGATAGCGACCCACCCCACTGCCAGATCCCCCCGGTGATGCTCATACAGGTGGCGAGAACGAGGTAGATGGTGATCAACTCGCCGGCCGAGAATGACCAGGACGGCTTGCGCCGGCGGAGTATCGCGTTGCCGGCCGCCGATAGCGCGAGCACCGCGACCGCAAACGCATTCAGCGACTCCGCCGAGCCATTCCCACCCTCCAACCAGTCCCCCCAGACGGCGAACAGCGTCACTGGAGGGACGAGCAGCAGAACCGCGATCAGTGCCCGCAAGCGCAACGGCGGCCGCCGGTCCCCCCTGACCGGCGCATCCGACGGCGGTTGCCTGGCCGCTGCCGAGGCAGACGCTCTCACGTCAATCCGCCCACTCCTGCGGCTCGGGGCTGATCTCCCGTCCTTCCTTCAGCGCCTGCTGGTAGACGAGATTCAGGTAGTGGTCCTGGCAGGCCTCGGCGAGCGTATAGAACTCGCGGCCCGTGCGGACATACTCGTCCATCTTCGCAAGGCAGGTGGCGATGGCGATCTCGTCGTCGGAGAGCGGCGCAGGCGCGAAGGGGTTGGTATAGGCCCACTCGCTGCCCGCCTGGATCCCCCGGAGGTAGAAACCTTCGAGGTTGCCGTTCGCGCCGGTGATATCCCGGCGTAGGCTGACTGCCATCGGGGTCCGGAAATCCTTCAGGTAGTAGACAGTGTCGTTGACGATCTCGCCGCGCTCCCCGCGGATAAGGACGCGCGGGTTGCGAATCCAGCCGAAGTACTGGTCGCCGGTGAAGTCGAGGATGCCCAGGCGGTCTCCCCAGTCGAGGAAGACGATGTCCTGGTCGGAGTTCCTCGTCTTCTCTTCCGTCGGAGGCCCGTTCCGCCCGCCGCCAGCGACGATGGGAGCGACAAGGCGCTTTCCGCTGATCTTCGGCGGCTCGAACCCGATCCCCAGGAACCTACGGATCAGGCTGATCCCATGGTAGCCGTGCGCGACTGAGATCTGCGCGTGCGTCGGCCGTCCAATCAGCCCCTTCTCGATCACCGCCGAGCAGGCCTGGTGGTGGGGCTGCGCCCAGTACTGCTCCGCCACCTGGATCTTGGCCCCCTTACCGGCCAGTGCGCTCACCTCTGCCAGTTGCGGCAGGTCAGGCGCGGGCGGCGTCTCGGAGAGCACCGGTATCCCGCGCTCGGACAGATGCTTCAGCAGCTCGGGATTGCCCGCCCAGCTCACCGCGGTGACGACGAATAAGGGTGATGTCTTGAGCAGTTCGTCGGCGTCGGCGCACACCCGCACGCCCCATGCCTGCTCGAACGGCTTGCGCTTCTCGGGGTTGCGCACAACCACGCCGGTGGTGCGGAATCGCTCGGGGAGCGCCCGCGCGATACGCAGGTAGAACTCAGTGCGCCAGCCTGCTCCGACTATCCCGAACTCGATCGGTTTCATCTCCGTCCTCTCTCACTCCAGCTTCGGAAGTCTGCGGCCATCGCGGCCGCCACCCGTTCCCGAGTACGGCTTGCCCGGCTCCCAGTCATTCGCCGGCGGAGGCACGAAGCCCGCCAGCGGCAGCTCCACCTT
>Ga0315273_10009829_pt1 | contig 12165 bp, 7 predicted proteins | sample YL17G02_0_MG_FD_205753 | JGI IMG/M metagenome (GOLD analysis project Ga0315273, IMG submission 205753) | Sediment microbial communities from Yellowstone Lake, YNP, Wyoming, USA - YL17G02_0 | ecosystem: Environmental > Aquatic > Freshwater > Lake > Sediment | place: USA: Wyoming | collected... | reverse complement strand
AAAAACAGGCATACCAATTTATAAAGACGCCGAATTAATTCAGGTAACCGAAGGTGAAACAACTACTACAGTCATTCTGAAAAGTAAAGACGAATTCACTAAAGTAAAACAATTTTATACCGATTGGCTAGATGAGGAAGGCTGGGAAAAAGAAATAACCCAGAATCAGGAAGGTTCTATTGCCCTCTCTGGAAGGAAAGAAAAAACTAATCTCTCTGTGATAGTCGTCAAAAACCTAACTTACTCAAAAGTCGCAACCAACTCGCCAATTGCAAAAATTACCGGAGAGGAAACGACAATTAATTTAGCAATCAACCGGCAATGACAAAAAAAATCATCTTAAGTTTATTTTTGGTTTTTGGCTTTTTCCTACTTTGGGCGTTTCTGGCTTCTCCAAAGGCCAGCGCGGCTCAAGCTGACATTGCAGTTTACGCACCCACTGTAACTAAAAACTTCATAGGCGGCGGCTCGGGCCCGCCTTCTCCCTTTGAAACAGTCACTTTAAGTAGCCAGGTATGCAATATCAGTGAAAGTTACCCAATTAGTGTAACCGCTGGAATGGATGTTGCTGACCGCATCGGAAGTAGCGTCTCTCACGACCCGTCGCCCTGGGCATACCCGGCAATTTACTCTACAAATCTGGGATCAATCCAAAAACAAAGCTGTAAAAACTTTTCCTTTACCACTACCATTCAGTCTGCCGGCGATTCAGCATCATCCTTGAGAATGTTTGGTTTTGCCTGGGCTTATGATAACGGTGAGGGTCCGTCGTATATCCAGGGAGGTTATGATTTTGGGAGTGATTTTGGCTCCTCAATCGGAGCGACCACAGCGGTTAGAGTTTATGACAACAACGGAAATCCAATTAACAACGCGAATGTTTCAATCTCCAATAACGGGTCAAGATCCCCCGGTTCCCAATCCGGTAACCAATACTGGTTTTATCACCTTAATTGTGATTATTCCTCAACAATTACAGTCTCCGCTCCCGGATTTAACAGCCAAACCGTTAATGTTACTTTAAACTCCTGGCCAATTGTTAACGGCAATTCCTATTACTACGACATAACACTTCAGCCACCAACTCCCACCTGTGATTGTTACCCAGGTAACTGCGGACCCACTGAATATTGCTCAGCGGGAACAAAAGATTATTTATGCGTTGGTTCCGGCTGCTGGACTCAACATGAATGTAGGACCGACTCAACCTGTGACTGTGAATGTTACCCTGGTAATTGTGGTCCTAATGAATATTGTTCAACTGGCTACCAACATTATTGGTGTCCCAATTGCCCAACTGTCAACCAATGTCAGCAAAACCCATCCTGCGGTTCAGAGCCAAGTTGTCCTCCAGGGTGCACCTCTCCATCTTTAATTGTTCCTTGGTCAAGACCAACTGGGTATGTAGATTTTGCTCAAGCAGACAATTGGAGTAAAACTGATAGTTGTACAGGTGGTACTTCCTGTACTGGTCATGGATTCGATCCAGGCCATAGTGTTGTTTATACTGTTCATTATAAAAACTCAAGCGGAGCAGTTATTAAATCACAATCTACCAAAAACGCCGACTCTTCCGGCAATGTAGCAGTCAGCTGGGATTGGGACTATGCAATAGCTCTTTATAAAGATAATGACACAAACTATGTAGACGCAAAAACAATTTCAAACTCCACCAGTTCCAACCTTTCAGTAACTTTTGAAAACTTAATGCCTCTAAAAGGATATACCTACCATATCTGTACACCAAACTGCGGAACTGGAGACCAAATCACAGAATCCGATAAAACGACCGGAGACTGTATTTGCTGCAGCTGCGGGTCATGGAGTAACGGCAGTTGTGGAGGAAGTTGTAGTGCAACTGAAAGACGGCAAACTAGAACATGTACCCCTTCAGGTTGTAAATCCGAAAGCAGGTGTGTTTCGGATTCAAGCTGTGGCCCGATACCAACGCCGACGCCTCTGCCGACAGTTTGTACTAACACCAACCCAGGCACTAACCAACTGAAAGGTTGTGTTTTTGATGGGACCAATTTCGATAGTCCAGCTGGAAATGCGCCTGACGGAAGCGCTCTCACTTCTCCAGTTAGCGACCCTGCAACTGCCATTGATAAGGACTGGGCCAATGGTGGACCAAATTCAACAACCGGAGTTGACACCTTTTCCGCCCGCTGGAAAGGAAACTTTACCTTCCATATAGGAACTTATACTTTCTACACCCCAGCCGATGACGGCGTCAGGCTAAAAATTGACGGGGCAATTGTAATTAATAGCTGGGTTGACAGCGGTTTTGGAGAACCACCCGGACCCGCAAGGACCTACACTACCACTTTTACTTCCCAAGCCCAGCATTTAATCGAGCTTGAATATTACGAAAACGGCGGAGGATCCCGGGTTAAATTAAACTGGGTTTATGTTCCCAAATCACCGCCTTGTTACTGCGACCCACCAACTTGCGCAATCCGTCGCGGTTACGGGGACGTTGATGCCGACGGTGACGTTGATTGGAGAGACGCAGACCAAATAGCAAAACATTTTTCTGGCAAAATCATTTTAGACGGAGATAATTTTAAGGCTGCCAATCTTAACGGTGATCTTACGGTGGGCAGTAGTGACTATGGGCAAATGAATCAATTTCTTGCCGGTAGTCTTCCAAAATTTATTATTTGCACCTGCACTTCCACAGCGCCAGGAAAACCGACACTTGTCGACCCGTCTATTGGGGAAACTGTACCGGTTACGGAAGATTTGAACTGGACTGCAAATGCAAATTGGGGTAAAAATTGTACTAATCCGACTGCCCCAAATACTTTTAATATATATCTTAGCACTGCAAACCCTCCCCCTGAACTACCCCTTACAACAGTGACGGAGACTGGCAATTGTGTCGCCGGCAACTGTTACTATCTTCCACCACCAGGAACTTTTTCTGAATCAACCCAATACTTCTGGAAAATTGATCAGTGTAATGGCTTTGCTTGTACCCCATCAGACATTTGGAGTTTTACAACCGAATCCGCTCCTACCACTTCCTGGTTTCAGGCTCTTGACAACGATATTGCCGCCCAAGGGGCAATTACAAATAATGCACCTGGAGGCCCAGGAAAATCTACCGGCAACCATCTAATTTTTGGACCGACTATAAACCCAGGTGTTTCTTCAGAAAAAAATTGGCTCTTCCCCAGTTACTCGGTTAAAACCGATACCTTAGGTTCAGGAGGAAGTTGGACGAATTACGCTGACCTCTGGACTGAATTTGGCAGCGGCAAAGCTAATCCTCCTGCCCTTTGCCAAGAATATGGTGTATCTCATTGGCAAAGTAGCTGCACCCGATGGGATACCGGAGGTGCTGAAACAGCCAAAAACGTGTCGTTTCCGGCAATACTTCAGGATGTAGCCGGAGCTTTAGTTACCTGCATTACAGATAGTAACCGAGCTAATGACCTGGCAACAGCCACAGCTCTTTGCAATACCGGCGCCTGTCATCTGGAAGCGCCCGCTGCCCAAGCTTGCCAGGCTGCCCCAGGCGGAGTTTATTCCCTTCCCATATTCAATAATAAACCATATTATATCGGGGGCATTGCAAACAACTACTATTACTATCTCCGTAACAAACCAGCCATTGTCTTCATTTCCGGAGTTGGTCCAGGAGGAGTCAGTCTAATTTTCAAAAGTCCTTTCGTCAACGGTATGGTGCCGAATAAGAAAAATGGTGTCATCTTCATAGTTCAAGGCGATGTTGTGGTTGAACCGGGAGTTACCCAAATCGACGCAGTAATCTTTACCCAAGGAAAGTTCTGGTCATCGGCAACATATGAAAAAAGAACCGGAGACGCAGATTACCGGGTCTACTCAACCTGGGCTGATGGCAAAACCGACAACGCCATGCTTACCGTCAACGGGTCGGTTATTGCAAACGGGGGCTTTGATTTGGGGAGAACAAGACCGGCGACAAACGGCCCGGCTGAAAAATTCGTTTTTGACCCCAAATACTACTGGCTGTTTAAAGAAGTCTTAAGTAGCGGCAAAACTTATTGGAAAGAAGTTGCCGGTTGAGTTTTTAGAATTTCAAATTTCCAATTCACAATCCATAATTTACAATTGTTCCCTTCTTCCTTTCCTCTGCTCCAAAATTTGGCATTTGAAATTATACATTGACTTTCCAATTAGAATCTCTCTAAAATAAATTTAAAGGTCTATTTTTAAAATGCCTGTCCAAGAAAACCCTGTTAATCAAGCAAAACAGAATCTGCCGAGCTTGAAAGAGCGAATCTTTACTGCCCTCAAATCATACCCCACCTTAACTTTCTTTCTTCTTGCGGCCGTAATTGTTTTGGCAGTCATAGCTTTCTTTTTAACCGAACATGTCATTTTCTCAAAAAACTCGGTCTTTGCTTGTAAACCTTTCGCTGATTTAGGAAATTTTAAAGCTACAATAACTAAAACTGAGTTGGATAAAATAATTGCTGAGAGGAAAAGGCACGGCGAGGAAAACATTAATTCTGACGGGGCAATGAAATACGCCTGCGGACGGGCAAAAATTGAACAAGCAGCAAAAGTTTACGGGGTTTCTGTCTCAGAAGAAGAAATAAACGCCCAACTGGAACTATCATATAAGGAATTCGGAAGCAAGGAAGGACTTTTGGCAAAAACGCCTCTTGAAGAGTTAAAACCCCAAGTGAGAGGGGTCCTATTAGAGAAGAAACTAGAAGAAAAGATCGTAGTCTTCAGAACTGGGGATGCAATTATGGTCAGATGGGATTTTGTCAAAGACTGGGATAAAAACATCCAAAGTCGACAGGATGAAGCAAAAAAGATTTTAGATCCGATTAAAAGTGAACTTAGTAAAGGTGTGTCATCTGGCGAAGCCACTAAAAGCGCAACTTTCGACAAGGCTAAATTTGGTATTGGAGGAGACAGCAACTTTAAATTTTCGGCAGCAACGGCAAACTTAAACGCTTCAGTACTACCGCTCAAGGGTGTTTCAGACATTCTCTGTGATGACCGTTCCTGTACTGTTTATAGAACAACGGGAGGTAACGATGGTAAATATTCCACTTTCAAGGAATTCATGGGAGACTTGAAAGAATGGTAACAATAACCAAAAAAATCTTTCTGGCAGCATTCTTCAGTTTGTTTTTTTTTATAGCCATTTCTTTTCTAAACCAATCAAGAGCTTTTGCTTGTGAAAATGCTGGTTTCCTAACTTGTGTTGACTTTATGGTAAGAGACGGCTGTTCAGGTTGTGGCGGCTTGAATGGCGCTGATATCCGCTATCGTGTCGGCCCTCTTGTACAAAACGGCTGGTGCGGTTCTCCCGGCTTTTACGGAGGCTACGGAGAAGTATTCACTAATAGTTCAGGGGACGCTGACATCAACAACCTTTGTTGTGCCATGGCAGCTCAATATATACACGTAGCGGTTTTCAAGGATGGTTATATAGAATGGCCGGCAGGAGCAAGCGGCGATAGTGATAGCGGCTGGGCTGATTTTAGTGGGCAAAACAATAATGCTAAATATAGCAAGGATATTTATCTTACTCCTATAAGTTCAGTCTGCACCTGTTACCCGGGAAACTGCAATACTTCAGAATGCGGGAACAGTTCCAGATATTGGGGTTTTTGTTCTACCGGTTGTGGACACGACTACGAATGCAAATCGGACAGTAGCTGTAGTTCTCCCCCTTCATCAGGAGTAAGAATTAACTTTACCTGCACAAGCACAAGCGGAGTATCAACAGATGTTCTCTGGGACCCTGTCGATGCAAATGTGACGATTTTTGCTTCATACGGTAGTACGGTTAATAAGAACAAGGGTGTATTCGATGGGAATGACGGCGAGGCTACCGTAACTGGCTTACCAGATGACACAGCTATAACAATTTCTGTTGACGTTATTTTTAACGGTGTAAATGTCATCCATGTTGGTACTGCAGGAAAAACTTCCCCCGACTGTTCATGCTCCTGCTCTACTCACTGGGGCTCTTGTTGCAACACAACAACTAGAAGAAAGACAATATCTAACTGCAACTATTCATACTGTTCGACCAGTAATAATTGTGTTAACGATTCAACTTGTAATGCACCGACTCCAACGCCGACGCCAATAGCAACTCCAACTCCAACGCCGACACCGACACCTACACCGGTTCCAAAACAACCGCCTTGTTACTTTAAAGACTCCAATAACCACGACCGCGGTTACGGGGATGTTGATGGGGACGGTGACGTTGATGTCTTTGATTTAACCCTAATGCAAAAACATGTCGCTGGCACAAACCTTTTAACTGGAGATAATTTTAAGGCCGCCGATCTTAATGCCAACGGTCTAGTAAACAGTGCTGACATTGGACAAATGAATCAATTTCTTGCCGGTGGAAGTACAACTTTTACTGTTTGTCCTAAAATTACCATCCAAGGGCGTCATAAAGCCTCCGACGGCACTACTGATTTTATGAGGTCAGACCAACAGGTGACAATTTCCGGCCCCTCCAGCGGCTCAACCGCCCTCCCAAATGCTTCAGCTTCCTGGAGTTTTGCCAATATCCCCCCCAGTGGCATTAATTACACCGTAACCGCCACCAATATCGCCGGTTATACTACCTCCTATTCCTATTGTCTCAATGGTAACGCCAATAGTTGCCCCGGCTCCCTAGTTACCGGCAGCAGTAACTCTTTCTCAATTAACCTGCCTTCCGGCTACATTGACGTTTACTTCAAATACACGCTAATACCAAAACCCCCGCCTTGTAAATTTACCGACTCCAATGGCCAACAACGCGGTTACGGGGATCTTGACGGAGACGGCGATGTTGACAATGATGATTCAAACCTAATGAACGCTCATAATGACTTGTTATGTGGAATCGGCAACCCGTGCCGTCTAACCGGAGACCCCAGGAAAGCTGCTGATGTTACCCCGATTGTTGTTGACGATAAAATAAATTCTAGTGACATAGGGATTCTGAATAACTTTCTTACCGGAGGAGGTATAACTTTTCCGGTTTGCAACTGTGCCGCGCCCGGGACACCAACCGGACCTGTTCAACCCAAAGCTAATGAAGATCCTGTACCGACTACTACGGCCTTAGTATGGAAGAACGGCGACTGGAACGGAAATTGCGCCAGAACTTACGACGTATATTATGATGTAGCCACAAGTATGACAGATCCTACAGATCCTTCAGATCCCTCTTCTCCCTCTTCAAAAGCAACAAATCAGTTAGCTCAAAATGGTTCTGGAGAAACGGAAACTTATTTTCCTGGTGGTTTTGCCTCAGGTACTTTTTATAATTGGAAAGTCCGACAATGCGGTGGTCCTGGTGATAGCTACTGTACCCCATCGGCGTTATGGCATTTTAAGACTGCAGGTGCCTCCCCCACCAGTAATTCATACTATCAAGCGATTGACAACGACGTTGCCGCCCAAGGGGCAATTTCAGATAATGCACCTGGAGGCCCAGGAAGATCTACCGGCAACCATCTAATTTTCGGATCGTCTATCCCATCTATCCCTACAGGCGTTTCATCGGAAAAAGGTTGGCTTTTCCCCAACTATCCGGTTAATACCAACACTTTAGGCTCAGGCGGAGATTGGACAAGTTACACTGACCTCTGGACTGAATTTGGCGAGGGTAAACAAATTACACCTTACGAAAAATACTTGTGTCAATACAGTTTTTGGTGTCCTGGAGCGTCATGCCTCTGCCGTAATTATTGCAAAGAAGAACATAACAGTCAGCTTAAAAATGGTGCCGGTGAGGTGATAGCCCGGGCAATGCCTTCATTAACAAGTAATGGCGGATGGTATAATTTAGATGGCACCTTGAACCACAATAATCCCGGAGGAGTAATCCTTTTGGATGGTATTTCCAGCCCTGTTGATTTTGACGCCTGCGATGAGCCTATATACAGTGGGTCAGGAAAACCATACTATATTGGCGGATTTTATGGCGACGCCTATAACGTAAATTACGACCTCCGTCAAAAACCAGTTATCGTTTTTATCCCCGGGACAAACGCTCCGGGAGGGGTAGGATTAATCTTTACAAGCAATTTTACAAATAACAATTCAACCAAGAAAAACGGGGTCATTTTCATCGTTCAAGGAGACGTTGTAGTTAACCCCTCTGTTACTGAAATTAATGCCGTAATCTTTACTAACGGCACCTTCTATAGTTCAGCAACTTATGATGGCTCAATTCATATTGTAAATTCAACTAACCAGCTTCTCGTTAACGGCTCAGTCATTGCCAAAGGCGGACTTGACTTGGCAAGAACAACCCCTTCAACAGCCGCAGCAGAAACATTCAAGTTTGACCCCAAATACTACTGGCTGTTTAAGGAAGTAATGTCCGGAAGCAAAGCTGTTTGGAGTGAAGTCCCAGGATAAACTTTAAAAATTTCTAATTTCGAATTTACAATTCCAATTTCAAATTACAATAATTTTCTCTCTTTTTTACTTTCAGATACTTTCTTGATAATTGCACTCACAATAGCTACAATCTCATCTCCTTCTTTTAGCAGAGAAGAAAAGCCTAAACTAAGCTTATCTGAATTTGTTTTTTCCGCAAGTTTTAACCAAAAAACAGTTTCTTTAGCCTCTTTTCTTACAAGGGTAAATCCATGAACAAAATCTTTCTTTGTTAAAGAACCATCTGCTTCCTGGTCATTCGCACCCATAGAGGTCACCGATCGTGTAGCTTGATTAATAAAAATAAGGTTTGTTGGGGTTTTAGGAAGTTTATTTAAAACGTTAATAACATTCACAATAAAATTAAAAATACGCTCGTGAATATTGTAGTCTTTCATTTATTGGAAATTTAACATTTGAAATTTGAAATTCTTTTCCATGCCACCTTCAGCATAAAGGCCGGGATCGCCATTTGCCGTTTTATTCTCCAAGGCTGAAAGATAAGCCGCCAAAACCATTCAAAACAGGTATTCCTCAAAATCTTTGGCGCCCGCTTTTGTTTCCCGGCTAAGAAATCGAATGCTCCTCCGCAAACCATTGCAACTTTAACATTCAATCCCCGCAAATTTCTTGCAATCCACTCTTCTTGCGTTGGCACACCATAGGCAACAAACAAGACGTCAAGATTTGGAATTTTTCCCCTCAATTTCCGGTCAAAATCTGGTTTTGGATTACCTTCTTCCTCAAATTCGACTCTTAGGCTTCTGTAGCGCGATTTAAGGGCTTCTCCTGCTTCCCTGGCGGTTTCCCCCATACCACCAAGCAGTCCCACCTTCCAGCCTTCTTTGGCAGCCCTGGCACAAATTTTTTCCATAAGGTCAATACCTGAAACCCGCTCTTTTAAGGGCGTGCCTAAAAATCTTGCCGCCCACAAAAGACCGATACCGTCGCAAATTGCCAGATCAGCCTCGTTTAGGATCTTTTTAAAACCCGGATGGTTTTGGGCATACATTACCTGCTCGGGATTTGGAGTGACAATATAGCGCTTTTTGTTATCTCTGATAAACTCCCCAACCTTTTCTAGCGCTTCCTCATAGTTTAGGTTGTCTACCAAAATCCCCAAGACATCAACTTTTGCCATTCGCCACCTCCTTAAGAATCTCAAAAGTTTGGCGGGCGCATTTTTTCCAGGAAAATTTTTCGGCTTGCGCCAGCCCTTTTTTCCTCAAATCATCCCGAAGCTTTTCATTTTTTAAAACTTCCTTAATCTTTGCGGCAATTTCATCTTCATTTTTCGGATTAACCAAAATCGCTGCATTCCCCGCTACCTCCGGCATAGAGGAAACGTTTGAGGTAATAACCGGACATCCGCAGGCCATCGCTTCCAAAATCGGCAAACCGAACCCCTCAAAAAACGACGGTAGGACAAAAACCGTGGCGGCATTATAAAGTACCGAAGTTTCATCATCCCCCACATAACCTAGGAATTTGACCCTATCTTCAATTCCGAGCTTCTTTGGCAAAGAGATTATTTTTTCATAATCCCAGCCATAATTTCCTACAATCACAAGTAATAAATTTTTTCGGGTGGCACGACCTATACCTAAAGCGGGTGATGAGTATAAAGATTCTTGGGTGGCAGCAGTGGAGGGGGTCCCGCTGAGCGCCCGCAGGCTAGCTAGGTTATTTTTATTTAGAGTCGAAGTCGCACTAGCCGAGGACGTCGAGCGGGACGAACTGCTGACAGGCCCCACTGCAGCAGGACCCGCCTCGGTTGTATTCGCCACCACTTTTGCAAACGCCCGAATCAACCCTTCAATATTTTTCCTGGGCTGAATCGTCCCAACAAAAAGCACAAACGGTCTTTTTAATTCATACTTTGCCAGTACTTTTTTACATTCGAAATTTGAAATTGGATATTTGAAATTCTTACGATCCACTCCCTCATAAACTACCTCTATCTTCCTCTCATCTGCTCCTAGCCGCCTAACCAAATCTTCCTTAGTAGACTTCGATACCGCAATTATTTTGGTTGCAAAATGGACCGCACACTCGGTTGACCAATTTAAATAAATCTTTGACGGGAACTTATGATACTGGGGAAGGTATTCGGCGCCCAAATCATGAATTGTCACCACTGTTTTTAAATTCGGCCACCTCAACATTGGAATCGTATGGGCAGGAACAAATAAAACATCCAGCGGTGTTTTCAAACACTCAAAAGCCAAACCTGCCTGCGTCCAAAAACGAGGCAGGGAAATTACTTTCGTTTCAAAATTGTCAGGGAAGTGAATCGGCGGTCTTTTTTTTAAATAAAGTCGAAATTTAGCTTCAGTTTTGAGCTTAGCAAACTCGGCGATCAAGTGCCAGGAATAGTTTTCCGTTCCGGTTTTTTTATTTTGAAACGCCCGACTGGCATCAACACCAATAACCATCTTTTTTAAAGAAATCAAAATTCAAAATGCAAAAGTCAAAATTGTAGAAGTTAACTTCGTTAACTTTATCACTTTTAATTTTTGAATTGTACTTTTGACTTCTAACTTTTGAGTTTTGAATTAAAAATCACCTCTTTGTAATTGATCTCTTGTAGAGGTCTAAATGTTCCAAAGCTACTCCGGTTCCGTTTGCTACGCACAAAAGCGCGTCATCGGCAACATGGCAAGGCACTCCTGTCTCCAAAGTCAACATTTGGTCAAAATTTCTCAAAAGTGCCGTTCCGCCTGATAATACTATCCCTTTATCAATAATATCAGAAGCAAGTTCCGGCGGCGTTTTTTCCAAAACCCGTTTTACTACGTTCACAATCTGTTCTAATGGAGACTTAATTGCTTCAGTAACGTCACTTGCCCGAAGTTCGACTGTCTTTGGCAATCCTGCCAAAGAATCGCGACCCCGGATTTCCATTTTTTCATCAACATCCAAAGGCAGTGCCGAACCGATTTTAATTTTTATTCCTTCAGCCATTCTATCTCCAATAATCAAATTATGCTTTCGGCGGACATAGGAAATTATCGCTTCATCAATTTTTGACCCGCCAACCCTAACTGAATCATTGACAACTACCCCACCCAAAGAAATAACGGCAACATCAGCCGACCCGCCACCGATATCAACAATCATATTTCCAGATGGCTGGGCAATCGGAATTTTGGCCCCGATTGCTGCAGCCAGTGGCTCGTCAATCAAATAGGCGCTTTTAGCTCCGGCTGAAAGAGTTGCATCCAAAACCGCTCTTCTTTCAACTGAAGTTACTCCGGCCGGCACACAAATCATCACTTCAGGCTTAAAAAGCCTAGCCCGGCCGCAAGCTTTGTCCAAAAAATAGCGAAGCATTGCCTCACAAATTATATAATCCGCGATTACTCCATCCCGAAGGGGTTTTGAGGCTTGGATATTCCCCGGGGTCCGTCCTAACATTTCTTTGGCTGTATTGCCCACCGCCACCACTTGTTGGTCTTCAGTTGAAATCGCCACAACCGTCGGTTCATTCAAAACAATTCCCTCGCCAGCTACCCAAACCAAAGAATTGGCAGTTCCTAAATCAATTCCGACTCTTTTTGAAAAATTAAACATGCGGCAATTATGATAACCTAAAACCAAAAACCTTTTCAAGCGCCAGAAAGATCCATAAAAGTAATGTTTGGATATAGTCAAAAAAATATTAAAATGTTGAAGTCAAAAGTTTAGGGTGCTATACTTTGGAGAAAACTATGAAAAAACGGGTCATTATTGCCATCCTAGTGATATTTTTTGTCC
>Ga0315273_10009828_pt1 | contig 12165 bp, 9 predicted proteins | sample YL17G02_0_MG_FD_205753 | JGI IMG/M metagenome (GOLD analysis project Ga0315273, IMG submission 205753) | Sediment microbial communities from Yellowstone Lake, YNP, Wyoming, USA - YL17G02_0 | ecosystem: Environmental > Aquatic > Freshwater > Lake > Sediment | place: USA: Wyoming | collected... | reverse complement strand
GGTGACTCCGCGGCTGGAGAAGGGTTCGAGCGCGAGCGACAGCGCGTCCGCACCGCGAGCCGGGTCCCCGCAACGCCCGCAGTAGCCGGCACGGCCGCGCGATGGCGACTCGGCGTGCGCCCCCCCCCCGAGCGAGCGGCCGCACCGCCTACCCGGCGTGCCCCGGCTCCGTTCGCCGCCTCCCGTTCGCCGCGGCCTTCCCGCTCGAGCCGGAGCGCGGTACCTTGGCGGCCTCCGTCCCGCCATACTCCCAAGACGTCGCCGTCCAGGCGCCGGGCGAATCCGCTCGTACCACCGCGCGGCATCACGGACACGATGCCGCGGGGGCGTCCATCCCTGAACCAGGATCCCGCTCATGAATCGAATCCCCGCCCTCGCCATGTGTCTCGCGATCGGCCTTGGCTCCGTGGTCACGCCGCACGCCCTGCGCGCGGCCGACGCGGGACCGAAGACCACCGCGACCATCCAGCAGTTCCTCAGGATCCGTACACCGGGCGCCCCGACGATCCTGCCCGACGGCTCGCTGCTCGTGCGCGACTGGCCGGACGGGGTGAATCAGCTCTACCGCGTGACGCCGAATGCGGCGGGTGCGGCCGCCTCGTACGAGCCGGCGAACACGACCCGGATCAGGCTCACCGACTATCCCGATGGTCTTTCGGGTTTCTCGGTGTCACCCGACGGCAAGCGCGTCGTCCTCATGCATGCTCGCGGCGGCAACGAGAACACCCAGCTCACCCTGCTCGATCCCGCCACCGGCGAGAAGTCGCCGATCCTCGCGAATCCCACGGTGCAGGCGTCGGTCGATACCTGGCTGCACGACGGCTCCGGCTTCATCTATTCGGCGAACGACGAGAGCCCGAACGACTTCCACCTGTACCGCTGGGACTTCGCGACCGGCAAAGCCAGCCGGCTGCTGGGCGAGCCGGGATCGTGGAGCGCCGGCGATGTGACGCGTGACGGCGAGCGGGTGCTGGTGCAGCAGAACATCTCGGCGTCGGACGTGCGCTGCCACGAGCTGGATGCCGCGACCGGCAAGCTCAGGGACCTGACCCTCCGTCCGCGGGACGGCACCGCTGCCTGCGAGGTCGTGGGTTACATGCCGGGCGAACGCGCGGTCCTGATGACCTCCGATCTGAAGGATGGCATGCAGCGGCTCTACCTCAAGGACCTCAAGTCGGGCACCGTACGGGAACCGATCCCCGCGCTGAACCGGTTCGAGATCGACGGCGCGGGGGTGAACGACACGCGCGAGTTCCTGGTCGTGGTGGCCAATGAGGACGGCTACGGCGTGATCCATGTCTTCTCGCTCCCCGACTTCCGGCCGATGCCGATGCCGCCGACCGAGCGGGGTGTGATGTCCCCGGGCGGGTTCCGTGGCTCGACGTTGGTGTGGACACGGAGCAACGCGCGCAGCGCGGGTAACGCGTTCGCGACCACGTTCGCCAGGCCGGGCAGGAACGCGGCGGCCCCCTCGACCCGGCAGCTGACCTGGACCGAGGACCAGGGCATCGACCTCGCGAGCTTCCCGCTGCCCGAGCTGGTCAGGTACCGCGCATCCGACAGCACCGAGATCCCGGCTTTCATCTACTTCCCCCCCGGCCACCGGAAGGGGACGGCGATCCCGTTCGTCATCAACTACCACGGCGGACCGGAGGGCCAGAGCCGGCCGGGGTTCAGCGCGACGACCCAGTACCTGCTCTCGCATGGCTTCGGCGTGATGTTCCCCAACGTCCGCGGCAGCACCGGGTACGGACGCGCGTTCCAGATGATGGACGATTACCGGAAACGGTGGGACAGCGTGCGGGACGGCGTGGACGCGGCGGAATGGCTGGTGCAGGCCGGACACGCCACGCCGGGCCGCATCGCGACCTACGGTGGCTCGTACGGCGGCTTCATGTCGGTCGCGTGCATCGTCGAGGACCAGGAGCGCGTGGATCGCGGCGTCCGGAAGGAGCGGATGTTCGGCGCATGCGTGGACGTCGTCGGGATCGTCAATCTGAAGACGTTCCTCGAGAAGACGAGCGGCTACCGCCGCAAGTTGCGCGAGGTCGAATACGGTCCGCTCACCGATCCCGACTTCCTGCTCTCGGTCTCGAGCATCCGGAAGGTGGACCAGATGAAGGTGCCCTTCTTCATCGCGCACGGGTTCAATGATCCGCGTGTCCCGGTGGAGGAGGCGATGCAGCTCGCGACCGCCCTCAAGGACCGCGGCCAGAACCCGCGCGTGTTCATCGCCCCGGACGAGGGCCACGGGTTCGCCAAGCTCGACAACCGGATCTACTTCAACGAGCGCGCCGTGGCGTTCCTCGAGGAGACGATCGGTTCGGGCGCCGCGCCGGTGACGAAGCCCTAGCGCGGACCGGCTCCTCGCGCCGGGTGCGCGCATGACGCGCATCCGGGGCGAAGCGCGCGGGTGCCGCGGCGTGGAACCGCCGCCCGGCGGTCGGATCCCGCGGGTGTCACAGAAACCCCTTCGCCCGCGGATGTCCCCCGGCTAGACTGCCGCGCCATGCACCCCAAGCTCTCGATGCAGATGATCGCCGGACTCGTCACCGGTCTGGTGCTCGGCGTGTTCGCGCACTTCGCGCTCGGCGGGTCGCCCGCGCTCGACGCGATCACGCGCTACGTCACCGAGCCGATCGGCCGGATCTTCCTGCGGCTGCTGTTCGTGCTGGTGATCCCGTTGATCGTCTCGGCGCTCGCGCTGGGCGTCGCCGGTGTCGGCGACATGCGGCGGCTCGGGCGGATCGGCCTCAAGACGCTCGCCTACACCGTGGTGGTCTCGACCATCGCCGTGCTGATCGGCGTCGGGCTCGTGAACCTGCTGCGTCCGGGAGCGGGTGTCTCGCCCGAGGTGCGGCTGCTGCTGCTCGCACATCCGGGCGCCGCTCCCGCCCCCGCCGCCGCTCCCGCAGCCGGCACGAGCGGCGTGGACTTCTTCGTCGCCCTCTTCCCCAACAACATCGTGAAGGCCATGGCCGACGGCGACATGCTCGCGGTGATGGTGTTCGCGCTGCTGTTCGGCGTGGGTCTGTCGCAAACGCGCACCGAAGCCGCACGCCGTCTGGAAGAGGCGTTACAGGGGCTGTACGACGTCGTGATGCGCCTGCTCGGCCTGGTGCTGCGCGCGGCGCCCGTGGCGGTAGCCTGTCTGCTCTTCACGCTCGTGGCACGGCTCGGGTTCGACGTGCTGCGCCAGCTCGGCGCCTACGTGCTGGTGGTGCTCCTGGCCCTCGCGATCCAGCAGTTCGTCGTCTACTCGGCGAGTGTCGCGTGGCTCGGCGGCATGAACCCGCTGCACTTCTTCCGCGCCGTGCGCGAACCCATGCTGACCGCCTTTTCGACCGCCTCGAGCAACGCCACATTGCCCGTCTCGCTGGCCGCGGCCGAGAACGAACTCAAGCTGCCGCGCCACGTCAGCCGTTTCGTGCTGACCATCGGCTCGACGGCGAACCAGAACGGGACGGCGCTGTTCGAGGGTGTGACCGTGCTGTTCCTGGCCCAGTTCTACGGGATACCGCTGAGCTTCACGCAGCAACTCACCGTCGTGTTCATCTGCATCCTGGGCGGGATCGGCACCGCCGGCGTGCCGGCCGGTTCGATCCCCGTGGTGGTGATGATCCTCGGGCTCGTCGGGATCCCGGTCGAGGGGATCGGCATGATCCTCGGGGTGGACCGGTTCCTGGACATGTGCCGCACCACGCTCAACGTGACGGGTGACCTGGCGGCGGCGGTGGTCGTGGCGCGCGGAGAGCCGGAGATGTTCGAGGTGGATGAAGGCGAGGGGTGACACGAGCCCTGCCCGCGGATACCACGGGCAGCCCGGCGCCGGACATCCTAGCCGACAGGGACTGGCTCCGAACGCTGGCTCCGGCACCGGGCGGCTCGGCGGACCGCCTGCTCGTGCGCGTCCCGGCCATCGCGCCCATTCGGCCGGCCGCACGCGCGCCCCGGCGGGAATCCGGTAGTCGACACGACACGTCCCCGCTCCCGCCGTGGGACACGAACGGCCGCCGGTGTCTCCACCGGCGGCCATCCGTCCGTCTCGCGAGCTACTTGTACAGGGTCTTGATCCGGCCCCACGTCGACTGCTCGGCCGGCGTCGGATTCCCGGGGACCAGGAATCCACGGATCTCCCCGCTGGGAACGACGTTGGTGTGGATGTTCCAATACGCCTTCCCGCTGGCGATGGCGGCGAGAAGCGCCGCCTCCGCGGCGGCGGGAGTGCCTCCGTTCGCGGTCACATACGACGGGTTGTAGCTCGACGCCAGCGTCAGGTCGAGTGTGTTGTCGTAGGTCCCGCCGGTCACGCCCGACGGGAAGCCCGCGAAGGTCGGTGTCGTCGTCGCGACGCCCGCGGTGCCCGCACCCGCGACGGCGGTGGCGGCGTGGATGTGGGACGCGGTGACGGTCCCGCTGAGCCCGCTGAACACCACATGCACGTGCATGGTGTGCGCGGTGGCGTCGATGTCGACCTGCCCCGCTCCGAGCCCGGCCGAGGCGTTCGGCGGGGACTCGGTGAGCGCGTCGAGGGTCACCTGGTACGAAACCACCGCGGCGCTCGCGGCGGAGGCGGTGCCGATCGTGACGGCAGCCATCACCGCCAACAGCATCCGCGGATCGAACGAACGGGTCTGCAATGCGCGCATGTCGATTCTCCTCTCTGGAACCGGTCCTGTTCTACAGCGGCGAGTCTGCGACGAGCCGGTGACGGGGGATCGGAGTGCCCTCGTTCGCAACCGGAGTTCGACATAGGACGATGCCGGCCTGGGCTCCCCCGCGACATCGGCGGGCCCCGGCAAGGTCGTCATGACGCGGATCCGTGATCGTGCGGATGACCTGGTGCTGCCACCCGCGTCCCGCGTCGCGCGGGGACGACACGGTGCGATCGGGATCGCGCACGGCAAACCTATCCCGGCACCGGGTACCCATACAAGGATCACCTCGCGTCGCCGCTCGAATACGACACGTGCTCGAACGAATTCACGAGTTTCCGTTCAGGTGGACCGAACTTTTGCCCCGCCGGGTCCGGCGGGAGCCGGTGCTCGCCTTCCCCGGTGAGACGTGCGACGGATACTTCTGCGAAGGGGTTGCGCCGGAATGCGGCCCGGTCGCGACCGGTCGCCGGCGGATGCGGGCGGCAGAAGGCCTGCGGTGAGGGCGTCCGCGGCCGCGCCGAATGCGTGTGCGGCACGGGTTTGCAGACTCGGGGGCCAGCGTGCAGAATCGATCGGCGATCGTGCCGAGATCACCCCGTGGGCCGTCGCCCCGGGCGCACCCCAACCCCGAGAAGCCGGATGAACGAAGCCAGGCTCAAGGATTGCTTCCATCAAGCGCTCGGGATCCCCTCCGATCAGGTCACCGACGAGCTGTCGTACAACTCGATCAAGGCCTGGGACTCGGTGGGACACATGGCGCTGGTCGCGGCCATCGAGGGAGCATTCGACATCATGCTGGATACCGACGACATCCTTGGCATGAGCAGCGTGGCCAAGGCGCGCGAGACCGTCGCCCGCTACGGGGTATCCTTCGATGCAGCTTGAGGGGCGTTCGGTCCTCGTGACCGGAGCGGGCCGCGGCATCGGCGCGGCGATCGCACGGATGTTCGCGGCCGAGGGCGCCCGGCTGGTGCTGAGCGGACGGAGCGAACGGACCGAGCTGCTCGCCGCCGAGATCCGTGCCGGCGCCGGCCACGCCACGGCGATACGGGGCGACCTGTGCGACGAATCGTTCGCCAGGCAGCTCACCCAAGCCTGCCGGAAGGAACACGGCGGGCTCGACGTGCTGGTCAACAACGCGGGGACGATGCACGCCGGACTGCTGGGCATGACGCCGACGGCCACCCTGCGCGAGATGCTCGAGATCAACGTGGTCGCGCTCATCGCGCTGACCCAGTACGCGATCCGCATCATGGAGGGCGAGCGCCACCCCAGCATCGTGAATCTCGCCTCGATCGCGGGGACGAGGGGGCTCGAGGGACTGTCGGCCTATTCGGCCTCGAAGGGGGCCGTGGTGGCGTTCACCCTCGCCTGCGCCAAGGAACTGGCTCCGAAGGGCATCCGCGTGAACGCGATCGCGCCCGGCATGATCGACACCGAGTTGCTGCGCGAGCTGGGTTCCGACGACCGGCAGCGCGTCGCGGCGATCCGGATGGGACGTCTCGGCACGCCGGAGGAGGTGGCCGCAGCCGCGCTCTATCTCGCCTCCGACCGGTCCCGGTATGTGACCGGCCAGGTGCTCGGTGTGGACGGAGGGATGCAGGGTTGATCGACCTGATCCGGCCGCACGTCGGAGCGGGTGAGGCCCTGATCGAACCGCACACCTCCACGCGGATCGACTATCGCGAGCTGTTGGAGCGTGTCGGGGACGCGGCCGAGCGGCTGCGCGAGGCGGGTGGCGGACACGCACTGGCCCTGCTCGCGATGGGACAGGACGCGGGATCGATCGTCCTCTACCTCGCCTGTCTCCAGGCCGGGATCCCGCTGTGCCTCGCCGATCCGCGACCCGAGCCCCTCGCCCGTCTCGTCGAGGCGTACCGGCCGGAGTTGCTGCTGCTCCCGGACGGATTCGCGGTACCACCCGGATACCGCGTGCACGAAGTCCTCTTCGCGGGCTATCGGGTGTGGCGTCGTGAGGCCGGCGGTGAACGCACCCTGCACCCGGACCTGGCGCTGCTGCTCACCACCTCGGGCTCCACCGGCAGCCCGAAGCTGGTGCGGCTCACCGCCCGCAACCTGGCCTCGAATGCGATCGCGATCGTGAACTATCTCGGCATCGGCCCGGGGGAGCGCGCGATCGCCAGCCTGCCGGTGCACTACTCCTACGGACTGTCGGTGCTGAACTCGCACTTGAGCGCGGGTGCATCGGTCGTGCTCACGCCGCATTCGTTCATGCGACCGGAGTTCTGGAGCGTCTTCGACTCGGAGCGATGCACGGGCTTCGCGGGCGTGCCGTACATGTACGAGACGCTGCATCGCCTGAGATTCGACCCGAGTCGTCATCCCACCCTGCGCACGCTCACACAGGCCGGCGGCGGGTTGCGTCCGGAGCTGATCGCCCACTACCAGCAGCTGGCGACGACGCACGGGTTGCGATTCTTCGTGATGTACGGGCAGACCGAGGCGACGGCTCGCATCTCGTATGTCCCGCCCGAGAGGCTGTCGCTCAAGATCGGCTCGATCGGGGTCGCGATCCCGGACGGGCGGCTCCGGCTCGAACCGGTCGAGGACTCACCCGGACTGATGGAACTGGTCTACGAAGGACCGAACGTGATGATGGGCTATGCGGAAGGACCAGACGACCTCGCGCTCGGCGATCGACTCGGCGGCGTGCTGCGCACGGGCGATCTCGGCAGCGTCGACGAGGATGGTTATTTCCGTGTGACGGGCCGACTCACGCGCTTCGCCAAGCTGTTCGGGCGCCGTGTCAGCCTGCAGGACATCGAGCAGTCCCTCGAGGACGCATTCGCGGTGCGGGTGGCGGCGAGCGATGGCGGCGATCGGATCGTGATCCACACGGAACGGCTCGGCGAGGTCGACCTCGAGTCGGTCACCCGCCACCTCGCCGGGATCCTGTCGGTGCCCCCCACCGCGATCGTGATCCGGCCGGTGGAGCGACTGCCACGCACGGCCTCGGGCAAGAAGGACTACCGGGCCCTGGAGGCCGCCGGATGAACAGCCCGGCCCGCGAGCTGCTCGGTCTGCCCCCGTTCTCGCTTCCCCAGGAGGAGAAGCGGGCGATGCTCCTGCCCCGCTTCGAAGCGCTCACGCGGCACCACTACGCCGCCTGCGGGCCGTACCGTCATGTCGTGGACCGCGTGTTCGGGGGACTCGAGCGCATCGACTTCACGCGGCTCGAAGGGCTGCCGTTCTTCCCGGTCTCCCTGTTCAAGACCCACATCCTCAAGAGCGTCCCCGACGCCGAGGTGATCAAGGTGCTCACCTCGAGTGGCACCACGGGCCAGCAGGTGAGCCGCATCCATCTCGACGCCGAGACCAGCCAGACCCAGTCGGCCGTGCTGGTGAAGGTGGCGCAGCACTTCCTCGGCAGGGACCGGCTGCCGATGGTCGTGCTCGACCATCCCGGCGTGCTGCGCGAGCGCGATTCGTATTCGGCACGCGGCGCCGGGATCCTGGGCATGCTCCAGTTCGGATACCGGCCGTTCTACGCACTGCGAGAGGACATGAGTCTCGACGTCGAAGGCCTTCGCGGGTATCTCGACACGATGCGGGGCCGCCGGCTGCTGCTGTTCGGCTTTACCTGGATGGTGTGGCAGTATTTCGTGGGCGCGATCGAACGCGCCGGGCTCGCGTTCGACCTGTCCCACGGCATCCTCGTCCACTCGGGCGGCTGGAAGCGCCTGCGGGACTCCGCGGTGAGTCCCGAGGCGTTTCGCACCCGGTTGTTCGAGTTGACGGCCCTGCCGAGCGTGGTCAACTTCTATGGCATGGTCGAGCAGGTGGGCAGCGTCTACTTCGAGAACGAGCAACACCATCTGCAGACCCCGATCTTCTCCGAGGTGATCGTGCGAGATCCGGTGACGTTGGCTCCGCTGGGCACGGGCCAGCCGGGCCTGATCCAGGTCCTGAGTTGTCTGCCGACGAGCTATCCGGGCCACTCGCTGCTGACCGAGGACCTCGGCGTGATCCGTGGCGTGGACCTGCCGGACTCCGGGATGAACGGCCGCTGCTTCGACGTGATCGACCGGGTCCCCCGCGCCGAACTGCGGGGTTGCAGCGATACGTTCCAGACGAGAACGGCATGACCGACACGACGCGGATTCCCGCGCGGCCATGGCACGGACTGGGCGACGCGGTGACGATCCTGGCGCCGAACCCGCCGGACGTGACGTTCTCCCGCTTCCTCGACGCGAGCCACGAGTCGGGAGCCGAACCGTTCGCCGCCGATCGCATCGCGGCGATCGAGACGCTCTCGTCCGCCTTCCTGGCCCACCCGCTGCTTCGCCAGGATGCGGCCAGCACGGCCGCGGCGTTCTGGATGCGCCGCGCGCAGGTGACGCGTCTGCGCGAAGAATGGGAGCGCCGCGTCCAGTTCGAGCCGGGCGTGGTCCGCGTGCCCGTGGGCCGGGTGCTCCACATCGCGCCGTCCAACGTGGATACCCTCTTCCTCTATTCATGGGTGCTGTCGTTCCTGTGCGGGAACGCGAACGTGGTGCGCTTGTCCCAACAGCGCCCCGTGCTGGTGGACGCGATGCTCGAGACGATCGAAACGCTGTCGCGGACGCACGAGGTGCTGCGGCAGGGTGATCGATTCGTCACCTACGCACACGATGCCGAGATCACCACGGCCCTGTCCCAGTGGTGCAGCCACCGGGTGATCTGGGGCGGCAGCGAGACCGTGGCGGCGATCCGCCCGCTTGCGCTCAATCCGCACGCGAGCGAGCGGGTATTCGGCAGCAAGTTCTCGTATTCGGTATTTCACGCCGCGGGGTACGGATCGGCCGCCGATGCCGACCGCACCCGTGTCGCCCAGGGCATGTTCAACGACCTGTTCTGGTTCGACCAGATGGCCTGTTCCTCTCCGCACGTGATCTTCTGGGTCGGTGGCGAGGCGGACGTGAGCGCGGCCATCGAACGGCTTGGATCGGACCTGCAGTCCGAGGCCGACCGGCGGGGATTCGTGCCCGAGGCATCCACCGCGGTGCTGCGGCGCATCTTCGCGTTCGAACTCGCGCTCGACGCCGACGTGGGGGTGCGCATGGACCATCCCGCGTTCGTCGAGGTCCGCGTGCGCGATGCCGCCGGGCTGACCCGCGAATACTGCGGGGGCGGCATGCTGCGCCACTACCGACTCGATCGTCTCGATGACCTGGCGGCACTCGCGAACGAAGGCGATCAGACCGTGACCCATTTCGGCTTCGACGCAGCCTCGCTCCACGCCCTCGCGGCCCGGCTCGGCGCCCGCGGGGTCGACCGGGTCGTGCCGGTCGGCGAGGCGCTCGCGTTCGACACCGTCTGGGACGGGTTCGACCTGCTCGACGATTTCGCGCGCCGCGTGCGGGTGAGATGAACCGCCGCCCCGCGCCCGGCCCTGCCCCCGCTCGCCACGAGGCCCCGGCCGCCCGCATGGCACGGAGCCACTGAGATGGCCTTCGATGTCGTCCCGGTCACTCCCGACCGGTTCGAGGCGGTGCTGCCGTTGCTCGAACGGTTCGAGAACACGCACATGCGCCCCGAGGACTGGCGCCGGATGCTGTTCGACCTGCCTTGGGAAGTCGAGGAACCGCATCGCGGCTTCATGCTGGTCGAGGGCGCGACCGTGGCCGGCTTCATGGGGACGATCTTCAGCCGCCGCATGATCGGCGGGACGGAGCGCCGCTTCTGCAACCTGTCGAGCTGGATCGTGAGCGAGTCGCACCGCCACGCCACGCTCGCGCTGCTGCGTCCAGTCGACGCCATGCGGGACTACACGATCCTCGCGCTGACTTCGTCCCCCGCCGCCCAGGCACTGTACCTGCGGATGGGATTCCGCACGCTCGAGACCGCGCACCTGATGGTGCCTCCGTTCGCACGCGCGGGTCGTCTGCTGTGGCGCGGCGGCGGTTCGGTCACCACGCGGCTCGACCGGATCCGCGCGGCGCTCGAAGCGCCAGGTCGCCGGATCGTGGACGACATGGCCGGCACGCATGCCGCCCAGGCGCTGGTGCGCGACGGGGACCGTCGCTGCCACATCGTCGCGACCCGCAGCCCGTCCCGGGCCGGGATGCGCGTGGCCTACGTGCAGTACGCCAGCGACTGGGAGCTGTTCTGGGACTGGGTCGCTCCGGTGAGCGCGGCGTTCTCCGCGCGCTTCGGCACCATCGGGCTGCGGGTCGACGCGCGGCATCTGCGCGGTCCCATGCCGCGCTTCGCGACGCGGCGCCTGCTGCCGCGGCCGAACCTGTTCCGCCCCGCCGAGCCCGGGATCACGCCCGCGGCGGTCGACGGCCTGTACACGGAACTGGTCGGCCACCGCTGGTAGCACCGAGTCGACGACCACCCACCGCACCCGAGCCATCGGCGGTCCGCCGAGACCGGCGGGTGCGCCGGCGCACCCGCGCCTGCGTCACCGACACGAAGACCCGGCCGCCACCCGGCGACCGGGCCCTCGCAACGCCACCCCCCCGGCTACTTCGCGAACATCAGATCCACCGGGACGATGGTCATCCGGTCGCGCGGCAGACCGAGCGGATAGCCCTCGATGTCCTTGTCCTCGTCGGTGACGGACTTGGGCTTCGGTGTCTGGTAGGTCAGCGGGCTCGGCTTTCCGGCGGCCAGCTCGTCGGCCAGCTGGTCGGCCTTCTCGCTGACGATGCCGATCATCATCGCGTCCGGACGGATGTACTTCTTCACCGCCGCGTTCACCTCCGCCAGCGTCAGCTTCGGCACGATGTCCCGGAAGTTGGCGAGGTTCCCGGGCGCCGCGACACCATAGATCCGGTCGTCGAGCGCGTACCCCAGGCGGTCGCTGGTGGTCTCGGCGAAGTGCAGGCAATACTTCGACAGGAACTTCTGCGTGAGCGCGAACTGGTCGGCCGTGAGCCCGTCCTTCGACAGCTTCTCCACCTCGCGCATGGCGGCGCGCAGCGCGAACTGGGCCTGGTCATTCGGCACCGGGCGCACCCACACCTCGAACAGCTGGTTCCTGCGTGGCACGTTGGTCGGCGGCATGGTGCGGAACCCGCCCTCGGGGAAGATCTCGATGTACGAGTAGTCCCCGTAGTTCATGCCGCGCGCGCCGCGGATGACCTGGTACAGGTGCGACGACGAGTTGCGGTGTTCCCCGAGCCACGAGTTGGCGAGCCACAGCGCGTAGAAATCACGCTCGCCGCGCTTCGCGGTGATGGGGAAGCCGAAGCTGATCGCGGTGCTCTGACCCGGCTTCTTGACCAGCACCACCGAGCGGCCCTGCAGTGGCTTGGGGGTCGAGGACGCCGCCGCCGCCGGCTTGCCCGCCGGCAGCGTGGCCAGCGCCGTGGTGAGCTGATCCACCAGCCTGGCGTCGTAACCGCCGCCCACCGCCAGGATCACGTTGTCGCGCGTGTAGTGCTCGGCGTAGAAGCGCTTCACGTCGTCGATCGTGATGGCGTCGAGTCCCGCCACCGTGCCCACGTTCAGGTGCCCGTACGGCATCCCGGCGAACACGGACCCGTAGAGCGTCTGCTTG
>Ga0315273_10009825_pt1 | contig 12167 bp, 8 predicted proteins | sample YL17G02_0_MG_FD_205753 | JGI IMG/M metagenome (GOLD analysis project Ga0315273, IMG submission 205753) | Sediment microbial communities from Yellowstone Lake, YNP, Wyoming, USA - YL17G02_0 | ecosystem: Environmental > Aquatic > Freshwater > Lake > Sediment | place: USA: Wyoming | collected... | reverse complement strand
CAGGGGATCCAGCACATGCATCACGATCACTTCGTTTTTCTTATGCCGGAAGTGTTTGAGGGCCGCAATAATCTCATCGGGGTTGTCGAACAGATCGCTGAGAATGATCACGAGACCGCGGCGTTTGATCCGTTCGGCGACCAGATGCAGCGAACGCCCTGCCACCGTTCCACTCCCCGCCCGGACCCGATCCAGAGATACGAGAATTTGTTTCAGGTAGGCTTTAGTGGCGTGGGGGGGAAGGAACGTGTTGACGGTCTCATCGAAAAGCGCCAGTCCCACAGCATCCTGTTGTTTGATCATCATGTAGGCAAGGGATGCCGCCAGGTAGGCCGCGTACTGCACCTTCGGCAGATTGCCGGGTGACGCATAGCCCATCGAAGAACTGGAGTCAACGATCAGGTAGGCTTTGAGGTTGGTCTCTTCTTCGTACTGTTTGATGTAAAACCGGTCTGTGCGTCCGTAAATTTTCCAGTCGAGGTGGCGGATTTCGTCACCCGGCATATAGGGGCGATGTTCTGCGAACTCCACGCTGAATCCGTGGTACGGACTCCGGTGCAGCCCGGCGATGAATCCTTCCACCACAAGGCGTGCACGCAGCTCCATGCTCGACAGCCTGGCGACAACCTGCGGCAGCAGGTATGTACGATAGTCCCCTGACACGGGGGGTTCAGCGCCCTGCGGGTTTTGTCGGGGCTTTGCCGGCAGCCGCTCCGGAAGCGACTTCCGGGGGGAATAAATCCTCGGGTTTCTTGCCTAGATTGTTCAGTTCGAATTGGGCCGACGTGGCGAGTTCATCTTCCGGGAAGAGCTGGAGGAAACGGCGGTACGCCGCTCCGGCGCTGTCCAGGTTGTTCATCTCATTGTTGTAAATGTAGCCAACCATGAACATCGCCGTTGGCGCCTTTGCGCCGGCGGGATACAGTTCAACATACCGTTTGAAGTTTTCGATGGACTTTTGTGGGTCTCGCATCACATTTATCCTGAGATCACCCAGGCGAAAGAGCGCCTGTTCTGCCTCCGGCGAAGCCGGATGGTCATTCACCACTTCTTCGTACGCGGCCAGGACGGGTGCGAACAGCGCGGGCACGTCCGCTTTTCGCCCCAGACTGTCCACCGTTCGCTGGGCTTGCTGCTGGACCGCCTGCGCATGCAGCATCAGTTGATTCGGGGATTGTTTGTTGCATCCTGCGATACAGAGTAGAAACATGAGCAGCGCCACGAGGCTCTTCATCGAAACGATCTCCGTCTGGTTGGTGAACATGATACTCAAGTGATAAAAGCTAAACAAACTCCGACTCACCCGCAACGGTGCGCCGGGTGAACACCGCCGCAAAGAACCCGTCTGTCGTGGTCCGGTGCGGTAAGAGCAAGAGGTACGGGGAATTCGTATCAAGGTCGATCCCCTGCCTCTGCAGAATCTCCCCCGCCGGTATCAGCGAAAATCCAGATGCACGGTGAAGAAAGTCCTCTGCGATCTCTTCATTTTCCCGGCGCAGGAGCGTGCATGTCGAATAGACCAGGCGTCCGCCGGGCTTCACCAGCTCGGCGTACGCGTCCAGCAGTTGACGCTGGGTGGCGGCAAGTCGGGCGGAGAGATCCGGCCGGAATCCAAGCTTCAGGCCTGGATTCCTGCGAAGTGTTCCAAGACCGGAACATGGGGCGTCAACGAGGACCGCATCTGCCCGGCCATCCAGCCCGTGGATCTCCGATTGCTGGGATCGCGCCGACAGCGTGTGGACGATGGAGACACCGGCACGGATCACGCGCATCCGCAAGTGTTCCAGTTTCCGTTCATCCGTGTCAATGGCTGTGAGCGATCCGGTGTTCTGCATGAGAGCGGCTAGGTGGAGCGTTTTTCCTCCCCCCCCGGCGCATGCATCCACCACCGTCATGCCCGGAGTCGCCTCAAGAAGCAGGGAAAGCAGCTGACTCCCTTCATCCTGCATCTCAAACCATCCGTCGCGATATGGCCCCAGCGAGTCGAGTGTCACCCGCCGGTGCAGGGCAAGCGCAGCTGGTGCAAGGTCCCCGGGTCCGGTTTCCACTCCCGCAGCGGCGAGGCTCTCGCGGCATTGTGTTACGCTGCACCGCAGCGGGTTCACCCGCACGCTCAGGGGCGCCTGCTGGTTCAACACTTCCGCCAGTCGTCCGGTCTCCGCCGCACCCCACCGCTCCACCCACTCCCGGACCACAGACGAGGGCAACGAGTGCAGGGTGGCGATGTGTTCGACGGTATCGGCGCGAATGGCCTCAGGAAGCTCACCGGCAGGCAAGGAACGGAGGATCGATTCCACATCCAGACCCGGCGGCAGCGCCGTTCGGCAGGACTCCGCTACAGCCTCTATCGTGGTTTCGACAGGGTCCATGGCAATCAGTATCGCATAGGCGGCCACCAGGGCGCACGCGGGCAGAGGAACAGGAACCGGAGCGATCCCCCCACCACGAAACGCCTGCCCGAGACGGGCCGCAATCAGCACATGATGGCGCACCATCCCGAAGAAACGGTCGGCGATAAACCGCCGTTCCTTGGAGCCGAGATAGCGGCGCGCACGGAAATACTCCCGAATCACCAGATCCGCCGGCCGGCTCCCATCCGAGGCGATGCCGTACACTTCTGATATATGACCATAGAGGGAAGCAGGTTTCATGCAGAAAGGAGGCCGGCGTACAGAATGGTTATCAGCGCGTACGTGAACATCAGGTCAGACGTCAATCATCGGGGTGGTCATGGACATGGTCATCTTCGCGCGCGCCATGCGGGGCGTGTTATAGGCGATCGCAACCATGCCCGCATTGTTTATCGCGATCACACCACCAAAGCCGCCGGCTTTTCGTTCGAGGATTTTCAACGCATCACGGACCGCACGATCGGGATCGTTGCCGTTCCAATCCATCAGGTCAATGACCGTTTTGGCCATGACCACCTTGATCATCGCTTCCCCCCACCCGGTAGTGGAAACTCCGCCGACGAAATTATCGGCATACGTGCCACAGCCGATCAGCGGGGAATCCCCGACACGGCCGGGGTATTTGTTCGGCGTGCCTCCGGTTGAGGTTCCGGAAGCAATGTTGCCCCGTACATCAAGCGCCACAGCGCCAACGGTCCCGGCGGGGTGCTGCCGTTTCTGGAAGGCGTCTTTCGTTTTGAATGTGGCGTTCCCCTGGAGGGACCGCCAGCGTTCAAGTTCGCGCTGGGTGATAAGATCATCCTGTCCACACAGTGTGATCCCGTGCTCGCGGGCAAACCGGCTGGCACCCATCCCCACCAGCATCACGTGTTCGCTTTCTTCCATCACTTTGCGCGCGAGCACTATGGGATTGCGGACGTTTTGCACCGCCGCCACTGCACCCGCCTTGAATGTGGATCCATCCATGATGCTGGCGTCCAATTCCACTTCCCCGGCGGCATTGATGAACGATCCCCGGCCCGCGTCAAACGTCTCATCGTCCTCCATGATCCCGATACTTTCCACAACCGCATCGACCGCCGAGCCACCATTCCTGAGGACCTCCCACCCCGCCCGTATGGCAACGCGGAGACCCTTACGATGGGGCTCAATCAGATTTTCGGGGATATTCCAGGCTCCGCCGTGGAGAACGAGGGAGAGCGGAGAAGAGCTGTTGACGTATGGCATAGGCGTGTCATAACGTACGAAATGCCAGCGTCTCTTTCAAGGAATGAACGGGTAGAGGCTACCGGGACTCCCCCGCGGTGGTCTTGTTGATGAACCTGATAAGGCCATGCGTGTCCAGTCCCACCTCAATGGTATCCCCGTCGCCGAATTCCCCGGCGAGAAGTTTTTCGGAGAGGGGGTTTGTCAGATGCTTCTGTATCACCCGTTTGAGCGGACGGGCGCCGAATAGCGGGTCATACCCCAGCTTCGCGATCCAATCTTTTGCCTCGTCGGTGACTTCAAGGCGTATTCCCTTTTTCTCCAGCATTTCAACCACGCGTGTGATCTGGAGCGTCACAATCTTCCGGATATCTGCGGCACCGAGAGGCTTGAACACGATAATCTCGTCAATCCGGTTTAAAAACTCCGGACGGATGGTCTGTTTCAGCAGGTGGAGCAGTTCTTGCTTCAACGCGGCGAATGATTCCTCCCAGCCTCCGTTCGAGGAAAAGTCCTGCGCTATTCTCTCGGCGATCAACTGTGATCCGAGATTCGAGGTCATGATGATGATCGTGTTTTTCAGATCCACGGTCCGGCCTTTACTGTCCGTCAGCCGTCCCTCATCCAGCACCTGCAGGAGCACATTAAACACGTCCGGATGGGCTTTTTCGATTTCATCCAGCAGCACGACAGAGTACGGTTTACGGCGGATGGCTTCGGTGAGCTGGCCACCTTCATCGTACCCGACATATCCCGGAGGGGCGCCGATAAGGCGCGAAACCGAGAACTTCTCCATGTACTCGCTCATATCAATCCGTACAATGGCGCTCTCATCATTAAAGAGGAAGCCGGCGAGAGCCCGTGCAAGTTCAGTTTTGCCTACACCCGTGCTGCCGAGGAAGATGAACGAACCGATCGGTTTTTTTTCGTCCTGCAGGCCCGCCCGCGACCGGCGAATGGCATTACTCACGGCCGCCACGGCCTCATCCTGTGCGATCACGCGTTGGTGCAACCGCTCTTCAAGATGCAGGAGCTTCTGCCGGTCGCTTTCCAGCATACGTGAGACGGGAATGCCGGTCCAGCGCGCCACGATTTCGGCGATATCCTCGGCATCAACCTCTTCTTTGAGCATTTTCCTGTTCTTCTGAACCTCGGCAAGTGTTGCCGATGCCGCCGCGATCTTACGCTCGAGAGACGTCAAGACGCCGTAGCGTAACTCCGCCACGCGGCCAAGATCGCCTTCCCGTTCCTTCCGTTCGGCCTCCTGACGTGCCGCGTCCACTTCCTCCTTCATCGTGCGCATCGACTGTATCAGATCCCTTTCCAGCTTCCAGTGCGCGCGGAGTTCTCCGCGTGTCTGGCTCTGTTCGGCAATTTCCTTTTCTATGTCCGCCAGGCGTTCGCGCGAAGCATCGTCCTGTTCGCGGCGGACTGCTTCACGCTCGATCTCGAGCTGTTTGATCCGGCGCTCCACAGTATCCAGTTCCTCCGGCATCGAATCGATCTCGATACGCAGCTTGGACGCTGCCTCATCCATAAGGTCGATCGCCTTGTCGGGAAGGAACCGGTCGGCAATGTAGCGGTGACTGAGTTGCGCGGCGGCAACGATGGCACCATCGGTGATCCGTATGCCGTGGTGTACTTCGTAGCGTTCCTGTAGCCCCCGGAGAATAGAAATCGTATCTTCCACTGTAGGCTCGTTCACCATCACCGGCTGGAAACGCCTTTCCAGGGCGGGATCCTTCTCAATGTACTTCCTGTATTCGTCGATGGTGGTAGCTCCGATGGCACGGAGTTCACCCTTGGCAAGCGCCGGTTTCAGCATGTTAGCGGCATCCACGGACCCCTGGGCTGCCCCCGCACCGACGACTGTGTGAAGTTCGTCGATGAAGAGAATGATTTCCCCATCGGACTCCGAGACTTCCTTCAGGAGTGCCTTCAGCCGCTCTTCAAATTGCCCCCGGAAACTGGTGCCCGCGACCAGAGCGCCCATGTCCAGTGCGACGATCCGCTTGGTCTTCAGCGTTTCGGGGACATCGCCGTTCACAATACGAAGGGCAATCCCCTCGGCAATCGCGGTTTTTCCTACGCCGGGTTCGCCTATCAGGACGGGGTTGTTTTTTGTGCGGCGCGAAAGGACCTGCAGAACCCTGCGGATTTCCTCGTCACGGCCGATGACGGGATCCATTTTTCCCTTCCGCGCAAGCTCGTTTAAATCCCGGCCGTACCGCTGGAGGGCCTGGTATTTATCTTCGGGGTTCTGATCGGTGACCCGCTGGTTGCCCCGTATTTCCTTGAGCACATTAAGAACGGCATCCTTGCTGACACCCTGATCGCGCAGGAGTGTGCCCGCCCCGGTTTCCTGGGTGTCGACCAGCGCCAGCAGGAGATGCTCGGTGCTCACGAAGTCGTCTTTTAGATCGCGGGCGTGTGCCTGTGCCCGCTCCAGTGCCCGTCCGAGCTGCTGTGACATCCCCTGGTTGCCGATGGCTGCGCCGCTGACCTTCGGGAGCCGGTCGAGCAGTTCGTTCAGCTTAATTTTCACATACTGAAGATTTGCACCGCATTTCTGCAGGATCGGCGGCACGGTGCCTTCTGCATCCTGGACAAGCGCAGCGAGCAGATGCTCCGGTTCGATCGTCTGATTGCCGTAGCTGGACGCAATTTCCTGAGCGTTCTGGATCGCTTCCTGGGATTTTACGGTCAACTTCTGAAGATTCATTATTTCTTGTCTTTGTCATCCATCACTTCGTACTGCGCATCCTCCACTTTTTTCTCGTCCGCCTTGGGCGCTTCGCCTGCGCCGGCCGGCCCCTGCTGCGGTCCCGCTCCCGAACCCTGGTCCGGACCACCTCCGGCGGTTGCCTGCTGATACATCTGTGTGGAGGCTTCGTTCCAGGCGGTGTTAAGCGCGTCCATAGCCGATTTGATGGAGGCGGAATTGCCGGCCTTCAGTGCCTCTTTCACCTGTTCGCTGGCCTTCTCGACTTTGCCGCGGAGATCCGCGCTGATCTTCTCGCCAAAATCCTTGAGCTGTTTTTCCGTCTGGAACACCAGGTTGTCGGCCTGGTTTCGCAGGTCGATTTCTTCCTTTTTCTTCTTGTCCTCCGTGGCGTGCTCCGCAGCCGCGTGTTTCATCTTTTCCACTTCCTCTTTGCTCAACCCGCTGGAGGACGTGATGCGGATGGACTGTTCTTTCGATGTCCCCTTGTCCTTTGCGGCAACGTGCAGCATACCGTTCGCATCGATGTCGAAGGTCACCTCAATTTGCGGAATGCCGCGCGGTGCGGGCGGAATACCGTCGAGGTGGAACCTGCCAAGAGTCCGGTTGTCCACGGCCATTGGCCGTTCCCCCTGGATCACGTGGATTTCCACGGAAGGCTGACTGTCAGACGCTGTCGAAAAGACTTCGCTCTTCTTTGTCGGGATGGTGGTATTTGCGTCGATCAGTTTTGTCATCACGCCGCCAAGGGTCTCAATACCGAGCGACAGTGGCGTAACATCCAGCAGCAGCACGTCGGTCACATCGCCGGAGAGCACACCTCCCTGGATTGCCGCCCCGACGGCCACAACCTCATCAGGGTTCACGCCCTTGTGGGGCTCGCGCCCGAAGACCTGGCGCACGAGTTCCTGCACCTTGGGGACACGCGTCATACCGCCGACAAGAATAACTTCATCAATCTGGTTGGGCAACAAACCGGAATCCTTCAGGGCGCGTTCGGTAGGCCCGAATGTCCGCTGAATGAGATCATCCACCAGCTGTTCGAACTTTGCGCGGGTCAGGGTCATGTTCAGGTGTTTGGGGCCTTCCGCGGTGGCCGTAATGAAGGGGAGGTTGATCTCCGTCTGCATCAACGTGGAAAGCTCCATCTTGGCCTTTTCGCCGGCTTCGCGGAGGCGCTGGAGCGCCATCGGATCTTTGCGCAGGTCGATCCCTTCCTGCTTTTTGAATTCGTCCGCCACATGGTCGACAATGCGCTGGTCGAAGTTGTCCCCGCCCAGGTGTGTGTCGCCGTTGGTGGACTTCACTTCGAATACGCCGTCACCCAGCTCGAGGATCGAGATGTCAAACGTCCCGCCCCCGAGGTCGTAGATGGCGACCTTTAAATCCTTCCCCTTTTTATCCAATCCGTATGCCAGCGCGGCAGCAGTCGGCTCGTTGATGATACGGCGCACGGTCAGGCCCGCAATCTCGCCGGCTTCCTTTGTGGCCTGGCGCTGGGCATCATTGAAGTACGCGGGGACCGTGATGACGGCTTCGGTCACCTTCTGCCCCAGATAATCCTCCGCGGTCTGTTTCATCTTCTGGAGTACCATCGCGCTGATCTCGGGAGGCGAATAGACCCGGCCACCCGCTTCCACACGCGCGGTATTATTGTCCCCCCGTACAACCTTGTAGGGAACCAGCTTCATCTCTTCGTTGACCTCGTCATAAAAGCGTCCCATAAACCGCTTGATCGAGAAGACCGTGTTTTGCGAATTGGTCACGGCCTGACGTTTGGCCGCCTGCCCGACGAGCCGTTCACCGTTCTTTGAGAATGCGACAACCGACGGTGTCGTGCGGCCACCTTCTGCGTTGGCGATGACAGCAGGGTCGCTCCCTTCCATCACGGCTACACATGAGTTGGTCGTTCCGAGGTCAATTCCAATAATCTTGCTCATCGAGTTAAGCTCCTGGTCTTGTGACAAATTGCTATTGTCCACACATTATGCAACCATCGTGCCACAGGTCAAATCTCGGGATATCAGCCATAAGTCAATATATTATAAACATTTATGGAAGCAGAACATTATTCTAACGAGCCGTCCAATACAGACAAAATGTCACGTTTCAATGATATGCAGACATATTGTCTCATGGTGCGCCATATTGGCGCTACAAAATGGCAGTCACTTATCCTTGATTAAGTCTCGGCTCTTTTCTATCATGATTTGTTGATCCGGCCGGAAGATCCCGCCCCAGCCTCAAAGCAGCACTTCACGAAGCACCGGGGACTTCCCGCCGGAGAGACAGGGAGAATCAATCAGGTATGCTGCCAACCCGCGAGCCGCGCAGGGAAGGAAGTTTCCCGCGCTTCGGCAAAAAGGTGTACACGTTTCAGACGATTGATTCCACCAACAACTGCGCGCGGGCACTCGCCGGGTGCTGGGCAGAAGAGGGCACAGTCGTCATCGCCGAAGAACAGACTGCAGGCAAAGGGCGGCTGGGCCGGACCTGGCTGGCCACACCCGGGGAAAATCTCACCTTCTCCATTATCCTTCGCCCGAGTCTTCCTTCGGAGGAGATGAATCTCCTCCCGTTGCTCGTCGCAGTCGGCGTCGCCCGAGCAGTGGAATCGGTGATATCCATGAACGTCCAGTGTAAATGGCCCAATGATCTCCTTCTGGACGGCAAGAAATTCGCCGGCGTCCTCATGGAGGGAGTGCTATCAAACAATGCGGTGGATTACGTCGTCGTCGGCATCGGCATCAACGTCAATCAGACACTCTTCCCGCCGGAGCTGGCAGAACGGGCCACATCGCTGCGGCTCGCGACCGGCGCGTCCATCAACAGAGACACGCTCTTTCGTGCCATTCTGCATTCTCTCGAGACGGAATACGACTCTCTCTCGGCGTCCGGATTCCATGAGGTCCTCCCCCGCTGGCTCTCGCACGCCCCGATCGTCGGGCGACAGGTGACCATCTCCCAGGATGGATCAATCCTCGCTGGCACTGTCAGGGGAATCAGCAAACACGGCGGCCTCATCGTGGAAACCAACGGCGAAGAACGTGTGGTGTTCGCCGGCGACGTCACAATCCTGAACATGGAGCCCTATGCTGCTCGCAATTGATGTCGGTAATACCCACACAGTCGTGGGGGTGTTCCGCGGAGCAACCCTCGTCGCGGACTGGCGGATGGCCAGTCTGACGCACCGCACGGCGGATGAAAACTGGCTCACCATCAAAAGCTTCTGTGAAGATGCAGGGGTGTCTCCCGCCGCGATTACCGGTGTGGGAATCTCCTCGGTAGTTCCCGACCTCACCTACGTCTTCGCAAAGCTCGCAAAAAAATATCTCCGGCTGGATCCGGTGACAGTCACCGGCGCCCTCGATCTGGGCATGAAGATCCTCTACACCGACCCCTCCGCGGTAGGGGCAGACAGGATCTGCAACGCCATCGCAGGATTCGCCAGATACGGAGGTCCACTCATCATTATCGATTTCGGAACGGCGACGACCTTCGATGTCATTTCGGCACAGGGGGAATATCTCGGCGGGGTCATTACACTGGGGCTTGAATCCACGGCGGTCGAATTGCACCGGCGGGCGGCAAAACTTCCCAGAATCGAGCTCCGCTTTCCGGCCCGCACCATCGGCCGGGATACGGTGTCAAGCATGCAAGCCGGAGTAATGTTTGGTGCTGTTGACGCCCTTGAAGGAACCGTGCGCCGTATACGGGAGGAATTAGGCGTGAACGCACGGGTGATCGCCACGGGCGGACTCTCAACCGTCATCGCCCGCCATACGCACATCATCGAGGCGTGCGAGCCCTCACTGGTGCTGGAGGGAATCCGGCTCATTTGTGAGCGCGTCCACCCCCCCTCCGAACGACAATAGTCCGGTGCCGCGGCGCAACTGCCGCAACACCGGACTATTGTCGTGCACCTCCATCATCTCACCCATCGCTCCACCGAGAGACCCGTACGCTCCCTACGGAGTGCCGAATATCTTTACCGAGGCCTGTGCCAGGTTTACCAGCGGCGTAAAGTACAGTCCCAGCACCACGGTCGGGATCAGCAGCACAAGCACAACAGCATGTTCCCAGCGACCGACCGTCAGGGGCAACAAGGACTGCTCGGTACTGCGCAGGAACACGTTTCGCAAGATCCGGATATAATAGTACAGCGCCACCACGCTGTTCAGAGCCCCCACCATTGCCAGCCAGATCCATCCTGACTGGATCAGGGCAAGGAAGAGATACAGCTTCCCGATAAAACCGCCTGTCAGCGGCAGACCGATGAGTGACACCAGGAAAATTCCGAGGGCCACCATCAGGAACGGCGCCCGGGCCCCGAGTCCGCGATAATCCTCGATATCCTCACTGCCGGTCTTGTTGGCGATCAGCATCACCACGTAAAAGGCGCCGAGGTTCATGAAGAGGTAGATAACAAAGTAGACGAGCACCGCCGCCAACCCTTCATTGCTCAGCACCACCACCCCCATCAGCATATACCCGGCATGCGCAATGCTGGAATAGGCCAGCAGCCGCTTCAGGTTGTTCTGCCAGATTGCCACCAGGTTCCCGATCGTCATGGTCAGCACCGATAACACCACGATAATCTCACGCCAGTCGAAGCCCGGGAGAATCGCCCACGCTCCCGCGGGAAGCGTCACGATGCTCGTATCGATAAACGCCACCTTGAAAAACCGGATCATTAATGCGAATCCGCCGGCTTTCGACGCGACGGAGAGGAAGGCCGTGATGGTGATGGGTGCTCCTTCATAGACGTCGGGTGCCCAGAAGTGGAACGGCACCGCCGAGATCTTGTAGCCGAGTCCGGCAATCACGAGAATTCCGGCAAACACCAGCGCGAACACGGCCGAGGGGCCAGCGGCAACGACCTGCGGCAGCGCGTGGTTGATTCCGGCAAACCCGAGCGACCCCGTGAGGCCGTAGATGAGCGAGATCCCGTACAACATAAGTCCGGAAGACAACGCGCCGAAGATCACATATTTCAGCGCAGCTTCGCTTGAATCCGGCGCTTCGCGTGTGAATCCGGAAAGGATGTATGAAGTGATCGAGGACAGTTCGATGGCAAGGTACATCATGAGGAGATTGTTTGCTCCGGCCATAAGCACCATGCCCAGCGTGAGGGCGGCCAGGAGCGCGTAAAACTCGCCCAGCCGGCGTCCGGAGGTGGTCAGTTCCGCCGACCCCATCGAGAAGACCACGATCAGGATCGCGGACCCGATGATCAGCATCTTGAAGAACCACGCAAACGGATCAACGGCAAGCATGCCACTGAACACCGCGGCCTGTTGGCCGCCCTGCCCCAGCACGAGCGCGCCGGTGACAAAGAAGCCGATCAGGACGAGAACGGGGATGATTACCGTGCTCCGCCGGAAGATCAGATCCGCCACAAGGGCCACGAGAAGAGTGGCCGTGAGGGCGATTTCCGGGGTCAGCAGTGTGAGATCGCTGAAGAGACGTTCAGTCATGTGTCAGAACTCAGTCAGTGTCCGTGTGAGAGCGGATCGCCGCTCACTGTGCGTCGAGCATGCTCGCCGGGCCGGCATACTGCAGGATGCCGGAGAGCGAATTCAGAGACGCATTCATCAGGTCGAGCACGGGTGACGGATACATGCCCAGGAAAATGACAATCACCGCGAGGGAGACCAGCATCAGCGTCTCGCGGCCATCCATGTCCGTCAACCCCTGCCACTTTTCCGGGAGGGTACCCAGAAACACCCGTTGCAGCACCCAGAGCATGTAGCCCGCGGTCAGCACGATCGTCACTGCGCCGATGATCGTGAGCGTCCGGAATGTCTGAAACGCTCCGAGCAGCGAGA
>Ga0315273_10009824_pt1 | contig 12167 bp, 8 predicted proteins | sample YL17G02_0_MG_FD_205753 | JGI IMG/M metagenome (GOLD analysis project Ga0315273, IMG submission 205753) | Sediment microbial communities from Yellowstone Lake, YNP, Wyoming, USA - YL17G02_0 | ecosystem: Environmental > Aquatic > Freshwater > Lake > Sediment | place: USA: Wyoming | collected... | reverse complement strand
GAGGGCCAGGACTGGTTCGGGCGGGCACCCTTCGACTTCGCTCAGGGCAGGCGGGGGCCCGCCCCTACGGCGGATGTAGGGGCAACCCCCCGTGGTTGCCCAGCGGCGGACATGATCAGTTGTAGGGGCAACCCCCCGTGGTTGCCCAGCGGCGGACATGATCAGTTGTAGGGGCAACCCCCCGTGGTTGCCCAGCGGCGGACATGATCAGTTGTAGGGGCAACCCCCCGTGGTTGCCCGACGTGTAACACCCGGCAAGGCGCGTTTTGCCGCCCTTCGACGTTGCTCAGGGCGCCCCGAGCTCGGCCGAGGGGCGGCTGAAGAGAAACAGGCGTAACAACGGCGAAGTAAAGATGTAACAAGAGCGAAAGCGGTTTCATCGCGGCGCGGGTGTGGCCACGCCACATGGGGAACTTGTGTGAGCGGGGACGCGGAGGAACCGTCGTCCTCCCACCCGGCAGGCATTAGCCGCTCCAAGAGTGATTGTTACGGACCAGGGGCGGCGGGGGCCCCGAGGAGTAGGCGGTTTTTTGGGGTGATGGACGGGGGAATCGTCTGCGTCCAGACGTGATATCCCTGTGTCTCCAGGCGTATCGCCCGCAGGATGTCGATGGCGAGGGAACGGTCAACCCAGCCGGCCAGCGCACCGGCATCACAGATGGCGAGGTCGTGACAGCACGGCAGCACGGCCACTCGCGCGCGCACGGCGACAGCACGATCCACCACGAGATCGGTGAGTGTCCCGCAGGCATGGCTCGAAACGACCACGTCGGTCGCGTGAATCTCGATCGCCTCGAGTGGGCTGGCGACAAACGTGATGCGCCCCGTCAGCCTTGGCCAGGCCTGAGTCAATCGGTCGTTGAGCTTCGCGCACGACGCCGGCAACGTCTTGTCGACAACGAGTGCAGTCGGCGACGAATCGTCGAGCAGCAGCATCACCTGCGCGAGCAGGCCGTGTCCGGCACCCAGATCGACGACGCGCCCGCCGCGAAAGAGGCGCCGCACCCGCCGCGCCATCTCCCAGGCCTCGTACAGTTCCTTGCGTGGCAGACATCCCGCGTGGCAGACCGCCCGCGCGACGCGATTGAAGAGCGTGTTGCCGGCAAAGCGATCGAGATCCCGGTCGGTCAGGCGCCCGCGGGAGGATGGTGAGAACACGAACGGATCAGAATCGGCGGATTGCGAGGGTCAGGATCCAGGGAAACTCCCCCAGCGCACCCAACCGGTCCGCGTATAGCGAGAGCATGGTTGGCCACGAGGCGGACGCCATCGCCGCAGGGGTCTCCGGGGGCAGCATGCGGAGCGGAACGACGACGGGTGCCACCGGCGGAGCCGCCGCCCGCACAGGAATGCGATAGGCCCGGCCGGCACGAAGCTGTGTCGTCGTCAGGCCATTGGCTTGCATGATGGCCCGAACCGAGGTTCCGTACCGGGCCGCCAGATGGCCCAACGTCTGACCGGGTTGGACGAGATGCCGCACGGTGAACACCGGCGGCTGGACGATCTTGAATTCGACGAGATACGGAAAGGCTCTCCGCCCAAGCTCCTGGGCGACCGGGTTGTAAAACCGGACGTGATAGTGCGTGCGGTGGAGGGGAACGTGACGGATGATGGCGTTGCTCGACCCCCTGGAGAATTGAAAGACGCGATCGAGCCAGGCCTTGTCTTCGGAAATGCTCAGCGCGTACTTGTAAAGCACCTTCTGGATTCGCGTGTCGAGCAGAATCGTCTCGACATCCGTGCAGCTGACCAGGGCCCGGACAAGCGCCCAGTTGCGCGGCAGGTCCAGATTAGCCGCCGTCCCAACCTCGAACCACTTCGTCTGCCCGCCCCGGTAGTAGAACCCGAAGTCCACATCCCGGCCGGCCTGATGGGTCTCGTGACGCTTCAGGCGCCCGCCGTCCGCATCACTGATGTCACCGATGACGATCGGCTGCGTGTCGGGGAACAGTTCGTGGACCTTGTCTACCGCCGTTTGAACGCCGGCCATCGTCTCCGACGTGCCCCAGGTATCGGCGGACGGGGCTGGCACCCAGCGGGGCCCGGCTGGCAGGCTGACCGCGTTGAGCAGGATCGCGCTTGCCGGTGTGCCAATCGTCAATGAACCCAACGACGAAGGATCCGTCTCAACCCGCCGTCTCAGTTCCTCATCTGTCAGGTCCAGCAGCGACGCTGGATTGTCGCGCCCCGGCTTTGACGCGTTGTGGATCTCGGGCGGCTCGGCCGTCCCCGAAGCGAATGGGGGAACGCCGCTCGATGGCAACCAAGCCACCAGCAACAGCCCGGCGATCACGCCCGCGGGTGTCGTCATGGTATTGACGCCCACTGTACCCGATCGGCACGGCCGATGGTCAAGGGGATTCGGTCTGAACCGTTTGGCCGGGCCGGATCGATCCATCGTGCTGACCGCTAAAGGACTCAAGAAGAAAGGACTGGGAGCGCAGCCTCGAGGCGAGACACCCGCGATGGTCGTCACCCTCGCGACGACCAGCACGGGCGCGAGAATCACTGGCTTTCCCGGGGCCCCATCCTGCGAGTCCGGAATCGCCGGACCAGGCATCATTCCGATGGCGCCGCGCGTCGATGTTTGCGATGACTCCCCTGTGTGTCTTCCGTCTTGTCGTGCTGGCCCGGCGGGTCCAGGCGGTCGACCAACTCGTCCAGGTTCTGGAAGCGGAACACCTGGTCCAGCATGTTGTGCGCCTTGAGCACGGGCTGATAGCGGTGCACCGCCTTGTAGACCGGGTCGTGCACCATCCTCGCCCACAGGTCCCTCGCTTTGGCATCAGTGCTCGTCGGCACGTAATCGAGGTACTCCTTGACCAGCGGGTGATCCGGCGTAATGTCCATCGCCATGGTGGTGGAGGCGCCGACGCCGTGGGCAATAGTCCCGGCGCTTTCTTCGTCGGCTCCGCGCCGCCGGATCAGATCTTCGAAGATCTCCGGATGCCGCATGTTGACGATGTTGGTCGGCCAGGAGATCCCCGCCTTGAGGATGTTGAGCGCGCGATCGTTGGGCGCTTCCTCCTCGGCCGCAATCCATGGCGAGTAGAGGGGTTGCACCATGTGACCCGGAGAGAAGTAGAGGGCTCGCCCGGCGCCCCGCCAGAAGAACTCCCACGCGGTGTCGTCAACATCGGCCAGGACCTTCTGGATAAGGTCCACCATCGGGAAGTTGAAGCAGCGCGTCACCAGTCCCAGCGATTCCAGCGTGCACCCCACGTATCCCGGGCGTGAGTTGTTCTCGGACAACTTGATGAACGCCTTCAGCACCCGCTCGGTCTCTCTCGTGCTGCTCTCCGGCGTGAGTTGCTTCATCAGCGATTCGGCCAGGCAGAGACCCAGGCCGGCGTGCATCATCGTCAGCGATTTGTCCGGCATGGTGGCGGCCTGACCTTCAACCAGGATGCCTTCCGCGTCTTCGCTGCAATCCCATTTCAGGTGCCACGTCCGCTGCGAGTAGACGTGCCCGAGGCCTTCGACCGTCCAGATGCTCTCGAAGTCGCCGACCTCGTATGCCTTGTCCATGAACTCGGCGAGGTTGAATTCGCCGGTCTTCGGGATGCCGATCTTCTCCGGGTTGTTTCGCACCAGCGTGAACACGTAGCGGGTGTTCTTCGCCTGCTTGGAGTGGAGGGCCTCCTGCTTGCCGATGGTGGCATCAGCCGCCAGCTTGCCCTGAGTGATCAGGTGGTCGGTGAACTTTCCCCAGTAGCCGGGGTCGAGGGCCTTGAGCGACAAGATGTCGAACGCCATGTCCACGGCCTTGGTCTGATATTCATCGCCGGCGATAAACACCACCGCGGCGGGATCGCCAAACTCCTCGACCGTCCGTTTGGTGCTCTTGTACAAGCGGCCAGTCAGCGTCGTGGGATCCTCACCATCCGGCCCCGGTGCGGGCGGGTTCTTGGGGTTCACATGTTTGCCGGGGAAGCCGGCGATCTTCGCAAGCTCCTGACCCGAAGCGAGGCCCTTTGCGAAGACATAGCGCGCAACTGCCGTTGTCAATTCCCTCATGAGCGGCTCCTCACGAAACGGATGGTTGAGACATCAATCTAGACGCGTTGGACCGGGTCGAACCGGAGCGCCATCCTGGCCCTGCGTACATACTACTCCTGTGCCGGGCGGGCCGCGTGGGCGGAACGTCGGCCGTGCGGGGGGCGTTCGCGGGACCCTGGTCGGGCCAGCAGGCATGCGGTTCGCTCGAGAGGCCTGGCTATCGACGTGTTGGCGACGATGGGGGTTCCGCCGGCGGAGCGGTGATCAATCTGCTATTCATCGATCATTTCCAGGACATCGCGCGGGGCCACTTCATCGTTCGGCGTCTGGAACGGAAGTGCGGTCCCGAAACGGTCAGGACGGCATGCCTGGGCTTGTCACCGGGTGATCAGTCACGAGAATCGACGGGCGGTCCCGCTTCGCGCCGGAAGGCCGCCCGAAAGCAATATCAACTGCGCGCTCGAGGGCCTGCATGAATCGCTCAACCACACTGCTCCTGATTGCCGCCGGGCTGGCGGGATATGGCGTTAAGCCGTTCGCGCTCGCGGAGTGGGCGAAGGAGGGGCGTTGACTGTTCCGTAGGCCGAATCCCGTCCTCTGGAAATCCTCGAACCTGCGATAGACTCTGCCGGGGAAGGATTGCGCCAACCATGACCACCATCGACTGGCTCATCGTCTTCGCGTATTTTGCGCTGCTCGCCGGCATGACGCTCTGGCTCGTAAGGCGGAACAAGGACACCGCCGACGACTACTTTCTCGCCAGCCGGAACCTCGGCTGGCTGATTGTCGGTGCGTCGATCTTCGCGTCGAACATCGGGTCGGAACACCTGGTCGGGCTGGCGGGCTCCGGCGCAACCAGCGGCGTGGCGATGGCGCACTACGAGCTGCATGCCTGGTGCCTGCTCGTACTCGGGTGGCTGTTCGTGCCGTTCTACGCGCGGTCCCGCGTGTTCACGATGCCGGAGTTCCTCGAGCGGCGCTTTTCGCCCGCAGCGCGGTGGATGCTTTCGATCATCTCCCTCGTCGCCTACGTGATCACCAAGATCGCCGTGGGGATCTTCGCGGGAGGCGTCGTGTTTGGCACACTGCTTCCGGAGATGCAGTTGACGATAGGCGGCATCGTCTTCAACGCCTTCTGGATCGGGTCGGTCGCGGTGGTTGTGCTGACGGGGCTCTACACAGTCGTTGGCGGCATGCGCGCCGTGGCGTACACCGAGGCGGTCCAGACGTTCATCCTCGTGCTCGGCTCGGTGTTGTTGACCTGGTTCGGCCTGCAGAAACTGGGCGGCTGGGGCGAACTGCGCGCGGCGCTCGACCCGGACATGTTCAACCTGTGGAAGCCGCTTATCCCCGCCGGGGTCGAAGGCACGTGGGCGCCGGTGAAGGAAGCCGGATGGCGTGGTACTTCAACGGCAACTACCCCTGGCTGGGCATGCTGATCTGCGCGCCGATCATCGGGCTGTGGTACTGGTGCACGGATCAGTACATCGTGCAGAGGGCGCTCGGCGCGCCTACCGAACGCGAGGCACGCCGCGGGACGATCTTCGCCGCGTACCTGAAGCTCCTGCCCGTGTTCATCTTCATCATCCCGGGCATGATCGCGCTGGCGCTCGCAAAGACCGGCCGCGCCGACGGGTTGGCGACGATGATCGGCCCAAACGGTGAGGTCATCAGAAGCGTGGCGCAGAGCGCATTCCCGCTGATGGTGCGGGAGATCCTCCCTGCCGGCGTCCGGGGCCTGGTCGTGGCGGGACTGCTGGCCGCGTTGATGAGTTCGCTGGCCGGGGTCTTCAACGCCTGTTCGACGCTCTTCACGATGGACCTCTACCAGAAGTTCCGCCCGAAGGCCACGCAGCACCAGCTTGTGTGGATTGGTCGTGTGGCGACCACCGCGATGGTGCTGGTCGGCCTGCTCTGGATCCCGGTCATCCAGGGCGCGAAAGGCCTGTACGACTATCTGCAGGGCGTGCAGGGCTACCTCGCACCGCCCATCTTCACGGTGTTCTTCCTGGGCGTCTTCATGAAACGGCTGAACGCGAAAGGCTGCTTGTCGGCGCTTGTCGTCGGGTTCCTGCTCGGGGCGTTCCGGCTCGCGGTCGATACGCCGGTGGCCCTCGGGATGGCGGGGTACGAACAGGGCTACGTCGCGGGTTCATTCCTCTGGATTGTCAATAACATCTACTTCCAGTACTACAGCGCGTTCATCTTCCTGGTATGCGTGGTGGTGATGATTGCCGTCAGCTACGCGACGGAAGCGCCGGAGGAGAACAGGCTGGTCGGATTGACCTATGCGACCGTCACCGACGAGCACCGCCGCGAGTCGCGCCGCAGTTGGAACCGGCTGGATGTGATCAACTCTGGCGTGGTGCTCCTGCTGATTCTGATCGCGTACCTCTACTTTAACGGCTGACGCGGCGCGACTGCGCCGGCGCTACCGAGCAGATCGGCCCTCCCGTCGCCGCCGTGGGACACGCGCCAGTCCCGCACCGCTCGCACGGAGTGATCTGCCGGGCGTTTCCGCGATGGACCGCCTCCAATTGCCCTCCCGGACGCTGGAAGCTCCGCGAACAGGTCGCTACCTGGCGCTGTCGGCGAGCGCCCATACCGAGTGTTCGGTGCGCACGAACAGGGTGTGTGCGGCCAACGCCGGCGTGGCCATGGTGGTTTCGTCCATCAGGTTCCTGGCGAGGATCTCGAAGTCGCGCCCGGCGCGAATCGTGAAGATCTCACCGGCTTCGCTGGCCACGTAGATGCGGCCGTCAGCCGCAATCGGTGATGCCGAATACCCGCCGGGTGCGATTCGCTGCTGGTAGATCTGCTTGCCTGTACGCGGTTCGAACGCGGTGAGGACGCCGCGCGTGGACACGACATAGAAGATGCCCCGGTACAACAGGGGCGTCGCCATGTACGGCCCGTCGCGCAAATTGCTCCAGGCGATTGCGTTGCTTTGGCTGGCGCCTTCCTTCAGGGTCAGGTCGCCGCGCGATCCTGGGACGACGGCGTAGATCGGCTTTATGGGATTGTAGCCATTGGCGACGAAGATGAGGCCCTCGCCGACGATCGGCGTGGGCGTCGTGTTGGTGGAGCTGGGGCCCAGGCGCCATAGTTCCTTGCCGTTCGACGGATCGTAGCCCTGGATGAACGGGGCGGCATTGATCACCAACTCGGCCTGACCGGCACCCTCATAAATCGCGGGCGTGGACCACGACGGATGGGCGTCGCGCTTCGTACGCCAGATCTCACGCCCCGAATTGACGTCGAAGGCGGCCAGATAGCCATCGCCGAGTGAATCGCAGAGCACGATCGCCATGCCGCGATACAGGATTGGCGAACTGGCCGTGCCCCACGTGTACTCCGGGTTGTTGTGCTTGCCCGCGTGAATCGCGCCGAGCTCTTTCTTCCAGACCAGATCGCCCTTCACGTTGTAGCAGTAGAGCCCTTCCGAGCCGAACGACACCACGACGTAGCGCCCGTCGGTCGCCGGTGTCGCCGAGGCGTAGCTGTTGTGGGGATGACGAGGAATCGTCGGAACCCCTTCGTGCGCCAGCCGGTGCCAGACGATCTTGCCGGTGATGCGATCCAGCGCGTAGACGCGCCATTGATGGCGCGCGGTATCGCTGCGGAAGTCCTGCTCGCCCTTGAGCACCGGCTCGAAGACCGACTTGGGATCGCTGCTGATCGCGGACGTGAGGAACAGCCGGTCGCCCCAGACCACCGGACTTGAATGCCCCAGCCCGGGGATGGGTGTCTTCCAGACGACGCCGCGGCCGGATTCGACGTTCCAGCTCACCGGCGGATGCTGATCGTCGGCGACGCCTGAGCCCTGTGGTCCCCGGAACTGGGACCAGTGTTGCGCGGCAAGAACCACGCACGCCGCAATCCAGCATGCCGCAACCGAGCAGGCCAGTCGTCGCATGGCGGCAAGCATATCACCCGGCATTCGCGGTGCGCGGGCGCAAGCTGGACAGGTCTTTGACGCCGGGCCTGATGTAGCCGCTTGGCCGGTCGCGCGGTAAACTCACGCAGGGACAGAGCCGCAGTACGGTACTGAGGAGCGATCGCCTCATGGACATGACACGACACGTCACATCATTGCCGCAGCCCGGGTCCGCAGGGCTCTCCTTCGTCCACGGGCTGGCTGCGTGCCTGATACCGGGGTTGCTGGTGGTGGGGATGTTGGCCCAGCCGGCCGCGCTCCGGCAGGCGCCAGAGATCCGACTGTTCGACCGCGTGCTCCTGCTCGAGACGACGAGCGAAACGTCGGCCGGCGTGAGTCTGGGTGACATCTATGGCGACGGCCACCTCGATATCGTGCTCGCCAAGGGACGGCACTGGCCGCTCAATAACCTCGTCCTCCGCAACGACGGCAAGGGTCGCTTCACCACCGCGGTCCTCGGTGACGCTCCCGATCGCACCTACACGGCCGCGCTCGCGGATCTCGACGGCGACGGCCACCTCGACATCGTCGTGAGCAACGACCGGCCCGACAGAAAGCTTCTCTACCTGAACGACGGTCAGGGACGCTTTCGCGTGGCGGGGACGTTCGGCCAGCCCGAGTGGTCGACGCGCTACGTGACGGTCGCCGATCTGAACGGCGACAAGCGGCCCGATCTCATCGTGGCCAACCGAAGCTCGAACCCGGCTAATCCTCGCCCGAGTTTCGTGTGCCTCAACGACGGCAAGGGCGGCTTTCCATCATGCGCGCCGCTCGGGACCCAGTCGGCGACGATTATCGTCGCGGCGGACCTGGACGGCGACCGACACGTCGACCTGTTCGTGCCACATCGGGACGCCGGGCAAAGCCTGATCTTCTGGAACGACGGCACTGGGCGATTCGCCGCGGCACCGTCGATGGTCGGTCCAGAGCACTCTTCGATTCGTGCGGCCGCCGCTGCCGACATCAACGGCGACGGCATTCCCGACCTCATCGTCGGTGATGAACGGACGGGGATGTTTCTCTACCTCGGCGCCGGCCACCGCACCTTTGAGGCGGCGGCCGCCCTTGGTGCCGGCTCGGGCGCGCCGTATGCGATCGCCGTGGCCGATCTCAATCGCGATGGCAGGCCAGACATCGTGGTAGGGCGGCAAGAGGCTCGCGGCTCGATCTTCGTCAACCAGGGTGGCGCCAAGTTGCCCCGCTTCGAAGAAACGCTCTGGAACGATGGCAAGGGCTCCGTCTACGGCGTGGCGATTGGCGACCTCGATGGCGACGGATGGCCAGACGTTGTCGCGGCCCGGTCGGACGCGCCCAACGCTGTCTGGTTCAACGGACCCGCGGTGCGGAAGTAATGGACGCCCGGCGCGCACTCTCCGTTGATGCACGATACTGGACGGCCGTTCCTTTCGTATCAGAAGGTCCGTCTCCTCACGTGGGTCACAGTGGCAGCCAGGTGCCCACGCCTTCCTTCAGAGCGCGCGCGTAGACCAGCGGTGCCGTGGCGATGTCGTCCAGGGCCAGACCCAGATTGCACGCCATCGTGCGCTCCTGCGGCGTCTCTCGACCCGGCTTGCGGCCGGACACCAACTCCCCGAGGTCGGCGTGAATCGGAGGGATGTGCTGGAAGTAGCCGATGTGGCGATAGTGTTCGAGTTGCGGCACGTCGTCGGTGCAGAACTTGTCGACCTCGCCGAGCGCGTCTGGGTGCCAATAGGAATCGAAGTCCACCAGCGACGCAAACGCGCCCTCGGCAAACCAGCCACGGGGAATGGTCGCGTGCGGCTGACGCAGAATGGGGCCTGCCGTGACGACGATGTCACAACCCACGACGGCGTCTCTTGGGTCAGCGACCGGAACGACGTCGAGCCCGCACTGGGCGCTCATCTCGTCGGCGTACGATTCGCGCGTCGCACGGTCCACGTCGAATGCCCGGACGGTGCGCAGTTCGAAGATAACCGTCAGCGCTTCCAGATTGCTGCGGCCCTGCACGCCGCAGCCGAGCATGCCGACCGTGCGCGACTCCGGACGCGCCAGGTATCTGGCGGCAACTGCGGTTGCCGCGCCGGTGCGCTTGGCGGTGATCCACGTACAGTCCATCACCGCGATCGGCATGCCAGTCTCGACGTCGTTGAGGACGATCAGGCCGGAGATATACGGCAGTTGCCGCCGATGGTTCTCCGGATAGCCGCCAACCCATTTCATCCCGACGGCATTCTGGGCGGGAATGTAGGCCGGCATGGCATGAATAAAGGCGTCCGGCCTCGTGTGGACGCCGGGCTTGGGAGGCATCTCGACGCGTCCGGCGGCCTTCTCGTGGAACATGCTCTCCAGCGCCGCGATGATGTCCGCCATCGGGAGCCCAACTCCGGCCACGTCGGCTTGCGAGAGGTAGAGCAACTCGCGTCCCAGTCGATTGTTCATGGTTGACCTCCTTGATCACGCTGCGAGAGGATCTCGCGCAGCGCGTCGAGTTCGGCGTTCGTCCAAGAAGGTAGCATAGGTGTGTCGCAGGTCGTTGTCGGCTGGCCGTACGATGGTGCCGGCGGTGACGCGGAAACCGCGCACGCCCGCTGGAAGGTTCTTGCACGAGGGGTCTACCCTCGCTATCCTGTGAAACAAAGTCTCCCGACACAATCAACCGTGAGGTCCCCAATGAGGCGACGTGTGTTCGTCACTATCGTGTCGCTGGTCGTGGCGTTGGTCGCTGGTGGCGCGATGGCGTATGCGCAGGACATGAACGCCGCCGCCCAGACCATTTTCAACAACGGCAATGTAGACGCGGTGCAGAATCAGCCCACTCGCGCCACGGTGGTCACGCTGAACCGGGCCACGCGGATCACAAAGATCACGACGTATCACTACAACGGCGGAAGGGGCGCACCGGCGGGCACGATCGCGCTGCGAAGCCGCACGGGGGGCGTCTACGGTCCCTGGCAGGCTCGCGTGGACAACCGGATGTACTGGGTTGCCACGCCGGGCGCCACGCTCCCCGCGGGGGTCTATACGGTGGAGGATTCCAGTCCTGCCACCTGGGCGCAGAACGCCGCATCCGGTGGATCTGGCATGGCCTGGATGGAGGGATTCGCCGCCGGCGACACGAAGGCGGACGTGGTCCCGCTCTCGCCGGACGTCGTCCCGGTGACGTCCCCGTCCACGTCGAAGACCGAGCCCATTTCCACCAGACGCGTGCTCTTCGACGGGACGCTCGACCCGCGATGGGTTCGGCACGCGGCGGCAGGCGGCAACTTCGATCGCGACGCGCGCCTCGAACCCGGACGGGGCCTCGTGGTGCGGGTGCCGCAGAACAATGGCGCCGGCAACGTGGGTCTGCTGTCGCCGCAACCGCTCGTGTGGCTCGACGATTTCGGGCCCGCGGCGAGCGCTGCTGTTACGTTCCGATTCGATCCCGACCAGACGACGGGGTTTGCCGTCTCGCTCGCGGTGCCCACCTACGGCGGCGTCGCAGGCAATCCGCCCAGCTCGCCAAACGTCTTGCTGGCCTGGTCGCGTGCCCTCGACGGCGCATCCGCCAAGCTGGAACTGCACGTCAATCCCCACCGGGACGGAGCGTTTCGCACCATCAAACTCCCGCCCAACGCGCCACGCGAGGTGACGCTGACGCTGCGCCCCCGCGAAATCAGTTGCCGCATCGATGGCGGGGAGCCGGTCGTCGACGTCTTCCCGGAAGCTCGCGCGAATCAGGGCTTCAACGTCTACGTGTATTCGGCCGCGCCCGCATGGCAGGCGCCGGTCTCCATGGCGCTCCAGGAGGTCGTCCTGAATCAGCGTCGCGACACGGCGCAGTCCCCTCGTCCCGAATCGCTCGGGACGACCGTGCTCTTCGAGGGCCGCGCCGACCCCCGCTGGGAGCCCATCGGCGTCGCCGGCGGCGATTTTGCGCGGTTCGCCCGCTACGAAAACGGCACGCTCGTGGTGGACGTCCCGAAAGGCAGTTCCTGGGGCAAGACCGGCCTGCTCTCGGTCAAGCCGGCGCTGCACGTCGAAACGCAAACCGACATCGCACCGTATCGCTTCGTCGTTCGCGCCGACCCCGCGCGCACCAGCGGGTTCGTCGTCGCCTTCGCCACGACGCGGGCGCCAGATGCGTGGGCCAGCCATCTTGCATGGGTAAGCCTGATCCAGAACGAACGCGGCCAGTACGAGCTCGGCCTGCACCTGTCCCCGTATCTGGTCTGGAATAGGACGCTGACCGGACGCTGGAATGGCGAAC
>Ga0315273_10009823_pt1 | contig 12168 bp, 10 predicted proteins | sample YL17G02_0_MG_FD_205753 | JGI IMG/M metagenome (GOLD analysis project Ga0315273, IMG submission 205753) | Sediment microbial communities from Yellowstone Lake, YNP, Wyoming, USA - YL17G02_0 | ecosystem: Environmental > Aquatic > Freshwater > Lake > Sediment | place: USA: Wyoming | collected... | reverse complement strand
AACCCGTAGAACGCAAGGTCGCTAAAGATCGACACGTGGAAGGGGCCCGCCCCGGCGGGCCCTTCCATATTCTCGACCCGATGAGGGTCCTCGTCCTCGGCGGGACGCGCTTCCTTGGCCGCGCGCTCGTCGATGCGGTCCTCGAGCAGGGTCACGAGCCGACGCTCTTCAACCGCGGACTGACGAACGCGGAGCTGTTTCCCGGCGTGGAGACGCTGCGCGGAGACCGCGCCGTCGACCTCTCCGCCCTCGAGGGACGCGAGTGGAACGCCGTGCTCGACGTCGCGGCGTACTTCCCGGACGACGTCAGCCGCTCGGTCGAGGCGCTACGAGACAGCGCCGGGCGCTACGTATTCGTCTCGAGCGTCTCCGTCTACCGAGATCAAAGCGTCCCGCAGCACGAGGGTTCCGCCGTGCACGAGCTTCGGCCGGGAGAGGAGCGTGACGGAGGCGCCGAGACGTACGGAGCGCGCAAGGCGGCCTGCGAGCGCATCGTCGCAGAGGCGTTCGGCGACGCCGCGCTCATCGTGCGGCCGGGGCTCATCGTCGGGTCGCATGACCCGACCGGACGGTTCACGTACTGGCCGCACCGCATCGCCCGCGGCGGCGACGTGCTCGGGCCGGGCTCTCCACACGACCCGGTGCAGTTCGTGGACGTTCGCGACCTCGCCGCGTGGATCGTGCGTGCGACCGCCGATGGGCTCGGCGGCGTCTTCAACGCAACGGGTGAGACCATGCGGTTCGGGGAACTCCTCGACGAGTGCGTGCGCGTGACGGAGAGCGATGCGCGCGTCACCTGGGTGCCGAGCAAAACGCTGCTCGAGGCCGGTGTCGAGGAGTGGATGGGCGTCCCGCTCTGGATCGCGTCGCCGGGTTGGGAGGCGGCCAACCGGGTCGTCGTTGAAAAGGCAGTCCACGCCGGACTCACCTTCGGCCCGCTGGCAGAGGCGATCCTCGGTGCGCTCCACGAGGCGGAGCCGGTGGACGGCGTGGGGCTCACGGCGGAGCGCGAGCGCGAGTTGCTCGAGTCTCCCTAGTCGGACAGCGACGTCTGCGCGGCGGCCGCGGCGCTCGCCCAGCGCTCGTCGTGACGGCGGATGCGGTCGGGATCGACGCCCCGGCGCGCGGCGAGGTCGACCGTGAGCAGCTGGAAGGGGACGATGTCGACGGCCGGGTGCCGCGTCGGCACGAGCGTTACATCTGCGCCGAGCACGCGGAGCGCAGCCTCGGCGTCGTGCGCCCTGGCCGCCGCGCGCCCCTCTCCCTCGAGCACGAATGCGCGCACACCCTCGTCCACGGCGGCGAGGTAGCCGTGCAGGAGCTGCTCCGTCTCGTACGCCTCGGCAGCGACGTATGCGCCCTCGCGAAGCTTGAGCACGGCCTCCTGTGCCGTCGGCCAGTCACGCCCCGCTCCGGCGACGAGCCAGCGTTCGTGATCGGAGACCGGAAATCCCGGCTCGACAAGCGTCGCCTCCACCGCTTCGGACAGCCAAAACACCTCCTCGCCGTGGAGCGCTGCGATCGTGGCTACGGCGGCCGTGAAGCTCGCCGTGTGGCACCAGCTCTCCTCGATGGCCGGTGCAGCGACGATCACCTCGTCGCACACGTCGGCGAGCGGGCTCTCGGGCGCAGCGGTCACGAGCCACGTCTCGCCCGGCCAGGCCTGCACCGCCTCCAGCGTGAGGATCGTCTGCCCTTCGTGGCTCACGCAGACGAGCACGTCTGCGTCGCGCCCCGGTCGAAGGACGAGTTCGAGCGCCTGCACGGCATCGCCGCCCGTCTGCGCGGCGTGGAACGACGTCCCGCAGCCGGTGAAGAGCAGCCGCGAGTCCGGAAAGCGCCGGTCGACAGGCACCTGCCGCAGCCATTCTGGTTGGGCCGCGATCGCCGCGCGGGTGAGCTCGCCGTTTGCCATCGAAGCGTCTATAGCATGCGCCGTCGTGAGCACGTACGAGCGACATGTTCTGCCGAACGGCCTTCGCGTCGTCACCGCGCCGATGCCGCAGGCGCAGTCCGTCTCCTGCTTCGTCATGCTCGCAGCGGGCTCACGCTACGAGACCGCCGAGTCGAACGGCATCGCGCACTTCGCCGAGCACATGTTCTTCAAGGGCACGGAACGCCGCCCGACGGCGCGCGACATCTCGGCCGAGATCGACTCCATCGGCGGCGAGTTCAACGCCTTCACCGGCAAGGAGATCACCGGCTACTACGTCCGCTGCGCCAGCGAGAGCCGTGACATCGCGCTCGACGTGCTCGTCGACATGCTCCGCCACTCACGCTTCGACGCCGAGGAGATCGAGCGCGAGAAGGGCGTGATCGCCGAGGAGATGAACATGTACTTCGACACGCCGCGGGACTACATTTCCGGCGTCTACGACGACCTCACATTCGGTGACCATCCTCTCGGCTGGGACATCCTCGGCCGCAAGGAGACGGTGCAGGGCGCGACCCGGGAGACATTCCTCTCCTACCTCGAGCGCTGGTACACGGCGCAGCGAATGGTGATCGGCATCGCTGGCGCGATCGGCGAAGGCCTGGACGAGAAGCTCGTCGAGTTGCTCGGCGATCTTCCCGAAGGTGGCGGCGGTGCGCCCGAGCCAGCCGGTCACGTGCCGAACGGGACCCGGGTCAAGCTGCACACGAAGGCCTCGGACCAGGCGCATCTCTGCCTCGGTTTCCGTACGCACGAGATTGACCACCCCGACCGTTACGTCGTCGATGTCCTGCGCGTGGTCCTCGGCGGGGGCATGTCGTCGCGGCTCTTCACCGAGGTGCGCGAGCGGCGCGGGCTGGCGTACTACGTCCTCGCGATGATCCAGGGCTACGGCGACACCGGTTCGCTCTATGCGCAGGCAGGTGTCGACGTGAAGCGCGTCGGCGAAGCGGTGACGACCATCGTCGGCGAGCTCCTGAACATGGCGAAAGAGCCAGTGCCGCCCGCCGAGCTCGAGAAGGCGCGCGCCTACTCCAAGGGCCGCTTCGTGCTCTCGCTCGAGTCGCCGCAGGGGATGAACATGTTCGGCCTGCGCCGTGAGGTGATCGAGAACGTCGCACCCGATCCGAGCGAGGTGCTCGCCGGGTACGAGGCCGTCACGACAGAGGACGTGCAGCGCGTCGCGCAGGAGCTGATCACGGAGGACGCGCTGCGACTGGCACTGATCGGGCCGTTCGACGACGCGGCCCGCTTCGAGGCATTGCTTCCCTGACCACCGCTGCCGCGCCACCCCTGCCGCCTCCGTCGCTGAGCGCACCCGCGCCGTACGAGGTGTCATTCGGACACGTGGCCGGGATCGCCCCGCGGGGTGCGAAACAGGTCGTCATCCGCGCCGGCGGCAGCGTCCTGGCGGTCCATCACCTGCGCGGCAGGAAGTTCGACCTTCGCGTCCCGCTACCGAGGCACGACGTCGTCGTGCGAGTGACGGCGACCGACGCTCGAGGGCGACGGAGCCGCGCGTCCGTCGCGCATGTATTCGGGCTGCCGCTGAGCGCCCGCCCACGCGGAACGCTCCCGCGTCTCGATCCAAGGCTTGCCCGGCGCATCGTCCCGCTGGTGCGCTCGTTCCCTGGCGCGAGTGCGGTGTACGTCCGCGACCTCACGACCGGGGCTGGAGCGGCTTGGAACGCCCGAGCGCAGTTTCCCGCGGGGTCAACGCTCAAGCTCGCTATCGCCGTCGAGGCCCTCCGCTCGCTTCACGGCAAGCCACCCTCCGGCTCGTATGCCGACCGGCTGTTCCACTCGGCGCTCATCTACTCCGACAACGGCGCCGCCAACGATCTCGAGGTGCTCTTCGCCGGCTCGACGAGCGCCGGCTCGGCGCGGGTGAACGCGCTCATGCGCTCACTCGGCCTCGTCGACTCGGAGATGTACGGCGGCTACGAGCGCGGCCCTTCGGTAGCTCCGATCCCCGGCCGGGTCGACGAGCAGCCGTACTACGGGTACGGCAAGCACACGAGCGCCTACGACCTCGCGCAGCTGTTCAGCCTCGTCCACCTCGCCGCGGAGGGGGAGGGGAGGCTCGCGAAACACAATCCCGGCTTCACGTCAGCCGACGCCCGCTATCTCCTCTATCTGCTCGTCCACAGCGCCGACCACGGCAAGCTCGACCGCTTCCTCGGCGGGCAGAACGCGACGGTCGCGCACAAGGCGGGCTGGATCACGGCGGCGCGCCACGACGCCGGGCTCGTGTATTTCCGCGGCGGGGTCTTCGCCGTCGCCGTCATGACGTACGGGAGTGGCGTGGGTACAGCCTCCGACGTCCTCGCCGGCCGCGTGGCGCACCGAGCTCTCACGCAACTCTCGGCCAGGTCAGCCAGACACGGGCAGCGACGACGCAGCCAGGCAGGTACGCCCGTCGAAGCCCGCAGCAAGGAGCTGGGGCACGAGGATCAAGATCAACCAGCGCTACTCATCTCTCTACGGACTGCCAGCTCGGCGGGCCGGCGAAGCCCTCGACCGGAATCGACCGGACCTGACGGCCGCGTGACGTGAGAATGACGAGGCTCGCGCCGCCGGGCCCGACGGCGGCGATTGAGCGGCCATCGGGCGAATAGCGCGGTCCGCCGAAGACGAGATTCCTCGCGCCGAGCGTCTTCAAGGCCAACCCGTCCGGCCGGATCGTGTAGAGCTGGCTCAGCTCACAGGCGTTGCCGAAGAGGCGGCCGAAGACGATGGCTTTTCCGTCCGGCGCCCAGCCCGGCCAGGAGTCCTGCTCGCAGCCGGGACCGCTCGCCCGGCGGCGAGTCAGCTGCCGGAGCCCCGTGCCGTCGGCTCGCACGACCCAGATCTCAGTCCCAAAGCCGCGGTCGCGCGCGAACGCGACCCTCTTTCCATCCGGAGACCAGCTCGGCTGTGCGTTGAAGTCACCCGAGACGAGGACGCGGACGTGCGTGCCGTCGGTATTCATGACCGCGATGGCGACGCCGTCTCGTGACATGCGGCGCGCAAGGGCGATCCGGCGTCCGTCCGGAGTCCAGGCCGGATCCTCGTCCTCTCGGGCGTGACGGGTCAGACGCCTGACGCCCGTGCCGCCTGCACGCATCACGTAGATCTCGGTGTTGCTCCTCGTGAGCGTCCGGGTGAACGCGATCCGGATACCGTCCGGCGACCACGAGGGGCCGAGGTCGTCCAAGGCGGCGTCAATCAGCTTCCGCAGCCCGCTGCCATCGGCACGCATGGTGAAGATCTTGCCCTGGGAGGCAAAGGCGATCAGTCCGCTGTGGCCCGGGAAGGTTGCGCCCGCGGTCGGCACGGCGACGAGCGCGGCGGCGAGCGCGAACGCCATTCTCATCGTCTGATCCGCCGCATAGTTCCTCCGATCATTCGACCGGCAGAAGCTACGACGCGATTGTTGGCGCCGCGTGAAGACGACGGGAGAGTTGTGTTAGCGCGACTCACTCGTCCGGCGTGTCGCCCGACGCACGGTCGCGGATCTCTTCGACGACGGCCGGATCGGCAAGTGTCGTCGTGTCCCCGAGCGGCCGCTTCTCGGCCACGTCTCGCAGCAACCGCCGCATGATCTTGCCCGAGCGCGTCTTCGGCAGCTCCGGCGTGAAGAGGATGTTGGCCGGCTTGGCGATCGGGCCAATCACCTTGGCCACGTGGTCGCGCAGCTCCTCGAGCATCTCGACGGAGCCGTCGGCGCCGCCCTTCAGCGTCACGAAGGCGACGATGGCCTGGCCGGTGAGCTGGTCGGCGCGGCCACACACGGCCGCCTCCGCGACGGCCTGGTGGTCGACGAGCGCGCTCTCCACCTCGATCGTCGAGATGCGGTGGCCGGAGACGTTCATGACGTCGTCGACGCGGCCGAGCAGCCAGAAGTCGCCGTCTGAGTCGATGCGGGCGCCATCGCCGGCGAAGTAGACGCCCGGAAAGCGGCTCCAGTACGTTTCGACGTACCGGTCATGGTCCTTGTGGATGCCGCGCAACATCGCCGGCCACGGCCGGCGGAGGACGAGATAGCCACCGCCGCCGGGACCGACCTCGTTCCCCTGGTCGTCGTAGACGGCGGCGTCGACGCCGGGAAACGGCCGCGTCGCCGAGCCCGGCTTCGTCGTCGTGACCCCGGGTAGCGGCGTGATGAGGATCATGCCCGTCTCCGTCTGCCACCACGTGTCGACGATCGGGCAGCGGCCGCCGCCGATGTGCTCGTGGTACCACATCCACGCCTCGGGGTTGATCGGCTCGCCCACCGAACCGAGCAGGCGGAGCGACGAGAGATCGTGCTTCTCCGCGTGCTCGGGCCCCCACTTCATGTGTGCGCGGATCGCCGTCGGCGCCGTGTAGAGGATCGTCACGCCGTAGCGCTCGACGATCGACCACCAGCGGTCGCGATCGGGGAAGTCCGGCGTGCCCTCGTAGAGCACGCTCGTGGTGCCGTTGCAGAGCGGGCCGTAGACGATGTAGCTGTGGCCGGTGACCCAGCCGATGTCGGCCGCGCACCAGTAGACGTCGGTCTCGGGCTTAAGGTCGAAGATGTAGTGGTGCGTGGCGGCGGTGCCCACGAGGTAGCCGCCCGTCGTGTGGACGATCCCCTTCGGCGTAGCCGTGGTGCCGCTCGTGTAGAGAAGGTAGAGGAGGTCCTCCGAGTCCATCGGCTCGCACGGGCACGTCTCCGGCTCTGACGGCTGCCCGTCGGTGAGCTCCCGCCAGGTGATGTCACGCCCGTCGACCATGGGCACGTCGGCCATCGTGCGCTGCGCAACGACGACGGTCTTCACCGACGGACACGACCCGAGCGCCTCGTCGACTGACGCCTTGAGCGGCACCTGCTGGCCGCGGCGCCAGCCCTCGTCCTGGGTGATGAGTACCTCGCACTCCATGTCGTTCAGCCGGCCGGCGAGCGAATCGGCGGAGAAGCCGCCAAAAACGACGGTGTGCGGCGCGCCGAGCCGGGCGCACGCGAGCATCGCCACGGGCAGCCCGGGCACCATGCCCATGTAGATCCCGACCGGTGTGCCCTTCTCGACGCCGAGCGCCTTGAGGCCGTTGGCCACCTGAACGACCTCGTCGAGCAGCGCCTGGTACGTGATCGGAGCACGATCGTCCTCCGGCTCACCTTCGAAGTAGAACGCGACCTTGTCGCCGCGTCCTGCCTCGACGTGCCGATCGAGGCAGTTGAAGCAGACGTTGAGCTTCCCGCCCAGGAACCACTGCGCGTAGGGCACCTCCCACTCCAGCACGGTATGGAAGTCCTCGAACCACGTCACGCGCTCTCTGGCCTCGTGCGCCCAGAGCTCCTCCAAGGGGATGTCGTAGATGCCGGGCTGCGCGTTGGCCTGTGAGACGAACTCCGGCGAAGGCGGATACCGTCGGTCCTCGCCGAACAGCGTCTCGATCGCGCCGGACACTTACGGGGCCAAGTCGTATGGGTAGTCGGTGAGGTTCTCACAGCCGTCCTCCGTGACGAGCAGGAGATCCTCGAGCCGGCACCCGCCGAAGCCGGGTCGATAGAGGCCGGGCTCCACCGTGACGACGTCGCCGGCCACGAGCGGGGCGGCCGGCGCAATGCCCATACCGGGATCCTCGTGCACCTCGAGGCCGACACCGTGCCCCAGGCCGTGGAAGAACCCCTCTTCCAGCGTCTGGCCCATGTCCTTCGTGAGCAGAGTCTTGTAGCCGTGCTCGTCGAACAGGTCGCACGTCGCCCTGAAGAGGGCGTGGCCTGAGGCCCCGGCGCGGACGCCTGCGATCGCGTCGTCGAGGGCCTGCTTCACGAGGCGGTGGTACTCCACGAGTTCCGCCGGTGACTCGCCCACGCAGTACGTGCGGGTCATGTCGGCGTGGCAGCCGGTCTCGCGGTCCCGCGGCCAGAGATCGATGACGATCGGCTCGCCGGGCGCGATAGCGCCCGAGCCCATCTCGTGACCGACCGCGCTCTGACCGCCGTGGGAGACGATCATCTCGTCCGCCACCGTGTCGTGCGCGGTGAAGACGTCGCCTATCTCCCGCTTGATGCGCTCACAGGTGAGCGGGTTGCCGTCCAGCATGAGCACATCGCCGCTCGCGTCCGCCCGGCGAAGGAGAGCCCGGGCGACGTCCATGGCCGCCTCGGCGGCTCGCTGGGCGCGCCGGATGCCAGCCAGCTCGGCCTTGCTCTTGACGCGCCGCCGCTGCGCGAAGGTCTCACGGTCGGGTGCGAGCTCGACGCCAGCCGCCCTCAGGTGGTCGGCAAGCTCGACGGGAAACCCGGGCGGGCAGACGGCGCTCGTGAGACCGATTGAGCGACACGTTCGCTCGGCGATGTGGAAGTAGAGCTCGTCGCGGGCCACGCCCTGGTCGAGCAGCTCCTCCCAGCCGAGCTCGTCCCAGGAGAGGACGTCCAGCCCCGAGCCGCGGAGGCGTGGGACCTCGAGCGAGTGGATGGCGACGACGCGCCGGCCGTCCCGCTCGGCGTAGAGGAACGGGTCCGGAATGGGTACGGCCACCTCGTGCCGCAACTCGGGCGAGCGCAGCGTGTCGCCGTAGATGAGGACATCGGGCACGGGGACGGCAATCGTAATCCTTCTGCCCGGCCTCAGCCTGTCCATGAGGGAGGCGGGCGGCCCCGCAGCGGACGGAGCCGCCCTGGAGGTAGAGCGCGGTGCTAGCGGCGGGCGTTACTCGTCGCCCTGCGCCTCGTGCTCAGCGTCCGGGTTGCCCGGCTCGTCGGCGTGGCCGCCCGGGTCATCGTCGTCGGCCTGCTCGCTGTCCGGCGCCTCGGCCGCTTCTGACTTCTCTTCGTCAGCGGCCTCCGCGGCATCGCCGGCGCCGTTCTCCTGTTCGATGGCGTCCATGTCCGGACCACCCTGGGCCGGCTGGGCTGCCGTAGCCGGAGCCTTCGGGCCGGGTGCATCCTGGGACGCCGAGGCGATCGCCGAGGCGCCGAACGCCAGCGCGGCAACGGCGACCGATCCGGCGAGGATCTTCACGAATCGGTGTTGCATTCCACGTTCCCCCTTCGTCTTGGTGCTTGCACAACCATGCGCACTCAACGTAGAGGCCGCGTATGAGACTGCGGTGAGTCGATCCTTGAGCAAGGACGCGCGTTGCATAGACTCGTCCTTTGTGGGCAGCGACATATTCGATCGCGCGTTCGAGCTGTCGAGCTTCTGGGACGCGGAGCTCGCTCGCGAGCTACCGACCGGCCTGGAGATCTTCGATGCGCACACCCACATCGGCGACGACATCGACGGCATGCGAGGGCGCCCGGTCGAGCTGCTCTCGATCATGGACGCCTACGGCATCGCGCAGGCGTTCACGTTCTGCATGGACGAGCCCGACCGCCATCCTGCCTTCTGTGCGCCGAACGACCGCACGCTGGCGTGGACGGAGGAGACCGGCGGGCGGTTGATCCCGTTCGTCCGCCTCGACCTCGCCGAGACACCCATCAAGGAGGCCGAGCGCTGCCTCGACCGCGGCGCGCGCGGCATCAAACTCCATCCTCGGGCGCAGGGGTTCCTACTCACGGACGACCGGCTCGAGCCGGTGTTCGCCCTCGCGGCCGAGCGCGGCGCACCGATCCTCATCCACGGCGGGCGAGGCTTGCCGCCGATCTCGGCCGGCCTGGGGAGACTCGTGGACCGTCATCCCGGCGTCGAGCTGATCATCGCGCACGCTGGAATCGCCGACATGGCAGGGCTGGCGCACGTCTTCAGCGCCCGCGCAGGCGTGTTCTTCGACACGTCGGCATGGAGCCCGGTCGATCTGCTCGACTTCTATCGACAGGTTTCTCCGGAACAGGTCCTCTACGCTTCCGACTATCCCTATGGACAGCAACCGAGCTCGCTGCTGATCGCCGTGCGGACGGCGCGCGCCGCAGGCTTCGACGACGAGCAGATCCACAACATGCTGTCAGTCAACGCGACCCGAGTCGCCGCAGGCGAGCCGCCACTCGAGCCCACGCCCCCTCGCGGATCGGACGTGTTCACGCAGCCGATGATCTTCGCGCGTATCCATGGGTACCTGTCGATGGCCACTCCGCTCCTGTGGATGCGCCAGCCGGACACGTTCGGCGTGCTCGGCCTAGCTCTCAACGCCTGCGAGGAACGAAACGGCGGCGCCGAGAGCGAGGAGCTCGAGCAGATTCGCGAGCTGATCGCGTGCGCGGGAGACCTGTGGGCGAAGCTGGGCGAGATCGAGGACGAGCGAGACCGCATGGACGCGACGCGCCTCACCTTCCGGCTGCTCCACGTCGCCGACATCGTGGCGGTCACCCCCGGTGCCTGAGCTCGCGCTGTCGGTCAACGGCGAGCCCCGCGCGCTCGACGTCGAGGCGCGGACGCTGCTTGTCCACGCCCTTCGCGACGGGCTCGGGCTGACGGGTGCGCACGTGGGCTGCGACACGAGCCAATGCGGGGCGTGCACGGTGCTCGTCGACGGCCGGGCGGTGAAAAGCTGCACCGTGCTCGCTGCCCAGGCGGCCGGGCGCAAGGTGACGACGATCGAGGGCCTTTCCTCGGACGCCGAGCTCCATCCCGTGCAGCGCGCCTTCGTCGAGCACCACGGTCTCCAGTGCGGCTTCTGCACGCCGGGCGTCATCCTCACCGCCGTCGACCTGCTCTCCCGCGATCCCGATCCAGCCGAGGGCACGATCCGGCGCGCTCTTCGCGGCAACCTCTGCCGCTGCACGGGCTACGACGCGATCGTGGACTCGGTTCGCGCGGCAGCGAGCACGACGTGATCCCCGCCACCGTCGAGTATCTCCGGGCGTCGTCGGTGGACGAGGCCCTCGCTGCGCTCGCGAAGCCGGACGCCAAGCTGCTCGCCGGGGGCCAATCGCTGCTCCCCGCCATGAAGCTCCGAATCGCCCGGCCGTCGCTCGTCGTCGACATCGGCGGGCTCGCGCTGGGCGGGGTCGTCGAACGGGATGGCGAGCTCGTCATCGGCGCGCTCGTCACCTGGGACGAGCTGGAGCGGGCAGAATTGCTTCGGCGCCCCGCCTATCGGGCGCTGGCCGAGTGCGCCGCCGGCATCGGTGACCTCCAGGTGCGAAACCGCGGCACGATCGGCGGCGGCCTCGCGCACGCCGACCCGGCCTCCGACATGCCCGCGGTGACGCTCGCCCTTGGAGCGCACCTCCGGCTTCGGTCTCCCGACGGCGTGCGGACGCTCAACGCCGCGGAGCTTTTTCTCGGGCCGTTTACGACCGCGCTCAGCGAAGGCGAGCTGATCACGGAGGTCGTGATACCCGTCCCACCTGCCAGCTCCGGCTCTGCATACGTGGCGGTCGAGCATCCAGCGTCGGGGTTCGCGCTCGCTGGGGCCGCAGCGTTCGTGAAGCCAGATGGGTCGAGCCGCGTCGCTCTTACCGGCGTCGCTGCGGCGCCGTTCCTCCTCGAAGGTGATCGCGGCGAGGCCATTGCCGCCGCCGAGATTTTCGGCGACCGTTTTGCGCCTGTGGACTACCGCCGCCACCTTGCCCGCACTGTTGTCCGGCGGGCGATCGAACTCGCGAAAGCGCGCGCAGAGGAAGATGCGACATGGACAGCGTGATCGGAGTCTCTCGCCCACGCCTCGACTCCCGCGAGAAGGTGACAGGCCAGACGCAGTACGGCGCCGACGGCGCGATCCACGGGCTGCTCCACGCACGCCTCGTGCTTTCCACCGAGGCGCACGCGGTCATCGAGCGTGTCGACGCAAGCGGCGTGCTCGCGGTGCCGGGCGTCGTCGCCGTGCTCTCGGCGGCAGACCTCCCCACCGCGACGATGGGTACCGATCGCACGGCCGAGCCGCTCGCGCGGCAGGAGGTGATCTTCGCCGGCCAGCCCGTGGCGATGGTGATCGCCGAGAGCGAGGCCGTGGCACAGGACGCCGCGGAGCTCGTCGTCGTGGACTACGAGCCGCTCGACGCCGTGGTCGATGTCGAGGCGGCAATGGCACCGGGGGCAGCGCTTGCCCGTCGGGTCGAGCAGCTGGAAGCCGGCGGCGACCTGGAGTCGATCCATGCTGGCGCCGACCACGGCCAGGCGGATGAGGTCGCCGAACAGCTCTCCGGCAACGTCCTCGACCGCGTCCACCGCAAGTCCGGCGATGCAGCGGCTGCGCTCGCGTCGAGTGATGCCGTCGTCTTGGGCACGTTCCGGACGCCGTGGGTGTATCAGGCGTACATCGAGCCGCAGGTCGCGACGGCGTGGCTCGAGCCCGACGGGACGCTCGTTGTCTCGACTGCGACACAGGGGTCATTCGTCAGC
>Ga0315273_10009822_pt1 | contig 12168 bp, 13 predicted proteins | sample YL17G02_0_MG_FD_205753 | JGI IMG/M metagenome (GOLD analysis project Ga0315273, IMG submission 205753) | Sediment microbial communities from Yellowstone Lake, YNP, Wyoming, USA - YL17G02_0 | ecosystem: Environmental > Aquatic > Freshwater > Lake > Sediment | place: USA: Wyoming | collected... | reverse complement strand
CACCGCTGAGGGTGACAGGCCAGGTCAGATTGTGTGCGCCGCCAGGGACTTGAACCCCGAACCCGCGGATTAAGAGTCCGCTGCTCTGCCAGTTGAGCTAGCGGCGCGAGCGGGGGTGAGGTTACCAGCCGGCGTCGGTCTCGGGAAAATCGCCCGGTGCGTCTCCAACCTGCCTCACCCGGCGAATGATGAAGGATGAATTGCCGGGCGGGTGGTTGATCGCGGTGGCCCTTAGTGGTGCGGGCCTTTACTCAGGCTGCTGACGATGTTGCCAACTCAGACTCGTAAATCTCGAGTGACCGCGGGCCACCCGGGTCAACGAGATCGGCGAGCAGACTGAGCGGCACGCCGTGTCGCAGGAGGACCATGACGCTCTCATCGGTCTCCTTCATTTTCTTCACCTCCTTCATCATGTCCACTGAATCGGCGGGAGTGACGTGCACATGGTGCGCCGAAAGGGTGCCGCGCTTCGGCGAGCGGGTGATCGACACGCCGCAGGCGCTTCAGGGTTCACACGGATGGCGGATCGATAGCGCAGGGGTTAGCGAAATCGCTTGTATCGCAAGGGATCCCCGGGTCGTGCCTGAGCCAACATGTCGACATCGTTTTCGACCACCACGGCGATGACCGGGTAGCCGCCAGTGACGGGACCGTCGGGGCCGAAGACCACGGGAAGTCCGTTGGGCGGAACCTGAATCGCACCAGGGAGGGTGGGCTCGCTGGGTAACTCAGAGTCGTTGATGCGGTCCAGTGTTGGCCCGTTCAGGCGTACGCCGACTCGGTTGCTCGCCGGGTCCACGACGTAGGTCGCAGAACAAAGGGTGTCCAACGCCGCCGCCACGAACCAGTCCTCTCGCGGCCCAGGCACGACTCGCAGAACTCGTCGCTCGTGTTGGTCCGGAAGGGCGATGGAGGGCGAGCCGTGGGCGCGGCCCGCCGGTTGTGACCCGACCGGCATGCGGTCCCCGCCTTGCACGACCGGCGGGCCAAGCCCGGACATGACGTCGGTCGCGCGGCTGCCCAAGGTCGGTTCGACGGTGATGCCTCCGGCCACCGCGACGTAGGACCGGACTCCTCGAAGGCAGCGACCCAGCCGTACGAGTTCCCCGGCAGGTACGTCCACGGATGTATCGGTCGGGCTGGAGCGTCCAGCGACGGTCAACTCGACCTGAGCCCCGGTCACCGCAATGGTCAAGTCGGTCCCGCAGCGAAATGCCATGCCTCCCAACGTCACCTCGAAACCGGCAGCGCTCTCGTCGTTGCCCACGAGCCGTTGCGCGAGCCGATGACTGGTTCGGTCGAAGGCACCGCTGCGCCCGACTCCTTGGCGCGCGAATCCGGACCGGCCCAGGTCTTGGATCAGAAGCAGTGGTCCCGTGGCCTCGATCTCGATCTCGACTTCGGCGGTCTCTTCCGGGTCAGGCATCGCGTGGTCCTTCGGTGCCGATCTCCGGCGAGGTGATCGGCACGAATCGCACCGACGTGCGGGGGACGAGCAGTGCTGGGGGAGTGCGGTGCTCGTCCCAGATCGACATCGGGGTACGGCCGATGAGCCGCCATCCCCCGGGACTCGAACGCGGATAGACCCCCGCCCACTGGTCGGCGATCGCCACCGACCCAGCCGGGACGACGGGTCGCGGGCTGTCCAGTCGCGGCACTCGCAGTCGTGGGTCGAGCCCCTCGAGGTAGGCGAAGCCGGGCGAGAACCCGACGAAGCCAACGGCGTACGTCGGTGCGGAGTGCAGGGCGACGACGTCGACGACCGCCATGCCAATCTCGGCTGCGATGTCATCCAGGTCGACACCGTCGTACACGACCGGGATCGTCACGATCTCGCCGCCGGGACGTGCGTCGACAGTAAGCGGCGAGAGCTGTCGCAGTGCGGATTCGACCTCGTGCGCACTGACTCGCCGGGACGCGAACCGCACCAAGATCGTGGTGGCACCGGGAGTCGATTCGAGGATGCGCGAATCGTCAAGGGCGTCGATCGCGGCCAGCCAGCCATGTGTGTCGTTGTCGGGGCATTCGAGCAGTAGCGCGTGATCGCCGTACGGTCGGATGACCAGTTCGTCGCCGGGCGGGGTCATGAATCGCCTCGGCCCGGAGGAGGGGCGAAGGCCGACAGTGTCAGGCCGCGCACCCAGAGCTCGTCGCGCACGCGCTGCAGGAGACGGACCGCATCGGGCGTGTCCCCGTGCACGCAGAGGCTGCGCGCCACCACCGCCACCACGCTGCCGTCGATGCTGACCACCTCACCGTCGAGTGCGATCCGGACTGCCTGCGCCGCGACGTGCAGGTGGTCGTGAAGGACGGCACCGTCCACATCTCTTGGGACCAGGCGACCCGACGCGGTGTACGCGCGGTCGGCGAATCCTTCGGGGACGTACGCCAGGCCATGCGCGCCGGCCGCATCGTCCAGCCGGGAACCGGCGAGACCGAGCAACGCAAGACCGGCGCCGAGTCCGGGTTTGGTCGCGCTGTTGAGGGCTGAGACCGCGCTGGCAACGGCCAGGGCAATCACGTCGTCGTCGGCCGCGGAGTTGTAGAGAGCGCCGTGCGGTTTGACGTACGTCACGCGCGTGCCGCAACCCGCCGCAATCTCATCGAGTGCCTCGACCTGCTCGATGAGTTGTGCGGTCAACAACGACGGGCTGATGTCGAGGCGACGTCGGCCGAAGCCTTCGAGATCGAGGTACGACACCTGGGCGCCGACCGCAACGCCGTACTCCGCTGCGAGTGCGCACACCCGGGTCATGGATTCGCGATCACCGGCGTGGCCGCCGCAAGCGACATTGGCACTGGTGATGAGACGCAGAAGCCCCGCGTCGAGCGACGCGGGGTCTGCACCGACTCCTTCACCGAGATCGGCGTTGAGATCGATCGTGCTCACACTCGTAAGTGTGTCGCCGAGTCTGCAGTTATTGCCCCAAGATCGTGGGGAAGATGGTGAATAACTGCAGACTCGGCGGGTGGAGCGGCTTAGCTCAGGGCCTTGGCCTTGAGCGTGTCGTACTCAGCCTGATTGATGGCGCCGGAGTCGAGCAGCGCCTTGGCAGAGGCGATCTGGTCGGCACTGCTGCCGCCCTGAGAGGCGACTACATCTTGGGCGTACTGCACGGCCATCTTGTTGTGGTCTTGGGCCTGTTCCATGGCTCGCTGGGGCATTCCATTGCCACGGGTGATGAGGTAGACCAAGATCGAGATGAATGGCAGGAACAGAATCGCAACGACCCAGATGGTCTTTGCTGCGCCGCCCAGATCCTTGCTCCTGAAGAGATCGCTCAGGATGCTGAACAGGATCATGAAGTAGATGACCATGAAGAAGATGACGACCAAGGTCCATAGGAAGTCGCCAAGATTCATTGTTTTCCCTTTCGTAACGCATGTGCCCGGTGGCGCATGTGTGCCCCGCGAGTCTAGGGCCCGCAGGCGAGGGCGACACCTCGGTGGCGCCCTCGCGCGCCGAGTCTGGAGTTAGGAACCCTCAATCGAACCGAGACCGGGTCATAGGTCGCGACTCGGGGCCTGCTTGGGGTGAGTGACGGGACTTGAACCCGCGACATCCGCGACCACAACGCGGCGCTCTACCAGCTGAGCTACACCCACCAAGGTGCCGCGGGATCGCCGCGGCCGGGCAAGTGTACCCGCGGCCTACTCGGCGGCTTCTGACTCGGCACGCGACTCCGGTCGAAGGACGTGTGTCTCGGCGATCGACCGGGCGGCATCCGTCGACGGTCCGGGCAATTCGACGAAGACCGCGTCCCGGTAGTAGCGCAATTCGGCGATGCTCTCCCGGATGTCAGCAAGAGCGCGATGGTTCCCGTGCTTGTCCGGACTGCTGAAGTAGACCTTCGGATACCAACGGCGTACGACTTCCTTGATGCTCGACACGTCCACGACCCGATAGTGCAGGTGTTCGTCGAGCGACTTCATGTCTCGGGCGATGAAGCCGCGATCGACGTAGACACTCGATCCGGCCAGCGGCGCTTTGCGCGGTTCGGGCACATGGCGGCGTACGTAGTCCAGAACCATCGCTTCGGCTTCGGCCAGCGACACACCGGACGGAATGTCGTCGAGCAATCCGGATGCGGTGTGCATGTTGCGTACGACTTCAGGCATCGACGCGAGTTGTTCGGGTGTTGCCCGGATCACGACGTCCATGCCGGCGTCGATTTCGGTCAGGTCGCTCTCGGTCACGATGACCGCAACCTCAACCAATGCGTCCCGCGAGAGATCCAGCCCGGTCATCTCGCAATCGATCCACACCAGTCGATCTGCTACCCGCGGCGCCATGGCAACCACCCTAAGTGCTGTGCGCCGAACGGGTGACGATGCATCGTGGCTCGTTCGGGTCAAGCCGACGCGTCACCCGAATAGCCCCGTAGTAGGGCAGGAGGTGAGTCGAGACCAATCCGTGAGGAGGTTTCGATGCAGCGTCAGGTGACTCGTGTTGTTGTCGCCGCGACCACCATGGTGGTCGCGGTTGGCGTGATTGCCGTGCCGTCCTCGATGGCCTCCCGCAACGCGGGACCCCGGACCAGCCCGCTTGTGGGAACGGTCCAGCGTCTGCACCTCGACGCATTCGGCGCACCCGCCCAAGTCGCGAACGAAGCCGACTCCGACGAAGTGGCCGTACTCCACACCGCCCAAGGATCAGTTCGACTTGACAGCAACTCTGTTGCCGGAGTTCCCGACGGGACGACGGTACGAGCGAACATCGTGTCCGATGACGCCACCACGTTGATTGACAAATCGCTCACCGGTGCGGCCGCGGTCAACGCGGACGCCGGTGCCGACGTGTCCAGCACCGAGGTCCTCGCCGCGCAGCCGAGTACCGCCCTGGCTAACGGCTCGACCGCCGGTGCCGCGACGGCCGTGACCGCCGCGAGTTCGGTACCGACTCAACATGAGGTGACCATCGTTCTCGCGACGTGGCCTGGCCTGTCCCGAGACTCGATGACGTCGGCGGCGCTCGCGTCTCTTGTCGACGGGTCCATCAGTTCGTACTGGGCGAACGTGACTCACGGCCAGATCAGTTTCCACACCGCCGCGCGGTACGGCTGGATCTCGACCTCGACCCCGGCCTGTTCCAACGGAGACGCCGGAACCAATTCGTTCACCTTCTGGAATCAGGTCAAGGCCAAGGTCGGCTTCGTCGAAGCGCCGGGTCGTCACCTCGTCGTCTACTTCCCGCGCACATCGGCCTGCGGAGGCAGTGCCGGACTCGCGACCATCGGTTCGGGTATCGACAGCGGCGGCTTGTCCTGGACCAACGGCTATGCCAACCGCGGTGTCATGGGCCACGAGATCGGCCACAACCTCAGTCTTGGTCACTCCGACGAACTCCGATGCACGTCGGCCGGCCGAACACTGGTCGACTGGTCGGTCGGCTCCTGCACCAAGCGGGGGTACTGGGATCTGACCGACATCATGGGCATCTCGTGGAACAACCAGGGTTACCTCTCGGCGGCCCATCAGGAATATCTCGGTGTGCTGCCAGGTGGGGCATCGCTCGACGTGCAGTCATCCACCCGCGTGACCCTGGCCCCGGTCGCGAGCAACTCAGGCCTGCGTGCTGTTCGGTTCAGAACCGGCGGTTCGACGTACGTCGTGGAATACCGCGCCGCGGTGGGTCTCGATTCGTGGTTGTCGTCCGCGAAGGGTTGGGGTGACCCGGGGGTCTACGTCCACCGGGTCTTCGACTACGCAGCGATGTCGTCAGCAAATTCAGCGCGATTGCCGGAGCGGGACACCTACTTGCTGGACGGAAACCCGGCCACGAACGACGACGACCTCGGGCAGATGAAGACCACCTTCCCCGTCGGTTCGTGGGCGTCCGTCGCGGCCGGCCACGGCGGCATCAGGGTCGTGTCCCTGGGCGGCGTCGCCACGGTCGACATCGACGTCGATGGATCGCAGGCAGGTGGCGCCACTGGGGCGGCCTCGCAGTCGCGCGCGGTCGCATCACTGACGCGCGGTCAGATTGGTTTGGTGCACGGAGCTGTGGTCGCACCCGCTCGCTTGACGTGGAACCTCGTCGGAGCCAAGTCGGCAGTGAACGTCAATGCGGCAGTAGTCGCGATGGGTGTTCGGTCCACGGCGACTGACTTGGCGGCTGGATACGGCCGCTGGCGGATCAACCGCTGGAGGGTTGTGGCGACGAACGCCGCCGGCAAGCTGGTCAGCACCGCGGCCAAGGCGTACGGCACCGTGCTCGGTGACGCTCCCCGGCAAGGTGCGCACTATCGCGGCCGGTGGGCGACGACCCGAATCGGTGGGGCGCTCGGGCGCTCGGAGCACGCCACCAAACGTCGTGGCGCGTCGATGACGATCAAGGTCAGGGCGCGTGGAGTGGGCGTCATCGCATCCAAGACCAAGATCCGCGGTCGGATGAAGGTGTACGTCAACGGTCGCTACGCCGGAACCATCGACCTCTTCTCGGCCCGCGCGCTCAAGCGGCAGGTCGTCTGGACCCGGATGTTCTCGCGCACCTCGGTCCTCACCATCAAGTTGGTGTGCCTCGGAACCCGCGGGCGCGGACAGGTCGGCTTCGACGGTCTGGTGCTGCTCGCCTGAGGTTACGAGTTGGCCAGATTCGACTCGTCTGCTGTTCATCGTGGCTAGCCTCTGACGGTGCCCACCAGGAAACCCCCAGTCCACCCGACCGCAGAAGAACGTACGGCGCGGGGGAAGACTGCGCGAGAGAACGTCCCGCGTTCCTCACAGTCGGGGTTCGTGCGCGACAAGGCCCGCGTCGATCCCCTCGCGATTCTGGAGCAGCAGGCAGTCACTCGGGTGCCCGAACTCGTTCCCATCCGGTACGGCCGGATGTTGATCTCGCCGTTCACGTTCTACCGAGGCGCGGCCGCGGTCATGGCGGCCGATCTCTCCGGCACACCCACCACGGATATCCGGGTCCAAGCATGCGGGGACGCACATCTGTCGAACTTCGGGGTATACGCCTCACCCGAACGGCGATTGATGTTCGACATCAACGACTTTGACGAGACCCTGCCCGGACCCTGGGAGTGGGATGTCAAGAGGTTGACCGCAAGTCTGGTCATCGCCGGGCGCGACAAGGGATTCAGCAGAGCCGAGCGCGAGAGCATCGTGAAAGGCGCCACAAAGGCGTACCGAGAAGCGATCACGCAGTTCTCGTCGATGCGCAATCTCGATGTCTGGTACGCGCGACTCCAGGTCGAGGACATGGTTGCGCAACTCGCGGCCCGCAAGGACACAGCCCGCGCGCAGAGGATCGACAAGCAGCGCGAGAAGGCGTTGTCGCGCGACAGCGTCCAGGCCTTCGCCAAGATGACGGAGTCGCTGAGCGGCTCGCCCCGATTCCGAGCCGAGCCGCCTCTTATCGAGCGCATCGAGAACATCCCGGGTGTCACCAGCCGTGAAGATGTGCTGGCGAATCTCCAGAAGGTGCTGACAAGCTACCGCCGCACGCTCGTCGACGATCGACGCTACGTCCTGAGTTCGTACCGGCTGGTCGACATCGCCCGCAAGGTCGTCGGCGTGGGCAGTGTGGGAACGCGGGCGTGGGTCCTGCTCCTCCTCGGTCGCGATGACAACGACCCGCTGATCCTCCAGGCGAAGGAGGCCCAAACGTCCGTTCTCGCGCCATACGTCGGACGGAGTCGATTCGCGAACGCCGGCCAGCGAGTGGTCGTCGGGCAGCGGCTCATGCAGTCGGCCAGCGACATCTTCTTGGGGTGGCAGCGCGTCACCGGAATTGACGGAGTAGTTCGCGACTTCTATGTCCGTCAACTGAGGGACGGGAAGGCTTCGGCGACCATCGAGACCATGGATGTCGAGGGTTTGCGTCTATACGCGGGCGCGTGCGGCTGGACGCTGGCGCGTGCGCATGCACGATCGGGGGACCGCGTCGCCCTGGCGAACTACCTCGGTCGCAGTGACGTGTTCGATCGCGCGATGGTGACCTTCTCCGAGACGTACGCCGATCAGAACGAGCGTGACCATGCGGAGTTGGCCAAGGCCGTACGCATGGGACGACTGAACGCGATCACCGACATCTAGCGTCGCCACCCGACCGGCCGAGCGTGGCGGTCCGGGCGTTCGGTGCGCTGGTTCGGTCAGGTCGTTGCGTCAGGCCGTCGCCGTGCTGGAGGTGTACCTGTTGCGCGAACCTCCACCGGCGTACGTCGCGATGTCGAGCAGGAAGCCGAGCACGACGATGAACCAGCCCAGCGCCGATACACCGAAGATCGGGGCGTAGGCGAACACGTACGCCAACGACGTCCACGGGAGCACGATCAAACCCAGCAACGGCAGGAACCAGCCGTTGTGGAAAGCGATCGATACTCGATCAGTGAAGACCCATGTCAGGAAGAAGGCGACGCGCGGGCCGATCAGCCCGGCGACCAACAAGAGACAGCACATGACAGAACTCCTCCTACGCCGAGAGGCCGGTGGGCCCCGCTCTAAGGCAGTGGAACCTTAGGGCACCCGGCGTCGAGGCAATGCCGATTTTGGGGGAGACGGCCTCAGGGAGAGACCGCCGTACCCAGCGAGTCGGCCGCGAGCAACTTCGGGGCGCCTTTCTCGTAGAACACATCGATCTCGGTGATGACGAAGCCGGCGTCGGTCAGCATCTCGGCAATGGGCCGGGTGAGGTGGCAGCCGCCGAAGAGTCGCATCTGCAGGGGTTCGAGGCGGTGCTGCCAACGTTGAACCGATTCGTCGGGAGCCAGCCCGTGTTCGATGAAGTGCAACGTGCCACCCGGCTTGAGAACCCTGCGCACTTCCTTCAACGCAGCCTCGCCGTCGGGGATCGTGCAGAGCGTCCAGGTGGACAACGCGGAGTCGAAATGATTGTCGTCGAAGGGCAGCGACTGACCGTCCAGTCCGGACCGAACCACCGGAACCGCAGATGCCGCGATGCGTTTGCTGCCGAGGTTCCAGCCGACATCGGACGGCTCGATGGCCGCGACCCGAGTGACGGTGGAGGGATAGAACGCCACGTTGTGGCCCGATCCGAAACCGAGTTCGACGACCTCGCCGTCCAGACCCGCACACACCCGAGTGCGCGAGGCTTCCGTGCCCTTCAGCCCGCAGGCGACGTTGATGATCCGCGGAACGACGTGTTCGGAGTAGTACCCCACAACCCCACTGCCCCTTCCCGACCCCCTGACCCGACCCTCCGGATGAATGTGGCACCGGTACGAACCTATTGAACAATCGTCACATTCAGGGCAGGTCTGTCAATGGGCGGCGACCGTTCTGTCCTAGCGTGGAGCCGTGACCCAACCGTACGAGGACGACAGTGACGAGTACGACTTCGTCATCCCGACAATTCCAGCGTCGGCCAGCGCGCTGATCTGGGACCGCAAGGGTCGCCTGCTCATCTTGAAGCCGACGTACAAATCGGGATGGACGATCCCGGGCGGGATGCTGGAGGCCGATGGTGAAACGCCGTGGGAGGCCTGCCGACGTGAGACCAAGGAGGAATGCGGGCTGGACGTGATCGCGGGCCGACTCGCGTGCGTGGACTTTCTTCGGCCGCGCCCAGCAAGGCCCGGCGGGATGCGATTCCTCTTCGACTGTGGGTCATGGAAGGCGAAGAGACTCGATGCGGTGACGCTGCAGGCGGATGAGATCTCTGACTACGTTCTCGCGGACTTGCGAACGGCGCTCACGTTGCTGAGCGGGCCGCTGCGTCGTCGCGTCGACGCGGCGAGCAAGTCCCGGACGACGCAGTACCTCGAGGACGGCCGCCGGGTGTCGGACATCCACAAGTAGTTGACGCGGGACACGACTCCGGTTGCCGGGTATCGGGCGCCCACGGCGGCAGGATGGATGCGTGCCCGAGTCCAACCCTGACGCGGAGAGCCCTGCGACTGCGCCGGTCCAGATCGAGCCGGGCCAACCACGTACCGAGCATGACGCGGCTCGCATGGTTGCGTACGAACGCCGGATGCGGTTGCCGATCATTGCGTCCGCTCTGCTGCCGCTGCTGATCGTCCCGGCGCCCGGCAACATCGTCAGCATTCTCGTGGGCGTCGTTTCGTGGCTGGTATTTCTGGCGGACTACATCGTCCACCGCCGTCTCCTCGTCAGTTACCTGAGCACCGGTTTCGGCAAGTTCGACCTGGTGATCGTGGTAGTAACCGCCCCCTGGTTCCTTCTTCCTGGGGCGCAGGCGGGCACTTTCGTCGTGGTCCTGCGCCTTGCTCGCTTGGTCCGAGTGGTGATGGCGACCAAAGGCGCCAGGCGGTTGTTCGCCCGGCTCGGCGGAGTCGCAGCCGTCGCGCTCGCGGTCATCGTCATCGGCGCGGCGATGGCCTACTACGCCGAACACCCCACCAACCCAGGGTTTGCCACCTACGGGGATGCGTTGTGGTGGGGAGTCGTGACGCTGACCACGGTCGGGTACGGCGACATCGTGCCGCAGACCACGGGCGGTCGCTGGGCCGGCGTCATGATCATGGTCACCGGTATCGCCGTACTCGGACTTCTCGCCGGTTCGCTCGCCAGCTTCTTCCGGGTCGAGCACTCCGAAGACTCCGAAACTTCCGAAGACTCCGACGAGCCATCCAGCGCTGAGGATTCGTCAAGGCCGGCCTCATCGACCCCGATCCCGTCAACCGATCATGGCTACGAACTGCTGGCCCGCGAAGTGGCCCAGTTGCGCGACCAAGTCGCGATCATGGCCGGTCGGATGCCGGTGACCGACTCAGGCAGGGAGACTCCGGCGGGGCCCGCCGCGTCGGGGCCATAGCATCCGAGGGTGGAGAATCGACCGCTGATCGTGGGTGCCGGCGCGGCCGGGATCGCCGTTGCCGCGACGCTGGCTCAGCGCGGGATCGGTTGTGACGTTCTCGAACGTGCCCCGTCTTTGGGATCGGCATGGGCCAGTCGCTATGACAGCTTGCAACTGCACACGATTCGGTCGCTTTCTGGCCTGCCTGGCTTCCCCATTCCCCGCTCGTACGGCCGGTGGGTGGCGCGCGACGATGTCGTGCGCTACCTGTCCGCCTGCGCTGCTCGCAGCGGCGTCGTTCCAGAGACTGGCGTGGAGGTCACCCGCGTCGATCGCGACGACGACGGGTGGCGCGTGCAGACATCTGTTGGCGAGCGTCGATCGCGGACAGTCGTCTTCGCGACCGGCTTCAGCAGCAAGCCGTACCTGCCTGACTGGGCCGGGCAGGACGGTGCCGCGCACATACCCCTGCTGCACTCTTCCGAATACCGCAATCCCGCCCCGTACGAAGGCCAGAGCGTGCTAGTGGTCGGAGCGGGGAACTCCGCCGCCGAGATCGCGGTGGACCTGTCGAGTGCCGGCATCGACGTCACGATGTCTGTCCGTACGCCGCCGAACCTCGTTCGTCGCGACACCCTGGGCGTGCCCAGTCAACTGCTCGGAATCGCGCTGCGCCGGGTTCCGGAGCGCGCGATGAACCCGTTGTCGGCTGCGCTGAGGCGGGTAAGCGTCCCCGACCTGAGTGCGCACGGACTGCCGGCCCCCACCGGCGCGATGTTCACCCAGTTCCTGGCGACAGGGACGGTGCCCATCCTCGACCACGGATTCGTTCAGGAGGTTCGGGAGGACCGGATCCGAATCGTGCCCGCGGTGCGGTCGGTGTCCGGCGAAGACGTGAATCTGATCGACGGTGCGGTGGTACGCCCTGATGCGATCATCTGCGCGACTGGCTATCGGCCCGGTCTGGAACCGATTCTGGACCACCTCAACGTCCTCGACGAGCGGGGGACGCCGCGGGTTCACGGCGCCCGAACGCTGCCACTCGCGCCCGGGCTTTACTTCGCGGGCATCACCGTGCAGTTGGCCGGACTGCTGCGCGAGATCGGCATAGAGGCGAGCGCGATCGGTGCCGCGATCGCGCGGGAGATCAACGCTGGGGTCTAGGGACGCGGGTCAGTGCCTCTAGTAGCTGAGGGATCGGCCCGGCCAAGCCCGCACTCATGCATGCGAAGGAGCGGGCAAGACTCCGACTCCGGAGAACACCTCGAAGACGAGGTGGGTTTCGGTGTGCCGGACGGCCGGGTGGGTGGTGATGTGTTCGAGGACGAGATCCCGGAGCGCTTCGGGTGAGTGCACGGCGACGTGCAGCAGGTAGTCGTCCTCACCCGCGACGTGGAACACCGTGATGATGCCGGGGACCGCGGTCAGGGCAGCATGAAAAC
>Ga0315273_10009821_pt1 | contig 12168 bp, 15 predicted proteins | sample YL17G02_0_MG_FD_205753 | JGI IMG/M metagenome (GOLD analysis project Ga0315273, IMG submission 205753) | Sediment microbial communities from Yellowstone Lake, YNP, Wyoming, USA - YL17G02_0 | ecosystem: Environmental > Aquatic > Freshwater > Lake > Sediment | place: USA: Wyoming | collected... | reverse complement strand
GTAGATCAAGGCAATAGGCTCGGGCCATGGATGCTGGCCTCCTGTCCAGCCAGCATCTTGAATCAGAACCCTACCGATTCGGGAATCCCCAATCGATTCACCCCAGATGAATCACACTCTAGCGAGGGACTGAGCGCCCTGGAGACAAACAAAAGGAATCCCGTGATTTAATTGGTCCTGAGCCTAGGTAATTTGCCGTGTGATCTGACAGCTGATTCCCAAGAAGCCAATCGAGAAACAAAATGGCCGGGGGCAAGCGTGTATGGGGTGGTCGGCGGCGGTTTATCGAACCGAGCCACCAAGGTCATGCATATCTAAGTCACAATCTGCAAAAGGCGCCTCGCCCGCGGCCACGATCCGATTCGAGCGGCACCCTCGCCTGACCCAATGTATGGACCGGCCGTGCGTCGCAAGAGGCTTTTCGGAGATGACGAGGTTAGTCTTGCGGCAATGTATCCGGCCCGTTTGTGGCGCGAGCTACGTCTATCGACTCGCCGAGGACTCCGGCGCACGAAATTTGGCTTTTGGACGACCGTGTTCCAAAGGATGCAGATATCCTCAGGGTATTTCAGGCGCCTTTTATCAGTGAGCTGCTTGAACTCACCGGCGCGCAGATGTTCCGGGTGATAGAGGATTCCGACCAAAGTTTTCAGTTGCGTCTTTTGCATACAAATTTATGGGGTAGAGTGTGCATACGCGATGAGCCTGACGACGCGAATGTTTCCCGTCTCCGCGAATTCGTCAGGATAAGGCCTGAATAAGCCCTGAACCGCCCCCTGATTTTATCCTCTGCTCGCGGCGGAGACCACCCCTCGAAGCGCGCCTGCCTCACTTGATGGCCAGGAAGCCTTCGAAGCATAGGTACTTGAAGACCGAAGTGATGTCCTGGAAGCCGGCGCGCCGCAGCAGGCCTAGGTTGCCCTCGGTCGAGAACGGCTCGAGCACGCCCTTCAGGCTGCGGGTTTTGGTCAGTATCTCCTCAGGCGAGAAGCCTTGCCGAAGTTTGAAGTCGTTGTAGAGGGTGACCATGATGTCCTGGAAGCGCGCGTCCGGCGCCCGGACCTTCTCGAACATGATGAAGGCGCCGCCCCAGTTCAAGCTGGCGTAAATGCGATCGAACAAGGCCTGACGGTCGCGTGGCGGAATGAACTGCATCGTGTAGTACGACACGATGAGGTCCGACATCTCCAGCTCCATGAGCCGGGCGTCTTCTTTTACGATGGTGATGTTTTGGACATCGGCGCAATGGCTGCAGGCGTTGGCGATCATCGCCGGCTCCACATCGCTGCCGATCCAGCGAGCGCCGGTCTTGTGCGTGTTGTGATTGGCCAGCTTCTTCAGGAGCTCGCCGGTCGAGACGCCCAACTCATAGACCACGCTGGTGTTCGAGACGAAGAAGTCACTCAGCTGGCAGACGAGATCATGCCCCTCATCGTAGAACGGGACCGACTGGCGGATGTGGGAAACGAAGGTACCCGGAACGTCGCCGCCGAACGTCCAGCCGGCGTTTTTCGCCTCGATGTTGTGTCCCACTTTCATGACCACCTCCTGACTTCATGTACCTCATGTCCGAAAAAGGCAGATTCGTGCCATGCTGCGCTGCGCCGACGTACGTTCAAACCAAACTTAAGCGGCGACAACAACTGGTCAAGGGGCTGATTCGTCTCGCGCACCCCGCCGTGCACGAGCTTTGGCCCTTGGGCCGCATTATGTCGTGGCCCGCCACAGCCGTTTCCAGTGCTCCGGCGAAGGGCGTCGCGAGTTCGCGCCGGAACGGCTCTGCATGATGATCTGCCTGCCCAAAATGGTTAACGCGACCGCCGTATCCGGCAGACCGGTACGCCGCAGCCCGCTCTTAGCGGCGCTCATGGCGGTCCGGCCTTTCGGACTCGTACGGCGACGATCACTTCGAAATCGGGATCAACGTAGTCAAGCTCCTCGGGCGCGAGTTCCTCGAGGCTGAGGCCATAAAGATAGGCCGCCGCCGCGAGCACATTGCCGTAGGGGATCACCTCAGCCACAGCGCCGGGAAACAAGTCCGCGAAAAGCGCTTCGGCGCCCTGCGCCGTCAGGCGCCAGTACTCGCCCCAGTCGTCGCGGCCCAGACGACGGCCGACCTTGGAGATGCCCGAGGATGTCATCAGCAGCACGCCGCCCGGCTTCAGGATCCGGTGCAACGTGCGCAGCGCCGCGGGCATGTCGTAAATCATCTGCAGCGTCTGGGTGAAAATAATGCAGTCGAAGGCGTCCGACGGAATGTGCGGTGCGTTCGTCAGGTCGGCGATGATGGTCGCTTCCGGATTGCCCTCCACGACGTGCAGCACGTCGGCTTGGCTCACACGCTCCCCGCCCAGCGTCGTGGTGTAGTAGGCGTCCCCCAGCTCCAGACAGCGGCCGCGGATGTGCTGGGCACTCTCCTGCAGGAAGCATTCGATGTAGTAGCGGTCGATCGGGCGACCCCGGTCGAAGCCGAACTTGGTGCTGATCGGCGTGACGCGGCGCAGGTCCCCAAAGTCGACGGAGCCGCGCCGAGGCCATTGCAGGCGGTACTTGCGCTGCTGGCTAACCACCCAGGCGCGCAACCTGGGTGGAATCAGCCCAGTAGCGCGGCGCGAGGCAGGCCTCGGTCCGTCCGTCATGCGCCGCCCCCTAGCTGGAAGTGATGCATTAAGTTCATAGCCTCGCCTTGGACCTCTCCGCGTTCCGTGGATGGCGCAAATTGCCGCAATTCGCTGTTGCTTACTTTGTCCGGCGCGGTGGCGTTCCCCACTGCTATTGGAATGTACATTGCAAATTCAGCTCTGCACCGCTTTCGAAAAAAACTAACTAGGCCCGCTTCTTAGGTCCGGTGTCTCCTAGATAGTCGCTGTTCGGCGTAACCATCGAGCCCGCCGAGCACTGGGACCACCTGCGTATCTCGAACCCGATCGAGAGCGTGCTCGCCACGGTGCGGCACCGAACCGTGCGGACGAAAGGATCGCTGTCGCCCAGAACCGCCAAGCTCATGGTCTTCAAGCTCGTCTCTGCGGCCGCCAAAACATGGCGCCGATTGAAGGGCGAAAACCAATTGCCGAAAGTCGTCCGAGGCGTCAAATTCCAAAACGGCGTCGAGGTCATCGAGACGCCGGCTCACAACGCCGCCTGATCGGCCGCGTCACCCAAATTCCGGCTTAGCTGGTCCGGGCCACGACCAACGCCTGAAGCCGTGCAGATGCCCTTGTGGCTTCTGCGTACCCCGCCAGAGTGCTATCGTTCACGCTGATCCCTAGTCATCTGGGGAAATGTCGGTTCATAGGTTCGCCAGAGGCGGCGGCTTATCGAACCGAGCCACCAAGGTCATGCATGTCTAAGTCACAATCTGCAAAAAGCGCCTCGCCCGCGGCCACGAACCGGTTCGAGCGGCACCCTCGCCTGACCCTTAGCGTTATACTGCTGGGCAGTCTCGGAATGGCGCTCCTTGGGGCCGAGGTGATCGCCCGGTGGGCTTATCCATTAGACACTGGGACATCGTGGGAATATCGGATACCGCATCCGCGCTTCGGTTGGGTGTTGGCGCCCGGCGCGAGCTACGTCTATCGACTCGCCGAGGACTCCGTACCAGTTAGCTACAACGCCGAAGGCTGGCGTGACCTGCCGCACGCCAAAGACAAAGCCGAGGGCGTGGTGCGGGTACTGGTGCTGGGCGATTCGTTCATGGAGGCGTTTTCGGTGCGTTTCGAAGATAGCTTGCCGGCTCGCCTGGAACACCTGATCAGCCCCGCGGGGCGCAGGGTCGAGGTCATCAATTTTGGCGTCGGAGGGTACAGCACCCTGCAGGAGTATCTAGTGTTCAGCGCGGTTGGGCGTGCGTATCAGCCGGATGTGGTAGTGCTGGCAATGTTTTTGCGCAATGACCTCCGGGAAAACAGCCAGGAGTTGGCTTCGCTAATCGAAACAAATCTCAAGGCCCAGGCGCGACCATTTCTGGACCCGCAAGTCAACGAACCTGGCTGGCGGGTCACGCAGCCGGATTTTGAGGGCGCGCTGCAGCGCTTCGAAGAGCATCGGCGGTGGTGGGCGAACCGCCTGCTGCGCCAGTCGGCCTTGTTGCGGTTGGGTCAGCAAGCGCTGGAGCGTTTGTCCCGGCACCTAGCCAGCGCTTCCCCTGACAGAGAGTACCTAGCCAATTTCGGCCAGAACTATTGTAGTCAGCCTCTGGAATACAAGCGGTCCTGGGGTGTGACCCGGCGAATCCTAACGCGCCTCAACAGCGAAGTGAGCGCGGCCGGCGCCCGCTTGCTGGTGATGGCCGTACCAGCGATCGAGGAAATCGACGAAGATGTGATGGCGCGTGTTGTGCGTGATGCCCCGCAGGCGGATCGATTGTGTCTGGAGGAGGCGCCCGCGTATTGGCAGCTGGGTAAGCTGCTTAGGGAGCTCGATATCGATTATCTGGACCTGCTGCCCGCGTTCCGTGACGCAAGGCGGCAAACCGGCGTCGAGCTCTTCCGACGGAGCGACGACCATTGGAATCCGCAAGGACACGCGCTGGCTGCACGGGAACTGGCTGCGGCGCTTGAACGTCGTGGGTACCTAGTTTGGCACGGCGCCGATTTCGCATCCGATGGTAAAGTGGACGCTCGATAACGCTGGCCCTTCCAAGGGCGACCACTTGTGCTTTTCGGCCGAAGCCGACGCGCCAGGAACACCTAAGCATTGGTGGAGTCACACGCCCCGCGTTTATTGCACGGCAACTCTTGCGGAACGGACTGCACCGCGCACCTGTGGCTCGAGCTTATTCTGCCGATCTGCGTGAGCGCGTGGTTGCGTCGGTCGAAGCGGGGCGATCTTGCCGGGTGACGGCTTCATTGTTTGGGGTCAGCGTTGCAAGCGTTGTGAAGTGGTCGCAGCGTAAGCGTCTCATGGGGAGTGCTGCGGCCAAGCGGATAGGAGGTTCCCGCCGACGGGTGCTCTGCGGAAGCGAGCGTGACTGGTTATTGGCGCGGATTGCGGCGGTGCCGGACGTGACCTTGCGCGGGGTTCTATCTGAGCTCGCTGCGCGGGGCGTCAAGGTCAGCTATGGGTCGGTTTTGCGCCAGATCGGCGGTCCTCGCACCCGCCTCGTGCTCCCCCAAAACAGCGATGATCTGTTCTTCCGTAAACCTCCTCCGCTTCATCGGTCCGTCCCTCCCAATGGGCCGGACTCTAAATCTCCGTGGAGGAAAAACTCAGGGGCAGGTCACTGGCGAACGCTCCGGATACGCTTCAAGTCTAAATGGATCAGACTCTAGCGATTTTCGACACCGGAATTGTTGGTCGGGAGCGGCGCCGGCTTCGCCCGGCGTGCCGCCAGGAGCTGGCCGATGTCGGCGCGCAATCTTCGGTCGAGAAGCGGACCAAGCATCACATAGATGGCCAGCGCCGCGACGCCTGCCATCAAACTCGAAGGGGCGAAAATCTCGCGCAGCACGCAAACGGTCCCGGCGACTGCCAGTGGGCGCAGCACACCGAACAGAGGCAGAGGAGCGATGCGCCGGATGGTGAACATGTGCGCCGCGATCCAGACAGCAAGATACGAGGCGAGCGTGGTTGCGGCGCCGGCCGTTGCGCCGTAACGTGGAATGGTTGCGAGACCGACCAGCAAGGTCGTGCCGACTCCGACGAGCTGCGACGCAAGCAAGAGGCGTTGCTGGCCTCCCGCAATCAAGGTTATCCGCGCGTGTCCCGAAAGCAGCGTCACCGGAATGGTCCATACCAGAATGGCGAGAGGACTCGCTGCCGCCGCAAACGCCACGCCGAACACGACCCGGATCACGACGTCCGCGAACAGAACGCCTGCCAGGCTGATCATGATTCCCAGCCAGGAAATGCTTCGAAACGAGGCGCGCACGAGCGAGTCGAAAGCCCGGGGCGACCCGGCGAGGTTCCGGGAAAGGGACGGGAACAGGTTGAAATGGTAAACCCAGCTAAACGCGACGACGGCAAACACGATGCGCTGGGATGCGGCGAACCACGACAGTTCCACGGCGTTTGCGAGCGCGGCCACCAGAATGGTCGAAAAGTACTGATTCGACGCCCAGACGATCTGGCCCAGTCCGACGGAAGCGCTCTCGCGGTAGAGGCCTCGCATGGCGGTCGCCGAGAAATTGAGGCGTACCGGCGTGACGCGTCGTTGCTGCACGACGAGGTAGAAAGCGGTCGCCGCCGCTGCCGCCATGATCTCGACTTGCCCCACGGCGAGTACGTCCGCCGGTCCCCGGACGAATATCACGACACCCAGGCAAAAGACCGCCGATCGGATAACCTGTCCAATCGAGACCCAGTCCATCATCTCGAGGCCCTGGAATAGCCAGCGCTGGAACCATGGCACCGCGAACAGCCCGAGACTGAAGAGCCAAACGAGGCGAACGGTCTGTTCCGGCTGGCCGGTGACGATGGCCACACTGCCCATCACGGGAATGGCGATGAGGGCCATCAGCAGGCGCGCCGCGGGAATCTGTGCGGCGAGCCGGTTGACCTCGTCCCGATTTCTGGCAATCGAGCGAGCGCCGATGGTCTCGAGCCCGAAGTCGACCACCATCGCAAAGAAGAGCGCGAGGGCGACGGCGAACTCAACGGCTCCGTAGTCGTCGGGATGCAACCGGCGCGCAAGCAAGGCAAATGCCGTGAATCCAAAGAGGCGGCTCATCACCTCTCCGGTGGAGAGGCTGACGAGGCTCCGCAGGAGGCGTCGGGCGTCGCCCACTACAGCGAAACGCGCAATGCGGGCGGGACGTTCAAGGGGCGAATCCCACGCCGAGTTGCCGCTTCACCTTCATCACCCAGTTCCAGAAGGCGGGAATGGGGTTGATCCTCTCCGTCCCGACAACCTGAAAAAGCGCGCGCTCTTCGAGAACCCTGCCGCGCCCGGCGGGTTCCCGCGCGAAGCTCGCGACCCTGACGGTGCGAATGCCAGATTCCCGGCTCCAGTCGTCAAAGGCTCGCTTTTCGGCCGCGTTTTCGCCGAGGAATTCATCGAACAGGAGAAGGCTCCCGGTTCCGAGCAGTGGGGTCAGCCACTTCAAGGCGCACGCCGTGGATGAGTACAGATCGGCATCCAGTGATGCGAGCGCGACCTGCTTCACTTCCGCCGCCAGCTTTGGCGTCAACGAGTCCTGGAAATAGCCCTTCACGATCCGCACGCCACGGATCCTTGGCGGAGCGGCGAGCGCGAAAGAACCCACTTCCACCTTTTCGTATTTCTCCGGCAGCCCCTCGAACGAGTCGCAGGCGTAGATCTTCTTGGGCGGCCCACCGAATTCGGCGAGCCTGCACCGGGAGAGCGTGCGTCGCAGGATTCGGGTCGACGTGCCACGCCACACGCCGAATTCCATGATGTTTCCGGGGACCCAATGCGAAAGTCGAACCGCAAGCTCGAGCACGACGTCCCGCGGGACGTACCGCACGTACGGCTGCACGTCGCTCCACTCCACCTCGGAGCCTGGTGGCAGATGTCCGTCTGTCCAGTCTGATTTTTCCATCTCGAGTGCGTGGTGTCCGGTTAACGCGCAGTCTGCGCTACGCCAATCCATGCCTGATCGACACGACGGGCCATTTCTCGTGCGGGCAACCTGAAGGCGATGTTACCTGGCCGGGGACGCCTTTCGACCAACACTCCTCTTTTCGCAAAGGTCCGCGAAACTGTCTAGACGAAGAGCATCGGCGGCGCTAGGCGGAACCGCTAAACCGTCTCCTGCGACACTCGGCCTTGTTGCAGTTGGGACAGCGCGCGTTGGTCCGTCTGCGCCGGTCGGGGGACGACTCCGAGGGCGTTTCCCCGGAGAGGCGAATGGCACAGTACCTCGGCAAATTCGGCGTGCACTATTGTGATCAGCCTCCGGAATACGTGCGGTCCTCGCATGTGACCCGACGTATCCTCGCGCGCCTCAATCGCGAGGTGCGGGCGGTCGGCGCCCGGTTGCTGGTGATGTCCGTACCGGCGATGAAGTCGACGAAGACGTGATGGCGAGTATTGTGCGTGATGCCTCACAGTCGGACCGATTGTGTCTGGAGCAGGCGCCCGCGAGCCAGCGCCTGGGCGAGTTGCTCGCGGAGCTCGATATCGATTATCTCGACCTGCAGCCTGCGTTCCGTGACGCAAGGCGGCAAGCCGGCGTCGAGCTCTTCCGATGGAGCGACGACCATTGGAATCCGCAAGGACACGCGCTGGCTGCACGGGAACTGGCTGCGACGCTTGAAGGTCGCGGGTACCTAGGGCGTGGACTCATAAACGCGCAGCCACAGACGTATTGAAGCGAGCTTGATGAAGGCAAGGTAGTTGGCTGCGAGCTTGTCGTAGCGGGTAGCGACACGCCGACACTGCTTGATCTTGTTGAAGAACCGCTCGACCAAGTTAGGAGTTCGGTAAAGGTAAGGGCTGAAGTAGATTGGGTCCTTGCGATTTCGTTTCGGCGGGACAGGCGCCGGCTGAGCCGCGCTCTCCCCTTCACCTAAGCCGGTTGTCACCGCTTCATTGATGCTGCCGTCAGCGCGACAGAGACACGTCGCGCAAAGCAACGCGATACCTGCAAGGATGGGTCGGAGCAGTTTGAGGGAACGCGATGCCATTTCGAACGCCCGATTTCGCTACTCTGGATGCATAAGCCATATCAAAAACATGATTGTCACGCCAACGGAAGAACCCTGATGGCCTGATACCCTCAAATGATCGGCTACGCGCGGCGGACGAACTCGATGGTCTCTGGGCAGGCCATCCACTGGCGCGTTTATGAGTTCACGTCCTAGTTTGGCATGGCGCCGATTTCGCATCCGATGGTAAAGTGGACGCTCGATAACGCTGGCCCTTCCAAGGGCGACCGCTTGTGCTTTTCGGCCGAAGCCGACGCGCCAGGAACACCTAAGCGTTGGTGGAGTCACACGCCCCGCGTCTTATTGCACGGCAACTCTTGCGGAACGGACTGCACCGCAGTCGGGGAGCTTGAGTTGGTGAGTCTGCTCCTGCTGCGCAAATTCAATTCCGGAAAATCGTTTATTTCGGGCTGGATCCCTATTTTGACTTCGTCGTGACCTCGGAGGAGGCAGGCTTTGACAAACCTCATCCGGTGTCGTTCCAGATGGCGTTAGAAAAGCTTCAGATGCCCGCAAGCGCGGTCTGGATGATCGGCGACGATCCAGCGGCCGTTGTCGCGGGCGCCAACGGGCAGAATTTGGTCACGCTACAAAAGGTTCACGAAAGCGTCGCCGTCTGCTCCCATGGACCAGGCGTCCCAAACTTGTTGTTCCACGACTACTCTGACTTACGAAAGCACTGGCGGTCTTTGTAGATCACTATGCCCATCCGGTGAGGACCCCCAAGGCGTCCCGGCGAGGGCGGGCCGATTTTTTGGGGTACGGCGTTCAAAGCCTGAGCGACCGCCATTTCCGTTGATCGAGAAAGCGGCAAGCCGCCCATAAAATTTTGACAAGGCAGGTTCTGGTCAAGGGCGGCCAGTAGAGGGTCGATGGTCCCACGCTGGCACTACCTCGAAGCGGCTTGGACTGGGACAAAACGCTATCCTGGCAATGTCAGCGTAGCCGCCAAGCTCGGCTTTCGTCGGACGGCCCCCAAAATGTCGCGGATGCTTCGCTTGGTCAGGCCGTCCTTCATGCCACGTCTATCAGACCTGAAGACGATCGTGCGAACCGCCTGGGCGTGGCACCATAGGGCGCATCGGGTGTCCAAGCTGATTGATCCGGGACAAAAAAATCCGTGGACTCCCTTATCTGCGCTCGGACCGGCGGCCTTCGCCCTTGATTTTCGGAGCAAACGCAAAGTTCTGGACCTGGCGCCGGGTGCCGGGTAGTTAGTCCAAATCAATAGTGCCCTCAGAAATGCACCCGGGCGGGGTCAGTTAGTCATTTCCATGGTCATAGCGCCACGAGAGCAAACGGACTCCGGCGACCTCACATTCATGGCGCTGTTCGCGCGCATGGACACCGTAGCGATGGGGATCGCTGTGGCGGTCGTCTTTGCGCTGGGTCTCGCTCTGGCTACCGCCGTGCTGCTGTTGCAAGGAGCCCCCGGAGGCGTGCGAATCGGAGGCAATTTATCGGCGCTTGGGAACATCTTTCCCGGATACAGCGTGACTTGGCCAGGTGTCCTAATGGGCGCCTTTTGGGGGGGCTTAGTCGGCGCTGTTACTGGATTTCTCGTCGCAACAGTCTGGAACTTCACTCATCTCGTTTTCCTTGGGTTCCTGGCTCTCGACTATCCGCGCCGGGCGACATCCTCGCTGGGACAAGCAGAGTTGAGCACGGCTCGGCCACGGGACTCTGCTTCAGAGGATCAAAGGCTGTTCTCGGCGGCAGCGCGGCTCAACGTGACGGTCACTGCCCTTGGCGCCGGACTAGCCTTGGGACTGCTGTTGTTCGTGGCAACCCACATCTCACTTGGAGTCTCCGAACATCCCGGTCGCTACTTGAACCTGCTTGGCGTTTTTTTGCCCGGCTATTCAGTGAGCCCCCTTGGCGCTTGGTTCGGCTTGCTGTGGGGATTGGTCTATGGCGGTGTTTTCGGGGGAGTGATTGCATGGTTCTATGTGCGGAGCCTTGGAGCCAACCTGCTGCGCCTCGTGATATGGGATGAAACGGCGGTGCGCGGGCTTCGTATGCCGGTACTCCGCATCTCAATCCATGCCTTGGGAGTAGCGCTTGGGGTGGTCGCGGCCATCCAGCTCGTGCTCTCGACGCTGTGGCTTGTCCTGCGCGGCACCGCAGACGAGAGCGTCCATGCCAAACTGCTCTCCCACTATCTCCCGGGCTATACTGTCAGCGTCCCAGGCAGTCTACTGGGCGGGCTAGAACTGTTTCTTTTCCTCTATCTCTTCGCGTCGATAGTCGGCGCGATTTATAACGCGATCGCTTTCCACCGCGAGGGAGGCGAAGATAAACCGGCCTGAACACGTGGTTGTTCTCGGGGGAGGCCCGGCGGGGCTGGCAGTGGCCCACGAACTCAGCGCAAATGGCGTTCGCGTCACGGTGCTCGAGCGGAACCGCTATGCCGGCGGACTAGCCGCAACCTTCGAATATAAGGGTTACAAGTTCGATCTCGGTGGCCACCGGTGGTTCACCAAGAATGAGGGCCTGAACGACTGGTTCCGGCGGCTCATGCAAGGTGAGCTTGTGCTGGTGAACCGCATCAGCAGGATCTATCACGAGGGGAAGTACTTTTCCTATCCGATCCGCCTCAAGGAGGTCCTGACCAAGTGCGATCCCGTCACGGTCGGCAGAATTGGCGCTTCGTTTCTTTGGTCCTCGCTGAAGCAGGCGGCCACCAATCCGCCGGTCGTCACGATGGAGCAAGCCTACACAGCGCAATTCGGCGCCACGCTCTATCGCATGTTCTTCGAGCAATATAGCGAGAAGGTATGGGGCGTGCCCTGCAGCGAGATTTCAGCCGATTGGGTGGCGCAACGCAGCCGTGGACTGTCGATCTGGGACCTGGCGCGCGATGCTCTGCTCGGTCCCCGCAAGGGTATCGTGAGCCTGGTCGATCAATTCATGTATCCGCGAAACGGTTATGGCCGGATTTCAGAGCGCATGGCTGAGGACGTTATTACCGCCGGCAATGAGGTTAAGCTCGGCTCCCCTGTCACCCGCATCGACTATCACCGGCCCGGAGAGCTCGAAGTGTTCTATCGTCATGGGGAGACGGAGTTTAGCCTCAAGGCCGATCACGTGGTCTCCACCGTGCCGCTCGGGCGGCTCGTGCTGATGCTCGAACCCGGCTGTAGGCCACCGGTCGTCGAAGCCGCACGGTCGTTGACGTTCCGCGATCTCATCACGGTGAACTTGATCTTGCGAAAGAGACAGGTGTCGGAAGACACATGGCTCTACATCCAAGACAGCGATATCATCTTTGGCAGGATGCATGAGCCGAAGAATTGGAGCGTGGCCATGGTGCGGGATGACGATCACACTTCGCTCGTGCTCGAATGCTTCTGTTCCGAGGGTGACCACATCTGGACTATGTCCGACACGGAGATAACCCGCCGCTGTATTCAAGATCTTTCCGAGAAGCTCAACTTTATCGAACAGGGTGAGGTGGAGGACGTGAAAGTGATCCGCACCCGGTTCGCCTATCCGGCTTACGACCTCCTCTATCGAGAGAAGCTCGCATTAATTCAGAGCCAATTGCAGGACTATGTCGGT
>Ga0315273_10009820_pt1 | contig 12169 bp, 11 predicted proteins | sample YL17G02_0_MG_FD_205753 | JGI IMG/M metagenome (GOLD analysis project Ga0315273, IMG submission 205753) | Sediment microbial communities from Yellowstone Lake, YNP, Wyoming, USA - YL17G02_0 | ecosystem: Environmental > Aquatic > Freshwater > Lake > Sediment | place: USA: Wyoming | collected... | reverse complement strand
GGGCCGCCGGTGTTGATCGCCTTGATCGCTATCGCGAACGTCTGGCCGGGCTTCGCGTCTTTCGTCAGCTCGAAGTCGCCGCTCCACGCGAAGTACCCCAGATTCTCGCCGTTGACGAACAGAGTCCCGGCGTCGTCGACCGACACCTTCAGCCGCGCGGCGCCGCCGACCGGCCGCCCGAGGTAGGTCTTGGGGAGGACGATCGTCCTCCTGAGCCAGCACGAATCGGGGCGGATGCTCTCGCCGATCGAAAGCGTGCTCCAGGCCGCATCGTCGAAGTCGGGGCGCGCGGGCCCCTCACCCTCGAGACGCGTCTTCGCGATGTCGGGACTCGCCTTCCAGCCGTCGTAGGTCAGCTCGGTGAGCGTGGCCAGCTTGGTGACGATCCGGTCCACGTTGCTGTCGGCCGAGGCGGCCGACGTGACGAGGAGCACGGCCAGCACACTCTTCCAGATGTTCATCGATCCCTCCCCCCGGTCACTTCCTCCGGACCGGATCGAGCAGCACCGCGAGCAGGATCACGACCCCGACGACCACCTGCTGCACGTACGAGTTGACGTCGAGCAGGTTGAGCCCGTTGCGCAAGACGGCGATCAACATCGCGCCGAGGAACGTGCCGACGATCGAGCCGCGCCCGCCGGAGAGGCTCGTCCCCCCGACGACGACCGCGGCGATCACGTCGAGCTCGTACATGAGCCCCGCGTTGGGCTGGCCGGAGTTCATGCGCGACGCGAGCAGCACGCCGCTTCCCGCCGCGAGCGTCCCGCACAGGACGTAGACCGAGGCGACGACGCGCCCGGTCCTGATCCCGGCCAGACGCGCGGCCTCGGGATTTCCGCCGACCGCGAACACGTGGCGGCCGAAGCGGGTCTTCGCAAGGGCCACGTGCGCCGTCACGTAAACGGCAGCCATCACGAGCGTCGGGAACGGGATGCCAAGGAGCCGCGCGCCTCCGAGCGCGCCGAACGCTTGGGGCAGGTCCCAGACGGGGCGGCCTTCGGTGACGACGAACGCGACGCCGCGCCAGACGGTCATCAGCGCGAGCGTCACGATGAACGGCGCAACGGAAAACCGAGCGACGAGGACGCCTGCGATCCCGCCGGACAACGCGCCGAAGGCAACGGCCGCTGCGACCGCGAGCGGGAGCCCCACGGCCACGGGGAGTCCGAGCTTGAGCGTCGCGGTCGCCACGATCCCGGACAGAGCGACGACGGAACCGACCGACAGGTCGATCCCCGCGGTCAGGATCACGAAGGTCATCCCGGCGGCGATGATCGCCGTGATCGACGCCTGGAGCGAGACGTTGAGGAGGTTGTCGGCGGAAAAGAAATGAGGCGCGAAGATCGCGAAGACCGCGCACAGGACGGCGAGCACCGCCGCCAGGCCGAACTCGGCCGATCTCTTCACGCCGCAGCCAAGGTCATGATCGCCTCGCGAGTCGCCTCGGCCCGGCCAAGTTCTCCCGCGATCCGCCCCTCGCACATCACGACGATCCGGTCGCAGATCGCGAGCAGTTCGTCGAGGTCCGACGAAACGACGATCACGCCGGTTCCCCCGGCTGCGAGCCCGCGCACCAAGGCGTGGATCTCGTCGCGCGCGCCGACGTCCACCCCGGCCGTCGGCTCGTCGAAGATCAGAACGCGCGATCGCGTCTCGAGCCAGCGGGCGAGCACGACCTTCTGCCGGTTCCCTCCGGAGAGATCGGACACCGCGGCCTCGACCGATGGGGCCTTGATGCGGAGACGCTCCGCGTGGCCTCGCGCGGCCGCGCTTTCGAGCTTGTTCAGGACGAACGGTCCGCGGCAGAGCCGGCGCAATCCCGCGAGCGTGATGTTCTCCCTGACGTTCATCAGCGGCACCAGACCGAGCCGGTCCCGGTCTTCCGTGAGAAGCCCGATGCCCAAGTCGATGGCGTCGCGCGGGGAGCGAGGATCGACCTCGCGCCCTTCGAGAAATATCCGGCCTCCGGATCGTGGGTCCGCGCCGAAGATCACGCGCGCAAGCTCGGTCCGCCCCGCGCCGACGAGGCCGGCGAGGCCGAGGACCTCGCCGCGGCGGAGCATGAGGTCGATCCCGCGCAGGCGTCCGCCTGAAACGTTCTCGAGCTTCAGCAATTCGTCCTTCGCCTGCGCGGTCGCGCGCCTCGTTTCGTCGTCGAGCTCGCGACCGACCATCAAGCGGATCATCGCCGCGCGGTCGAGCGCTGCGGCGGGAACGCTGGCGACGACCGCGCCGTCCCTCAACACCGTCACCCGGTCGGCGATCTGCAGGATCTCGTCGAGGCGGTGGGAGATATAGATGATGCCGACGCCTTCGGCTTTCAGGCGGCGGATCAACCGGAACAGCCCCGCGATCTCGTGCGGGGAGAGCGCGGCGGTCGGCTCGTCGAGCGCCAGGATCCGGACCTTGCGCGAGATCGCGCGCGCGATCTCGACGATCTGCCGCCGCGCGACGCTGAGGCTAGAAACAGGCGCCGCGAGGTCCATCGTCTCACCGAGCTGGGAAAGCGCATCGGCCGCGATCCGCGCCGAAGCGGCCCGGTCGAGAAACGGCGTGCCGGAAAGCTTCGGCTCCGCGCCCAGCACGATGTTCTCGGCGACCGTCATGCCCGGGACGAGGTGCAGCGCCTGCGGGATCATCCCGACCCCGCGCGCGATCGAATCCCCGGGCGAGCCGAGCTCCACTTCGACTCCATCGAACAGGACCGACCCGCCGTCGCGATCGATCGCGCCCGCGAGGATCTTCATCAGCGTGGATTTCCCCGCGCCGTTTTCGCCGACCAAGGCGTGGACCTCGCCGGCCGCGAGCGTGAACTCCGCCCCGTTCACCGCGACGACCTCGCCGTACCTCTTGACGATCGCCCGCAGTTCGAGAAGCGGCGGCGGGGTCATTTCTCGACGATTCCGACCTCGACCGGAACGGTCTTTTGCACCGGCTTTCCTTCGAAGTGGTCGCGGATGGCGTCGACGGTCGCGACTCCGATCTTTCCCGGGTACTGAACGACGTCCGCCTTGAGTTGCGTTCCCTTGCGGATCGCATCGACGGCGGGCGGCGTGGCGTCGTAGCCGACGATGACGATCGCGGGGCGGTTCAGCTGCCGCGCCGCGTCGAGCGCGCCCAGCGCCGAGTCGTCGTTGATGCCGAACAGACCGGAAAGATCCGGGTGGGCCTGCATGACGTCCGACGCCGCCTCGAGCGACCGGTCGCGCACCCCCAGCCCATTGACCTCGGCGACGATCTTCATTCCGGGGAAGCGCGCGATCGCTTCCTTGAACCCCGCCACGCGGTCGAGCACCGACGTGATCGCGGGCTGCCCGACGATCGCAACGTAGCCCGTTCCGCCGAGCGTCTTCGCCAGGAACTCTCCGGCGAGCCGCCCTCCCGCGACGTTGTCCGAGGCCACGTGACAGGTGACCTCGCCCTCTTGGGCGGCGATGTCGGCGGTGAACACCGGGATCCCGGCGGCGTTCGCCTTCCGGATCGCCGGCCCGACCCCGCGTGAATCGACGGGACATACCACGATCGCGTCCACCTTGCGCGCGACGAAGTCCTCGATCTGCGCCGCCTGCTTGCCGAGGTCGAACTCCGCCGACGTGACGACGAGTTTGTACCCGGACTTCGCCGCCTCGTCCTGCAGCCCCTTCTCGAGATCGCGATAGAAGAGGTGGCCGCGCGTCAACAGCGTGACGCCGATCGTCTTCGATTGTTGCGGGGCGCCGTTCCCTGGAGGAGGAGTGGAGCAGGCGGAGGTGAGGAGGGAGAGGACGAGTACGCCCGCGAGAGGAGAGAGTGAGGCCGGTTTACGTTCCATAGCGGGATTATAGGGGGATGGACGCCGGGCGAATGCAGACATTGTGGGGACTGCGCTGGGGACCTCAGCGTCGGCAATCCTCGAACCATTCGCTCGTCAGTCGGATAGAGATGTCGGCGGACTCGCGAAGACGCCTTCCGATGGCCGGCCCAGCGACGATCGCGCGTTTCCGAAGCGCGCGAGCCTCCTCGACTGCCGGGCCGAAGTCTCCGTCACCGGACACCAGGTAGGCATCGTCGAACGCGTCGGCGTGAGCGAGACGCACCAGATCGACGGCGAGCGCGACATCCACGCCTTTCTCGCGAAAGACTTCGACTCTTCGATGTTTCGTCGCGATTGCCGTGAGATCTTGAAACGCGGAACCCGGTAGCCGGACGGAACGAAGGTCGGCAAGGTAGCGCGCGACCTCCTCCGCGCAAGGGTTGTCTTCCTCGATCCGTTGGATGTAGCCGAGGCGGAGGACGACACCAGGCGTCGCTTCGAGTATTTCGATCAGTGCGCGATTCGCCTCGTACGCCCGGCCTCCGGAGCGGTCCACCTGCCCGATGTAGTAGCGCACCTCGACGAGGTGCCTGTCCTGAACGAGCTTGCGCGCGACCTTGGTCGTGTCGATCTCTTTCGCGCGCACACCGATCGCCTTCAGGCCGCGGTAGAGGTTCGCGCCGTCGATGAAGACGGTCGCCCTCGTCACCAGGATCGCTTTCTGAGGAGGCAAGAAAAAAGCCCAGGGCGGCGGGACGAACCAGCAGGCCCTGGGTCGGTTTATGGACGCCCCGTGAGGCGGCCACGGGGAAAGTACTCCCAAGGAATCGAATGGTCAACGATCCGAGTTACTGTGGCGCAAACCGCGACGCGCGGGAAATCGAACACGATTGCCGAAGCCCCTCCCCGCCGTCCCCCTATATAGATGATAGAGTTTCAAATTCCAATACCTATATGTGGACCGACTCGAACCGCTGCTGGAAGGCGCCTCGGACCTGGACTTGTGGCCCGACAGGTACGATCTTGTCCGTCCGAAACGGAGCTCAATTCATTTGGGGGACGCAATGAAACTGTTTGGCAAGACCATCGTCGCCACGGCCGCGTGCTGTGCCTGTCTTCTCACCCTCAGCCTGTTCGCGACGACGCCGTGCAACGCCGGCTCGATCCCGGCCTGGCTGGATGATTCGATCACGAGCTGGAACGAGAACAACCAACAAAGCCGCATCGAGTTCGTGGCCATCAAGGACTCGTACGTTTGGTACACGATGTCCGCCACCCCGGAGCTGGGGTCGAAGGAGATCCGCGCGCGGGTCTACGGCATCGCGTACAAGAACGGGTACGCGAACACTCAGGACGAAGAGATCGTCACCACCGGCAAGCCACCGACCGCAAGCGGGCCGAGCAAGGCCAAGAAGTGCTGGTCCCGGTCGTTTCTGCGGGACATCCAGAAGGGAAGCCCCACGACGGTCGAGCGCATGCTGACCACCCTCGTCTGTGAGGACGGCGCGAACTGGTCCGCGGGGTTCCGCATCCTTCAGTAGTCCGGAGGAGGCCGTCCCCGGCTACTTCGTCTGGGCCTTCAGCGCCTCGAGCGCCTTGTTGGCGGCGTCGGCGTACTGTTTGACCTTGTCCGGCGCGTCTTTCACGAACTTACTGCATGCGCTGGACAGGTCCTTGTTCGCCGTCTTCAGATCGTCTGAAATCTTCTTGCCCGCCTTGCCGAGGTCCTTGGCCTTCGATTTGTCGTTGCTGCTGTTGGCCTGGGCGATCGCGGCCTGGTTCTCAGAGAGTTGCTTCTGCAGCTTCGCGACGTTGTCGGCGGCCGCCGCGGTTTGCGTGTCGATCTGACTGATCCACTTCTGCATGTCGTCGTAAGCGGCCTTGTAGCTGTCGGACAGCGGCACGAACGTCTTGGCGCAGGAGGACAGCTCCTTCGCGGGCGCAGCTGCCGGCGCAGCCGCTGCCGCGGCGGGTTTGGCCGTCTCTTCCTTCGCGGGCGTTGCTTCTGCTGCGGCCGCGGGCGCTGTCGCCGCTTCCTTGGCGGGCTCTTCCTTTTTCGTGTCCTCTTGGGCGATGGCGGGGGCCACGAGTCCGAGTCCGAGAATCAGCGCCAAGGCGTGCAATCCGAGTTTCATGAGAACCTCCATCGACACTTGAATTCGTACGAGATGACGCATTGTGTCCACGCCGCGGCGATCGGTCAAGGAATTGCGGACACTTGCGGTCGTTTGGGCGAGGTTGGCACTGCATAAGATCACGGCGCACAGTGTGAGGGCAGGCCCATCGCATCAAATTTCGCCGCCGGTTGGATCGGAGTCCTCCTGGGTCTGATCGGAGGCGCGGTGATGGGCCTGTTTTTCTGGCGGGAGGACTGGCTGGGCGGCTACGGCTCGTGGCGACGCCGCATGACGCGGCTGGCGCACGTCTCCTTCTTCGGCCTCGGCTTCATCAACATCGCCTTCGCGCTGTCCGTTTCGCAGCTCGCCCTGCCCCGCGGCACGGCGCTGTCCGTGGCGTCGTTTAGCCTCTGCCTCGGCGCCGCGACGATGCCGCTCGTCTGTTATCTGGCCGCATGGAAGAAGCCGTTCCGGCACCTGTTCTTCGTGCCGGTCGCGTCCGTGGCGGCGGGGGTCGCGATCGCGACCCTCGAGGTGCTCGCCCGATGAGAATCGCTCTGGTTGCGATGAGCGGCATCAGGGCGTGCGACGAGGAGTTGCTCCGCCTCGGTCTGACGCTCCCGGGGTTCGTCGAGCGGAGCAAGGTCATCGCGTCGCTGCCGAGCTTGGGCCTTTTGACTCTGGCGGGGATGACGCCACCGCATCACGAGGTCCATTACTTCGAGGTGCCGGACATCCGCACCTTGACGGCTCTTCCGGAGCCGTTCGATCTTGTCGGAATCTCGAGCTACTCGGCGCAGATCGGCGAAGCCTACGAACTCGCCGACCGGTTCCGGCTCGCCGGCGTTCCGGTCGTCCTCGGCGGTCCTCACGTCAGCGCGCTTCCGGAAGAGGCCTCGGCCCACGGCAACGCCGTCGTCATCGGGCACGGCGAGCTTCACTGGCCGCAGGTCCTGGCGGAAGCCGCGGCCGGTTCGCTCCGGCCTTCCTACGGCTCGCGCGATGACGACTACGACCTGGCGGAGTCTCCCCTGCCAGCCTTCGAGCTGCTGGACATGGGGCGCTACAACCGGCTGACCGTGCAAACGAGCCGCGGGTGTCCGCACCGGTGCGAGTTCTGCGCCGGATCGATTCTCTTCAGCAGCCACTACCGGCAGAAGCCCGCGGCGCGCGTACTCACCGAGATCGACAAGATCCTGGGCCTGTGGAAGCACCCGTTCATCGAGCTGGCCGACGACAACAGCTTCGTCCGCCGCGACTACTGGCTCGACCTGCTCCCCGAGATAGGCAGGCGGCGCATCCGCTGGTTCACCGAGACGGACATCTCGCTCGGCGAGGACGACACGATGCTCGACCTGCTCGCCGACAGCGGCTGCGCGGAAGTCCTCATCGGCCTCGAAAGCCCCGTGGCCGAAGGTCTGAACGGCGTCGAAACGCTCAGCAACTGGAAGCTGAAGCACCTCGGTCGCTACCGGGATGCGCTGCGGAACATCCAGGAGCACGGCATCCGCGTGAACGGCTGCTTCGTCCTTGGGCTCGACGGACACGGATCGGACATCTTCGATCACGTGCGGGAGTTCGTCCGGGAGGCCGACCTCTTTGACGTCCAGATCACCGTGCTGACGCCCTTCCCCGGCACGCCCCTGTACGCGCGTCTTCGCGACGAGAACCGGCTCACGCACCCCGGCGCGTGGGAGCGCTGCACGCTGTTCGACGTCAACTTTGAACCCAGTGGCATGAGCGTGGCCGAGCTGGAGCGAGGCTTCCGGAGCCTCGCACTCGATCTTTACAGCACCGAGTGGACCCAAAGGCGGCGAAACCGCTTCAACGCGCGGTGGCGGAGCCGCCGGAGAGAGAAGGAGGCTGCCTCATGAAAAACGACCGGCCCGTATCGATCCTCTTCACCATCGCCGGACTCTACGAAGGCGTCCTGGGAGCCGCGTTCCTGGTGGCGCCGGCGGCCCTTTTCGACCGCTTCGGGGTGACCCCGCCCAATCACCTCGGATACGTGCAGTTCCCGGCCGCTTTGCTTCTCGTCTTTGCCATCATGTTCTTCGCCGTGGCCATCAATCCACGCGCGAACAGGAACCTGATCCCCTACGGCATCTTGCTCAAGGCGTCGTACTGCACCCTGGTGTTCGGGTACTGGTTCACCCAGGGGATCCCCGGGATGTGGAAGCCGTTCGCGATCGCCGACCTCGTCTTCGCGGCGTTTTTCTTCTGGGCTTGGTGGCGCGTGGAGCCCGCTGGATAGCCCCCGATCAGATCCGGAACGAGATCCCGAACGCGAGCACCGGCCAAAGCTTGTAGCTCTTGATCTCGTCCTCGATTTGCGCCTCTTCGCTGGCCAGGTCGGCGGCAGGAATGAGTCCCGTGGACGAGGACAGGCTGACGGCGCCGGCTCCCTGCGACAAGACGCCGACGTCGAGAACGAAACGAACCCGCGCCCCTGGCCGTGCGGCGCTTCCATAGCCGATGCCGAAATAGGGCACGCCCGAATTGAACTGGACGTTGCCGGTGAGCGTGCCGATCGCCGCGGGCTCGTAGGGGATACCGCCAATGTCGATCGGGGCCGTGGGCGTCGAGACCATGACGATCTCGTTCCGGTTCTTGAGGAACCCGCCCGAAATCCGGAAGTTCCCTTTGGCCGGGAAGAAGTCGAGTAGGACGCCGTACGCGCCGAGTTTGAACGTGCCGTCGTAGTCGTTGCCGGACTCGTTGAGCGTCTTCTTGTAATCCCATTGGGAGTACGTGCCACGAATCGAAAACCAGTCGTTCACGCGGCCGGTCAAATCAACGCCAAGGCCGAGGGTGCCAGCCTTGATGCCGATTCCGATCACATCGCCGGCTTGCGCCAAGGTGACGCAAGAAAGCAAGAGCAGCCCGAACACCAGCACTAGTTTTCGCATTGTTGGGTCCCCGGCGGCCACCCTTCGGCGATCGACATGAGCGGGATCATAACTGATCGATGTGATCGCGCGCGTGCGATCGCCGCTCGAACATCCCGTAGAGAACCGGCAGCACGATCAACGTGAGCAGCGTCGAGGACAACACGCCACCGATGACGACGGTGGCCAAGGGGCGCTGCACCTCCGCGCCGATCCCCGTGTTGAGCGCCATCGGCAAGAAGCCGAGGCTGGCCACGAGCCCCGTCATCAGCACGGGGCGAAGGCGGCGCAGGGCCGCGGTCGTCACGGCCGCGCTCCCCAAGAGCCCCTCGCCGCGGAGCTGCCGGATCGTCGAGACGAGCACCATATCCCCGAGCACCGCCACCCCCGACAGCGCGACGAATCCGACGCCCGCCGAGATGCTGAAGGGAATGTCGCGCAGCCACAGCGCGACGATGCCTCCGACGGCGGCGAACGGCACGCCGGTAAACACGCGCACCGTGTCGGCCACCCGGCCATACGTCAGGTAGAGCAGCACGAGAATCGAGACGAGCGCTAGCGGAACGACCAGGAGCAGCCGCCTTCGTGCGCGCTGAAAGTGCTCGAACTGCCCTCCGAACCGCACCCAGTTCCCCGGGGGAAGGACCACCTCGCGCGCGATGGCTTCGCGGGCCTCGGCCACGAACGAACCGACGTCCCGGCCGCGGACGTTGGCTTCGACCACGATCCGGCGCTTGCCCCACTCCCTCGTGATCGTGGACGGCCCCTCTAAGAGCTCGATCCTGGCGAGGCGCGCGAGCGGGATGCGGTCGCCCGTGCCTGTCGTGACGAGCACCTCGCCCAGCGCCGCAGCGTCGAGCCGATAGCGGTCGTCGAGACGGACCGCGATCGGGAACCTCCGATCCCCTTCCCGAAGCTCGCCGACCTCGATCCCGCCGAGCGCGGAAACGACGGCGAGCACTTCGCCCGCCGAAACCCCGTGGCGTCCTGCTGCGTCTCGATCGACGTCCACCTGCAACACCGGCTGCCCCGTCACCTGTTCGGTCGTCACGTCGGCCGCGCCGGGAATCGTTCGCAAGACACGCAGGACCTCGCGCGCTGTCGCGCGCAGCACCGTGAGGTCGTCGCCGAAGATCTTCACGCCGACGTCGCTCCGGACACCGACGATCATCTCGTTCACCCGCATCTCGATCGGCTGCGTGAAGATCATCCTCATTCCCGGAAGCCCGGCGAGCGCCTGCTCCATACGCGCGACGAGATCCGCCTGCGTTCGCGCCTGCCGCCACTTCTCCCGCGGGGTCAACGTGATGAAGATGTCCGACAACTCGAGACCCATCGGATCGGTGGCGATCTCGGCGCTGCCCGTTCGGGTCCACACACGCTCGATTGCGTCCGGGAAAGCGCCAAGGAGCGCGCGTTCGATGCGCGTTCCGTACCGAACCGACTCGTCCACCGAAACCCCCGCCAGACGGACCGTATTGACGACGATCGTCCCTTCGTTCAGACGGGGCACGAACTCGGACCCGAGCCGGGTCGCGAGCACGCCTGCAAACGCCACGAGAACGACGGCGCCGGCGAGCACGGTGCGAGGCCGGGACAACGCGGCCGAAAGCATGGGGCGGTAGAGCCGCGACAGGCCGCGCATGACGAAGGTCTCGCGCTGGATCTTGCGCCGCCCGAGAGCGAGGCTGGCCATCACGGGGGTCAGAGTCAACGATGCGAGGAGCGACCCGACGAGCACGAACACCACGGTTGCCGCCATCGGCCGGAACAGCTTCCCCTCCACCCCCTCAAGCGTCAGAATCGGCAGGTAAACGATGATGATGATCAACTCGCCGAACAGCGTCGGGCGCCGCACCTCGAGCGCGGCGTCCCTTACGACCTCCTGCGCCGGCCGCCGGCCTCCCTCGAGCTCGAGGCGGCGCAAGGTGTTTTCGACCACGATGACCGAGCTGTCCACGACCAGGCCGAAGTCGATCGCGCCGAGGCTCATCAGGCTGCCGGCGATCCCCACGCGAGTCATCAGGTCGAACGCGAACAGCAGCGAGAGCGGGATCGCGGACGCGACGATCAGTCCCGCCCTCAGGTTTCCCAGGAAAATGAAGAGCACCGCGACGACCAGAAGCGCCCCCTCGATCAGGTTCGTCCGGACGGTGCGCAGGACGCGGTCGACGAGCGTCGTGCGCTCGTAGACGGGGGTGACTTCCACACCGCGCGGAAGCGTTCGTCTGATCTCGTCGAGCCGAACCCGAAGGCGGTGCGTCACGTCGTGGCTGTTCTCGCCCATGAGCATGAAGCCGAGGCCGAGCACCGCCTCGCCGCGGCCGTCCGCCGTCACGGCGCCCCGCCGGATCTCGCGGCCGGAGACGACGCGGGCCACATCACCCACGAGAACAGGCACGCCGTCGTGCGCCGCCACGACGGTGCGCTCCAGATCGGCGAGACTCGTGACGAGGCCGGCTCCCTGCACGAGGATCGACTCGCCCGCCGCATCGATTGCGCCCCCTCCGACACTCGCGTTCCCCTGCTCCAAGACCGCAACGAGCCGGCCGAGCGACAGCCCGAACCCCTGCAGTCGAACCGGGTCGACCAGCACCTGGATCTGACGCTTGTCGCCTCCCCACGAGTTCACCTCGGCGACTCCAGGCACCGAGCGCAGCTGCGGCCGCACGATCCAATCCTGAACGGTGCGTAGCTCCGAGAGACTCGCGCTGCCGGTGACGAGGTAGTGGAATACCTCGCCGAGGCCCGAGGCGACGGGCCCGAGCGCCGGCCGGTCCATCCCCGGAGGCAGCTCGACCGTGGCGAGCCTCTCCCCGACGACCTGCCGAGCGAGGTAGACATCGGTTGCGTCCGCGAAGGTCACGGTGACCTGCGAAAGGCCGAACTTCGAAACCGAGCGCACGTCCGCGAGCCCCGGAAGTCCGCCGATCGCCTGCTCGACCGGCGCCGTGACCTGGCGCTCGATCTCGATCGGCGACAGCGCCGGTGCCGTGGTGTTGATCTGCACCTGAACCGGCGTGGTGTCCGGGAACGCGTCGATCGGAAGGCGGGCCAGCGCCGCCACGCCCAACGTCGCGACGCCGAGCCAGAGCGCGATCACCGCCACGCGGTGGCGCAAGGACCAGGAGATGACGGCTTCGAGCATGGGGCTACTTCACTTCGCAGCAGCCCGCGCCGATGCTGCCCTTCAACGTTTCGGTTTTCAGGAGAAAGCTGCCGACGGTGACGACGTCCTCGCCGGCCACGACGCCGCGGGTGATCTCGATCCACGAATCGCCGCGCGCGCCCGTTGTGACGTGGCGGGTCTCGTAGCGCGCGTCGGAGAGTCGCACGAAAACGACGTCGACGCCGTTGGCGCGCTGGACCGC
>Ga0315273_10009819_pt1 | contig 12170 bp, 8 predicted proteins | sample YL17G02_0_MG_FD_205753 | JGI IMG/M metagenome (GOLD analysis project Ga0315273, IMG submission 205753) | Sediment microbial communities from Yellowstone Lake, YNP, Wyoming, USA - YL17G02_0 | ecosystem: Environmental > Aquatic > Freshwater > Lake > Sediment | place: USA: Wyoming | collected... | reverse complement strand
GAGGTCCTCGACGACCACCTGCGGTGGATTGAAGAACACATGAAGGCGGGCACCCTGGGCCTGGGCGGTTCTCGAGCGAAGTGGGCTCATAGGCGTCTCGCGGGGATCTTCTGGGGTCGGACGTTCAGTGAGCTCGCCAGCGCGAGTCAGGCCCAAATCGCCGGGCTTTGCCGCAAGGTGGGAGTGGAGTTCATCGTCACGGGACACACGCCTCACCGCGCCATCACGGTCTACGGGAAGCGGATCTTCGACATCGACGTCGGCATGACCCCAGCTTACGACGAGAACATGCCGCAGGCGCTGGTGTTCAGCCGGAAGGGAATTGTGGGACTTCGCGCCGACGGAGCAGGCAGAGAGTTCGTGCGATTCGGGGCGTCAACTGCTTGAGGCATCTGTCATGAGAAACGGGGACGCGCGTTTCGTCGCGCCGACCACCAGCCGGCTGCGCGTGATGCGCGACGGGCACAACATCATCCGCAGCGCGCGCATCCCGAAGCCAGTCGTGCTGGTGGATACACGAGAGCGGGAACCGTTTCCCCTCCATCGGAACCACCCGAACTGGATTGGCGGGGAGCGGCGGGTCGCTCTCAAGACGGGCGACTACACCGTAGAAGGGATGGAGAGCCTCCTCTGTCTGGAACGGAAGAACCTGGCCGACCTGGTGGCGTGCACCGTGACCTACCGGCCGCGGTTTCTTGCCGTCTGCGGTCGGCTCGCCCGGTTCCGGTGGAAGGCCATCCTGGTCGAGGCGACGTTCGAGGACATCAAAGACGGCTTCGAGGCGTTCGACATCCCGTCAGACGTTCATCCCAATGCCGTCTGCGGCATGTTGGACGCCATCGAAGCGAAGTTCGGCATCCCCGTCATTTACACGTCAGCGGTGCGCGATCTCGCGACAGAGCGAGCGGCGAGCTGGCTCTCAAAGCACTTCACCTATTGGTGGCTGGAGCAGCAGGGCCTCGGCCGGGTACTGATCGATGCGGACGGACTCTAGCCTCGGCACGATCTCGGAGAGGCGCCCCTGGGCGACGACCTCCATTACATACGCGCCTTGGTACGGGCGGTCCGGACGCTTATGGCGACTGGTGTCGGGGAGGACTGAGCCCCATCGTATCGGGGAGGGCGGTTCTGTAGAGGTTTCAGAAACGAACTCGATAGAACTGTCAGCCAGGAGGCAATCGCATGTCAGAACACGACCGGCAGGAGTTGAATCAGGCCTCTGGCCTGAAGAAATCGGACGAGCTCCGCGGTTTGGCTGATCGCGAGTTGAAGTTGACAGCGGCCGTATACGCTCGTCATGGTGCCGCGCGTCACGTAAGGGAGACAGGTAGACTGCCAGACGTTGTGGGCGGGCCGTGGAGCGTTATTCCGATGCGGCTTATCATCGAAGAGCGTGGCCTCGACCTTGTACTGACGCCGGATGAACAACTGGTCTACGAGGCACTCATCCGGGAGGGACGTCTCCCTGGCGGAGCCGTGCGCCTCGTTGACCCGCAGGGAGAGTAGTCGACAGGTTCCCTTGGGCGAATCTATGGGGCGGGCAGCGGCCTTGTTGACTGGGGAGCGCGAGCCCCGGCCCGACGGATCGGCGTTCATGAGCACCGGCCTCATTCACCGATGATCGGGAGGCGGACGACTGGCATCGGTCCCACTTTGCGGGCACAAGTGCCACCGATGCAGGCCGTTGTGACCCGAGCTGTCACACGACCGATGTAAGATGGTCATAGGAAGATAGACGAGCAGTCCAGCATCCAGAGCGGCCCGCCCGAGGCGGCGGGCCCGGCAACCTGCTGGGACAGGCAAGGTGCCCACGCGCGACCCGCGCGGATGTGGCCTCGAATCGCGAGGCAATGAAGTGTCCAGCCGGCCAGGCGGCCGGCCTCTGGATGTCCTCACCAACATGGAGGACGTCATGCCCAATCCATTCAAGGCTCATCGCGACTCGGTTGCCAGGCGCATAGAGACGCGGCAACTTAAGGACTCCATTCGGCGCCTTCGCGAGCTGGCTGACCACCCCGAGGACGATGACGGGCCGAACTGGCTCGACATTACGTTGGACAGTAGCGAAGAGGAAGTCGACGCGGCGCTCCAGGCAGAGGCCGAACGCAGCCGGCCGGTCCTGGACCCGTTTGCGGCTCCGCTCCGTCCGCCCGGCGCCATCACCTCGTGTCTCCTCGACCGGTCGTGGCGGCGCTGGGACATGTTCAACACGCCGAAGTACTGGGACGTGCCGGAAGACAGACAGCGGACCATCGACGCGGCGTCCGCGGCGAAACCGTCGAGTCACTTGGGCTTGGTCCGGCTCGACTGGGAGCTGGCGGGCGACGACGCTGCGTTCGACCCGATGACGAGCGCAGAGTCAGGTCAGCCCGACTGGAAGTACGCGGAGGGCTCGCCTAGGCATCTTCATGCCGAAACGGTCATCGACGGTGCGCGCATTCACGTCGACTGGGTCTACGCCAGGAAACACGGACCCGGACGGTCGATCACGGAGATACGGATCTTCGTCGACGGCCAGTTCGTGGGCCGCGGTGGGCAGTGCGGCTGCGCGCTCGGCTTTGGGAAGGACGACCTGCCGGCGGTGGCCCTGGTGGGCGGTGGCAAGGCGCTGACGGTGGATGATGTGACAGCCGGCGCTCTACACTCCAAAGCCATGCCGGAACTACTCGCCGAACTCTGGTGTACCTAGGATGGCTCGCCTGGGTGCAGTTCGTGGTCGGGGACGTGGCACGTCCCAGAACGCCTCGTTGAGGCAAGCGTTGACCACGCGGCAGAACGCCCTCGACGACCAAGAACGACCGACCGCCAGTTCACGCGTCTTGGTGAGCCGCAGCCGACCGGATCTCGCGGACGAGTGGGCTTCCTTCCACCGACAGGTCGCAAGGGTCGGATGACTGGCGAGCGTTCGATTGGTTTCGATAAGTCGCCGAGACCGAGCGATTGCTGACGGCCACCGTGGCCTGGCGTCGCGCACGAATCATGGTGATACCCGGCTTCATAGACCGACGGTCACGCCAGTTGCGCCGGACTAGGACCCGAGCGTCGTGACGTAGACCCGCAGTTGATCGACTCCATCGCCGAAGTGGAGTCACGGCTGGCGACCTCCCTTCGTCGACCGACGGAGGCGGAGCATAGCGAAGGCATCCGGCACGTGGCGTGGCCGTTGTTCACTGCGGTGATCGACCAACCTACCTAGACCCGGGCTGCGAGGCCTGGTAAGGCGTCGGTCATCTGGTGCGGGGAAAGGCAATTCACGATACCAGCGCATTCGTGTCGGCACCTCCGATAGTCTGGATGAAGACGCCATGTCCGCTCTGAAGTCCGGCGGACATCTCCGAAATACGAGTATGGTGCGTAAAGAGCAGGACTTGCGTCTTTGCGGAGAGATCGGCAAGGACTTTCAATGTGGCGAGAGCTCGGTCGTCGTCGAAGTTGATCAAGATATCGTCCACGATGAATGGAATAGGTTCGCTCGTTGCGAGGTACCTCTCGAGGGTCGCGAATCGCAGCGCAAGGTACAACTGATCTCTTGTCCCGGAGCTCATTCCATCGACATGAACGAGATTACGGTTTGGCCTGACACCGACCAGACGAGGTTCATCGTCGGAGATCTCGCTGCTCAGTGCGATGAACGAGCCGCATGCCAAGGCGGCGAATAGCTCTCCGGCTCGGACGAGCAACGGATCTTGATTAGCCTGCCGGTAACGTTCGATCCCTCTCCTGAGCATGACGGCCGCGACCCGAGTCCGCAGATACGACTCCACTCCGCGTCGGAGCGATGCCAAGATCTCCTGTGCTCTGCCGGCGGCGTCAGCGGCCGCGGATTCCCCGGTCATGCGAGCTAACGCGCTCGCTTCGGCCCCCTTCTGTTCTCTCAGGCGGTCGCTTTCCTCCCGCAGTTCGGAGAGTCGCCTTTGTGTGCGCTCCAATCTCACGGGGAGTTCATCGGCGACGGCGGTTGCAGCCTCCGTCAGGAGGCTGTCAAGCGTTGCTCCCTCTCCCTCGACAACGATCTCCTCATCCAACGTCGCCAGTTTCTCGCGCAGTACTGTCGCGGCCTGTGACTGCCGGCCTGCAGCCTCTAGTCCATCGATCGCCTCGCACTGGGCCTCCTGGCAGAGCAGGACCAGCCGGTCTTCGGCGGCCTTGAGGCGTACCTCGGTCTCCTCGACTTGGAGAGCAAGGCTGCGAGCTTGATCTTCGAGCGCCTCTCGTCGTGTCCGGTCGGTCGTCGCGAGAGCCAGAGCGTAGTTTAGCCTTTCTATCGATCTGGGAAGGTCGGTGTCTTCGAGTTCTGGAGCGATCTCCTTGATGAAGGAACGAGCCTTAGCGTCAAAACCGCTGATTTCGGCATCAATGCCGTAGACGCGGCGGCGAAGGTCATCTTCTTCGTCCACCTTTGCGAAGAGATCGCCGTAGCTTTCGAGGAGAGATTGAACGTGAGCGGGGCTTGCGTCCGAACCTACTCCAAGTGGTCTGGTCTCATCAACCCATCGGGCGCTCCAATTCTCCAGGTCCGACTTCGCTCTTTCCAGATCCCGTTGTGCTCTCACCTGCTCGTCCAATAGCCGCTTCAATTCGGCACGCTGGGTGGTCACGGCGTCGATGAGTGCTGTTTCAGCCTCGGCCCGTTCGAGGAGTGCGGTCAGGCTCTCTTCGGCTCCTGCGGGTGGGGCATCCATCTCCAAGAGTCGGGCGGTGAGGATAGCCTTGTGGGTGGTTACCGCCTCTGTCAGTACGCCTGTCCTCTCGCGTGCCTCAGTGAGGCCTCGCTGGTGTTCCTGTAACTGAGCGAGTCGAGCCAGCCATGCCCGCATCTCGTTCGGAGGAAGGGGAATGATGCCGCATTGGATCCACTGGGCGTTCCAGTCGCTCTGGAGAAGGCGGAGATCCTCTTCGAGCTGTGCCTCGCGGTGACCTGTTTGTGCCAAGTCGTTCTCGAGCTGCCTTCCGCGAGCCAGAGCCTGGGCTAACAGTGCCACTCGATCTGCTTCCCTGCGAAGCCGGTCGGCGACATCATCGGCAGTCGACTGCGCGACTTCGAAGGCATCTGCGAGAATGCGCTCGGGATCAAACTGCCGCGCGGCCTCAGTGACGTCTTCATGATCGAGCCATGAGCGCCTAATCAACGTCCAGCCTCCGGCCCGGTGGGTGCGGACTGCCGTCAGGTCGATCTCCGTAGGAACCGCGCCTCCGAGGCGGATGGCTTCGAGCGATCGCTCCGCATCCCGCAGTTCAGCAGTCAGCCGCCGTCGCTCGTCCACGAGGTCCCGGCGCCGGTCCGAGAGGCGTTGATAGGAGTCGGCAAAGCGCTGCATCGTTCCGTTGGTCGGCACAGGGAGGGAGCGCGCGGCTTCAGCGGGCCCCTTCCACAGCCCCAAGGCGCCAAACTCGTCCTCGCATTGGCGGGCCTGCATCTCTTCGGCATGGACAGCTCCGCGAAGCAATGTGTCTAGGTCCCCCCCTCTCCGTGCCTCCGCGATTGCCCGCTTGAGCGGGGCCGGGTCCCGTTCGACATCAGAGCTCCGAAGTGCTTCTCGGAGGGCCGCGATCGCCCGTTCTATGTCGGCGGCTGCGTTGCGAGCTTTACGTTCTGCGACTGCGAGTCCCTGGTGTTGGCCGGCGAGTTCCTGGACCGGCCGTTTGGCGGCCATGATTCCCGGCCTCAACGGCGGCAATTCACTCAGCGGGAGTTCCGGGCGGAGACGCTTCAAGACATCTCGTGCATGATTCCGAGCCTGTTGGCGCTTTCCATCGATCGCTGGCCGATCGGCGACGGCCTTGAGGTATGCGCCGAGCCCTTTGTAGAGGGAACGGATCGTCCCTTCCTCTGCAAGTAGCCTGTTATGCGGGTCGATCCGTTGAATCTCGGCCCGAAGAAGTGCGAGTTTCTTCTCATCTGACGCCATGGACTCTTCGAAACGGGCCTTTGCCTCCAATACCGAACGGCACTGGTCTGAGAAGTCCGCAGGAAGGTCCACGATAGAACCCATTTCGGCTATGGCCGCCAGAGTCTCTCTTCGCAGGCCCACACGAGGAAGAAGCCGCTTGAGGCGTTTGACGGCGTTTTCTTCCTTCAGTAGGCCGTCCAACTCGTCAGCCAGTGCAGTCAGCCGCCGGGTAGCCTCGTCCAGAGCGTCCTGATGAGCCTCCCAGTCCTTGACCGCCAGCGACGAATCCTTCAGTACCTTGCGTGCCTCCTTATAGTCTGCGAGCGCCTTGTTGACTGTGGATCTCGAGCCACCAGACTTGTAGAGATCGCCAGCGGTCGACTCGAGTTGTGAGACCAATGCCTGCAGGCCACGACCGCCGAGCGCCGCTGCGAACAGCGCTGATCCAACTTCGCCGTTGTGCTGCAAGATCTCATCGCCACCGTTGACGAGGGAGTCATGGTCTATCCCGAATAGCGAAGAGAACAACTGAGGGGTGACCCCAGAAATGAATGGGTTCAGCACATCGTCGTCGAGGCCCTGCTCTTCATTCGCTGACAGCAGAGTCTTCTTACGACCTTTGCGCCTCATGACCGAAACCGTACGGCCGTCTTCACGGGTCAGTGTCCCTCCCACTCGCAGTCTGTCATTGGGGTGTAGAAACCCGTCGGCCGTGCGTTCGTCAACGCCGTAGAGCAGTGCCTTTAGGGCTCGCAACGCGGAGCTCTTTCCAGCTTCGTTGGGTCCGAAAATAACATGCAAGCCATGCCTTCCGCGGGAGAAGTCCAGCCGGCACTCCGTGAACGGTCCGAACGCCTTGAGATACAGCTGTTCAATGCGCATTGTCACTCCTGCGACGAGAGCCGTGCCACGAGGAGCTGCCGCGCTTGTTCGGCGACTTCCTTCAGTACCGACGGGGATGTCGGATCGAGCGGGTCTTGGACATCTGGACCTACCAGTTCGGCCGGGAGCTTTCCCCGCAACTCGGTGAATTCCCTGCTAAGGTAGCCGAGCAACTCGCCATCGCCGTTACCGATGAACTCAAGGACACCATTCGGACCTTCGAAGGTGTCGCCCGATGAACCACTGGCACCGGGTGGCGGGTCTGGTGTGGTCCGGATGACCACCTTCTCCAGCCATACGCTTTCGCCACATCGGTCAATGGCCAAAGCTCTGAGTTCCTGCTCCCACTGTTCCGGATGTGCCATGCAGGCTGTGTGCGTGGCCGTTCGACCTGACAATTCGACCCGTACTGCCAAGCAGCGGCCGTCCGAGGCGGCCAGTTCGGCGTTCAAGGCCTCGCCCACCCGATCCAGAACTGCACCCTCCGTTGTCAGGCCCGAGAGGTCTATGCGGCAGTGATTCCAACGAAAGACGTCGAGTGGTCGGTTGTCGACACCGCTAACCTCGCCGTCCGCAACTGTGACCAGCGAGCAGCCCTTAGGGCCTGTCTCCCTGACGTGTCGACCCTGTATGTTTCCGGGGAAGACCACCCACGGGTCGTGGCTAACCTCCTCTTGCTGATGGACGTGGCCAAGGGCCCAGTACTGGTAGTGCTTTGAGCGCAGTCCATCCAGGCTGCATGGGGCATACGAGGCGTGGCCCTCTCGGCCGTCGAGACTCGTGTGCAAGACGCCGATGTTGAATCTCCCAGCGATGGCTGGCGGATAGCTCGCAGCCAGATTGTCGCTGACAGCCCGAGCGGGGAATCCGCGTCCGTGGAGTGCGACATTATGGTCGTCGAGTAGGAACGTCTCCGGCTGGGCTGTGGAGAACCGGCTTACGTTTCCCGGAAGATGCAAGGACTTTGAGAACTGGTTGGCGGCATCATGATTACCAGCGAGCATGTACACCGGAATGTCGTGCGCCTTTAGGCGGGCGACCTGTGCGATGAAGAACAGGCCGGTATTGTAGTCCTTCCAGTCGCCATCATAGATGTCGCCGGCGAGCACCACGAAAGCGACGTGTTCCTCGATCGCGAGATCTACAAGATTCTTGAAAGCGCGCCGGCTGGCCCCACGCAGTTCGTCTACCGGGGCGTCGCCGTAGCGCTCCAAACCCACAAGGGGGCTGTCCAGGTGGATGTCAGCAGCGTGCAGGAAAGTAAACATGGTGGACTGCCTCAAATGGTCGATGGCTGAAGCGCTGGCAGGGACATTCAGTCCGTGCAGCGCCAGTTCCCTTAGAGCGGCGCCCGGAGGCTAGCTCGGTGTTGAGTCGGCGTGGACTCCAACGCCCGAAAGATGGCTGCCAATTGCGCGGAGCCAGCTTTCGACCTCCTCTCTACCGCCTCGTTCGGAAATTCGGCTGGCCGACATCTGCTGGCAGGCTGCGCCGTTCAACATGCGTTTCGCAGTACTCTCCTTTTCCTTCTTCTTCTTGTCAGTTAGTGTGTTCCACGAGCCAGCCCCATCAACAGCCTCGTGCCGGATGCGCGCGACTGCGACGGGAACGTCCATGTCGTCGGTCACTTCGAGTGGAATCGCAATGGCCTCGAGAATCGCATCGGGGTGAAGGTAGTTCTCCATCTCTCGCTTGGTAGTGAGAAAGGCGTTCGAGCCGTCGCCGCGTGCGCGGATCTGAGCGCAATCGACGGCGTACTTGGCCGTGAGATCCGAGTCGTAGATATGGACCTCTGGTAGATCCAGGCCCTTCAGATAGTGCGCATTCACCCAGTCGCGCAGGCTACTTCCACCGACCGGTATAACTGCAATCCTGGGGTCGCCCGTCATGTCCGGAAGGCTGACGTCCTCCTGCCTCAAGATCCGGGCAAAGTGCCGTAGAAAGTGAATGTCGTTCACGCCCTCAACGCAAACGAGCACCTTGACTCGTCGGTCAGGAAGGACACCTAATTCGTCCGCTATCTGGGCAAGAGCGCTGTCGCCGGCGGCTTCGAGGAATGGTGCGCCATCGTCTGTGCGCCTGATGTGCCGAATGCTCTCGATCGGAATCAGACCCGCGAGTCCCGGCACGTGTGTGGTCAACAGGACCTGGCATCCGTCCGCTTGGGAGAGTTCCGACAGCGCACTGATCAACAGTCGCTGGTTGTCGGGATGCTGTGATGCTTCCGGCTCCTCGATCGCGTAAATGATGTTCAGCCGGCCATCTTGTTCTCGGCGGCGTTCCGCCTCTGCCCGGAAGAAGGCAAATAGCACGAGGCGTCGTACGCCACTGCCCCTGCGATTGAGTGGAATCTGGTCGTCTGCCGTGAGGGAGAGCTTGAAGAGGCCGTCCCACTTGGGTTCGGCCTTGAACACCGGGGTCAATTCTGAGGCCAGGGGGGCATCCATCTCTCGCAACTGCTCGAGTGTGCGGTGTGCGACCTCAATCGCCCTCTCGGTTACTCGTTTCTTTATCTGGTCCAGTTCAGCCTGCACCTCGTTCAACGCCGCCTTGATCGCGACTTTCATCGGATCGTGAACCTCGACCTCCTCATCCGTGTTTGTGCGATCCGAGCGGAATAGAACGAAGGTTGGAAGTTGTGGGGCCAGGCGTTCCCAGATTGCCTTTGCATCCTCCTTGTTCAAGGGTATTGCGGTGCTCACCAGTTCGAAAGGCGTCGCACTCGACCAGATCGCGGCACGTATCTGCGGATTCGAGCGTAGGTCAACGGAGTCGAGACTAACTCCGGCAGCCGACGCCGTCTTCTTGAGCTCACTGTTCTTCTGGAGCAGCAGGCTCTCCGTTCCGACGCTTGGATGGACAGCTACTGCATAGAGTCCCTTGTCTTTGGCCTTCCCGGCATGCGCTTCATATAGATGATGAATCTCAAGGTCGCCGTCGGCGTTCAGGAGATACTCGTCAGCTAACGAGGTCGTTGCGGACGAGTCGAGCACGACCGCCGAAGGAAGGTCGCTGAAGATACAGCCAATGCGAATGTCACCGTCGCCACTATGTACACAGATGTCAGCGTCTTCGAACTTTGCGTCGTCGAAGAAGATCCGTAGCGCATCGAATATCGACGATTTGCCGATGTCGTTCCGCCCTATCAGCGCCGTCAAGTCGGAGACTGGGAGGGTAAAGTCCTCTCGATAACCTCTGAAGTTCCTCAGTCTGACGGCCTTGAGTCGCATTGTTCAACCAACCTTCCGCTGAGCGGTGGAGTCCGTCGGAGGCTGACGCCGGCCGATTCTATCTCACCGACGACGGGGAGCGGGCATGGACATCCTGGCGGGTCTGGTTCGGATGGTACCGTCCGTGCTCATTCAGCGGCGCAAAGCCAGCACCTCGGTCGCGAGAGAGCGTACGATTCTTAGGCTACGTCGAGTACGTGATAGGACTGCGCACCGAGATTCCAGTCATGGGGTTTACGTGCCGGCTGGCCAGGTACATCGATTCGTGTTCAAGCGCCCAACTGGGGCGATCGGCCTGGTGTCGCCGTGAAGTGCGGTTGTCCACTGGACAAACTGAGAGGGCTTGGTACGATTTAGGCGTACCACGTCCTAGCGTCGAGGACCGCGATGCCCGAGCCGTTGAACTCATCAAGCGGGCCTTCTCGTTCAGAGAGGTGGCCCGGCTTCTCAATCTGAATAGTTCGGCCACGATCCGCGCCATCTGGATGCGCGAACGTGTGGAGCCCGTGGCGAGCCAGGCGTTCACATACGTCCCGGTCCAAAAGGGATACGACCGCTTGGTCAGTCTGGGCGGCAAAACGTTCGGCCTCGCCCCGTTTCTCGTGGCGGCCGTTGGCGTTCCGACGGACCTCGCCCGTGGGCCAGGATCCGCGTGTCGTGCGGCACCGGGCAGTTCCTTTGCGCTCTCACTCTTCTTCCTGGACACATAGACACATATGTCTATTGACACAAAGTCACACAGTACCATAGATTCACCGTCGGGAGGATAACGCCATGGCGACAGAGCAACGGAAGGTGCCAGTCAGCAGACGGGCACTAATCGGTCGGATCAATCGGCGTCTCAAGGACGACGATCTGTGCCTCAAGGTCACACGTGGCGAAGGTCGTGCACGGCAGGAACTCGGGGAGTACTACGTGATCAACGTTCGTTACGGGTGCGTCACGTGGGCAAACGTCGATCTCGAGTCGGAAGGCCGCGAACATGGCGCCTTGCGCGAGTGGGAAGAACTGCGCGACGACGAATGACGACAGAGACGCAAGCCACTATGGCGACGAAGGCCAGAAAACTAGTCGTTAGGACGGCCGCGGTGTCGGCGCTTGTGGACAATGCCTCTCGAAGCGACTACCGATTGCCACGACGGACTGGCGTCGCGTGGGGACCGGGGTAACCCCGGATTACAGGGCCGACGATAACGCCGACTGCACTGGATTCAAGAAACGATCTTTGTGATGTAGTCGGCCATCCGTTGCCCGGCCGTGAGCAGTTCCTGTTCGTTCACGATGTTGTAGCGATCGAAGACCGCTCGGGTCTTGTGACCGGTCAGCAGCATGGCAATCCGCTCCGGCACTCCGGCCCTGATCAAGTTCCGCGCGGCCGTCCGTCGGCAATCGTGAAGAAGCCGGTGGGGGACGTTGGCCGTGCGACAGGCGTCGCGAAGCGCGGTGCGCCACTTGCGGACCGGGACCCCGTCACGGCGAAACACGCGCGGGTCGCGCGGTTGCCGAAAACGACCACGCCGCGTGAGGACACGCTGCAGCGGTTCGGAGATCGGCAGTACGCGGCCGACCTTCGTCTTCGATCGACGCGGCGTGAGCCGGATGATTCCGCCCTTGAGATCCACGTCGTCCCACGTCAACTCCAGGATCTCGTTGCGACGCCAGCCGGAGTAGTACGCGAAGTCGAGCACGTCTTGATAGGCTCGGGGCAACTCGGCTCGGACTTTCAGATACTCTGCGTGTTCGAAGAAGCCCTCGCGGGGTGGATTCTCCTCCAGGCGCTTGGGGAACAGGGGCATGCGCTCCAGCAATCCGCGGCGGATGGCTAACTGAAACATGCGACTGAGCGCCGACGTTTCGCGGTTGATCGTCGCGGCTTCTGCGCCTTGCCTCCGGCGGTAGAGTTGGTAGTTGCGCACGCTGTCGGCCGTCATCGCCCCGACAGCCCAGCCGCCGAAGAAGCCGCGCAGGTGCTCGACGCGAGGTCGCGCCGTGCTGAGGGTCCGATAGCGCTGCAGCACGTAGTCCTCCAGGTACGCCTGTGCCATCGTGTCGAACGTCAGCGGCGTGCCTTCGGGCACCGGGGTCAGATCAAGGGGCGGGTTCTTCCTTCCGCGCATCGTCGTGCCACCTCCGCCGGTGGGTTGGAAGCCGCGACCCGCGGCCTCCC
>Ga0315273_10009818_pt1 | contig 12170 bp, 8 predicted proteins | sample YL17G02_0_MG_FD_205753 | JGI IMG/M metagenome (GOLD analysis project Ga0315273, IMG submission 205753) | Sediment microbial communities from Yellowstone Lake, YNP, Wyoming, USA - YL17G02_0 | ecosystem: Environmental > Aquatic > Freshwater > Lake > Sediment | place: USA: Wyoming | collected... | reverse complement strand
TCTTCGGGTTCTTCAGCGCCAGCACCATCGTGATCGCCGCCGTCAACGTCGTCTTCCCGTGGTCCACGTGCCCGATCGTCCCCACGTTCACGTGCGTCTTCGTGCGCTCGAACTTCTGCTTGGCCATTCCAGGGCTCCTGTTCTGCGGTGTGGCGGTGTTGAGGACTCCGTTCGGCGGGCGCCGCGGCGGGAGTCACCGGCCGCCGCAATCCATTGGTGCGGTCCTGCCCACCGGATCAGCCCAGCGCGGTGCCCGGCACCGCTCGATCTACCTGCTGCTTACATCACCCCGACCGGCCGCGCGACCTGCGCGCCAACCGGGAGCCAAGTCCATCCTGCGAAGACTGGAGCCCACGAGCGGAATCGAACCGCTGACATTTTGCTTACCATGCAAATGCTCTACCGACTGAGCTACGTGGGCTTTGGACACCAAGACGCGCGAAGGCGAACCAGAAACAGGCCTTCTCGAAACGATGGAGCAAGGCGACCCGACCCCGGAGAACCTGCTCCGCGTCCGGATGCAGAAAGACGCACTTCCCCAAGCCGGCTTCTCAAGCAAAAAGCCGTCGGGGAATAGCGGGCACGGAAATCTAAGCCCCAGCCACTCCGATGTCAATGAGAGAACCAGGGAAAAATGAAATCCACCGCTCCGCCAGGGATCGCCACGACTGGCGGGCGGCCTCCGGAGAGCCCTCAAAACACGGCCACCAAGGAGGATGGAGCGGGAAACGGGATTCGAACCCGCGACCCTCAGCTTGGAAGGCTGACGCTCTAGCCGCTGAGCTATTCCCGCTCAAGCCGTTGTTCATGAACAAGATGGTGGAGGGGGGAGGATTCGAACCTCCGAAGGCTTCGCCGACAGATTTACAGTCTGTTCCCTTTGACCGCTCGGGAACCCCTCCACACCTGCGGGAGCAAGGCATCACCCTGGACGCCCAGCCATAGGTCCACTCGGATCACGACGTCCCGGCTCCGGCAGGCTCCTGTCCATCCCGACGAAGGGGATGGACCACTGCTGAGCTGGCGAAGGGACTTGAACCCCCAACCACCTCATTACAAATGAGATGCTCTACCAATTGAGCTACGCCAGCGGACCTTTGAGCTCGCGCAAGAAGAGCGAGGTAAAGATAGACAGCGCATTCTGGACTGTCAAGACACGGGGGTGGCCGACCGCCCAGGGCCCCCGGGAAAGCCGACCACCAGCGAAAAGGCAGCCAGGCGGAGTGAACCTGAGTCCACTCTCTGGCTGCCTCTTCCCGAGAGAACAGGAGGTGACCGGGAAGAACCCCACTGCCCTCTCGGCTTCGTTGACCGGGCGTATTTGGTTTTTTTGCTGCACGAACTACGAACCACAACTCAACAAGACACCGACCAAGTCGAGGTTGTTCTCACCCCTTTCTCGTTCGGCCTCATCGTCGAGGCCCACCTACCAACCAGGGTACGAGCCTTACACAGCGGCCCCACAGCACCGCAAGAACTTCAATTTGAACAACTTCCACCTGGAGGCCCAGCAGGCGACCAACTGCGCGTGAAGGTGCAAGACTCGCATCTGGCCGCCTGGGGCACGGGCCCATTCCCCTCGCAAGGCCCCACTCCAGAGATCGCTCGACTGACTCTCTGAGTCACCGCATCCGTGCACACTGCAATGCAGGGTGCGTGCCACCTGATGAATCGCACTGCGGCAGGCTCGATGCAGCGCATAAACATGTTCTGATGCAATGAGTTATGCGCACGGAACCTGGCTCAAGTCCGTGCTTTGGCAGGCGCCAGGTCCAGCGGAGTGTTACGGGCACAGGTGACGGTCCGCCGGACGCGTAGCGAGCTAACTCCTTATGTCGTAGCCAGTTCGCTAGTGTCACCCTGGAGGTGACACTGTTCCCTCGGGTCGGGGGCCGAAACACGAGTCGGGGCGGGGGATGATGGCTCCCCGCCCCGACTCATATCCGGGGGCCCCTCAGGAAGGCAGCGTGATGCTCAGGCGCTTGAGCCTCGCGTAAAGCGTCTTGCGGCTGACGCCCAGCAACTCGGCCACCCGGCTCTTGTTCCGGCCAGCCCGCTGGTAGGCCGCCAGGATGGCCGCCCGCTCCTGGTCCGCACCTTCGCGGGCCGGGCGGACGGGCGAGGCCTGCAGGAGGAAGGGCAGCAGGGCGGCCGCGTCGAGGTGCTCGCTGCCGACGTGGAGCGCGCCCACGCGCTTCATCACGTTCTCGAGTTCGCGGACGTTGCCCGGCCAGGCGTGCGAAAGCAGCACCGCCTCGGCGTCGGCACTCAACCGCGGACCCTGGAATCCACCGTAGAAGGCCAGGAAGTGCCGGGCCAGCGGGACGATGTCGTCCAGCCGTTCGCGCAGCGGCGGCACGCGGATCTCGATCTCGTTCAGGCGGAACAGCAGGTCGCGACGGAACAACCGCTCGCCCTCGCTGCCACGCAGTTCCCGGTTGGTGGAGGCGATGATGCGCACTTCCGCGCGCCGCACCTTCGTCTCGCCGAGCCTCATGTACTCGCCGCTCTCGAGGAAGCGCAGCAGGGTCACTTGCACGTCGTGCGGCAGGTCTCCGACTTCGTCCAGGCACAGCGTCCCGCCGTCAGCCGCCTCGACCAGGCCGGCCGTGTCCGCGTGCGCGCCCGTGAAGGCTCCCTTGCGGTGGCCGAAGAGCTGCGAGAGGGCCAGTTCGGCCCGCAACGCGCCGCAGTTCACGGCCAGGAATGGCCTGTCTGCCCGGGAGGAGAGCGCGTGGATGGTCCGCGCGACAAGCTCCTTGCCGGTCCCGGTCTCACCCGTGATCAGCACCAGCAGATCGGTGCCTGCCGCGCGCCGCGCCAGGGCCTCGACCCGCTGCATGCCATGGGAGTAGGCGACCAGCGTGGGAGCCCGGTGCTTGCGCCCCGGCGGGACCACCCGCGCAGCGGACTCCGCGGCGCCGGCCGCGCCCAGCAGGCGCTGCAGCTCCTGATCGGTGCGTTCGAGCCATTCGTGAGCCGAGAGCTCGGTGAAGAGCGCGCCCGCACGGTAGAGATGGCGCCGACCCTCGCGCGGGTCGCCAACGGCCCGGCCCAGATCGAACAGGGTGCGGGCCAGCTCGTAGCGCTCACGCAGCCCGGTCAGCAGGCACACCGTCTCGGTCCAGCCGATCACGGCGTCCTCGTGCCGGCCCTGGGCCCAGGCGATGGCCGCCGCAGCGCGGTGCGCCAGCGCCAGCTCGAGCCGGTCTTCGGTGCGCTCCGCCAGCCGGAGGGCCCGCTCGCAGGCGTGCTGCGCCTCGTCCAGCCTGCCCAACCGGGTCAGCGCATCGGCCCGGCGCCGCTCCAGCTCGACCACCAGGTCGCCCTCGGGGGCCAGGACTGCGGCCAGCAGGCTCGCCTGGTCGTAGCGCACCAGGGCCTCGGCGTGCAGGTCGCGGTCGGCGTCCAGCTCACCCAGAAACTCGATCGCCAGGACCTCTTCGCGGGGTGCGCCCTGCTGCCGGGCGCGTCGCAGGGCGTCCCCGAAGAGCGCCTCGGCATCGGCGAAGCGGCGCTGCAGACGGGCGATGTTGCCGCGCGCGATCCGCACCGTCGCCAGGCGCAGCGGGTTCGCGAGCTGCTCGTAGACCTGCTCGGCCTGTACGTAGCACTCCTCGGCCCGCTCCCACTCCCCGCTCTTCTGGTAGACGATGCCCAGGTTGAGGAGCGCATCGGCCGTCGAGGGGAACCGGCCCAGGCGCCGGAACACCTCGAGCGCGGCGCGCAGGCAGGCCAATGCCGCGTCCCACTCGCACAGGTTCTTGAGGATGAGCCCCAGGTCGCTGCGGGCGCGGGCGGCACGCCAGTCGTCGCCCAGACGCCGGTAGAGCCCGAGCGCCTGTTCGTAGAAGTCCCGAGCCTCCCGCAGGTCACCCTTGCGGTAGGCGACCCGGCCCAGCTGGTGGAGCGCCCGCGCGGCGAGGTCGTGATCGCCCGATCCGTCCGCGAGCGAGAGCGCGGTGGAGGAATGCGCGCTGGCATCATCGAGACGGCCCAGCCGGAAGAGCGCCTCGGCGCACTGCAGGTGGACCCCGGCCCGGACCGGAACGGAGTCGATGCGCTCCTCCGTCACCAGCAGCCCGCGGCAGTGGGCCAGCGCTCCGAGGGTATCGCCCTGGGCCAGCCTGCACGCCACGGCCCGGCTCTCGAGCGCCACCCTGCGGGTGGGCGAGAGGGTCAGGGCAGCAGGCAGCGCGAGCAGGCGCTCGATCGTCTCCAGTGCGGGGACATAACTGTCCGCCTGCAGATACAGGTCGGCCAGCATCTCGAGCTCGGCCAGCACGGTCTGCGGGGCGCTCCCGGTAGGCAGCCCCGATCCGCAGGTCAGCGCCAGCCTTTCTTCCAACTCGGCAATCCGATTCCGGTCATCGATCGGCACGCCGCTACTCCGGTCAATGGAGGCCCTTGCCGACTGGGTGTCAGAAACGCAGGTAGAGGCTCCTGAGGCCCAGCAGGAACAGTTGCAAACGGTCCATCACGACGCTGGTCGGAACCGCCCCATCACCCACGAGACGAGCTCCGTTCTGCGACACCACCTGGTTCGACCCGTTGCGAAGGACGCTGAGCTTGGCGGCCTTGCCGTCCCCGGGACCCATCGGCACATCCGGATCTCCGAGCGACGGGGGTGGCGGTTCATCCGTCGGCACGGAGAAACTGCCACTGTCGGCACTCGCGACCGATGGCAACTGAACCGTGAAGAGGAAGAAGCAGGTGGTGAAGAGACACAGCGTCAGGACGAATGCCCACGAGCGATTCACGCTGAATCGAAGCATGAGATCCCTTCCTGTGTCATGAAGCGAACAACCCAACCGCCCGGCCTGCCATCACTTCTCCCGCAAGAGGGGTCGCCGTCCTGGAGTGAGGTCTGGATACAGGGTGATCCCCCATCTCCGCAGACGACGTTTGCGGGCAGCCCGGTGCGAGAAGATTGTAATCCCGTGGCTCCCGGGGGGCAAGGGGATGTTGCAATCCGGGGTCGTGTCCGTTCCCGACCGGCAAACGCTGTCAGCGCCGCTTGAGCCTGGGCGGCTGTCCCTTCACGTCCTCGAGCACCACGCCGAACTCATCCAGGAGCCGCTTCCTCAGGGCGTCCGCCTGCGCCCAATCACGGTCCTTGCGGGCCTGCTCACGCTCCCCGGCCAGCGCCAGGACCTCGGGTGGCCAGGATTCACCGGCCGGCTTCCTCCAGAAGAGCCCGAGCACGCCGCCCAGGCCGAGCAGGACCCTGCCCGCCGCGGCGCCCTCCGGCGAGCCTTCGTCCAGCGCCCGGTTCACCTCGCGCGACAGGTCGAACAGGTGCCCGATGGCCTTCGCGCTGTTGAAGTCGTCTTCCATGGCTTCGTGGAAGAGCCGCTCGCACTCGGCCACCGCCGGCCCCAGCTCCCCGGTCCGCGCCGCCCCGCGAGGCGTGTCCCACGCCCCCGCCCGCACCAGCACACCCAGCAACCTCTGGTGGGCCACCGCCGCCTCGGCCAGCCGCTCCTCGTTGAACTCGAGCGGGCTGCGGTAGTGGGTCGAGAGCAGGTAGTAGCGCACCACCTCGGGGTCGGTGCGGGCGGCGATTTCGTCCACGTAGAACAGGCTGCCGGTCCCGGTGCTCTTCGAGATCTTGTCACCGCCGGTCGTCACCATGCCGTTCTCGGTCCAGAAGTTCGCGAACGGCTTGCCCGTGGCGGCCTCGCTCTGGGCGATCTCGTTCTCGTGGTGCGGGAAGATGAGGTCCTGTCCGCCGCCGTGCAGGTCGAAGGTCTCGCCCAGGTACTTCATGCTCATGGCCGAGCACTCGATGTGCCAGCCGGGGCGGCCGGGGCCCCACGGGCTCTCCCACGCCGGCTCTCCGGGCTTGGCGCCCTTCCACAGCGCGAAGTCGAGCGGGTCGCGCTTCTCCTCGCCGACGTTGGCCTTGTCGCCGGCCAGCTCGCGCTCGCCCGCGCGCACCTCGTCCAGGCTGCGGCGGGAGAGCTTCCCGTAGTCGGCCTTCGAGCGCACGTCGAAATAGACGTCGCCGCCCGCCGCGTAGGCGTGGCCCTTCTCGATCAGGCGGCGGATGAGGTCGAACATCTCGGCGATGTGCTGGGTGGCACGCGGGTAGTGGGTGGCAGGCAGGATGTTGTGCAGCGCGGCGCCCTCGAGATAGGCCGTGATGTTGCGCTCGCTGACCGAGGTGTAGTCCACGCCCTCCTTCGTGGCCCTGTGGATGATCTTGTCGTCCACGTCGGTGAAGTTGTAGACGTAGGTCACCTCGTAGCCGAGGTACAACAGGTAGCGGCGCATCAGGTCGCCCGAGAGCGAGGCGCGGAGGTGCCCGACGTGGGGCTTGTCCTGCACCGTCATGCCGCACACGTACATGCCCGCGCGGCCGGGGTGGACGGGGACGAACTCGCGCTTCTCGCGCGTCAGCGTGTCGTAGATGCGCAGCGTCACGGGTCCCCCGGGGGGGTGGCGGTGGCAGCCGTCGGTACGGGCCCGGCGGGCCGTGGGGAGATGGCGATCTCGCGGCTCGTCCCGGTGCGGACGTTCCCCGCGACGAGCGCATCGTGACTCCGCAGCCGCAGCTCGCGCGCCACCTGGAAGGCGTCGGCCCCGGGCCGGGACCGTACCACCATGCGCAACTGGACCTCGGCGCCGGCCAGCGACTCGACGCCCCACAGCTCGGCGGGCTCGATCATCCGCTCGCGCCAGGCCGGCTCGGCGTTCAGTCCGTCCACGACCCCGCGGCACAGCTGCAGCGCCCGCCCGAGGTCCTCGTTGGCCCCGACCGGCAGGTCCACAGTGAGCCGGTTCCAGTCGCGGCTGCAGTTCGTGATCATCTTGAACTCGCCGTTCGGCATGTAGTGGACGAAGCCGTTGAAACTGCGCAGCCGCGTGCAGCGCAGGGTCACCGCCTCGACCAGCGCCGGCTGACCGGCGACCTCGACCAGTTCACCCACAGCGAACTGGTTCTCGATCAGGATGAAGCAGCCGGCGATCACGTCGCGCACCAGCGTCTGCGCGCCGAAGCCCAGCGCCACGCCCAGGATGCCGGCGCCGGCCAGCAGGGGCTTGACGTCCCAGCCGAGGATGGCGAGCGCGTGGATGCCCGCCCCGGCCCAGATCAAGGTGGTCAGCAGGCTGCTCAGGGTCTGGCCGATCGTCTTCGCGCGCTGCTCGCTGCCCGGCCGGTCGTGGCCGGCGCGAACCATCCAGTGTCGCGCGCGGCCCACCAGCAGCCGGGCGAGCTGCAGGAGCAGGAACGCGCCGCCCAGGGTCAGCGCCAGGCGGATCCCCAGCTCGGCGAGCTTCTCGGACTCGGGGATGAGGTGCAGGACCATCAGGAACGCAGGCAGGCTCATGAAGTCACTCGCGAGAACGGCGGCCCGGGCGCCGGAAGGCCGGCGCCCGGAACCCGCCAGGTCAGACCAGGCCTTCGATCGTCTTGCGGTCGAGGCGCTTCACCACCGCCACCAGCAGTTTCACGGCCAGCTCGAAATCCTTCCGACTGATGATGCTGACGTGGCTGTGGATGTAGCGGGCCGGGACCCCCATCGAGAGCGTGGGCACACCCTGGCCGTTCAGGTGGATGCGGCCCGCGTCCGTGCCGCCCCGCTCCACCGCCTCGAACTGAAGCGGGATCCGCAGCTTCTTCGCCGTGTCGACCACCAGGTCGAGCAGCCCCCGGCTGGGGATCGCGCTGGCGTCGTAGACCACGATCAGCGGGCCGCCGCCCAGCTTCTCGTCACCCTCGGCGCCCGGCGTGTCGTGCGCGATGCCCACGTCCAGCGCCAGCCCCACGTCGGGCTGGATCTTGAAGGCCGAGGTCTGGGCGCCCCGCATGCCGACCTCCTCCTGCACCGTGCCCACCGCGTAGAGCGTGTTCGGGTGCGGCACGCCCTGGAGCCGCCGCACGACCTCGGCCGCGATGGCGCAGCCGATGCGGTTGTCCCACGCCTTGGCGAGCAGTAGGTCGGGGTTCGCCATGATCGTGAAGGGCGACTCGGGCACGATCGCGTCGCCCGGACGGATGTCGAGGTGCTTGCGCACGTCCCAGCCGGACGAGGCGCCGACGTCGATGTAGAGATCCTTGATCTCGAGGACCTTGCGGCGGTCCTCCTCGCGGATCTCGTGCGGGGGCTTCGAGCCCACCACGCCCGCCACGTCGCCCTTGCGGGTCTTGATGATGAGCCGCTGCGCCAGCACCACGTGGCCCCACCAGCCACCGAGCGGCAGGAACTTGACGAAGCCCTCCTTGGTGACCGACTTCACCATGAAGCCCACCTCGTCCAGGTGGCCCGCCAGCATGACGCGCGGAGGTTCGGGCGCGCGAGTGCCACGCGCCGCGCGGGGCGCGCCACGCTTCTCGCAGATGAAGCTGCCGAGCCGGTCGTGGCTGATGGTCCCGACACCCTTGAGGTGGCGTTCCAGCACGCGGACCACCGGGCTCTCGGCCCCGGGTGTGCCGTGTGCCTCGACCAGGTCCTTCAGGAACTGCAGCGTCTTGTCCATGGGGCCTCCTTGAAGGATCAGCTCAGCGGTGAGGTCACGGCCGCCAGCTCGAGCGTGCGCGCGACGACGTCTTCATAGGACAACCCCACCGCCTGCGCCGCCATCGGCACCAGGCTGGTCGGGGTCATCCCCGGGATGGTGTTCACTTCGAGGCACGAGGGCTCGCCCTGCGGAGGCAGGCGGAAGTCCACCCGCGACACGCCGGTGCAGCCCAGCACCTGCGCCGCGCGCAACCCCAGCTCGCGGATGCGCGCCGCGAGCGGCTCCGGCAGGTCCGCCGGGCAGTAGTAGTCCGTGCGGCCCTTCGTGTACTTGTTCTCGTAGTCGTAGAAGCCTTCCTTGGGGCAGATCTCGACGATCGGCAGCGCCTCGTCGCCCAGCACCGTGACCGTCAGTTCGCGGCCCGGGATGTACTCCTCGATCAGGACGACGGCGCCGTGAAGGGCAGCCTCCATGAAGGCCGGCTCGAGGTCCGCCGCGTGCTGGACGATGGTGAGCGCCACACTCGAGCCCTCTTCGCTGGGCTTGACCACGACCGGCAGTCCGCCGCAGGCCTCGAGATCCCGGGCATCCGGCCGCTCGCCCGCGCGACGCGCGGACCAGCGCGGCGTCGGCACGCCGTCGTGCACGAACATGCGCTTCGACATCACCTTGTCCATGGCGAGCGCGCTCGCGAGCACGCCGGAGCCGGTGTAGCGCCTGCCCGCCAGCTCGAGCAGGGCCTGGATGCGGCCGTCCTCGCCGAAGGTGCCGTGCAGCGCGATGTAAACGATGTCCGCCTCGCGCACCGCCGGGACGTCCACGACGCCCACCTGGGCCCGCAGCGGCAGGCGCCCCACCACGGCGGCCGGTCGCGCCGCGGCCTCCTCGCCGCCCGCCGGGAGCAGCGCGCCGTCGGCGGCATCCACCGAGGTCACGTCGTGGCCCAGCGTGCGCAGCGCGCGCGCCACGCCCTGCCCCGTCATGAGCGAGATCTCGCGTTCCGCGGAACGCCCTCCCATCAGCACCGCCACCTTCATCCATGTCCTCCTGCCCGGGCTTCCCTGCCGGGCGTCGTTCTCATGCGATCGTCTCTAGCGAGGGCCGGCCGCGGCAGCCCGCAGACGGCTCACGCACCGCGCGCGCCCGAGCAGGCTCGCCACCAGCGGCAACTCCGGGCCATGGGCGCGTCCCGTGAGGGCCGCCCGCGCCGGCTGGAACAGGTCGCGGCCCTTGAGTCCGAGCCGGGCACCCGTGGAGCGGATCGTGGATTTAACCCCTTCCTCGCTCCATTCCGCAAGGCTCTCGAGCGCCGCGGCCAGTTCTCCGCACAACGCGCGGGCCGGCGCGGACTCGAGCGCAGCAGCGGCCGCGGGTTCGAAGGCCGGTCGCTCGGCCAGGAACGGCTCGAGTTCCCCGGCCAGGTCCGCCAGCATCGCGAGGTTGCCGCGCACCCCCTCGAGCAGCCGTTCGAGGTCCGCCCGCGGGAGCGCGCGTGCGCCCGCCGGCAGGAACTCCTCCGCCCAGCCCCCGAGCCGCGCGCCGTCGGCGTGGTGCAGCAGGTGCGCATTCACCCAGCGCAGCTTGTCGGGGTCGAAGATCGATCCGCTGCGGCCCACCCGCTCCAGCGCGAAGCACTCGAGCAACTCGGCGCGCGTCAGGATCTCGCGCTCGTCGCCCGGGTGAAAGCCGAGCAGCGCCAGGTAGCTCAGGAGCGCCTCGGGCACCACGCCCGCGCGCCGCCAGTCGCCCACGGCCACCGCCGCCTCCCCCTCCCGCTTGCTCATCTTGGTGCGGTCACGGTTCAGGATCAGGGGCACGTGGGCGTAGCGGGGCGGCCTCTCGCCCAGCGCCTCGCAGAGCATCAACTGGCGCGGCGTGTTGGGCAGGTGCTCCTCGGCGCGGATGACGTGGCTGATCTCCATCGCCGCGTCGTCCACCGCGCAGGCGAAGTTGTAGGTCGGCAGCCCGTTCGAGCGCAGCAGCACGAAGTCGCCCACCACGCCATCGGGGAACGTGACCTCGCCCCGCACCAGATCCTGAAGCATCCAGTCGCGCGGCGGGACCGCGAAGCGCAGGCTGTGCGGCTCGCCCGCACGCACCCGCGCCTCGCGCTCGTCGCGGGGCAGCTCACGGCAGCGGCCGTCGTAGTGCGGCGTGCGGCCCGCGGCGCGCGCGATCTGGCGGCGCCGCTCGAGGTCCGCGTCGTCGCAGAAGCAGGGGTAGGCCGCGCCCTGCGCGAGCAGCGCCTCCGCCTTCGCGCGGTAGAGCCCGAGCCGCTCGCTCTGCCGGTACGGCCCGAGCGGGCCGCCCTCGCGCGGGCCCTCGTCGAAGTCCAGGCCCAGCCACGCCAGGTCGTCGAGCACGCCCTGCTCGCTCGCCCCGCTCGAACGCTCGAGGTCGGTGTCCTCGATGCGCAGCACCACGGCGCCGCCGTGGCGGCGCGCGAAGAGCCAGTTGAAGTACGCGGTGCGCGCCCCCCCCACGTGCAGCCAGCCGGTGGGACTCGGTGCGAAGCGGACGCGGGTTCCCCCGCCGGCCGGGCTCACGCGCGGCTCCGGCGTCGCCGGCCCATGCGCCGGTCCGTCCTCACGCAAACTCCACCATCGCGATCGCCAGCGCCGCCACGCCCTCGCCGCGCCCGAGCGCGCCCAGGGTCTCGTTCGTCGTGGCCTTGACCGAGACCTGCCCGGCGCCGATGCGCAGCGCCTGCGCGATGTTCAGGCACATCGCCCCGCGCAGCGGCGCGATCTTCGGGGCCTCGGCCACCACCGTCACGTCCACGTTCACGACGGTCGCACCGCGGCCGGCGAGCAGCGCGCGGATCAACCGCAGCAACTCGAGGCTCGAGGCGTCCTTCCAGCGCGGATCGCCCGGCGGAAAGTGCTTCCCCAGGTCGCCCAGCGCCGCCGCGCCCAGCAGCGCGTCGCCGATCGCGTGCAGCAGCACGTCCGCGTCGCTGTGCCCCTCCAGCCCCCAGTCGCTCCGGATCGTGACCCCGCCCAGCACCAGCGGGCGGCCCTCAGCCTTGCGGTGGATGTCGTAGCCGATGCCCACCTGGAAACCCATCTCAGCCCTCCCGTCGCGTCAGCCTGGACGCTTCATGACGCGCTGCTGCGAACGCGATCTGACCGCGGTCTGCTGCAGTCCCGTGACTGGCCGTTCCTCGACGGGGTGAGAACCCCGACTGCGTCGCGGCCAGTCACAGGACCTTGCATCCCACGGTCATCTCGCATTCTCGCGACGCTCGTCATGAAGCGTCCAGGCTAGCCAGGCCCCGGCGAGCGCCAGGTCCTGCGCCGTCGTGATCTTGAAGTTGAGCGTGTCGCCCGCGGTGATGAAGACCGCGTGGCCCAGCGCCTCCACCAGCGCCGCGTCGTCGGTCGCGGCGCTGCGCGCCCACCCGGACCTGCCTGCGGCAGGTGCCCCGGCGGGTACCCGGTGCGCCGCCTCGAGCCACTCACGCCGGAACACCTGTGGCGTCTGCGCGCGCCACAGCGCCGCGCGCGGCACCGTGTCCTCGATCCGTCCCAGACTCGCGCGCTTGAGCGTGTCCTCGAGCGGCACCGCCGCGATCGCCGCACCGTGCGTGACCGCGTCCCCCACCACGCGCGCGACCAGCGCCGGCGCGATCAGCGCGCGCGCCGAGTCGTGCACCGCCACCAGGTCGAAGCCCGCCGGCAGCGCGCGCAGGCCGCGCGCGACCG
>Ga0315273_10009816_pt1 | contig 12173 bp, 7 predicted proteins | sample YL17G02_0_MG_FD_205753 | JGI IMG/M metagenome (GOLD analysis project Ga0315273, IMG submission 205753) | Sediment microbial communities from Yellowstone Lake, YNP, Wyoming, USA - YL17G02_0 | ecosystem: Environmental > Aquatic > Freshwater > Lake > Sediment | place: USA: Wyoming | collected... | reverse complement strand
ATGTTCTGAGCCACGTCGCCCTTCTCGATGTAAGTCCGCAGGTTCAGTGTCTTCACCTCGCCGCTGGCGCGCCTCACATACACGTGCTCCAGGTCATTGAGGCTGGTGCCGGGCGTGGCGACGAATATCGGTGGAGCCGGAGTCTGGCCGGCTGTCGACGTCGCCGTAGAAAGAGGCTGTGATGTTGGCTCAAATGTCGACAGCGGCTGCGGTGCGGGCGCTGTGCCGAATCCCGCACGCGTGACGGCCTCCATGACCAGAGTGCCGTTGTCTACCTCGTACTCCCCGGGAGAACGCACCGCCCCACTGACCAGTACGGTGAAACGAGCAAGCTCTACGGTCACGGCCGGATTCTTCAGATACTGCGCGAGACGTTCGGTCAAGCGCGCTTGGGCCTGCGCCAGCGCGAGCCCGAGGAGGGTGACCTGCCCGACCATCTGGTCGCGAAACTGGACAGAGCCGTCTGCCGCTACACGGAACAACCCCGTATAAGCAGGCTCACCTACGGTGCTAATGCGCAGCGTGTCGCCTGGCCGTACGGCGCAGACCAACGGCGCCACCGCCGGAACAACTGGGGAAACGGATGGCTGAGGGGAAGCGGGCGCCGGCGCCGTGTCGGGTGCTCCAGACGCGTTGGAAGTAGCCGTCGGGGCCGCTGCAAGCGCGATTCCAGCCGCCAAGAGGATCAGAAGGAGAATGAGGAGACTGCTGCCTAAGACCTTCATCGAACTGCCTCCGAGGGCATCCCTATTGCCACCAGGGCCGCGTCATCTCGCGTCCTAGCTACTTGCATGACCTTCACCTGGGGGTTCCTCCCCGCCGCCATCAATATGCTTACAGGAAACCACGCTGGTGTGTGTTCTATTCTGACCATCCATGTTGAGAATAGACCACAAACTGGGCGATCTTACTTGCGCTTGTCAGCCATGAAACAGCCCTTATATGCGTCAACCAGTGTGCATTGGAAAGAATTCGCGACATCGTCTGGCGGGATTTCGGCGAGTTGCAGCAGGCAGGGATGGCGCGGAATGCGACTGGGGCCAAACAGCAGCGGAGCGCCTTAGAAGGCGCTCCGCCGGTTTTTCACTATGCGCGCGTCTCTATCTCACGAGGCGGCGCTTGCGTCTTGCTAGTCGACTAACCCGAATGCGCGGGCGATGTAAACCGTCATCTGGTCCCGCGACACATCGCTGGCGGGACGGTAGAGCCCATCCGGGTAGCCTGCCACCATGCCTTCGGAGACCAGGTACTGGACGTGCTTATAGGCCCAGGCATACTTGTTGGTCGGCGTCACGTCCCGGAAAGTCGGTTGGCTGGGAGGCGTGTAGCTCTCGAGGCCGAGGTCCCCGGTCGGATCGACGATAGACCTGGCGAGGAACACGGCCATCTGCGCACGGTTCACCGGCTGGCTTGGGCGGTACAGCGCCCTCGAGTAGCCGGTAACGATGTCCTTGGACTTCGCGTACTCAATATACCTGTACGCCCAGTAGTCGGCCGGCACATCGCTGAACGACGGGGTCGGTGGGCCGTCAGGCACCGCCGCGTCGCCGCCGGCAACAGCTCGTGCGAGGAACACGGCTACCTGATCCCGCTTGATCACCTGATTGGGATGGAACAGCCCATCGGGATAGCCGAATGCGATGCCGGCGTGCTCAAGGGACATGATCTCATTGAACGCCCAGTAGCTCTCCGGAATATCGTTTGGCACCTGGGTGAGCGAGATCAGGTTGTATGACCTCTTGTTGTTCCGTCTCGACTGGATATAGTTGAACTGCCTCTTGCTCGCGGAGCCGAAGCGGTTGGTCACAGTCAGCGTCACGGAGAAGGTACCCTGCCGGTCGTAGATGTGCACCGGGCTCTCGTCACTGCCATGTGTGCCGTCACCGAAGTCCCAGTCCCACGTGCTGGTGCTGTCCAGCCCTGTCGTTTGGTCAGTGAAAGCCACACTGAGTGGTAAGCGGCCGGCGGTTGGCGCGCCGGAGAAGTTCGGCACGGGCACCGGCGCCGGTGCCGACACCACGATATAGCCTGCGCGAGTAATCGAATCGGTCCCGCCAGCGCCGATAACGGTCAGCATCACAGAGCAGCTGCCGGCGCTGGTGTAGACGTGGCTGGGGAACTGCTCGGCGGAAGTGGCCCCGTCGCCGAAACTCCACGACCACGAGGTCGGATTGCCGGACGACTTATCGCTGAACGCGACAGTGAGTGGCGCCGTTCCTGTCACCGGGGACGCCGTGAAGTCCGCAGCAACCAACGGTGCGGTCGCTGTCACCTGCACGTAGCCTGCGAAGGTCTTGCTGGCCGTTCCCATCGCCGTCGTAGCTGTCAAGCGGACGGAATATGTGCCTGCACTGGCATAGGCATGGGTCGGGTTCTGAAGCGTCGAGGTGCCCCCGTCACCGAAATCCCACAGCCAAGCGGTCGGGCTGTTGCCCGACTGATCTACGAAACTCACGGTCAGAGGCGCGACGCCACTGAGTGGGGCGCCGTAGAAGCTCACGAAAGGCCCTGGGTTGACGGTGATGAGCGCTGGCTGTGTCTTCGTGTTGGACCCCGCGGCGTTGCTCGCCGTCAGACTCACCGTGTACGTGCCGGGATTCTGGTACTGGTATGTGGGGTTCTGCTGAGACGACGTGCCGCCATCACCGAAGCTCCAGGACCACGATGCGGGGCTTCCCGTCGACTGGTCAGTGAAGCTCACTGTGAGAGGGACAGTGCCGCCGGTGACGCTCGCGCCGAAGGCCGCCGCGGGAGGAAGCACCGGTGGCGCCATCGGTGTCGTCGTGAAAGATGCGCCGACGGACATACTCGAGCTCAACCCGGAGGTTACTGTTACCGTCTCCGCGTCTGCGGCCACGGCCGCGGCCGGAATGGTGACGGCGACGAAACATGTGATCTGGCCGCCCGCGGGCACAGTTGCCGCAGTAACGATGGTAGTTTCCGTCAGCTGGTGAACGCCATCGCCGTTGTCATCACCGTAGACTGCACACGGCCATCCCTGGACCGAGGAAGCGCCAAGACTTACGCTGTCGCTGTTGTTCCCCAGGTTCCGTATGGCGATCGGATAGTAGACGACTGTCCCGGGCGCGCCGGCTGCCGCCGATACCGCGGCAAGGACGTCGAGGCCGGCGACCGCGCTGACGGTGAAGGTGACGGTGTTGGACGGCACCGAACCGCCGCTGTAAGAGCCGGTAGCAGTGTTTGACACGGAGGTCCCCGCCGGCGTAAGCGCGAGCAAGGGACAGCTCAACAGGAAGGCAACTGCGACGGTGAGAACGACCAGAACAGGAATACGACGTGTGCGGCTCGCGCACGTCCCGGCACCCCCAGTGCCGCGGCGCGGCCGACCTTCGCTCAGGCGCGTCACTCCTACCGCTTTCAAGCTTTCCCTCCGCCTCGGCGGAAGATCCCGTTGTCCCTAACGGGTGGTCACGAGAGGGACCGCCCGGTTGAAACACGACGCGCGCCCAGCTTGCGCGTCATACCTTGCTGACGGTGCTCGCTTTCGTCGGCGCGCCCAGCGATCCGTAGTCCCCTCGCTCAGGCGCACCGACATCCCCAGAAGAGCGCCGCGGTGCAACAGGATTCGGCCTTCCGCACGTATTGTGGTGGATGTATACCCAGCCTTACGCGCGTTATTCCATCATCCAAAGAGAAACCGGAAGTCCCTTGACAGATGGATTTTGGGATGCTAACAAGCCGCTTCTATAGACACCTAGCAAGGGCTAGACAGCTCTGATCCACGCACGTAGCGGAGCGCGCGGACACGTGCCGCGGCGTGAGGCGCGCCTTCATCTTACAATCGGATCCGGCGTATGGCCGATCATTGGCCAACGACCCGCATTGCTGTGTTCTGATCCCAACATCGGGAGCTGCTCGCCGCACGTGGCTTGATGTCCGGCACTGAGTATGTCGCGCCTTGGGGACAGGCCTCGGTGTGCCTCGTCCACGCTGCTTCGGTGGGTCCAGTGCTTACAGCAGGCAGCGTTCCCGGCGCAGCCGCGTGATCTTCCAGCGCGATCAAAGTCCGCGGACGGAAGGGCCCCTGGCGTCTGATGCCGCGGGCGCCTCTCAGGGCTGCGAGGCGCGCGAGCGGCCCGACGGGCCTCCGGGCAGCTCGGCGTGAAAACGATGGAGAAACCTGTGGACAACTGGAGCCATGATTACGGAAGCGCTCGCTAGGAAGACAACCCCGGAGAAGAGGGCGTAGAACGAGGCGAAGAGCTTGGCCCCCGAACGATGGAGCTCTCCCACCGGGCCCATGCCGCCGAGAATCATCGAGGCGTTCAGCAGTGCGTCAATCCATGCCATGCCCTCGAACGCTCGGTAGCCCAGGACGCCAATGGCCAGCGCGGCAAGGATGAATCCGGCCGCAAGTATCACGTGCCGGAAGACTCTGCTGCGGAAAGCCTCGCGCGAGACCAGCGGCTGACTCCGATGCTCGTACATGCAGTCCTCACTAGCGTGCGTGTGCTGAGTGCGCCTCCTTTTGCAGCGTTCGGCGCACATTCCTGCCCCCGAAACCCACAGTGGTTGGCGTCCCCCTTGCGCAGGAAGCCGGTATGGTCTGCAATAGTGACGCGCAGATTCGCGCGGAGTAGTCTTGTGTTGCACAGAGAAGGACAATGAACCAGACGGACGCCGCCGCGCGTTCCGAAGAGATCCGCGGCTACCATATCGCCGAACAACTGGGCTCCTCCGGCCTGAGCGCGGTCTTCCGCGCGGTTGATCCAGGCGCTGGGACTACCGTTGCCCTACGAGTGCTCCAGCCGCAGTTCGCCGGCGACCCACGCGCGATAGCCGCGTTTTGCCACCACGCGCGTTCGGCCGCCGCGCTCGATCACCCGGGTGCCGTCAGGGCGTTCGACATGCATCTCGACGCGCCGCCCTACTGCTTCGCCATGCAGTATATGCCCGGCGGAACGCTGGCCGAGCGGCTGAGGCCGGGCGGGCTGCCTGCAGGCGAAATCGTCGCGATGTGGGTGCAACTCTGCGCAGCGGCTGGGCACGCGCACGAGCGCGGTATCGCTCACGGGGACATTACGCCTTGGGCCATTCTGTTCGATGGCGAAGGCAATCCGGTGCTGACAGGTTTCGGGCTGTCGGGGGAGTTGAAAGCGGCGGCCGCGCTCGGGATCGATGGTGGCCGACGAAGCGCGGCGTACGCATCACCGGAGCAGCTCCGTGGTCGCGCAGGCAGCAAGCGCGGCGATGTGTACTCGCTGGCAGCGGTTCTGTACGAGGCCCTGACGGGACGGCCGCCTGTGTCCGAAGCTGTCGGTTGGATGCGCCGCCTGCCGCCTCCGAGCACAACGAATCCCAGCGCGGGGCAGCGATTGGACGCCGTCGTTCGCCGCGCGCTCGCAGCGCGCTGGCTCCGATACGCGAACGCGTCCCGGCTCTCCGAGGGGCTCTTCGATGCCATGGCCAACCCGTCACCGGACGTCACTTCCCGCCGACGAGTCAAGCGGCTGCTCGTAGCTGCGATGGTCGCGGTCTCGATCATCGGGGTCGCCGGAGTCTATTACTCCGGCAGCACCAAGCCCGGTCAGGTGACCAGTCACGATACTCCCTACAGCCCGCTCGGACCGGAGGTGCACGCCGAGACAACAGCGGTCGATCCCTACCCGATCGTCAGCGATGACGTGTCGCCTGCCGCGCCGGTCGCGCCCGCGAAGCAGCCCGGGCAGCCTCGCACAGCGGCCCGCCGGAGGAACGTCGAGAGCACCGCGCGAGGCGCTTCGGAGCGCTCCGGCCAGACCCAAGGGGCAGAGCGCAGGCCGAAGACAGTCCGCAGATCACAGGCACGGAGCAGACCCAGGCCGCAGACGAAAGCCAGCCCCACGCCGAAGGCACGGCAGAGCCCCGAGTCCGCCGGACCGGTGATCTAGCGGCCGCCCGCGGGCGCAGTCGCGAGTCCTGAACCCGACCCAACCCCCGTTCGTGCGAACCATGGCGATAGGAAACCCGCTATCGCCTCCGAGAGATGCTTCTCTGTTGCTCTGCGCCCGACGGCCAAAGGTTGCAGGCTGTCCGAGGCGCCGGGCCAGACCTTCCCCGGCTCTTTCGACCAGATACGGGCCGAGATCAGGAAATCGGACGACGGCGAGCGGGAAAGCTCGAAGACGAACAGCTCAGTCAGGTTGAAGCACTCGATCGCCGCGGCGGCATCTTCCTCGCTTGGTCTCGGGCTCTGTGACTCGATCTGCCAAACCTGCGTGACATCGTCGGGCACAAGAAAGTAGCCTGCCGTTTCGAGAAGGTTTCTGACAGCCGACCGCAGCATGGGGGCGGCCGGGTCTGCGGGTGCCGAAACGAAGACCAGGGCTGCCTGCCGAGCCGAGTTGGCTCCGGTGGGCGTGTTCCGGGATCTGATCTCAAGGCGCGCCGGCGTTACGGGTAGGTCGGGTTGCACGGCGGCGGTCGTGACGATGACCCGACCGGGTCTGACCATCGGCAGCGCGATGTTGCCAATACCATCGGCGACCACCACTCGGTCAGGCGCCATGCCCGCGGCCCCCTTTACATCGACCCGGAGAGTCACCGGTTGATGTCGCGCAAGCGCGTTTCCCTGTGCATCGAGCGGCGTGAAGGTGACCACTACCCGATCACCGACGGTCGCCTTCGCCGATGACGGCCTCACGGCGATCCGAGCAGGGGTCGGAGGAATCATCGGTACGTTCATACTGGCGTCGGAATCGGCCGTCATCTCGACGACTTGGTCGGCATCACCGAGGCGGGCTCTCACGCGAAATGGGCCGGGCGGCACATCGACCTCGTACGAACCGCCCCCTCGCCCAAGCAGCGTGTCGTTCACGTAGATCGGCGCGGTCGGTGGAACTGCTGACACGAGCAGCGTCAGGTGCAGCAGCCTCTCCGTGGTGAACTGCCACCGTCTCGCTCGCCCCCTGGGAAGGCCGGAATCGACAGTGACCGCCTCACCTTCTGCGCTCAGCAGTCCTTCGCCAAGGAACACCGAGTACTCGGCGCCTGGCTTCAGCCGGCGCTGAGGCTTCAGGACGGCGCGAGCCGCGCGTTGGTCATAAGAGACCTGCGCCGGCACTCGCTCGTCGCTGGCAGATTCCGCTAACCACACATTATTGCTATCTACGGTCGGCGGGCGCATCGGGACGCTGAAGGCGATGATGACCTCCGCGTTCCGTGGCGTCGGACTGTGTGACGGGGTGACCAGGGCGGCCCCCACGCCGGTGAGTATCGCGACCCGCCAGAAATCGAGCAGCGCCGACCGCTGATTCGCGTCCAACATTCTCGCCGCGTCCGCCGGCGAGACGATCAACTCCTTGGCGTGCACTCCATCGCCTGCGGCGCCCTGCGCCTTGATAACCAGGGGGCGCGGGCCAATCCGATACCCGGCCTGGCTCAACGCAGCGGCATACGCCACGACAGGGAAGCGGCCGTCCGGCATCGGCGCCGGAGAGAGCGGGGTCGAGCGAGGGTAGACGCTCTCCGTCTTCCCGTCGCTTCCTCGCACCAGGATCGGGTTGCTCCCGAACCGCCTGTCCTTCTCGAAGGCGACATCGACAGCGTCGATGATGATGCCGGTTTCGCGGCCGCGGGCCACGAGCACGTGCGCGAGGAGCCATGCAGCGACCTCCCGCGTGAGCGGCCACTTCGCGTGCAGAGACGGCTGGTCGTACAGCAGCCCTGCTGCCAGCGCCAGAGTCAAGTAGGGCCGAAGCGCGGGCGAGATGTTGTCGCTCCCATCGATGGACGCGAGCGCCGCGGACCACAGATCGGACGCGGCCGGGCCGACTGCTGCTGTTCTGTCTGCTACTGCCTGCGGCGGGGGTGGCAACGTCTGCAACACTTTCAGCGGGTCGTCGCCGAACAGCGCCTTCACCGTGCCGGCGAACGCGCGCTCTCGGGTCATCGCCGCGCCCGTTGTCGAGACCTTCCCCGCGTAGGCTGGATCAATCGACTGCAGCCACGCCGCGAATTCCTTGTCCGTCACCTCTTTGAGCGGCTCAAAGCGATCCGGCGCGTGCGGCACGATTCCCGCGTTCTCCACCATCAGGATCGAGCGCCGGAACCAGCTGTCCTTGGAGTCCGTCGGCAGCTTCTGGAACGAGGGGTCCCCTGGCGGCGCGTCCCGTTTGTTCGCGAACCTCAGCCAGTCCTCAGCCCATGCAGGGCTGTCGCCACGGCGGCCGACGATCTCCAGGTCGGCGGCGCTCAATAGCACCAGCTCCGGGACGGATGCCCGCGGCGCGCCCGATACATGAGCTATCGCATCGGCGAGCTTCCGGCTGCTGTCGATCAAGGTCGGAATGCTGATCGCCTCGTCTCGCATCGTCGTCTGTATCCGGCGGGACAACTGCTGGCGTTGACTGTCAGTCCCGTAGACAGCCACCACGGAGACAGCCTGTGTGGGCGTACCAGTCGTCGCGCTCCGGAGCTGCTTCAACTCGGTGACGAACGTTCGCTGGATCGGTTCTTTCTGCCACTCTTTCTCCAGACTCGCCTTCCAGATATACACCGCCAGACGCTCCGGCATCTGCTTGACTGCCCGGTAGTGCCGGACGATGCCGGCCAAGCTGGTCGTCTCCGGGTTGATCGTTCCGGACTGCGGCAGCTCCTGGAGTGGGAGTAACCTGTAGTCATCCGCCGCGCCCGACCACGGCGCGAGCAGGAGCGAGATGAGAAGAGACAGCAGACAGATCACCTGACTGGTGTAGCGCATTCGTGAGTGCCTTCAGCGCGGCGATGATGAGACAGACCAGACTATTCTGTGGGTCCGGCGCCGGGATTGGGAAGTCGCTGGAGCAGCCAAGAGCAGTCGATGGCCGCAAACCTTGACGCGAAAGAGGGGCGCTACCGCGCGTCGAGCGTCAGTATCGTCGCCAACGTCATCTGCACCGCCAGACGCACATTCGCGATGTCCACGCGCTCGGGAATGTCACCCGCTTCGTGGTAGTTGGGATCGCCGTAGGGGTGCGAGCCGTGGATGCCGATAGCCGCGGGATAGCCGGCCTTGATGAACGATCCATCGTCATTGGCCGGCTGCTCGTACTGATGCAGGACCTGCGTGAGCCCGATGGTGTACGAGTCGTTGACCTGGCTCATCAGATCGGCCAGCGCCTTGCCCTCGGGTGTCGTGTAACAGATCGCGCTGGTCATGACCCCCGCGTCGACTGCTTCCTGAGACTTCGCGCCGATGCCATCGAGGTTGAACACGGCAACAATCCTGTCGCCGCGCGATTTCGCGTTGTTGGCGGCGGCGATGCTCGACCACGGTGTGTGCTCTTCGTTGCAGAACAAGAACCAGACCGTGTGATTGAGTTTCTCGCCCGCGAGCAGCCGCGCGATCTCCAGATTCCCCGCCGTGCCGACCGCGTTGTCGTGTGCGCCCGGAGAGTCGATCCAGCTCGGCGAGTCTTTGTGGGATACGACCACGAGGATCTCGTCAGGCTTCGTGCTTCCCTGCTTCTTCCCGTAGACGTTATGCAGTGTGTACCAGGGATCACCGGGATCCGGCGTCGAGTACCAGTGGTGACGCGGCTTCGTGCGGTCGCAGCGAAAGGCCTGTTCCTGGACCGGCTCGCGCTCGACAGCATAGCCCCACGACGTCAGGTTGCCGACGACGTAGTCATCCGCCTCTTCCAGCGAGCTCTTCGACTGCCCGGGACGCGTGAAGTTGACCTTTCGGTAGGGCAGTGGGTCCTTCGAAAGGTAGAAGACGGCACTCTTCAGTGCCTGCGCGTCAGCATGAGCGATCAGCGCGGCTACAGGCGGACTGGCGATCATGGCATCTCTCCTGTGGATGGCTTCATAGGGCAAGACCTTTCAGTACCGCCCGTACGTGTCGAGCAGTTCCATCGCGTAGCAGTAGTTCTCCCACGAGACCGTCGGCGGGACGGAGTGGTCGGAGTGGAAGATATAGCCGCCGCCCTTCATCGCCACCGGCACCTTGGAGCTGATCTCCTGTTCGATGTCGGCCCTGGTGCCACTGAGCTTGCGCACGTCGATGTTACCGTAGAAGGTGATGGCGTTGCCGAACTCGGCCTTCAGCTTCCGCACATCCATGCCGGTCTTGGCCTCGATGGGCTGGAGGGCCGCGAACCCGGCCTCGATGAACTGCGGGATCAACGCCTCGATCTTTCCGCAAGAATGCAGGATCACCGGCTTACCATGATCTTTGAAGTACCGGCACAGGCGCTGGTGCTGCGGGAACAGCAACTCGCGGTAGAGCGCGGGCGAGAAGAGGGTCGTGTTCCGGTATCCGAGGTCGCCGTACATGAACACGCCGTCGAACTCGCCGCCCGCGGCGAAGATGGTCTCGGCCATCTCGATGAACATGGTGGCATAGGTTTCGAAGACGTCTCGAACCAACTCGGGGTCATCCATCATCAGCATGAAGATACTGGTCTGACCGAACACCGGCCAGGCCAGCTCGTACGGCCCGGCGCTGTAGAAGCAGATGAACCTGTCCGTGGCGCGAGCGCGGTCGCTCTCCTCCTTGATCGCCGCCGGGACGCGGTCGCGTGTGACCCCCAGCCGATCCTTGTTCTCGAACCAGTCCGTGCGTGACTTGATCCTGTGGTCGTACCAGTGCGGCGTATAGCCCGACTTGCGCTTCAGGTCCTTCCGGAGGACGCCATTTGCGTCCCACGCGATCACGTGTTCGTCCGTTTCCTCTACTACCTCGCGGTCGAACCGGAAAGAGAAGTCGCAGCCGCCGACACCGCCGAGGTCGAAGCCGAACTTCGCGGCCAGATCCTCATCTTCGCCGAGCCCCTCGGCGTGCCAGCGATCGATGGTCTCCCCCCAAGGGTCTTCATCGCGCCCGACACGATCGGGCACACCGCCGCTCAGAATAGTTGCGATACGCTCTCGAGATGTCATAGGTCACACTCACACTTGCTAGTTCCGAACCACAAAGAGCACAAAGAACGACGGACTCTCTATCACACGATCCTTCTAATCCCCTCTTTGAACAGCGGCACGCTGAAGTTGATGAGCAGACCGAGCCGCAAACCCGTCAGTTTCAGGTATGTGAGCAACTGGGCGTCATACAGCTTCCGCATCTCTTCGACAGCCTTGAGTTCAACGATGACCTGCTCATCAGCGAGAATGTCAAGCCGCAAACCTGCATCTATGCGGATCCCCTGGTAGCAGACCGGCAACGCGACCTGTGATCTGAACGGCAGTTCGCCCCGCCGCAGCTCATGACATAGACATGCCTCGTAGACGGACTCGAGCAACCCGGGTCCGAGTGCAGAGTGCACCTTGAATGCGGCGTTGACGACGGCCGTCGCCACCTTCTCTGTTTCGGTAGGCACAGGGGCGAATGGTTCCCTGGCGCCTCGCCCCGAACGGTTGGTTTCTCGCATCGCCGTGAGTATCACCTCTTGGTCCGGCCGTTACACATGGTGCCTTTGTGCCTTTGTGGTTCCAACCCTACCCCGGCGCGTCGCCCCAATCCGGCACATCCAGGCGTTCGCCATCCTTGAGAGCGGACTTGTGCGCCATCACCCCTGGCGCCATGTACCGAGCCGCCTCCCAGGCGTTGATTGCGGGCACGCGGTTGTGGGCGACCGCGTCCACGAATTCGTGTACGAGATAGGCGTGGGAGCCGCCATGGCCGCCGTAGACGCCCTCGCCGCTCTTGTCGCGGCTGAAGGCGGCGATCACCTCCGGCGGCAGCGGGTCCCGCATCTGATCGACTGTCAAATCTGTGTAGCTGACTCTGTCGCACCAGCGCTCGTTCTCGTACGAGCCCTCGGTGCCGTAGAGCTGGAAGGTCTCCCGGCCGGGGAGGCCGATCTTCCGGTACTCGCAGATCCGCATCACCGCGCCGTTGCTCATGGTGAAGAGCGCGGTCTCGTTGGCCGGCTCCTTGCCGAAGTAGTCGTCGGGCGTGCGGACGTAGTAGGGGAACGCGGAGACTTTGACGGCGTGCGCGCGCATCACACAGATCGGCCCTGAGGTGGAATGCGTCGGGTAGTGCATGGGGCCGCTGACCACGCCGCGCTGCGCGTACTTCTTGGACTCCTCCGTCCATTCGTCGCCGGCCTTGGATGCCATGCGGGAACGCGTCACCTCGCGCAGATTCGAGTACGGGTTGTCCACGTCGTGGTAGTACTCGCCTTGCGCGTAGACGAAGTCACCAAACGCGCCCGCGGCGGCTTGTCGGCGGCAGTACATCGATTCGG
>Ga0315273_10009814_pt1 | contig 12173 bp, 6 predicted proteins | sample YL17G02_0_MG_FD_205753 | JGI IMG/M metagenome (GOLD analysis project Ga0315273, IMG submission 205753) | Sediment microbial communities from Yellowstone Lake, YNP, Wyoming, USA - YL17G02_0 | ecosystem: Environmental > Aquatic > Freshwater > Lake > Sediment | place: USA: Wyoming | collected... | reverse complement strand
TATGATAATGGGGCAAACGTGGTGGCGACCACGCAGAATTTGTGGTCGGGCTCCCAGATCGTGATCGCAAGGGACAATCAAGGCATAGGCACCCACGTGCTCGGTTGTTTCGAGGGCAATGGCGAACCCGTGCTGGCGTTCCCTGTCCCGGGGGATAGCTTCGGCACGTCGATCAAGGTGGTTTGGTACATTCGTGCTCCTGTATCGTGGACATTAAAGTTCATGACCACGTCGGGTGTGTTTGCGCGCATAACCAACGACCCGGGTTTTATCGCCGAAACGGGCTACATGACCCCGAGACTCGTCGATAACAAGTGGGACGCTAGCGTCGTGACCGGCACGCTCGTCGAGTTGACCATTTCGGCTGTGAATGCAACGCACCACGTGGCAACGTTCACGACACCGACAACGAGCAAAACGTTTGCGTATCCGAACGCATGTACCGTGAATCAAGTGACCGGAATTCGGTTCACTGGCTCCGGCATGCCTTACATGCAAGTGATATCGATTACAACCTCGTGGAAATCCGGTATTGACGTATAACCTCGCGCCGCTCGAGCGCGTGATGGTCGTGGTGAGCGGGATTGCCACGACCAAGAATGGCCGACAATCCCGCAACGGGACGGCGTTGTCCCACTTCACGATCACGAACTACAAGAAAAAAGGAATGAAACATCATGCAACGAAAAACCATGCATTTTGGGCGGGCATCGGTGCTCGCAACGCTACTCGTGCTGGTCGCAATGACCGGCGCGAGTATCATGCAGCTGAAAGATGGAAAAAAAACGGTTGATGGAGGCACGATCGTCACGTCGATCGATAAAACGCTCCAGATCACCATCAACAACGATGACAACTGGACGGATTTCGCCGATTCTGGCAACGGATCAGTAAACAACCCGTGGGTCTTGAATGGTTTTAATATTGACCTTGGTGGTGCTGGTATCGGCATGAATTTCACGAATTGTACCGAGTATGGTGTCATTAGAAACTCGACGGTTACCGACACCCTCGTGTACAGCATCTACATGGTCGATTCGGCGAATGTTGATTTCGAGAACATCACGTTGGATGGCTGCGCCGCAACGATGTTTTATGGTGATAACGTTACGAACGTGACTATCAATGACGCGGTGTTATACAACGCGAACATCGGTATTGATATCGATATTGGTGAAAACATCGTTGTCTCGAACACCTCGATCGACCTCATGATCACCGATGGTATCGACGTGTACGATACATGGGGACTGGATATCGAGCATGTCAACATCACCAACGTCGGCTTCGATGCCTTGTACTGCGACAGCGTGGACGGCGGGATCATCGGTGACATGGGCTTCGAGAACATCACCGACAGCGCGATATACATCGATGATAGCACGTGGCTCGTTGTCTCCGACGTGCTGGGCACGAACACGTCGGGCATTACCATGCTCGATTCATCCGATCTCTCGATGATGACCGTGCTGCTCGTGAACACGACTGGCAACGGTCTCGATATCAGCACCGGCAATAATTGCTGGTTGGACGATATCGAGGTGGACAACGCGAATGGTAGCGGCATCGCACTGGCGGATAGCAACAACTGCACGCTTGATTTCATCATTATATCGGATGATGATGCGACGGATACATTCAACACGAGCATCGGCATCGATTTCGACACGGTGGTGGACGTGAACGTGACATTCGCCATCATCGAAAACATGGACGACGACGGCATCGCGATATGGAACTCCAGCGTCATGGTGATGGAAGACCTCTGGATCCGCAATTTCGGCGATGAAGGCATCGTGGCAAGCGGTTGCGCGTTTGTCTCGGTCGATGGATTCTACATCTACGATGATAATGATGCCGATTCCTATGACTCGTTCGACGGGTTTTACATCACCGACTGCCTTCTCGTCCTGGTTGGAAACGGCGAGATCGAGAACATGACCTTCTCCGGCATCTACATCGACGATTCCACGGACGTGTGCATCGCCATGACATTCTCCGCGATCGATATCACGAATTGCAACACGAGCATTCTCGTTACTGGTGAGCACTACGAGATCGTGTTCTACGGAATCAACACGCTCTATTCAACGAATGCCATCGTCGTCGTGGACGGCGAGGATAGCGAAGGCATTTTTTTCATCGAAGTATCGACGTATTACACGACGGGATTTGCGTTGGAATTCGCTGATGTCGCGAACATCACCTGTGAAAATGTCACGCTCGATACTAGCTCGATAATCGTGCTCGCAATAGGGCTCGATTTCGAGAATGTCTTTTTCATGGATAATGTGACAATGTGGCTCGTTACAAACATGAGTTTTACTGGATGCACGTTCGATGAAATGGATATTATCGAGCTTTTCACGATGGAAAACGTGACGATCGTTAATTCCACGCTTGATCTCGCATCGGCAACGCTGAACATGACGACGTTCGTGAACATGACCATTCAACATTCGTTGTTTTATGGCATGGACACCGTCGTGGGCAACGCTTCCGCCGCGGGGCTGAATTTCACGAATAACGCGTATTCCGATTATTTCGCGACCGATTTCGGGAATCAAGTCGATCCGAGCGGTTGGAATGAGGGGGACATATTACCACTACCCTACGAGCGTTTGAACGACACGATTCCGTACTACAGTACGGCATTATTCGCAGGTCTCGTGCCAACCGCGCACTACGCTGCCATGCCCAGCACGATGTATGTAGGCACGGCCTACACGTTCACCTTCGATGGGACCTACGGGGATGGTACAAACACGGTCACGTGGAGCTTTGGCGATCAAACGCCCGTGAAAACCGGTGCCAGCATTAATCACGTGTTCATGCGCCCGGGAACATATACGGTGAGCGTGACCGTCGTGGATGGCACCGGCGATAGTTCGACGTATTCAACGTCGATCACGATACGTGTCCATACCTCGGGTGGTGGCGGCGGCGATGATGACGGCGATGGCGATGACGGTGGCTTGAACCCGCTATCATCGGCGACCGGAGAAACGACGTTCATCACGGCGTGCATCGCGTTAGGTGCGGTTATCGTGCTTTATGCGATGTACCAGAAGAATATCTTCGCGAAGATCGGTAGGAAACTGCGGTTGAAATAATGAGAAGCTGGGCATCTAACATCAAACGAGGCATGATCATGCGACACAAGGGATGGTTTTTGGCAACCATGATGCTGGTGACCTTGCTCGTGCCCCTTTTTTTCTCTTCATCGCAACCGAGCTCGCAACCGAGCGGTATTGACGGCCCGGGTGGGAAGGATCGATCGCGATTTGCTCCTGTCTCGAGCGGGTCGTCGACGCTGGCGGGGCAAGGCCGGATAGGCACGAGCATCCCGACATTATACCACGAGGATTATTCCGACGGGGGATGGAATGACACGGGTGGCATCACGATCGCCTCGGTATCGAATCCAAATTCGACGGGTGGTTTGACGGTTGGCGTTGGATCGGCATCGATAGAGGCTGACGAATCCGCGAGCGTGGATGCCCTGGATTTAACATCCGATTTCACCTATGGTGGCATGGCCATGAACACGAATGTATCTGCAACGTGGTTTAACAATTCCATTGCTGGTGACACGAACGTTGCATACACGCCCAATGGCGATGGCGTGCTATATCCGTCCGGGTCCGACATGGAATTGATGGTGGACAATTCGATCGGCGATCTACCCTCTATTCGAATGGAGTTTGATTCGCATTCACCCTCGCACAACGCCATGGTGTCGATGCAACTTTACATAAGTGACAGCAGCTCGGTTGATTTCACGTATTTTTCGATATCGATATCCAGTCATAACAAGCCGCTCGCGGAAATATGGCTGGTACAGCACGACATGGGTTATATTCCGACTGCGGATAACGCGATCGTGGTGACGAATATAACGTCGTTTGTCGACACGGGCTTGATCTTTCCTGTCCGGCAACGTTTCTTGTTAGATATTTTTATCTCGGCAAATGGGTCGTATTGGGTCGCGCTTGATGGCGTGAGTGGTAGACATGGAGAAAGTAATTTTGGGACGGATAATACCGCAGAAATCATGTTCTATTCTGAATTTTTTTATGACACGTGTTTTATAGACGATATATGCAATAACTGGTCAGCCACGAATCAAACCTTCGAATCATTCCCGACGGGTTATAATATCGATAATGAACCAGATTGGGCAGCGTCCGGGGCTTTTTTGGTCGAATGGCTGGTTGAAAACGTGACCGCGTATAACCAGCTTGAATTCACGACGGCTAGCTCCGTCGCAACGAACTACACGGTGCAAGCCAATTACGACGTGTACGGCACGGATATTGGTTATTTCACGGTCAATGGCGTGGATTACTTGCTAAATGGAACCGTGGCCCCCGGGAAAAGAGTCGTGGAAGATTTCGAGACTTTTTTCACCTTTTTCTCGTCCGGGACTGGATGGTCAAATTATGGAGGCGATAATTGCGACAACAGCACCATTCGTCATGAAATCTCGGATTTCTTGACAACGTATCTCTGGCCGGGTGGAATCGGCACGAACTCGGTAAGAATCGAAGACACGAATAGCGGTGCTAATGCGGAAATGAAATACGCGCTGCCGGGGGGTTGCACGAGCGGTTATGTCGGCATGGATTTTTACAACATCGCGGAGTTTAGCTTCCGCGGTGATGCAACGGACTTGCTGGATATCCTCCTCCTGGATGGTAATACGACGTGCGCATGGCTCCGGATGGAAGTCTTCACTGGAGAACCCGAAGGCCCGGGTGTTGCACCGAAACTCTGGGTCTGGAATGGGACCGCATGGGAAGATACCGGCTTGGCTCTTGGTGATGGCATGGGTGGCAGCAATGTGTTTGACGAGATACGAGTGACATTTAACAATGATAACACGTACTTTATTACCCAGGTGGCGAAGTTTTCGGTAGCACCACACGAGGTCTATTACACCACATCAACCAGCACGTATGCGTTCATCAACAACATGACCGGTGGCATCGATGGTATTGCGCTGTTGACGAATGAAACCGCGGATGACACGATCATCTACATTGACGATATCTATTGCTCGTGGGACGATCACGCGTCCGGCTCCGAAACGATCGCGTTCACCGGGACAAGCTTGGCGATCTCGATCTATTGCGTGAATGTATCGCTGGGTATCTCGATCACGGTAACGAGCTTTGATGCGACCATATACACGAACGTGACGGTCAGCAACGTGACCTTTACCCAACTCCATCCGTATTATAACAATTATCACGTGAATTTCACGACTAACGTGTCGGGAACGTGCCAATTTTCGATCATCGTGGGTAATGAAACCATTCTACATGATTTGGCATCAAATGGCACGTTTTCTTACAATATAACGGGCGAGGCTGTCGCGCACGGGGTTACTCTCACGGAGATCACGTATCCCGTGATATCCTTGCTGCTTTCCGCGATCGATAATGGCTCGTTACTGGTGATGACGGATATAATCATCTTCGATAACGACGTAGGCCTGGATATCGATGGATTCTACACCCGTGACTCGAAATTGAGCATGTATCGGCATTACCAGCAAGAAGGGCTCGTGGTCTTCAATGGAACGGATCGAAACGTGGATCTGTTCGGGACGGGCGTGAATCTCACGATCGATGGCGTGTTGTACTATTATAGCGCGATATACAATAACGGAATCCGGTTCAACACAACGGATAACGACGTTCTGTTTGTCATCAACGTGATGGACGCCGCGGGTTATTACAAGATTTTCAACTTGACGATCGACATTTTTCCGCTCGTTATAGATTTGAGCACGAACCAGTATTCAAACGACACGGCTTATTTCCAGGACTTTCTATTTTACGACTTTCCCGAGAATGGCTCTGCCGCGTACCCGTTCGTGATCGAGGACCTGGCGATCGACTGCAACGATTCGACACCGGGGATCTTCCTCTCGAACATCGACTGTTACCTGTCAATCACGGGGATCACGATCTCGAACGTGAACGGGACGGGGATCTGGCTCGATAACTGCACGAACATTGTCATTGATGACGTGTCGATCGATACCGTCACCACGTGCGACCGCGTGAGTGGTTTCTGGTCGTGGGTTTGGAACGGGTCTCTCGGATGGCAGCACGTTTACACGGTCACGACCAACATCACGTATTATCCCGGGACGGGCATCCTGGTGGGCAATAGTACGGGGATCACGATCTCGAACTCGGAGATTGCATCGTGTGAACAGCATGCCATCGATCTCCAGAACAACACGGCGGTGAACTGCTCCGGGAACACGATCACGTGCAGCGCGATTGGGATTCATGATGATGGCACGCAAGATGGGCTCGTGATCGCGGGCAATTATTTCATGATGAACACGGCCGATTATCTCAACACGAGCACCTTCGTGCATGCCGCGCCCATCGTCGAGTATAATTATTATCATGCATATTTCGACGCAAATCCCTATGACGTGACGAACTCGACGAGCATGGAACTCCCGGCTGATTACACGTTGACGGCCGACGTGGTGGATGCCCATCCGTTGTACGACCCGGCCTTTTTCCAGCGTGGTGATTCGGTCAACATTTATTTTGGCAGTTTTTGGGATAACAAGGGAATAGATTTTGACATCGCCATAGTATTCATTGACGGCACGAGCATTGTAAGCCACGACTTCATACCCGGCCACGTGATATTTCATATCCGGATCGAGGATCTCGGCGGCGCGGTACTCTGGGACGAGATACATAATATCAACTCGACGCATGACGTGAAGATCATGCTCGACATCATCCCGGTGACCGTCACCAATCACTTTGACACGGGCGTGCTGTTCCACTACGATATCGGCAGTTCAACGAAAACCCTTCCGATCGGCTCGGGTGAATCGATCACGCTACGCGTCTCCCCCGGTGATTTCTCGTACTGGGTTTCCGACAAGGATAACGCGACGTTGGACGACGCGGCCGGGGATCCGATTGCCGCGACGATGGACATCACGGCACCACGAACCATCGATTTCGGCTGGACAGAGATCAGCGTCCTCCCGCTCGTCGATAGCGCGTCGATGATGATCGTGTACATGAGCATATCGGTCATCGTCGGCTTGGCAATCGGCGTGCCGTTGGCCTTCGCTGTGCGTGCACGATACCAGGTCCCGCGACGGGCAACCGCGTCCTATCAATCAGCATACAGGGTGGATCGAGCATGATAAACGACTCGCTGAAAACAGGAACGAAATTCATCGTGTCATTCGCCGTGTTCAGCATTCTCATGGCAATCCCGCTCTTGCTACGGGACCAGTTAAAATACGAGTATCCGGTCTATTACTGGGCAAACTCGGGCAATATTTTCACCGACTGGGGAATCTATTACCTGGATTTCATTCCCGCCTGGTTCGTCATCTCGTTGCTCTGGGTGACCGGGTCGATCACGCCGTTCCGCATCGCGAAATGGTTCGTCGTGTTCTTCCTCGGCTTCTGGCTCTTCTACGACTGGTTCTGGTGGGGTGCCGTGATCGCCGTGGATCCCGCATCGTTCTCCTGGACAGCACCATTTTATTTCGACATCCTGGTCCCGGGCACGCCCATGTGGGTGTTCTTGCTCGCATCGATCGCTGGTGCAGTTCTTGCGCTGTATGTTGCCCGAACATCGACGAATTGGACAAACCTCGTCCCGTTCATCATGTATCTCGTGTTCATCTACGGGCTCGGCGGCATCACGCAAGTCGTGGCCATGGATATCATGTTTTATTGGTTCTGGGACCTCGTATTCATCGTGGCCCTCATCGTGGCCATCCCCCTGGCCCGCCGTACCCGATCCATCGCGCCGGAACTGCGCGTTGAGAGCATGTATGTCCGGAGGGTCGACCGGGAATGACATATCTGAAAAACGCGTGGCTGTACGTCATCGCGGGCACGTTCATGTATTTCGGCTACTCGCTCGGGGTCGCCGTGGCGTTCATGGCAATGCATCCGGGCGAGCCCTTCTTCATGCAAAATGGCTTCGTTGCCGCGCTCACGGGCGTTCCCCTCGTGGCATTCATCATTGCTCGACGGTTCAAGCGCGTGTCGATCAAGGAAGAGACGAGAATGATGGTGGCACCCAAATTCTTCAAGAATCCTCGCACGGAGTTTATAGTGATGTCCATTTTTTGCACGCTGTCACTTTTCGTCACGTCCGCATTCGTTCAACAACTCAAGTTTGCCGTCGACCCGACGGAGGCATGGATGTTCTATGTCAATATCGGGATCGGCGAAGAAATGTACTGGCGGGTCTTGCTCGTGTCCGGCATCACGTTCGGGTTTGCATCGAGAGATAAGAAATGCTACGCGCTGGCAGGGTTGATCATTTTCATGGCAGTCGTCGAGGCGATCTCGATCGATCTCGGCATTCGCATCGTCGTCATCGTGATTACCGCCATGATCTTCATCATCATGACCAAGATCGGTGTCGAACGCCAATCTTTTCTTGCTAACATGATCGCCATTGTCGTGTCCGGCATCACGTTCAGCCTCGCGCACCTGGGCGTGTATGCCGACCGACCGGATATGCTCTTGGTCTGCGGGATCAGCGGGGCCATCATGGCCGGGTTTTTTGCGTTCACGAAGAACCCGTTCTACAACATAACGGCTCACATGTTTTTCAACGGTTATTCGTCGTATTTCATGTTATTCGGGTGATAAACCATGGAAATCGAACATCAAGTCGAACATCCCACGTGGATCCAACGAAACTCGTGGTTCCTGGTCGTTGCGCTTACCATTGCCTTGGTCATGGTCATCATGATCTGGACTGCCTCGGCCAGTAACTTGCCAGTATGCTGGACCGGGGGATGTTTATAAATCAAGAGGTGACATGCAACGACAGGACAGGCAAAAAATAGAAAAGGATTGGCTATCAGCGTGGTCATTATCACCATCGTGAGTGTTCTTGCAATCACGATGGGACCGGCGATCATGGACACGATGTCGGAAACGAGAATTACCAGGATCGACGAGAAACTCTCGACCGAAACAAGCAATCATCAAAATTTCGGCCCGTACTCCATGACACTCAAAAATGGAGCATCGCAAGGGAACACGACCGTCTGGTGGTTGTCGAATCAAGGCACGGGCACGTACCTCGTGAGGAAAACAGAAGCACAAATCGCCGTCGCGCTGAATTTCACGTCAGCGACTGCCTTGTACTGCAAGAATGGCACGGCGAAAATCTTCTGGGGAAAACATATAAGTGTCACAACGCTCGCGGGCGTGCTCTTCAAACGCGGGTCGAACTGGTACGTGAATGATCAAGTCCCGATCGGGGTAGTGCCATCGTGGTTGTCCTCGATCATGAACGAGCATTTCGCACCATGGTGAGTCATTTTTTCACCACACGATGAACATGAGTGATCGACATGAAAATCAAGCTGAATCGAAAAATGACAGGCGTGATCGTCATCGTCGCGTGCATTTGTGTCGCGATGTTCGTGATCTTGCCCGGGCAACAAGTGGCCGTGACCCAGGACTTCGAGTCCTTTCCGCTTGGAGCTGTCAATGATCCGAGAATACAGAAATATGACAGCGGAACGATTACCATCGAACAGAATGGCACCGGCGGGTCCAAGGCATTGAATTCCGTTGGCGGGACGGATGGTTTCTACGTCTTGCCAAACTCGTCGGCGTTCGTGTCAGTTGACATCAAGATCATGGCCTACACGGGCTATTTCGGCATTTGGGGTAGTGCGATTGGACATGATAACGGGGGACTGGAAATGGGGGTCATCTTCGGTGGTGGGCATCCCTCCGTGCACACTTCGGACGGGTACGCGTCGCTCACGACAAATGGGACATGGATTGGGCGATGGATCCACGTCACGTTGACCATGATCTCTCCCGGCCGGTTCACGGTGCGCCTTGATTCCACGTTATATGATAATTCTGGCATGGGTTTTGAATCCAACGATCCCGTGTCATCGGTCGATCGAGTGTACTGGAACCATTACGACACCCGAAAAATCGCGACGAACAGGGTCATCATCGATAATATCGACAGTTGAACCGAACCGTGAAAAAACCCATGCGACACGTACACGCCCGGCGAGCGACCGCGTTGTTCATGCTTGCCATGATGCTCGTGGTGCCATCACTGGCCACCATTCCGATCACGCCGAGCGGAAGTCCAACGTTTAACGAATTTGGTGCTCCAGAAGCTCCAGAAACTTCTACAGCGATTTCCACGATAGGTGATTTCGAGGCCTTGTCGAATGGCAATCTCGCCGGGCAAGATTCATGGGCGGCCGGGCTATCGGGCGATTACCGCGACGGCACGAGCATGGAACACGACGTGGAAAATGCCTACGACGGCCTCAGCACGCATTCCTTGCAACTGCACGACAACAACGACACGGCGGCGTTGAACATCACCAAGCCGCTCCCGCAGAACGCGTCGGTGTACGACGTGTTCTCGTTCATCAAGATGTACCCGGTCGCGGCGACCGGGACCGCGGCATACCTTCGCGTGCAACTCGTCGAGGTCCGCGGCGTGAAGATCGATCTGAAGATCGAGATGAGCACGGGCATCGTGTACTACACGGTTGATGGTTCCGCGTGGCAAACGACCGCCGTGACGATGGTGCTCGGCTCGACAAATCAATTACAAATCAATTTAACAACCGCAAGCACGTTCGCCATCCGGCTTGGCGTGTGGTCGGCATGGACTGCCCCGTTCAGCAACCGCGGGGCGGTTTCGACCAACATCGACACGATCTACTTTCAAACACCCGCGGCACATGGCATCGAGGACTTTTCTACGATCGGCGAGGGTGTTCCTGTTCGCAACAACGGATACGAAGATTTTTCATCATATGCAACCGGCGCGCAGATCAAGAACACGGCGTACTGGTCAAATTGGAATGCGAGCAATGGTATAGAAGATTTTTCGCACTACGCGGCGGGCGAGGACATCATCACGCACGCGTCGAGCTATTGGACAACACCAGCACATGATACAACAACACACTCATTTCTGGAATCGAGCGGACAAGGACGGATGCTCGTGACATCCGCTGATGGACAATATCAAATACAGATGGATTTTGCGACTGCATCGAGCAACCCCCCGACCGGGCAATGGATACAGATCGACATCACGAACCAGGTCGAGCAAACCGTCAATTTTCAATGTCACACGACTGCTGGTGGTTCACACGTCAATTATCGAATGAATCCAGCCACGCACAATATCGAAACGTGGAACGGCGCGTGGAACACGGTGTGTCCATACACGACCGGCGTCCTCTATACTATCAAGATCGTGTTCACGACCACATCGACCAGCACGTTTTGGGTTAATGGTGTCAACAAAGGCACGTTCGGCAATCAAGGAACGTGGGCAGATGCCTTCACGCATTTCATTTTCTTTAAAGATGCCGGTGCTTACACGTGCGACATGATTATCGACAACATCTATCAATCCTGGCAATCGGCCGGTCACGGCGGGATGAGTCACGAGATATATGATTTTACCGAAAGTTCCGACCGGGGTTATTTTAACAAGACACTCATCGAGAATATTGTAAGCGTTCCCGTTTACACGTTTGGAACTGCACAATCATACGACACGTCACAGTTCGGTTTTACTATCAACGCAAGCACGGTTTCTGGCGGTTCATATATCACGATGTATTCTGGTGCCGGTGGGGGATTGCTTGCTGGATGCCTCTGGTATCCTGGTGGTTGGTTAGGAGCATATGATGCGGCAGCGGGAGATTTTGTTTTCGCTGCGAACGTGACAGCGAGCACGAATCACTACATCACTTATTCGTACATCGATACCACGCACTATGATATCATCATCGATGGAACGACGTACACGAATAGCAGCGCGCATTATCACAAATACGGGTATGCATCGACAAGGATCACGTCATTCTGGTTCAGCATAGCAACGACCGGAACGATTTATTATGATAATCTCTGGACATCATGGAACACGACCGGGCCTTCAACGACGACCACATATTGGAACCAGTGGAATCCGACTGCTTGTGTCGAGACGTTTGAATCGTGGCCGTTGGGAGCGTTCACCGGAGCCAGCCCGAGCGGCGGTGGAACATGGAGCAAAACCGGAACGAGCACGAACACCGTGGTGACCGGAAAATATGGACAGATCGTGCTTGGTGCTGGTGGATTTGTCTATGACAC
>Ga0315273_10009813_pt1 | contig 12173 bp, 21 predicted proteins | sample YL17G02_0_MG_FD_205753 | JGI IMG/M metagenome (GOLD analysis project Ga0315273, IMG submission 205753) | Sediment microbial communities from Yellowstone Lake, YNP, Wyoming, USA - YL17G02_0 | ecosystem: Environmental > Aquatic > Freshwater > Lake > Sediment | place: USA: Wyoming | collected... | reverse complement strand
CGTCTTTGATGACGGACCAAAAATTGCTCGAATAGTCCTTGTCGGTCACGTAGCCGTAGGAGTGCGCGATGTAGCGCGACGTGAACGAAAAGACGGAGGAGCCCCGATCGAAGATCACCCAATTGACGCCATTGGTATCCTTGTAGCTCGTCGGCACGGCATCCTTCGCCGGCTCCGCACCTTCCATCGGAAACAACGGGCCTTCGCCCTTATCCGACGATGGCGCCGCCGCTGGTCCCACCAAGATAGACTCCGCCGCTGGCGCTGCCGCGGACTCTCCAGTAGGCGCCCCTACTTCGGTACCCTCTCGGCCGTCCATGAAGCCACTGAAGAACGCGCCAATCACGGTGATATTTCGGGGAATGATTGCGCGAACCATTAGCGTTTGCCTCCGTATCGCTTTGCCCATTCACCTTGCGATGAAACGTCGCTTCGTAGCACGTAGACCACACCCGCTGCCGCCATGAGAGCGGTTAGGATAAGCGTCGAGCTATCGCCACTCTTCGGCAATTCCTCGACGCCTACCTCGGTACTGTTTCGGGGAATGATCTCGCGCATGATTTACCTCGGAGGCGGAAGCCAAGCTGACCCTTCGGTGCGCGCTGCGCCGCCAGCAGGCAGCGTTCCGCGAGGTGCCAGAAGAATCTCTCCTCCGCTACTGCGTGCTGCGATGTCCTCGGCGGTAGGCATGGGACGCGCTTCATGCGCCGGAGGTACGATCGTAGCGCCGGCCGGAGCCGGCACAACATCATAGAGAGCTTTGCACGCGCGCCTGTAGGCTTCGATGACTGCTGGCACGGTCGGCGTGACGGAAACGTACTTATCACCCGTTGCTTCGTCGAAGTCCATTCCGTTGTAAAGCTCTCGGCGCTTCAGCGAATATTGCATGACTCCTTTGGCAACGAGGGCGTCATCTTCGACGAATGTTCTATCGAATCCGTCGTACGCAGCCTGAATCATCTTCTTGTAAAGATAGATCGGCGCATTCTTGTCATGCGCGGCAGCGAGCCCGATGCATTCGACGATCATCTTGGTTGCCGCATCGGCAAAGCGTCCAGATACCTTGTCTGCCACGACGAGCCCTTGGGGTAAGCCGCCGCCAAGCTGCGCAACCTTCGTGAGATTCGCCATGATGATCGGATCGCTAGGCGACCAATACATGATGGAAAACATGATGTCTGAAAATACGTTCCTGGTACCAGGCGCGTACTTGTCCGCCCACTCAATGAGATTGAGATCCCTTCTCAATTCCTTTGCGTAGCCCATCGGACTTACATGGTACGGTTCACTGAACTGCGCCGGGATGACTCCGTAGGTGATGAGCGCAGCAACATTGGCCTTTGACGCATCTACCCATTCTTGAGAAAATCCCTTACCGACGTTGAAAGCCCACTTCCATAGGCTCTTCGCTAGCTCCCAGCTAACAATCGCAGCGGCGGTCATGTAGAAGACAGGAAGCGCAGCGGCGGCCACGGAAAGCACACCGAGGCCCGCGGCGGCAGCAATGACGACCGCTGCCTCTAGCGCGATGTCCTTTAGCTGCTTCCACGTAGCCACGAATTTCTTGTCTGCCGCGTCTTCGGCTGCTTTCGCCCTGGCTTCGTATCCGTCAGCGAGCTTTTGAACCGCGACCAAGCCCTCTTTGTCGAAGAGATTTCCAGCCTCATTGATAGTGCGCCGATAGGCAGCTTCGTTTGGCTCCTCCGGTCCCATCATGTCGCCGTCTCCGCCACCTTCATCGGTGGTACTGCTCTTTGACGACGACGTAGCAGCTACCGCGGCGATGGTTCCACCACCGAGCAAGAGGAGCAACCAGATCGGCATTTGAATTCCTCGAATCCTTCCTGATTGTCCTAAGCCGACTAGCGCGGAACGATGACGCGCACGTTGGACGCAGGGGCATGCTTCGGTCCCACTTCGACAACCCCGTTTGGTGGTGGAGAATCGAAGAAGCTTCCCGCCATCGGGAGCGCAACCGCGCCGGACTGAGGTGGCCCCGGATTCACAATGCTGGCGATTGGCCGCGGCACGAATCCGCGAATGGCGCCAGACGAGCGATGATGACCAGCCGCACGATCAAGATAGCTTGACATCGAAAACTCCTAGCGCGGCACTACGCCGCGATCGTTGACACTGTAGACCTTGGGAATCCATCCCAATTGATCCTTGAAGAACGCCCAAAGCTTCAGGTGAGTGCCGCTCGCTCTTGCGGCATTGAGCATGGACTCGAATACGTGTGTCTCCATGCTGATCAGCAAGGAGACGGGGCCGAGCGGCGTACGAATGTCCACCTTCGCGAAGATTTTGTCTCCCACCTCCCAAGGGCGAATGTTCGCCGTGAATCCTGGGAATAGTTCGACAAGAAACTCCCTCACTGCAAGATTGTTTGACATGGCTCCGGTTTCCCTTTCCCTGTTGATTCCCTGTTCCTAGAGCGTATCGGTAGACCAGAGCGAGCCTGGGCCTCCCAATTCCTTTGCGCGATCGTGAAGGCACTTTCCGGCTTCCACCTGACCGATGCTATCGAGCATCGAACCGAGCGTGTCGAGCTTCTTCGGATCCGTCTCGGTCGCGAGCGCGACCTTCGCCGCGGTGCGGAGTCCAAGCCCTCCGAACATCGTTCCGCCGAGTACGGCCGGCACCGGCTCGTCAGGTACCTTGTTGAGCGCGGCTTCGCACGGCGTATCCGCCACGCTCATCTTGCCCATTGCTGCCTTTCGCAGACACATGGCGGCGGCCTTGGTCACTGCGGGTGGCGCAACCGCGTTGGGAAGCTTCTCGATTGAATCGGCGAGCGCTGCAAGCTGCTCCTTGGTACCCGACGAAACCGCCTTCTTCACCGTGTCATTGAGCGGCGGCGGCAGCGCCGCATACGCATCGTCACACGTTGCGGTCGCAGGTTCAGGCCCGGCACCGTCAGGCTTGCCGAGCTTTGCCGAGCGCACGCACGCTGCCGCTTCCTTCGCGCTAGGTCCTAGCGCGTCGAGCGCTACGGCTAGGTCCTCTAGCTGCTTCTTGGTTGCCGTGGGGGATGCGATTGCCTTCTTCACTTGCTCATTGAGCGGAGAAGGCAGCGCGGCGAAGTAGCCGTCACATGAGAGGACGGCAGGAGGCAGCGGTACCCCTCCTCCACCCTCATCCTCCTTGCGCGGAGCGGGCTTGGAGGTGGTGCGCGAGAGCCCATAGGCGACGCCCAAGCCGAGCGCGCCCCAAATCCAAACGGGGATCATTTCAGTTCCCCGCTTTCGCCAGTTCGTTTGCCCTTGCATCGATGCAGTCGGCGACCGGATCGGCTTCGCTGTAGCCGATCGACTTGAGCTTGCGTGTTGTGGTAGCGAGCGCATGCATGTCTGACGATTTCGCCATCGGATTCCCGAGCGCCGCCATGATGACGGATCCGGTCTTCGTGCCACCCGTGCTCGCACTGAGCGCGTCAAGGCGCCCCAATGCCGCCGACAATTGCTCCCCATTCATGGAGCAAGTGACGCTGGCTCCGTCTCCGCCTCCGCCTTCGGCCGGAGCCGTTGCGGACTTGACGAGTAGAGCAACCGCACCCAAGCCGAGGAGAATCGGAATCAACGGACCCATAGCGAACCTTCTTTCTTTGACGATTGTCCTAAGCTCACCCGTGGGAAAGCTCATACTCTACGCCGAATTCTTCGGCTAGATCGTGGCCCATCTTCCGCGCCATTTTGGTAGCATCTCCGCCCATACCGCGATAGGCGATCTTGCCAAGCCGTTTCTTGCTGGGCATGAGCATCGCCGAGATGATGAAGGTGTGCTCAGGCGGCACGCCGAGGAAAGGATTATCGTAACCCTTCCTCACCAATCGGATATGGATCCATCGAAGTGCTGGCATGACTTACACCACTTCCCCGGTGGGATTGGCCTTGTAGTATTCGGCGGAATAGTTCGACGAATACGCGCCATCGAACACGGATGCGTATTCGGGATTCGACGGGCGCCCGCGCATGCCGCCCGGAATGATCTGTGAATCGCCGCGATAGGCAATTCTCGCCTCGCCGTCCGCTTTGCCCTGCGTAGCGCCAGCCGCGGAGCCGTCAGCGCTCGCGATGTCGAAGCCGGTCATGGCTCCCTTGGGAGTCTTTGTGATGACCTTCTCTTCGCCCGTGGGCTCCTTGGGCTTGTCCTTGGGCGGCTCGTCAGGCGGCGTAACCTTCTTCACGTCGGCGCTTCCACGCCCTACCAGGAAGAGGACGATCGCGGAGCCGATGGCAATGGGAATCAGGGGAAAAGGCATGGTGATTGTCCTTGGAGGATTGTCCTAACTCACATTCCCAGAAGTTTCGACGTGTCCTCAGTGGTCCCATTGGGAAGCCCGGTGAGAATGTGAAAGCGCTGCTTCCAACGTCCCTCACTTTGGCTGTACTGGACTCTGCGTGTGAAGAGTGGGCGCGCAGCGATACCGAACTTGCGGCGTAGCTCGGCCACTCGAAAGCATACGAGCCCGTCACAATCAGCGCTCATCGTTTCGAGGATTGCGCGAATGTTTCGGAATCGATCCGACTTTGGATCGAAACGGTAAACGACGCCCGACCCCAATAGGAGCGGCGTACGTGGGTACACTTCGAGGTAATCCTCATTGACCGCAATCACACACTCTAGCAAGTGTATCATCGCGCGAGCACTGAGAATGTCATCGGCCGGATCTTGCCCGAGGCCGAAGAGCCCTGCTAGCTCGAATTCGGGATAGAACGCCATTGAATCGCGATCCTTCTGGAAGGGGCGCGAGAAGAGGCGAGCGGAGAATCAGAGTGAAACCGGAGGAAACACACTGAGAGCACCACGGGGAAAACGTGGATCCGCTGCCTCATCTCGCGCCCCTTCCATGCGGGGCGCATCCCCGACCCCTCACGCTTGAAGGGTCGGTGATGCTCCGTCGATCAGGACGCGATGCCCTGAATATCGATGTTCGCGCCGGGGGCGGCGATCGGCGCTCCCGAGGTGTTCGTGACCGTGATCGAGAGAAGCGCCGTCTCCTTGCAGAACATCATGGAGAGGCGACCCGCTCCATCGTTGTTGCCGGCGAGGAACGCTGCGCCGTTGACTCCCTGACCGGGCACCTGTGAAGGCGTCGAAAGCTGCTCCTGATTCTTGACCTTCATGGAATCGACGGAGACGAGCGCCGCGATGGCCGCGGGGATGAGGATGCGCTCTCCCTTGAAGCCCGTATCGGGACGCACGATGGCGGTTGCCGACGCGCCCGCGGCGAGCGGGAAGGTGCCGGCCGGGAAGACGAGCGTCACGTACGTGATCTTGCCCATGTTGCCGTCGTTGCACGGCGCCTGCTGTGGCGTCGGTCCGGGATTGGGGTTTCCGCACGGACCCCAACCGTTTTGAGGCAGACACGCGAGTGCGCGCTGCACGGCTTCGTCGAGAAAGCCGGTGCTGCCCGTCTCCACGTCGGAGGTGGCGTCGATCGAACGTGCGGGGGTCGAAAGGTCTTCGCGCGAGAGCGGGGTACGATCCATGTCCATTTGCTTTTCTCCGTGAATGACAACCGAGGTTGTCGAGGGAACCGAAACGGTGACGTGAATTTCCCGCGTCTGCTCTAACGCTTGCGTCTCTCGACGCTTGAATGATGCTTAGGACAAGCGGCTTACGCCGCGCGTCCGTACATCGCGCGAAGCTGCTCCGGCGTCCAGGTGTAGGAGCGCGGAGCGCCTTGACCCATCGCAGGAGCGCCTTGACCCGCCACGATCGTGCGAACCTGGAGGTTGGCCTTCTTGCCCTCTTCCTCGGTCATCGCAACGCCCTTCCAGTCGGGGCTCTTCTTGCGCATGCGCTGACCGATCTGCGCACCGATCGACCCGGTGTAGTACGCGAGCGCACCGTTGCCGAGGTTGTGGAGGTGGTCTTCGTATCCCTTCACCTGACCGCTGAATGCGAGCAAGTGAAGCGCCGCCGCGGCAGCGAGATCCCACGGAACGCCGAAGGTTTCGGGCATTCCGCCGCGTCGTCCGTGGAGCATGCCGAGCAGGAACGAAGCGCCGCCCACTTCGATGATGGCGGTCAGCTTGGAGATGTTCTCTTTGTTGGAGTCGGCGATGCGCTGAAGGCGAGCGCGGAGTGTGGATGCTTCACCACCCGCACGGAACTGGCCACCCATCGGGGAGTGTCCATAGCCGTGAACGTGATGGAAGCGACCGATGGCGTCGCGAGTGATCATGGGTTTCTCTCCCTGGGTTGAATGGCCTTGGGCATATGCCCTTACCGTGAGAGTCCATTCAACCACGAAAGAGAGGGCTTGTCAAATGCCATTTTCGGACAGATCAAACGTGCATCTTTGAGCGTGCTTAGGACAATTCAACGCCGCTTTTGGGTCACTGTAAGCGACCTTTCGAGCTTTTCCTCTAGCGTTTCCATGTCCCCCATTATGACAGGAGCGAGTCTCTTCTTCTGCTCCACAATGGCGTCACTTGCGAGCTTCACGCACGCTTCGCAGATCACGGCTCCGCGGAAGCCTTGGCACATGAAGCCGTCTTTCTTCTGGAAGCAGAAGGAACATTTCTTCATTCCTTCACCTTCGATAGCTCATGCTCGGCAAGATCAATCGCAGCCCGATGCCACGCACGCACCGCGTCAGGGACCGCGAATGGAGTCTTATGACCAGTGCCCGATGTTCGATTCGAGCTTGCCGCGGTTTCGTTTGCTGCTACCAGCGATGCGGCGTGATCCCTCGCGCTTTTGTAGACCGCTACCAAGAATTCTCGGTGACTCATCGTATCCTCGACAGATCGACGATCTCTTTCGTGGTCGCGTCGAGGAGCATGATGGCATTGTCTACGGTGACGACCGCATCGTATCCGGCTTTGAGAATGGCGCGTGAGAGCGCGCGGCCCTTCTTCGCGCCGAACGCATGAAAGAGTCTTGATTTCCAAGAATACTCGTCATATCCGCCGTCGCATGTGTTCCATCGGATGACGAGCGGCGATTGGAAATTGGCGAGCCCTCGAATCCATCCCTTCGAGAGTGGAGCGTTACGAATCACTGACTCCTGGTCTTCGAGGAGCATGTAGTATCCGGCCGGCTCGATTCCCTGCTGATACCGATCGGTGCCAAAGCGCGGTGCGCTCGGCGCCTTCTCGGTATTGTGAAGGAATTGGAACCTGACGGGACGCCCTGTCTCGAAATGGATCGGCCCCTCGATTGCTTGAGCGAGCCCGATCGATTCCATCCATCGGCGATTCATTCTCGCCCCCTATAGGTTTCCGTATCACTGTATCGTCGAGGAATGCGCTTTGGCTCTCTCCTGGCTGCGCAGACTCCCACCCACCATCCGAGTGCAAACGCCAGGAAGAAGTAGCCGAAGCCCACAATGAGCAATTGGAGCGCGCTCATTCGTCAAACTCCACCTTGTCAATCACGGATTGGAACGCTTCCCATTGCTCCTTGTTGAGCACGCCGGCGAGGTTTAGCAGATTCGACTCGTCGAGGAGCATGAAGAATTTTAGCATGACCGCATGCTCTTCGCGCATGGCTTCGATCATGGCGAACTGCGCGGCGTAGGCTTCCTTTTGAGATTGATTCATGGCTCTTGTCTCCTAGAATGATGGGTGACGTTTTCCCGTTGCGCTTCAGTATCCGTTTGTCGTATTTGGTCCGTAAGCTCTTTGTGGCTTTGAGCACGATAGGTGAGAGCCTGTTCTTCGCGAGCATGGTCCTTATCTGCATGACGCGCGGAAAGGAGATAGTGCCTCCATTCGTGATCGAATGCCAGTTACTTGCATTCTGAGCCTTGGAGCCAACGCCCTTCATTTTCTCGACACTCGTCAAACATCCCGAACATGCCTTGTCTTTGCACTCCGGCTCATGCTTGCCGGAAAAGCCTCGACACCCGGCGCAATGTTTCCTCTTGCATCCCGGCTTGTGTCCGATGAGCCGATAGAGCTTGGGGAGCACGTAGTATCCCTCTAGCAAGATGCCAGGGTCCTCACGTTTCCATCCACCAAGCTTGGTGCTCTCCTCGATCTCTCCGTCCTCCATCATAATCGAGTCGGTATCCACGTAGAGAATTTCCGCGCCGCTCTTGGCAGCGCCCGTCATACCTCGATAGAGCCGAATGCGAGAGAGCGCGGTAATGTGAGCGCTGATCTGCGGCACGATGTAGGAAGCGCTCGCGATGTTCTCGATCTCCCATATGAGACAATCGGTAGGATCGCCGTTTGTGGGCCACCCTTTCTCATACGGTGGCTCTGTACCTTCAGGGATTAGGACAAGCGCAGTGCGGTCCTCGCGCATTCCAAACTTGCCGTAAAGCGAATTGAGCATGAGCTTAGCGCAATAGCTCAGCCCTTCGTTGTAGTCGGCGCGTGACTTGTCGCGGTACTGATAGAGGACTTCCACCATCTCTCGAAAGACTGGCTTCTTTTCGTACCATACGCTCCGATCGATTCGCAGAATCTTTCCGCCTACGTCCTTGAGCAATTGCAATTCATCCCAATCCCAAACACCGCTAAACTTCCCCGCTGGAAAGAGGAGCTTCTTGCGGATTGGACATCGATACGGGAGCGGCGGCATTGCGCAATTGTGCGGGACGAACACTTCGCATTGAACGAAGCCGATACACTTGCGCGCCATGAGCGCACAATGCTTCTCGGTGGACTTACCGAGGACGTACATTTGCCCTACAGGCATGTCCTCCAGCATGGAAGCGGGATAGCTCGAATTGATGTCGAAGTAGCGCACGTCGTAACCATACTGCGCGAATAGCTCCGTACGCCCACCGTAGTAACCGAGCCTTACGAACGCATGTGCGCATCCATGACACGCACCGTCGCACGTCATGCGCAGGCATCCCTTACACTGCGTATCGCAGTCAGGGAGGCATGCATTGCGCTGAATCCATGTGTCACCCATGAATTTGCGCCGAAACAGTTTCATCGCGGTAGCTGGCGCAGTGATGCCAACCTCTCCGCCTAGACTCTCAATGAGCTTATGGAAAGCGTGGAGCCCTTTGCGGAGCACCACGCAATCCATTCGATTGTAAACTTCCCAGCTAGGATCGTCCTCATGGGCACCGAAGTCCTGACTCATCTTCTGAGCCGTCTTCGGACAGAATGTCTTTCCAATCTTGTCCAAGGTCATTGGCAGAAGCGAGACGGAATCTAGGAATGACCAGAAGCCTCTACGCTTTGGCTGACCAGTCGCCCAAATGTCCAAGCGTTGGATGCGCGCCTGCGTCGAAACAATCTCGAAGCGTAGGAGCTTGCGATGTTTCATAAGCCAACCGACGAGAAAGAGGTGGTCAAACTTACCACCATTGTGCGCGTAGATATTGCAGCGCTTCGATTGATAGAGGCGCATGCGCGCACGAGACGGCTTAGGGCAATCCATCGCGAAGATATGACGAAGCATTCTGTCAATGCAGCCGCCAGGAGCAATATGACGCTCCTGCCAAGGCAAGCTCGCTACCTCCGGTGCATTTCGATAGGCGATAAACTCTTTGCCGGTGAGCAATCCCACTAGAAACGGGCGCGTGAATCCGCCTTCTTGGGTGTCATCCTCCTTGCTCTCAATGTCGTAAACGACTACGCGCCGCTTGCGAAGCGGTCCGCCGAGTGGTCGAAGGTACTTCTCAGTGCCCATCTAGAGAACCAGAAGGCAAGCACGCCAAGCAGGAGCGCCAGTCTACGGGAGCAGTCTCGTCGTGGACTACTCCCGTACCGTGGCACGTCGCGCAATTGTCATCGCAGCACCGCTCGATCATCGCCTGTAGATCGGGAGCCCATCGATCGTAGGAATGTCCGATCACTAGCAGGAAACGGATAGCGAGCTTCGGATCGGTGAATGCGGAGAGTAAGTGTCCAGCCATTTCGATTGGCGTCAATTGCTCCAGCGCAGCGCGCGAATCTTTGGCGGAGATGACGCCAAACTTTACGCGGTCGTAAGCGACAAGACACATGGCACGATAGGCTTCACCGTGGTTCACGTTTGCCGCACAATCCAGAGCATCCGGTATGAAAGGCATCGAACAAATCGCGTGTACTCGTGAGGATAGCAGCCTCTCTGAACATTAGCTCCGGCTCTTGCGGCTCCATTTGCAGCACGTAGCCGAGCTTGCCCTGTCCCATCGCGTAGCCGAATTCCCACGATGCCGAGCGTCCGCACGGGAGCACGAAGACACACGCATCGCAGGCACGAAGCGCGGCGATGTCGAGCGCGTAGCCTGCGACTGCGATTGGATGCTGGAGAGCTTCCCTGTACTCTTCCGGTGTCCACTCTTGCCACTTGGGATCGATCTCGCTCCACGCGAAGCCGTGATTGTCAGGCTTGGGATGCCTGAAATCGTATACGTCGTGCCCGAGCCCCCTTAGGGTATCCACCACTATTGGTTGATACTCATTGCGCCACGATGATGCGACATAGATTTTCATGTTTCCCTCATGCTCAGTAAAAGGCGGCTAGCAAACGAGCCTCTTTGCTAATTGCTCCCAAAGGAGGGGATCGCTGAGCGGAATCACTCCCGCTTGTATCGCCGCTATGGGACCGCGAGCCTACTCCCCCATGACAAGCGCTACAGCCTTGGTGAGCGCTTGTCCTAAGTCAGTATCCAAGCCAGTTTGCCCCACGCTCCCCCATGTGTACGCATTGACGATGAAAGCCTTACGCTCCTCATGCCAAGCGATCGTGAGGTGGATGCGCTCATGCTTGATCGTGAGTGCAAGCGCGTGGAGCAATTCTTCGGTCATGGGGAAGCCTTCTTACCCCATGTTCCGTAAAGCATGGCCGCAAGCATACCGCCTCCAATGATGGCAGGTAGCCACTTCGACCATGCCTCTAGGCTAAAGGGGATTTGATTTTCCAATCGAGCAAGCGACGGAGAACCGGCATGATCTCTTTGAGCGCTTCTCGGAGATCATCGTTTTCCTTGCGGAGCTTGGCGGTGTCGCCATCGTGCAGCTTCGTCAGGCGTTCGATCTGCTCCAGGTGTGCTTTCGCGAGTGCCCTGTTTGCTTCATCCGAGGCAGCGAGCGAGACGAAAGATTGCTCCAGCTTGGCGCGCAATTCGTCTCCCTCCACCTCTATCCTCTTGGCGTAGCTCCTCCACTCTTGAACGTTCTTGCTCATTGTCGTTTCCCTTTCGTGCTCAGTTACGAGATTTCGTCAAGTATCTTCATTGGCATTATCGCCATTGGTTGCCACACATGACCTGAATGAATGCGGAGCCAATCTCCTACCGGACCGAGCATGGGTCGATTCTCCGCTGCCAGGCGCCGCGCCATGAGCACCGGATCGTTGTCATCGTCGCCTTCACGATGAATGATGCCGAGAGCTAGAGCGGCGCCGCATTCGCACATGAGGGTTAGCTCGGCTCGGCCAATAAAAGGATCGCTCATGTGGATTGCCCTAAGCGTTCTCGATTGCGGCGAGAACCGCTTTGAAGCCCTGCGGGATAATAAGACTCATGTTTTCCCTTTCGTGCTCGGTTGCAATGCTCGAATCGTGATGCTCTCAATCAGTGCCGCGCTTGTCTCCTGCGTGTCAAGCATCGCCTCTAGCTTCGTCGCGAGGCGCACCATGAAAGACTCGCAGGGTACCGCGGGAATGCCCTGCCATGACTCGGAGAAGATTCCCTCATCGTCTTCCCACATGGAGCCCGTAGGCGAGCCGACGATTTTCTCCCCATACTCAAAGAGCCGAATAGACGCCATGAAAAGCGCATCGGGCGCCTGCTGTACCATTAGGTCTAGGGATTCTTCCGCCATTGATAACACTTCTTCGATGTTTGATTCTTCCAGCAATTCGCCGATATAGAGGCTTTGAGAGTGGGACACTCGATCGTCTGCGGTCACTTCGATCCAAGATGAATCCGAGCGACCTAGAGGGAGGATATCGCCGTTTTCTACGTGGGCTTCGTAGAGACTGAGCACCTTCGCCTTCAGCACCTCATCGGACATGAGGACCGCGCGCGGTCCCTCTTCCCTGCGCGCCTTGGACCGACGACTAACCCATCCCTTACGCGCTGCGATACTGCGTTGCTTGAATACATTGGATCGCTTGCGGCGGCCGTTCGTGGGTCTTTCTACCGCCGGCTTTCGAGCTTTCCTTGTCGGAGTCTTTGCCGGTTTCCTGATCGGCTTCTTTGTCGGTTTCCTTTTCGGTGCCGGCTTAGGACGAGCCTTCGGACGCGGCTTCCCGCGCGTAGGGCG
>Ga0315273_10009811_pt1 | contig 12175 bp, 13 predicted proteins | sample YL17G02_0_MG_FD_205753 | JGI IMG/M metagenome (GOLD analysis project Ga0315273, IMG submission 205753) | Sediment microbial communities from Yellowstone Lake, YNP, Wyoming, USA - YL17G02_0 | ecosystem: Environmental > Aquatic > Freshwater > Lake > Sediment | place: USA: Wyoming | collected... | reverse complement strand
CGGCAGGATCGTGGCCCTGGATACGCCCAAGAACTTGAAAGACCTCATCGGAGCGGATACAATTACCCTTGAGGTCCAGAGCGGTGGCGATGCGCTGTTACGATCTCTGAAGTCCTTTGACTGGATCAAGTCCACAACTACATCCAATGGAACAATAGAGCTGAGGGTGGATCATGCCCAATCCAGGATTCCGGAGGTCATGATTGAGGCCTACAAGAATAAGGTGTTTATAAAGTCCGTGGGGCTGCACGAGCCCACCCTGGAAGATGTCTTCCTCAAGTTCACGGGCAAGAAGATAAGAGGGGCAGAAGGCGCGGGAAATCCAATGCGCGCCATGGCCATGATGCACAGGAGGAAAGGATGAAGCTCGATCTCTTCGCTATATACAGCATCTGGCTCAGGGAGATGTTGCGCTTTTTCAGGCTCAAGAGCAGGCTGATTGGATCTGTAGGTGCGCCTTTCTTCTTCCTGGCCTTTCTAGGGATGGGGTTCGGGTCCAGCACAACCATACCTGGAATTCCTCGGGGTATAGGCTACGTTAGCTTCCTGACTCCAGGGATAATAGGAATGACCTTGCTCTTCTCTGCCACGTTCGCAGGGATCTCAGTTCTCTGGGACCGACAGTTTGGCTTCTTAAAAGAGATCATGGTCGCTCCTGTGAGCAGGATAGCTATAGTCCTGGGCAGGACTGCGGGAGGCGTCACTACTGCGATCCTACAGGCCATGATAATACTGCTATCGGGTATGGCCCTGGGCATGATAGTGCCGAGTCTGCAGGGCTTTATCTTGTCTCTGGTCTTCATGATCCTGATAGCAGCCACCTTCATAGGCATGGGACTGGTCTTTGCCTCACAGATGGAGGATATGTCAGGCTTCAGCCTGATAATGAACTTCCTCATCTTCCCCCTGTTCTTCTTATCCGGGGCTCTCTTCCCGTTGGACAGGTTTCCGTCGGTGATAAAGATACTCGCCTACCTCAATCCCCTGACCTATGGAGTCGACGGACTCAGGTACAGCCTGATAGGGGCGGGCACCTTTTCACTGCCTTTGGACTTTGTAGTGCTGGCTGTAAGCTGCGCTGTAATGCTGGGCCTGGGAGCGTACCTCTTTGAAATCAGCGAGGTGAAATAAGAGATGAACGGCGTTACAGGCGTGATAGAGCTGATGGATATAGCGAAAACCTACCGCATCGGCGATAACGAGTTTCCCGTCCTAAAGGGCATAGACCTGAACATAGAGAAGGGCGAGTTCATAGCGCTCATGGGACCTTCCGGCAGCGGCAAGTCCACGCTTATGAACATAGTAGGGTGCCTGGACAGGGCGACGAGGGGCAAATTTCTGCTTCTGGACAAAGATGTAAGTGAAGCCTCGGATGACGAACTCGCCCAGATAAGGAGAGAAGAGCTGGGGTTCATCTTTCAAACCTTCAATCTCATTGGCAGAATCTCCGTCTTGAAGAACGTTGAAATGCCCATGGTCCTGAGCGAGATCCCGCGAGAGCTGAGAAGGGCTCGGGCTTTGGAGCTTCTCACGTCCGTAGGTCTAGAGCATCGGATCGATTTCAGCCCTCTCAATCTTTCAGGAGGCGAGAAGCAGAGGGTGGCGATAGCCAGGGCTCTGGCCAACGATCCCAAGATCATAATCGCAGACGAGCCCACGGGCAACCTCGATCTGAAGAGCAGCGATGAGGTCATGGCAATCATGAAAAATCTACATGACGAAGGTCGGACCATCATTATGGTCACGCACAACCCGGAGATAACGGAGAACTGCGACAGAGTCATCCGGCTCAGAGACGGACGCATTGTGGAGAAAACATCATGAAGCTAGCTTTTTTGATTTCATTTCTGCTCCTCCTAATAATGGGATCAGCAGCAGCCTACGAGTATCACATGCCTGTGAACATCCATCCGACGATCACTCCAGCAGTGCTCATGCCCGGCGATGAGGCGATAGTAGCCATCGAGCTTGAGAACGGCGCTGCAGCCTACGGTGTAGGGAAAGATGCCGGTGCAGGCAGCACAGCTCAAAGCGCCCTCTTGTCCACACCTATCAACAAAACCATCCTGAAGGGTATGGATGAGATAAAGGTCACCTCTGCGGACTATCATGATCTAGGCATGATCGGCCCCAACGATAAGATCACCATTTACTACAAGATCAAAGCCGGTGAGAACGCCTCCAGCGGAACCTACCTTCTCAATTTCGGGGTGCAGGGCGGTTATGATATGCTCTCGATCAACCGCGAGATCCCTGTCAAAGTGGATTCTGCAGCCGTGAGCATTGCCCGAGCGGAGGTCCCCACTAAGCCGAGCATGAACCTGAATGTGGCCAACCCCCGAGAGAACACCGTCAATGCGGTAACCATAGTGCCTTCGGCCCCAGGCATCAGGTTCTCGCCCGATCAGTACTACATAGGCACTATGGACCCTGACGAGGTCTTCACCATCAGCTTGGGCATCGATTCCGAGAATCCGGCCAAGCCTCTCAAGAGTCCAGTCAACCTCAGCTTTGTAGCGAAGTTCAAGAACGGAGATGCCTGGCATGAATCAGGGACTTATGTTACCAGCTACGTTCCTCCCAAAGATAACTCCAGGCAGAATGGCTACTGGTTGCCTGCTGGTGCAGCTGCCCTTATCCTATTGGCAGCAGGCGTTTACCTGTATAGGCGCAGGAAGAAGAGCAAGTCGGTGTAGAATGATTCCAGATCTGCTTAAAGATAGGAGGCCCAGATGAAGTTATCTGATATGCTGGAGTATATTGCCGTCGGCTTTAAAGCCGACCAGTTCAAGACCCTAATGTCTTCATTGGGCATAATCATCGGCGTCATAGCCATAGTGGTTATGCTGTCTGTAGGAGAGGGGTTATACTCTGGCGTATCATCGCAGTTCAGCGCGCTCAACCTGGACGTAATACGCGTAATACCTGGCACTTTCAACTTCGGCCCGGGCGCCCAGCCGAGCTTCAGGACACCACAAGAGCCTGCCAAGTTCACAGACAAAGACACCAAAGCCCTGGAGAACGTCGTGGGAATCAAGACGGTTGCACCCGAAACCTCGGCAAGCGTGGTGATCCACTTCCGTGATAAGAATGCCTCGGCGAGTCTCACGGGCGTGGACCCCAAGAAGGAAGATGATGTCAGGAGCAAAATTGCGCTTGGCCGATTCCTCACCGACTCGGATTACAAATCGATTGTTATCGGCAGCGGGATTTCAGAAGGTCTCTTCAGGATGGCGATAACTCCCGGTAACAAGATAAGGTTATACTATCAGGATCACTACATGGACTTCAAGGTAGTGGGCGTCCTCCTGGAGCAGCAACAAACGTCCTTTGGCGGTCCCGGCAGCAACCAGAATACCCAGATGTACATAACTCATAAGGCCATGAAGGAACTCCTGAATAGGGAGAATTACTATTATGGGACTTTCCGGGTGACTGTTGAAGACCCTGCGCAGGTAGATGACGTGATTGCCAGGATTAAGATTGCTCTCCAGAGGTACCACAAGAACGAGGCCTATGATGCGACAACCGCCAAAGATTTGCTCTCGTCGCTGTTGAACATACTGACCATGATCAAGTATGCATTGGGCGGCATAGGTGCCATATCATTGGTCGTTGGGGGCATAGGGATCGCCAATGTGATGATGCTCACGGTGAAGGAACGAATCCGTGAAATTGGGGTGATGAAGGCCCTGGGGGCAACTATGCGAGATATTAGGGTCCAATACCTGCTTGAGGCTGGAGTTCTGGGCGTTGTAAGCAGCCTTATAGGCCTAGCTCTGGGAGTGGTCGTGTCCTTGGCCATAGGATCCTTGGGCGGCCTGCCCTCGGCTATAACGCCACAATCTATCATAATCGGTCTGTTATTCGGTGCGCTTACGACTACGATAGCTGGCGTCTACCCGGCGAACAAGGCTGCAAAGCTGGACCCAATCGAGGCTCTCCGGACAGAATGACCCACTGATCAAGGGCGCAAACTGGCAAGACCTTACGCTGGTAGTCCCCTATTCTATTGCTTCTGGTGATCAGTCGTGCATTTGCCCGCTTACTGGTAAACTGGTGAAGAGGTTCCGTTCCCCATAGGCTTCACCAAATTCTAATTTTTACCGGTATTTGGTTCCAAGCTGCAAGCTGCGGGGTATTCGTCTAAAAATAAGATGCGGATTTATAAAAAATATGAAAAGCTCTATTGCCTGAAGTACTTCGAGTTATTATTACTGGTAAACTCGTGCGGAATTCCCATCCCACGCATAAAATTTGGTCGCAGCATAGCGATTCATGGTGATAACTTCCGAAATCGATTACTGGTAAATTACAATCGAAATTTCCCCATTCTCATTTAGCTCACAGCTCACAACTAGAGAGAACTATCATAGCTTCCTGATGTGGGCACTGCAGGGCATATCGTGGAGTACGTGGGCCAAGGCTGTAAAACAGGCCTCAATAAGCGACCATCCTCCTTTTCGCCCCTGTGTTGGACCGGCACCTGGAAGCCATGGCCGCGCTCGCCGACCAGGTCTTCTGCTTCTACGATATGCTGGACGCAGGGCTGAACAAAGGCAGAGGTCTCGTATTTGAAGGAGGGAGTGTTCTGGTCACTTTTATCTTTCAAGAAAACAACAGAACTAAAGAGGTGTCGATCATGGAGATTACGGAAGCCATCAGATCAAGGAGAAGCATTCGCAATTACCAGGATCGTCTAATTGAACAGGAGAAGCTCATGCGTATCCTGGAAGCTGGAAGGCTTGCACCTTCTGCTCGTAATCTACAGGACTGGAAGTTCATAGTGGTGAGAGATAAGGAAAAGCGCCAGAAATTATCGGAAGCTGCAATGGGTCAGCCCTATGTGGCCAAGGCACCTGTGGTGATAGCAGCTTGCGCAACTCATACAGAGTATATCATGCCCTGCGGCCAGTATTGCTATCCTATTGATTTGGCCATCGCGGTCGATCACATGAGCCTCGCAGCAATGGCTGAGGGACTGGGAACTTGCTGGATAGGTGCATTCCATGAAGACAAGGTAAAGGATATCCTGGGCATACCAGAGACGATCCGAGTGGCGGTGATGCTGATATTGGGCTATCCGGCCGAGTCGCCTGCTGCGAGGCCACGGAAGAAGCTTGAAGAGATAGTGGCATATGATTCATGGACGGATTAGGAAAAACCTAACCAATGGCAATCCCCGAGCAAGCACTCCTTCTGATAGTGGAGCGTCGGGCGTACGAAAGGGCCAGGGATATGGCGGGCCACGTTGCCCAGGCCATGAAGCAGGCCTCTCGGGGGCATCCTCCTTTACCCCCACGTATTGGACCGGCACCTGGAAGCCATGGCCGAGCTCGCCGACCCGGGTCTTCTGCTTCTATGACTTCCCTCCATGGGCTGATGCTGCTTAACTCGTTGTCTACTCGGAGAGGTTCACTCTAAAGAAAATCCCAAAAATGTATTAATGTCGGCCACGCTGTTGCAGTAGGAACTATGAAACTCTATCGCAACTTTACCACCCAGGAAGAGATCGACCTGGAATACAATTTGGCCCTTACCATACCCGACACAAGGGAATGGATACGGATGTACGGGCCTCGGAGCAGTGAAGTTCGGCGTCGGCTAAGGTGTGAGCTGGGAGTGCAATTCGGTCCGACCCTGGATGAAACAGTGGACATCTTTCCTGCGGAGAAATCCGGCGCCCCTGTCCTGGTGTTTATCCACGGAGGATACTGGTTCTGGGGTACCAGTAAGGATTTCAGTCTCATGGCAGCAGGGCCGGTAGCCCGAGGATTCACCGTGGTGGTTACGAATTACTCCCTCTGTCCTAAGGTTACGATCGCCGAGATCACCCGGCAGAGCAGGGCAGTCGTCGCATGGCTTCATCACGAAGTGAAAAAGTTTAACGGAGATCCTTCCCGTATTTTCGTTGCTGGAACATGTGCCGGAGGGCAGCAGGCTGCCATGCTAGTCGCCACCGACTGGGAGAGCGAGTACGGCCTGCCCAGGGACATTATCAAGGGAGGTATCCTGATAAGTGGCGTCTTCGACCTCCGACCATTGAGGTATTCATATCTGCAGCCGAAGCTGCTCCTGACTCATGAGGTCATCCTTCAGCAAAGCCCTTATCTGAATATCCCCGATTATGGACCATCGCTCCTGGTCACGTTCGGAGGGATTGAAACCCAGGAGTTCCAGCGGCAGTCGAGAGACTTTCTCGAGGCATGGCGGGCTAAGGGGCTGGAGGGAGAACTCCTAGTACAGAAGGGCAAGCATCACTTCGAGGCCTTCGACGGTTTCATTGACGAGCACAGCGAACTCTGCCAGGCCCTGGTCGACTTCACGATCCGCTGCGAAGGACTTGCCTGAAGAAAATGAAGCCATCCTTCGTGCTCTGGCCCAATCCTCACTCTCTAACCCGGATAAGCTGGACCATTACGGGATTGAATGGGTCCGGACAGGGCACATGAATAACGTCGGGATCCGGTTCCCAGGGCAGAGAGCCTCCGAACTTGAGGGTCCTGTAATTCGGGTAAATGTTGTAGAACAGGGCTTGACACAGTACGCCCGGCTTACCTGAATACCCAATGGTAACATCGCCGCTCAGATCAAACTCCTGGCCTGCAACATGGCCAGCCTCACACTTTCCCTTGACCGACACGATTTTGAGCTTTACCTTTTCGCCCTCTATCATAATGGCCCCTCCTTACCTTGCTTCCTTTTGATCATATCAGGCCTTTACGGTCTCTTCTTCCCTTTAAGCGGGATAAAACCTTTGGATAAAGGCGGCAATCGTCCGCGATCGGAGCTTTGAGAAAGTAATGCCCATCTCGGAAGCATCAAGAAGCTATCCAAGCAGGCGGCCATGCAGGTGCCCAGGAAGATGAGGGCGAGGCATTGGGGCTTAAAGGAGAGATAATCAGCAATATTTTCGCCCCAGTCGGCCAGTCGGCGCACAATTTTGTCCTTGGTCAAAAATACCTCCCGTCTCGCCCTCCATGAAAAGATCCAAGCATCCACCGCACGATAGAATTCTGTGGACATTAGTATCCTTGAACGAGAAAGCCGAATGGACTGTGCTACGCAAGCGCACGAAACTGACCGCAGCAGAACTGGACGCGGTCTTGAGCGAGCTGGCAAAGGACGGCAAAATATCGATCATACCCCGGGAACGCAGGGACCAAATCAAGCCGTGATCCTTCTCAAGTCGGGATGAAATGTGAGATCTTGGGCCTGTCTTATGTGCCACCCAGAATTTGAGCCTCTCAGAAGTCCACATAAGACACGTGTCTCACCTTCGCCCCGCCCTCTCCACCCCCTAATATCCCCGAAGCCCTCCCATTCTAATCATGGAAATAGAACTCCTGCCAGCCGTCTCCCTGCTCCCCGAGACACTGAGCATCCTTATCGCCCCGGAGGAGATGCTGGTCATAGCCCATAGCGGTAACCCCCGCCTGCAGCAGTATAGGATCCTCTTAATCACCGGCATCCGCTCCGGCATCCTCAGCCGGCTGGATCGCAGCTCCATGGCGCTGATAGTAAGGAGGGCCTTCACCTCTGTTCAGCTCAGGACCATCCTGGAGGAGAATCACCACTCTTTCCTGATAGTGGAGCATCGGGCGCACGAAAGGGCCAGGGATATGGCGGGCCGCGTTGCCCATGCCCTGAAACAGGCATCGAGGGAGGCGACCAATCTCCTGTACGCCCCTGCATTAGACCGGCACCTTGAAACCATGGCCGAGCTTGCCGACCGGGTCTTCTGCTTCTATGATATGCAGGGACGGGGCTGAGCAAGGGGGAAGCATCTCGGAGGGGATGGCAAGCCAGACCACCTGGGAGGCCTTCTCATGAGATTGCTCTGGCACAGACAGAGGCCCAGGGCACCAAGGCCCGCCGCAAATCCCAGGCTTCTCGCGCTGGAGACCGCCAATGAAATCTCGGCAAAAATCTATCGCCGTTGGCCTTTGGAATTTAAAGCTCGGCGGTTTTCTGTAGTTCGTTGGCATCCTTGGTCAGCTCCGGGTCCCTCCTCTTCAGGGCTTTCCGTCTCTTGTTTCTCTAAGCAGCCTCTCCATTCGATCCATGAACCTCTCCCCAAGATCGATTGCCGCTTGCACCTCTTTCATCGTGGGTTTAGTCTGAAAAGAATACTGATCAGCATGTCGGACGCTTCTTATCCGGTCAAAAAGCATGGGCCACTCCTCCTCAAGAGCTCCCCTCTCTACGTACCTCTGCAGGTACATGCCAATACAATAGTGGCTCTTCTCGCGCACTCCATCCCGGAAGAGAACTGCACGGGCGGAATGGAAGACCACCAGGTAAGCGGAGGAGAGGGCGGATCGATAAGCTTCTGACGCTAGGTTCTTCTCAGCCTCGGAGAGCCAGTCGCTGGCCTGGAGCAAGGATTGCTTGCTCTTGGCTTGAGAGGATTCCACCATTCGCAGCAGGCCGAGCTCAAAGCAGTCATCAATAGTCTTCAAGGGGCTCACCTTTCATTGTCACTGAGTTCATTACCAGGGAGCTGTAAAAGGGCGGATCTTCTCCTTTCAGCCTTTCCAGCTTTTCAGGAGTCAGCACCAATAGATTAACCTCGCTGCCGACTTGCAGGCTTAAATCCCTCTGCAGCCTGGCCAGCTCCTTCTCCGGAGGCAGGCTTTCGGCTTCTATCCACAGGTCCAGATCGCTGTCGTAATAATTCGTACCCCTGGCCCAGCTCCCATACAGCCCCAGGCTCCTGGCAAAATCCAGGTTTAGCGCTGATAGATCGAGCCTCTCCATGTTGAGGAGGAGCTTGATCGCCCGAGCTTGTGCGCCATCCCGCGGCGAGTATTTGCGGCCTTCTCGCAATAACAGCTTTCGCTTTTCTAGGAAGCGCAGATAGCGGGATACAAGCCCTTTAGTGATGCCTGTAATCCTCGATATCTCGGCAACGGTGAAGGCCCTGCGAAACATGATATAGCTCAGGACCTTAACACGCTCCTCGGTCTTGAAGAGGGCAGTGAGCATGCATAGCCTTATGTTTACATGCTATAAACAGTTTGTTTACAGGATGAAAACAGATTGTTTACAGGGAGTAAATGGCGGTCATACTCAATCCGCACCGACACTTCATGCCGATCTCGAATGTATTCTATTGCATCCTACAACGGGATTGCTATGGAAGATCAACAGGAGATCCAGGATTTGAAGATGCACCTCTGTCTTGCCACACATATTCCCGGATCTCGCTATCTTTAGAGGTAGAAATCCAACTCCTGCCCGTCATCTCCCTGCTCACCGAGACCCTTGAACCGTCCTCTCGCCTCCGGAGGAGATGCTGCGCGCTCTGAACGGCAACCCCCACCTGCAGCAGTTCAGGATCCTCTTTATCGCCCATCCGCTCGGGCATCCTCGAGCACGCTGGACCGCGAGCTCATCGTGGAGCTGGACGTGAGGAGGGCCTTCACCTCCGTCCGAGCTGTGGACCATCCTGGAGGAGAATCATCACCCCTTCCTGATAGTGGAGCATCGGCGTTACGAAAGGGCCAGGGATATGACGGACCGCGTGGCCCAGGCCCTGAAGCAGGCCTCTCGGGGGGCATCCTCCTGTACGCCCCCGTATTGGACCGACACCTGGAAGCCATGCCGCGCCGACCGGGTCTTCTGCTATTATGATATGCAGGGGCAGGCCTACAGCCAGGGTAGAAGCATCTCGGAGAAAATGGCAAGCCAGACCACCTCGGCTCTCATGAGATGGCCCAATAGCGCCGGAGGCCCAGGGCACCAAGGCCCGCCGTAAACCCCAGGCGCCAGGAGCTGGAGACCGCCAAGGAGATCCTGGCGGAGGTATTCGGCACCAGGCCCTCTGATGTCGAGGAGATGATACGGCTGAGGCTGGAGGAGAGGAGCTGGTAGGAGCAAGTGAATGATTGTTATTGACTCCATCTCAGTTCCTCTAAACGGGTGTGGGCCAAGCCGACTGGCTTGATAATCTATAAGGGACGAAAGTTGGATCTTGCCTGGACAGCAGGCCAAGTAGTAGCAATCTTATAAATCGTATCAGGCCCTAATTGATTAGTGGTGCAGCATGATGGACGAAATAGATGTCAAGATCCTTGCAACGGTCAATAAGGTTTCTCCGAAGCTATTTGTAAGTCCCGTCAAAGTCAATGAGGTCCTGAGGCTTAACGAAACAGAACTTGGAGATCGTTTGATGCTTCTGAAGAAATCAGGACATGTAGACATCATAACCGGTGAATATTCGTCGAGCCTAACGCTTCCTAATCTCATCACAAAAGTCTACCTCACAGATTTTGGACGGCAGAGCTTGAAAAAAACGAGATAGTCTCTACTAAACAATTTGGGCCTCTCCTGCAAGGACGCTCGACAACCTTGAAAGCATTTATGCCTCACGTCTGTGGTTTCGGGCTGGCTTTTAGGTATTTGCCTGTAGTGTCATCCCCGTGAACATGCCCATTACCGAACTTGCCGACCGAGTCATCCGCTTCCATGCTATGCAGGGAGCTGGGCTGAGCCAGGACGGAAGTATCTCCCATTTCTATTCTCATCGATGATTATTAGTCATGAACGTTTTTCTCCAGGACCCACCCCCGGCCCATGATCTGATTTTGACATCATAGCGTTTCTTAGGATCATCTGGACATGAGTTCTCCTGCCTGCAGACTCACCTCTCCCCCAGGTGAATCCGATATTGGCTCTACATGAAAAGTAGAGCTATATTTTAGCACGGATAAGCGGAGGTTGGCGGCAGGGGAGTGAAGGTATTGCCGCCAGATATAATGGTGCAGAGGCTTTCTCCCTCCAGCCTTCCGCTCCGATTTGGAAAGAGGATAGATAAATATGAAAGGATTAGCGGTAGCTATAACACTGGTGCTGTTGCTGGTCTCATCGGCATCAGCCTATGGCAATACAGTAACGCAGAGCATAACTATGTCCTCTGGCGGCGGTCAGATCAGCCAGAGTGCAGCGAATGCGGCTGTGGTCAAGGGAAATAACAACTACATCAGCCAGGACGTCTCGCAGACCGCGAGGGGCAGCCAGATTACTCAAAGTGGTGCCAATGCTGTAGTTGTGGTGGGAAACAACAATTATGTCAACCAGGACGTCTCGCAGACCGCGAGAGGCAGCCAGATTACTCAGAGCGGGGCCAATGCCCTGGCAGTCCTGGGAAACAATAACTACGCCGATCAGCAGGTGACCCAAATGGCCTTCGGCCAAAACATCTTCCAGAACAGCTGGAACACAGGAAGCATCACTGGCAACGGTAACACTCTGGTTCAGGGGCTGCTCTCCTATGCCCAGACCTACGTTAATCCAGCTGACCCCAGCCAGACTCTGAGCAACACTGCCTATATCACTGGGTCTTACAATCAGGTTAACCAGGAGATCGAGGGGCGCGTCCTGATGGGCAGGAGCAATGCTCCTGTTTCGCAGACGGCAAGCAACTTCGTTCGAGGCGTGGATCCAAACCATAACCGCTTCGATCAGAGGATGAAGATCAAGACCAGGGTGGGTCCCAGGGCTGAGGTGAGCCAGTACGGCTCTAACGAGGTAAGGATCGGCCAGGTTTGAAAAACTAATGACGATGGGCAAGATGGCGATCAGATCAGCCGTCTGCCCCTCTTGTTCTCCCCTCCTTATTTAGAGCAGGGATCTGACGTGGATCTTGAAGGATTTCTTCTTTACCATGCTGCATGGACTTCTCTCATTGCTTGACATTAAGGGACACCCATTGCGTCCTATAAAATATTTCTATGGCATTTTAGGAATGATTTAATAGCATGCCATAGAACTCATATTCTATGCACAGGACGAACGCGGGCGAGAAGAGAAAAGCACTACGGAGAGACGCCCTGGAGCTGGAGAGGGAAGCGCGAATCCTGCAAAAGATTAGCCGGATGAGCTCAGATGCCAAAATTGGGCAGGACGAAGCGAATAGGCTAAATGCCGAAGCTGAGGGCCTGAAGAGAGACGCCAGGCTCGAGGACCTCCATATGGGGAAGATGGAGAAGGTCAAGACCTCAAAGAAAGGATCCAGGAAATACGCCTACTGGATGGCTACATGGCGAGAAGGTGGCAGGACGCGCAACGTGCACCTGGGAAGCTCCAGGAAGATGAATGCGCAGGCGGCCCTGCAGAAGGCCAGGGGAATGAAGGCGGAAGCATTGGGGCTAAAGGAAAGATGGCCAAGGAA
>Ga0315273_10009810_pt1 | contig 12175 bp, 9 predicted proteins | sample YL17G02_0_MG_FD_205753 | JGI IMG/M metagenome (GOLD analysis project Ga0315273, IMG submission 205753) | Sediment microbial communities from Yellowstone Lake, YNP, Wyoming, USA - YL17G02_0 | ecosystem: Environmental > Aquatic > Freshwater > Lake > Sediment | place: USA: Wyoming | collected... | reverse complement strand
GCCCGGTGAATTCCTGAAGGCTGCCCGAGCGCTGTGCGACAAGTATGATGCCCTGCTTATCCTGGACGAAATCCAATGCGGTATGGGAAGAACCGGCAAATATTTCGCGTACCAGCACTACGGCGTCCAACCGGATCTGGTTACGCTCGCCAAATCGCTCGCCGCCGGATATCCCCTTGGGGCAATACTTGGCGGGGCGAGGGTAGCGGGAAGCCTCCAGCCCGGAGAACACGGAACTACTTTCGGCGGCGGTCCGCTTGCTTGCCGCCTGGCGCTGGAAGTGCTGGATATCATTCAGCAGGAAGGACTGCTCGAAAAGGTCGGACAATTGGGAGAATATCTCATCCAGGGCATGAGTCGCCTCGCTGAGCGGCACAAGCTTATCGGAGAGATACGCGGCAAGGGTCTCATGCTCGGTGTTGAAATGGGCGGCATTGCTAAAACCGTTGTCGACCGCCTCCTGAAGCGCGGTGTGCTGGCGAATGCGGCCCACGACACGGTCCTCAGGCTTCTTCCGCCTTTCATCATCACGCGCGAAGATATTGACGAATTTCTGTCGATTCTTGATCGAGTTCTGAGCGATATTGATGCCGAATCATCCGCAGCGTGAGTGCAGGCAGGCACCGCCAGGCGGAGACTCCCGGGCGAATTCCCGGTGTATGAGTAATAAGAGGGGCAGCAGGAAAGCAAGAGATGCTCAAAACGAATGAAAACGCAATTTTGAAGGGATCGCACGCGGGGGTGAATCCCGATGCCTTCATGCGCAAGGCCAGGCTCACGGACGTGCCCGAGATTCACAAGCTGATCAATCATTATGCCGATCGGCAATTGATGCTGCCGAAAACCCACCTGCAGCTCTACGAGAACCTTCGCGATTACAGTGTTGCCGTGCAGGCGGCGGATGATGATGCCGTCGTTGCATGCGGTGCACTGCACATTTACTGGCAGGATCTTGCGGAAATCCGTGCCGTTGCCGTGGTTCCGGAAACCGCCGCCAAGGGGGTTGGATCCATGCTCGTTGAGGGCCTTATTCATGAGGCTCGCGAATACCGGCTGGAACAGGTTTTCGTCTTCACCTATGTTCCCAGGTTCTTCAGCCGATTCGGCTTTATTCAGGTCGAGCATCGCACGATGCCCCTGAAGGTATATAACGAATGCTTTCACTGCCCTAAATTCAACACCTGCGATGAATTGGCGATGGTGCTGCACCTATGAGTCGAAAATCTGCAAAGAAGAAACCACCGATCACCGGTACGGCCTCCTGGAGAAGCGTCAAGGGAGGGATCACGGCCCCGCAGGGATATCTCGCTGCCGGAGTCGCCGCCGGCATCAAGCACAGAGGCCTGGATCTTGCGGTCCTGTTCTCTTCTCAACCTGCTGCGGGAGCAGCCGTCTTCACGTTGAATCTGATTCAGGCGGCGCCAGTTCTGCTCAGCAAAAAGCACCTCCGGGCATCCAAAGGAAAGGTGCGCGCCGTTCTGATCAACTCCGGCTGCGCCAATGCATGCACCGGTGACAGGGGCATGCAGGACGCACTGGTCAGCGTTCGCAGCCTTGCGTCTCATCTCGAGATCGATCCGAGGGAGGTGCTGGTCGCAAGCACGGGTGTGATCGGGGCGCCGCTGCCGATCCGCAACATGTTAAAAGGCATCTCTGCCGCGGTTTCCGCCTTGAGTTCCAGGGCGGGCGATGCAGCAGCACGCGCCATCATGACCACCGATACCTGCGAGAAAACCTGTGCCGTCGAAACCAGAATAGGCGGCAAAAAAGTTCGGATCGGGGGCATGGCAAAAGGGTCAGGAATGATTCACCCCAATCTCGCGACCATGCTCGCCTTCATCTCCACCGATGTCCTGATCTCGCCCGCGCAATTGGACCGCATATTCCGGCGTGTCATCGAGCGGACTTTCAATTGCCTCACAGTGGATGGGGACACCTCGACCAACGACACGGTGGTGATCCTGTCGAACGGCGCCTCGGGTGTAAGGATCGACAGCGCGCTCGAAGCCCGGTTCGAAGCGGGCCTCGAGCGAGTCTGCCAGGAGCTTGCCAAGAGCATCGCCCGCGACGGCGAGGGCGCCAGCAAGTTTATCGAGATCCAGGTGCGCGGCGCTCGAAGCTTCTCCGATGCGCGCCGGGTTGCCAAGAGCATCGCCCATTCTCCTCTGGTCAAGACCGCCATATGCGGCGAGGAACTCAACTGGGGGCGCATCCTCTGTGCTGCCGGCTACAGCGGCGTTCCGTTCGATCCGCGCGCCTTGGCCCTGAGCATCTGCCATATTCCGGTTTTTCGTGCCGGCGCACCCGTCCAGGCGGGCAGAAACAGGGCGGAACGTGCCTTGAAAGGCGATACCATCGGAATCGAACTCGAATTGGGGGAAGGGAATCACTCGGCCCGCGTATGGACCTGCGACTTCACCCGCGGCTATATCGATATTAACGCCAGCTACATCAGCTGATTTCATAGGGTAAACCACCCCCTCCAGCGGTGCGACTCGAAATGGCTTTGCCTTCCGGCGCGGCGGATCGGTCACCGCAGACAGCTCGAAAAAGCGGAACGCGGATAAACACGGATCGGAAGAGCTTTTGTCGCCACCGCAGGGCCTGCCTCCGGCCTGACGGCAAGCGCCAATCCGCGTTTATCCGTGTGAATCCGTGTCCGATTGCTTTTTCTAATAGGCACACAGCCGCTATCGACAACCTGAGTTTGCCCTTGACATTGCAGGCGTCGAGTCTAAAAATCAGCAATTACATCGAAAATCCTTCGCAAACCCAAAGAAACCCTCGGGGAAAGGAATGACCATGGGAGAGCGCGTCTTTATTTTTGATACGACACTGAGAGACGGAGAACAGTCCCCCGGTGCAAGCATGGATATCGAGGAAAAAATCCTTCTCGCGCGGCAATTGGAGCGCCTCCAGGTCGACGTTATCGAAGCGGGATTCCCGATTTCTTCAGAGGGAGATTTCGAATCGGTCAAGCATATCGCCGAAGAAATCCACACCGTAACCATCGCCGGCCTGGCGCGTGCCAACAAGACGGATATCGATCGCTGCTGGGATGCCGTTCGGCACGCGCCAAAGCCAAGAATCCACACATTCATAGCTACTTCCGATATACATTTAAAGTATAAGTTGAAGAAATCGAGAGAGGAGGTGCTCAGGGATGCGCGCGAGGCAGTTCGCTACGCCCGGACTTTGTGCCGTGACGTCGAGTTCTCGGCTGAAGACGCTTCCCGCAGCGATTTGGACTATCTCTGCTCCGTTCTGCAGGCTGTCATCGAGGCGGGAGCGACCGTTGTGAATATTCCGGATACGGTGGGTTATGCAATTCCAGTCGAATTTGGCGAGAGGATCCGCTATATCCGCCAGCATGTTCCCAACCTTGATTCCGCGATTCTTTCGGTTCACTGCCACAATGATCTTGGCCTGGCAGTAGCGAACTCGCTGATCGCCATTCAGAATGGCGCGCGGCAGGTCGAATGCACGATTAACGGCATCGGCGAGCGCGCCGGAAATGCCTCCCTGGAAGAAATCGTCATGGCGCTCCATACCCGTAAGGACCTGTTCGGGGTGGAGACCCATGTCAAAACAGATGAAATCTGGCCTTCGAGCACGCTGCTTACGAACCTTACGGGCTTAATGGTTCAAGCGAACAAGGCCATTGTCGGCCGCAACGCCTTCGCGCATGAGGCCGGCATTCACCAGGATGGCATGATCAAGGAAAAGTCCACCTACGAGATCATGATGCCCGAAACGGTGGGTATCAAGGAGAGCAAGCTCGTGATGGGAAAACACAGCGGCCGGCATGCTTTGAAGCTCAAATACAAGGAACTCGGGTTTGAGCTGGCACGCAATGAGTTGGAGAAAGCCTACCTGCTTTTCAAGAAGGTTGCGGATCGCAAGAAGGAGGTTTTTGACGAGGACCTCATTGTGATCGTCAGGGACGGCTTGCGCGTGATTCCTGAAGCCTACAAGATCAAATACATTCAATCCAGCGCCGGGAATCAGATTATCGCAACGGCAACTCTTGTGCTGGAAAAGGACGAAGAGCTGCTGCAGGACTCGGCTACCGGCGATGGTCCTGTTGACGCGGCATTGAAGGCAATCGACCGGATCACCGGATTGCCCGGCCAGGTGCTGGAGTACACGGTTCACAGCGTCACCCGCGGCAAGGACGCGGTGGGAGAGGTATTTATGCGCGTGGATTTCGGCAAAGTGGCCTTGATCGGAAAGGCGGCCAGTACGGACGTAGTCGATGCGAGCGCGCGGGCCTATCTGAACGCCGTCAACAAACTCGTCCACTATCAGATGGCTCTCGTCGAGCACCATGATAAGAATGGCGATGCACAGACCAATCCCGTATCAAGTTAGTGTCCCCATCGGAGATGGTCGAAACCTTTCTCCTTCGCGGAAGGTCAGGGTGGCTAAGTCGGCATAGTCGACAGGCCAAAGGGATTAATGCGGGACCCCTTCCACCGCTCCCTCACGGTCGCGGCTCTGCAAACCGTGCCAAAACGGAGCCGCGCGCGTAAGCAAGCGGCGGGAAACGATGCTGCTTTGACCATTTCAATATGACGGGGAATTCAATGGGTGATCTAAGCGTCAAAAAGATTTGTGTCCTGCCCGGGGACGGCATTGGCCCGGAGGTGATTGCGCCCGCCGTCTCGATTCTCGAGCAGGTCTCGGAGCTTGCGGGATTTCGCACCCAAATAACAAATGCGGCAATTGGCGGCGACGCCCTGGATCGTTACGGAGTTCCCCTGCCGGATGAAACGCTCGCGCAATGCCGCGCCAGTGATGCCGTGCTTCTGGGCGCCGTCGGCGGCCCTCGCTGGGATTCAAATCCCCCGCACCTCAGGCCTGAAAAGGGGCTCCTGGGAATCCGCAAAGGACTGGGGCTGTATGGAAACATCCGACCCGTCCGGCAATTGCGCCCCCTGCTGGATTGCTCGACCTTGAAACCCGAGGTTGTCGGAGGCGTGGATCTTGTTGTCGTCAGGGAACTTACCGGCGGACTTTATTTTGGCGAGCCGCGGGGAATCTCCGGCCCGCCGGGCTCGGAGATCGGCGTCAACTCGATGCTCTATCACCGGTTCGAGATCGAGCGGATAGCCCGCAAGGCCTTCGATCTGGCGCGCATTCGGCGCCGTAATCTGACCTCCGTGGATAAAGCCAATGTTTTGGAGGTCAGCCGGTTGTGGCGGCAGGTGGTGGAGGGTGTGCATGGGGAGTATCCGGAGGTTGCTCTGAGCCATCAGTACGTCGACAATTGCGCCATGCAGATGGTTTTGCGCCCCTCGCAGTTCGATGTCATCCTGACCGAAAACACCTTCGGTGATATCCTTAGCGATATCGGCGGTGTGCTGACGGGAAGCATCGGCACGCTGCCCTCGGCCAGCGTCGGCGACGGGCCGTCGCTTTATGAACCGGTCCATGGTTCCGCACCCGACATCGTCGGACAGGATCTGGCTAATCCGATCGGCACCATCGAGTGCGTGGCCATGATGTTCGAGATTTCCTTTGGCCGCCCGGACCTGGGAAAGAGGATTACCGACGCTGTCGAGCGCGTGCTCTCGCAGGGATTCTGCACGCGCGATCTCTCGCGCTCCGGCGGCCGGCAGATCGGCACCCGCGAGTTTGCTTCCAAGGTGCGCGAGCAGATAGCCCTCGACTGTTAGCATAGTGCGTTTCAAATTCTTAACCGCTCCCTCTCGGTCGCGGCTCTGTACCCATGGATTCGACAGAGCCGCGCGCGTAAGCAAGCGGCGGAATATGCGCCAGGATTTACGACGCACAACACCAAGTGGCTGTGCCTTGCGTCTTCGTTTTGTTTGAGGAATATTTATGAAAAAGCCTCGTATTTTAGCCGTTGCCCGGGGCGCTAAAGTCGCTTTTCAGGGAGAACTGGGCGCCTTCAGCCAGCGGGCCGGAATCAGCATTTTCGGCCGCGAGATTTCCCCGGTCCCTTGCATCGCCTTTGACGACGTATTCGAACGGGTGATACGCCGCGACGCCGACTTTGCGGTCATCCCTATCGAAAACTCACTGGCGGGCAGCATCTTTCAGAATTTCGATCTTCTTGCCCGGCACCCCCTGAAGGCGGTTGGCGAGACCTATGTCCGCATCGAGCATCACCTCATCGCCCGCGCATCCGGCAGTATGGCCCGAATTCGTAAGATTTACTCCCATCCCGTCGCGCTCGCTCAGTGCAGACGATTTCTCAAGCGTTTCAAGCGGGTCGAGGAGGTGTCCTTTTATGACACCGCGGGAAGCGTAAAATACATCCGTGAGCAGGGTCTGGTGGACGCTGCGGCGATTGCCTCGGCCGATGCGGCGAAGATTTACGGAATGAAGATTCTGCGCCGCGGGATCGAGGACAATCGTGAGAACTATACCCGCTTCCTGGCGCTGGCCCGCAAAAACGCATTCCCGCAGGGCGGGGCTAAAACCACAATCGTCTTTGGCTTGAAAAATGAGCCCGGCGCCTTGTTCAAGGCTCTTTCTGTTTTTGCCCTCAGAAACATCGATCTCACCAAGATCGAGTCGCGTCCCATACACGGAAAACCCTGGGAGTACCTTTTTTATCTCGACCTTCAGAGCGATCTGAACAGCCACGAATGCCGAAACGCCTTGCGTCACCTCCGCGAAATGACGCTCTATTTCAAGGTTCTCGGCTCATATCCAACCTACTAAACTACCCTCGCCTAGAAGGCGAGGGGTTTCGACCATCCCCGAGGGGGACACTAACGGCCGGATCTCCAGATCCGGCCGCGCATGTGTATGGGAGAAAAGATTCCCATCCTGCCGTTGCGAGACAGTCTCGCACAGCGGGACCGTCGGGGAACCTTCCCTGCAATCCAATAACTTTGAGGCCTTCGAGCTGTATGCGGGTTATGATAGGTTTTTCACTGCACTGCCATGAAAACAGAGTTGGAGAAGGGGAAGCCTACGCCGAGACCTGACTGGCTGAAGGTGCGTCTGCCGCGAGGCGAGAGATACTTCCAGCTTAAGGGGCTCGTCAAGGACCAGAAACTGAACACCGTTTGTGAAGACGCCAGGTGCCCGAATATCGGCGAATGCTGGGGTGCAGGCACCGCCACATTCATGATTCTGGGCGATGTCTGCACCCGCTCCTGCAAGTTTTGTGCGGTTAAAACGGGGCTGCCGCCTGAATATGACACCGATGAACCTCGCAGGGTCGCGCAGGCGATAAAGAGCCTCGATCTGAAATACGCGGTGATTACATCGGTCGATCGTGATGATCTGGACGACGGGGGCGCCTTCATCTTCGCGGAGACCATCCGCCTGACTCGCGCCGCGTGCCCCGCAATCCGTATCGAGGTCCTTATTCCCGATTTTCGGGGAAACGCTCCATCGCTGGGCACGGTTGTGACCGCCCGTCCCAACGTTCTGGCTCACAACGTTGAGACAGTCCCGCGCCTCTATCCGGTCGCACGCGCCGGATCCCGATATCCGCGCTCACTCGAACTGCTGCGGAACGTCAAATCACTGGATGCCGCCATGTCCACCAAATCGAGCGTAATGCTCGGTCTGGGAGAGCGCAGAGATGAAGTTCTCGAAGTGCTGAATGATTTGCGGGAAGCCGAGGTTGATATTCTCACGCTGGGGCAGTACCTTCAACCCAGCCGCGAAAACCTTCCGGTAGACCGCTTCTATGCACCGCAGGAATTCAGCGACCTGCGGGAATATGCCACGTCTCTTGGCTTCCGCCATGTCGAGGCCGGGCCGCTGGTCCGCTCTTCATACCACGCCGAGAAGCAGGCGCACATTCTCCGCCGACCCGCAGTAATCGTCTTAACAGCCCGCTAAATTCCTGTGATATCATTAATATTGTCAAAGGTGCACCATGGGAAAGCGCTCGGCATGCTGGCTCTTCATCTTCGCCTCATTTTTTATCCTGAGCGATGCGCCATGTTCCTATTCCAGCATCGCGCGCATCAGCCTCAACGGTGCGATAGATCCCATCACCGCCGAATTCGTAGTCAAGAGCATCGGGAGGGCCGAAGCGGAAAACGCCGAGTTTCTTCTGATTCGTATCAATACACCGGGCGGCTTCGCCATGTCCATGGAGGACATCATTGCGAAAATGCTCAACAGCAAGATCCCCGTGGTGGTTTATGTTACCCCGAGCGGAAGCAAGGCGGCGTCTGCGGGTTTCTTTATCCTTCTCGCTGCGGACGTTGCTGCCATGGCTCCCGGGACCAATACCGGTGCGGCGCATCCGCTCATGGCTATCGGAGGATTTCCGGTCGATGGCGGGGAGGCGGGGAAGACTCTCACCCAGAAGATCACGAGCAATGCGACCGCCTATCTTCGCAGCATCGCCGGCAAGCGAAATCGCAACGTGGAGGAAGCGGAACGGGGAGTCACCGATAGCAAATCCTTTACCGAGACCGAGGCGATCCAGAAGAATCTGATCGATCTTGTGGCCAAGAACGAGGAGGAGTTGTTCAACCGTCTGGACGGTTACAAGGTTCGCCTCTTCGCTGGCCAGGAGAAAGCTCTTCAGGCCAACGGGCAGCCGGTGGTGGATTATCCCATGAGCTTGAGACAGCGGTTTCTGTCGACAATCTCCCAGCCGAACCTTGCCCTCCTTCTCGGGATCGGTGGATTGATTCTGCTCTATTTCGAGTTTACCCATCCCGGTTTCGTCGCGCCGGGAGTTATCGGAGGCATTTGCCTGCTCCTCTCGATTCTTGGCTTCTCCTTTCTCCCCATCAACTATGTCGGGGTTATTCTCATTTTATTAGCGATCGGCCTTTTTATTGCCGAGGTGAAGGTCCAAGGTTTCGGAATCCTTGGGCTCGGAGGGGTTGTGGCGATGGTTATGGGTATATTAATACTGGTGGACGCACCGGATCCCGCCGTGCGAATCGGGCTCGGCACAGCACTTGCCGTTGCCTTGCCGTTCGCGGTGATTTTCATGATCCTGCTTTTTGTACTGCTTAAATCGCTCCGGCAAAAGGTGTCTACAGGCGTGGCCGGGATGATCGAGCTTGTAGGCGTGGCCGATACCGAAATCCACATCACGGGGCGAGTCAAGGTACGGGGAGAATATTGGACCGCCAGTTCGGACTCTCCGATCCCTGCAGGGCGTTCGGTCAGGATATTGAGCGTGAATGACCTCACCCTCAAAGTTGAGGAATTCAGGGGATGATCCCGGCTGGCGCTGGTGAGCCGTCTGGATTAAAGGCGGCCTCACACTCCCGGTCGATCCCTTCCAAAGACAGAAGTCGCAAAGACGTTATACCTTTGAGGGTTTGGAGGTCTTTGCCGTCCAGGATTTTACGTTCGCATTTGAATGTCATGGAGTCCGTCGAAAAGCACTACCATTAAAGGCCTGCATCTTCTCCGGGGGAATGTCATGGATACCGGCACGCTTGGTTTCTTCGCTGTGGTTATCGTTTTGCTCTACCTGTGGAGCACCATCAACATTCTGAAAGAGTACGAGCGCGCGGTGGTTTTCCGGCTGGGACGTTTGCTGCCCGAGGCGATGGGACCCGGGCTGATCCTGATTTTCTGGCCGATATACAAGATGGTGCGCGTCAGCCTGCGCACCATTGTGCTCGACGTGCCTCCCCAGGACATCATCACCAGGGACAACGTCTCGGTAAAGGTAAATGCGATCGTCTATTTCCGCGTGATCGACGCGCCGCGTGCCATCGTGCAGGTCGAGAATTATCTCTATGCAACTTCCCAGCTCGCTCAAACCACTCTGCGGTCGGTCCTGGGTCAGGTGGAACTCGATGATCTGCTCAGCCGGAGAGAGACGCTCAACGTCAAGCTCCAGGATATTCTGGATCAGCATACCGACGCCTGGGGAATCAAGGTCAGCCTGGTAGAGGTCAAGCAGGTTGATCTGCCGCAGGAAATGCAGCGCGCGATGGCAAAACAGGCTGAGGCGGAACGGGAGAAAAGAGCCAAAATCATACATGCCGAGGGCGAATTCCAGGCTGCAGCAAAGCTCTCCGAAGCTGCCAGTGTCATCAGCAAGGAACCGATGGCGCTGCAGCTGCGCTATCTGCAGACCCTGACTGAAATCGGTGTCGAAAAAAATACCACGGTGGTTTTTCCCGTGCCGATCGATATCCTGAAGCATTGGCTTGACGGGAAATCCTAAAGGGAGGAAAGGCCAGCAGACATGAATCATCAGACCGGAGACACCGGGGCCCAGTTCGTTCTGGATAATAGAAAACTGATCGTCGGGTTTGCCTTGCTGATCGTTCTGTGCGGGACATTTTTTGTCATCGGGTTCATGGAGGGTAAGCGCCAGGGAGTTCAGCGCTCCAAAGAGCAACTCCCGGCGAATGACGGAAACGCTCCTGCCGCTGCAATCCAGACTGCCGATTCTGGTTATCACACTTCCGATCGCGCATCGAAACCGGTAGCCGAAAAATCGGTCCGCGAACAACTCGAATGGTACAAGAGCGTCAACAAACGGGAAGAGGTTCCGGCCAATCCTCCCTCCGAGCCGCCCAAAACGGCCGAACCCGCGGCAGACGGCAATGCCAAATCGAATGAGATAAAATCCCCGGTTCCCGCGGCGCCTCCCGCGAAGAAGCACGAGCCATCGCATCCACCGCCGGCGGCCTCGCCTCAGAAGACAACTTATACGGTGCAGGTCGGTGCCTTCAAGCATCGCCACGACGCGGAGACCAAAGCCGCAGCGCTCAAAGCCAATGGATATGAATATTTCATCGAGCCCTCGGGAACTAATGAACCGCTCTTCCTGCTTAAGGTTGGAAGATTCGGATCCCGCGCCGAAGCGGTCGCCACCCAATTGAGGCTGAAAAAGGACGGATTCGCCACCTTCATCAAGACAAATCCATAAATGGTGTCAACGTACCAAGAGAAGTCAAAACAGTTCCTGCTCCCTCTGATCGCCGGACTCTTCGGTTTCGCTTCGTTTCCCAAGCTGGATCTGAGTTTCCTTGCCTGGGTGGATTCCGCCCTGCTGATGGTGTTTGTCTTTAAGAACCGCAGAATCAGAACGGTTTTTGGGGGCGGGATGCTTGCCGGCTCCGCCAAGCTTGCGGGATTGCTCATTTGGATTCCTACTGTTCTCACCCAATACGGAGGGCTTCCGCCGCCGGCCGCCTGGGGAGCTTTTCTTCTGCTCGTACTCATGCTCGGAATCTTCCCGGCGACCGTATGCGCCACGGCGCGATTCCTCATGAATCGCTTCGGAGACAGATTGATACTCACTTTTCCGTTGATCTGGGTGACCATGGAATACTCGCTGAACTTTGTGCCTTTCGGCGGATCCCCCTGGTTATTGGCCGGCTATTCACAAACGAACCACCTGCGGTTAATTCAGATCGCGGATCTTACCGGTGTTTATGGCGTCTCTTTTGTGGTTCTTTGGATCAATGCCGTTATCGCCTGGGTCTGGCTTCGTCATCACCACGGACGATCGAGTTTTCTGCCCATAGCAGCCGGCATCGCCATGCTTTCGGGGTGCCTGATCTATGGGGCGGCGTCCGTGCGACATTGGGGTCCCCCCAGGGCGGGTTACCGGGCCGCCATGATCCAGGGAAATCTCTCCGCAGACGAAGGCTGGCAGCGCCTGAAGTGGAAATTTCAGGAGGGGTATTCCCGAATGGCGGACCGGCTCAAGCCCGGGGATGCCGACCTGCTCATTCTTCCCGAGGCGCCGTCGCCGGTCGGCTTTGAACAGGATGCGGAATACCGTGCAAGCATGGAACGGCTTGCGTCCCGTTTCAAGTTTGGTCTGGTTTTCAACAATATCGCATCCGAGGATTCCGGCGATGAACACCGGTATTTCAATTCAGCCTATTTCATGAATCCCAATGGTGAGCTTTGCGGACGCTACGACAAGATCCACCTGGTTCCATTCGGAGAGTACATCCCGCTGAAGCGTTTCTTCGCCTTTGCCCAGACAATATCCAGGGATGTCGGCGATTTTTCTCCGGGGAAGGAATCCCGCCTCGCAACAATCGATGGACAGCCGGCAAATGCCATTATCTGCTTCGAGGCGGTCTTCCCGAATATCGCCAGGCGGATGGTCCTGGCTGGCAGCCGCCTGATTATCAACCTCACGAACGATGCCTGGTACGGAGCCAGCGCAGCCCCTTACCAGCATCTCCTGATGACCCGCTGGAGGGCTTTGGAGAACCGACGGTTCCTGCTCCGC
>Ga0315273_10009809_pt1 | contig 12175 bp, 13 predicted proteins | sample YL17G02_0_MG_FD_205753 | JGI IMG/M metagenome (GOLD analysis project Ga0315273, IMG submission 205753) | Sediment microbial communities from Yellowstone Lake, YNP, Wyoming, USA - YL17G02_0 | ecosystem: Environmental > Aquatic > Freshwater > Lake > Sediment | place: USA: Wyoming | collected... | reverse complement strand
CCGAGGACCCGTTGATCGGCCAGACGCTCGCGCACTACCGCGTCACCGCCGCCATCGGCGCCGGCGGGATGGGCGAGGTGTACCGCGCCACCGACACGAAGCTCAACCGCGAGGTGGCGATCAAGGTCCTGCCCGCCGAGGTGGCGGCCGATCCCGAGCGCCTGGCCCGCTTCCGGCGCGAGGCGCAGCTCCTCGCCGCTCTCAACCACCCGAACGTCGCCGCGATCTACGGCCTCGAAGAAGCGGAAGGGCGGCCCTTCCTCGTTCTCGAGCTCGTGGAAGGGGAGGACCTGGCCGAGCGCCTGAAGCGGGGAAGGTTGCCCGTCGGCGAAGCGCTCGAGATCGCGAAGCAGGTCGCCGCCGCCCTCGAGGCCGCTCACGAGAAGCCGATCGTGCACCGCGACCTCAAGCCCGCCAACGTGAAGCTGACGCCGGAGGGCAAGGTCAAGGTGCTCGATTTCGGCCTGGCCAAGGCCTATGCCGGGGACTCGGCCGTGGGCTCCTCCGCGGATCTTTCCCGGTCCCCGACCCTGGCGCTGACCGGCACCGAGGCGGGGCTGATCCTCGGGACGGCGAGCTACATGTCGCCCGAGCAGGCTCGCGGTCGGCGGGTGGACAAGCGGACGGACATCTGGGCCTTCGGTGCGCTTCTCTTCGAGCTCCTCACGGGTAGCCGGGCGTTCGCCGGGGAGACGGTGACCGACGTGCTCGCGGCGGTGGTGCAGAACGACCCGCCGTGGGAACGCCTGCCCGCCGAGGTGCCGGCTGGAGTTCGACGCCTCCTGCGCCGGTGTCTCCGCAAGAACGCGGACGAGCGCCTCCACGACATCGCGGACGCGCGTCTCGAGATCGACGAGGCGCTTCGGCCTCCCGGCGATGGGTCGGACGACGTTTCGACGCTGGGCCGGCCGGAGACCCGGGCCGGCCTCCCGCGCCGCCTCGTGCTCGTCGGGCTTCTCGCCGCGGCCGGACTGGCCGGCGTCGCCATCGGGGCTGCTTGGTTCCGGAGAGTCGTACCCGCGCAGGTCGAGCCCGTGCGCCGGCTGTCGATCACTGGCCTGGGCTGGAGCGACGTCGAGGCGGTCGACGTGACGCTGATGCAGAACCTCATGGCGCTCTCGCCGGACGGGTCGCGGCTCGTGTACTCGGCCGTCCGCGACGGTACACGGCGGCTCTACCTTCGCGAGCTCGACGCCTTCGACGCGCTGCCGATCAAGGGCACGGAGAACGGCTTCGGTCCCTTCCTTTCGCCGGACGGCGCGTCTCTCGCCTTCACGGCGGACGGCCGGCTGAAGAAGCTCTCCCTGGGCGGCGGGCTGCCGCAGGCGTTCGCCGCCGCCCCCGGTTTCAGGGGCGGAGCGTGGCGGGCCGACGGCACGGTGTTCTTCACGCCGCTCGAGTTCACCGGCCTGTGGAAGACCTCCGTCGCGGGAGGCGACCGCCAAAGCCTGGGCGAGCCCGACTCCGCTTCCGGCGAGTTGGTCCGTTGCCTGCCCAAGCTGCTTCCCGGCGGGGAGTCGCTGCTGTACACGGCTTTCTTGGGCGGCAAAGCGGCCCGCGTCGGTCTCTACGACACGGCCACCGGCAAGAGCCGGGTCCTGCTCGAGGACGCCAACAACGCACACTACCTTCGCTCGGGGCACCTCGTCTTCGGGCGCGGCAACGAGATCTGGGCCGCCGCATTCGATCTCGCGCGCTCCGAGATCGTGGGCAGCCCGCAGAGGATGGTCGAGGGCGTCTGGGCCGGCGGGTTCTTCTACGCGACCCTCTTCGCCGCTTCGGAGAACGGCGTCCTGGCCTACGCACCCGCCGGGGCCCAGTCCGGAGGCCGCTCGCTCGTTTGGGTGGACCGGGAGGGCCGCGAGACGCCCCTCGCGCGTGAGGAGCGCGCCTACGCCGCGCCGCGGCTCTCTCCCGACGGGAAGTCGATCCTGGTACGCATCGCCGAGGACACGACCGACATCTGGAGCTACGAGATCGAGCGCGGCGCGCTGACCCGGCTCACGTCGGAGGGTTACGAGGACGGCCCGCTGTGGACCGCCGATGGGAAGGCATTCATCTACTCGTCCAACAAGTCCGGGGTGCAGGCCCTCTACCGCCAGCCCGTGGCGGGGAAGGGCGAGGCGGTGCAACTGGGACAGAGCGGCCGAACCCAGTACCCCGAGACGCTCTCGAAGGACGGAAAGACGATCGTGGCCACCGAGATGAACCCGAAGACCGGCCTGGACCTCTTCCTGATCCCCCTGGATGCGGACGCCCGACCCGTTCCCCTGCTCGTCACGGACAACTCGGAGTACGCAGCGGACTTGTCACCGGACGGGAAGTGGTTCGTATACATCTCACGCGCGTCGGGCCGGCCCGAGATTGGCGTGCGGTCGGTCGCGGGGGGCGGCGACGAGTCGCGGGTGTCGCTCAACGGCGGCACCGAGCCCCGCTGGTCGCGAGACGGCCGCGAGATCTTCTTTCGGGAAGGTCAGAAGATGATGGTGGCGGGGGTCCGTACCGAGCCCGCCGTCTCCATCTCGAAGCCTCGAGCCCTGTTCGAGGGGCTCTACGAGGTGCAGGACGGCCCGATCAACTATGACGTTACCCCGGACGGGCGACGCTTCCTGATGGTGAAGATGGAGAGGTCGGAGGCCCCCACGGAGCTGCGTGTCGTCACCGGCTGGGACCGCGAGCTCCGCAAGGCCCTCCCGTCCGGAGGAGACCGCCCTTGATCGCGACCCGCTACTCGAAGATGTCGTCGACCGGGAAGCTCCAGCCGGGCAGGGCCGGTAGGGCCTCGGCCCGGTCGCGGCGACTGTAGACGGTCGGCGCATCCGGAGCCGTCGCGCGATAGGCCCGGATCACCCCCTCGCGGAGGACGTCCACGTCCCACACGACCTGGGTTCCAGCGGCGAAGTAGTCGGAGCGCTTGGCCGCCATGGCACTTTCGGCGGCGGGCCCGTAGACGGCCTCGCTGCGCACCTCGACCGCGAAGATCGGAGCACCCTGCAGGAACTTCGGGCCCGGCGGGGGGCCGACATGGAAGGACGCGTCGGGGCTGAACGACGAGCGGTGGGGAAGGTCTACCAGGAACCCCGTGTTTTCCGCGTAGGCCCGCCCGGACCTCGTCCGTCGCTCGTGGTCCCACAGGCTCCGGTAGATCGCGGCGGCCGCGCGGCTTCTCACCCGGAAGGGGAACCAGTTTCCCGTGTCAACGGCTTCTGACGGAACGATCCTCTTCAACGAGCGCTCGAAGGGAACGGCGGCGGACCTCTACACGCTGTCGCCGGGCGGCGAGGTGGCGCCGTTCCTCATCTCCCGATTCAGCACGGCCGGCGCCCAGTTCTCGCCGGACGGCCGCGCGATCGCGTACGTCTCGGACGAGACCGGGCGGGACGAGGTCTGCGTGCGCCCGTTCGGCGGCAAGGGCGATGCCGCCCCGGTCTCCACCGAAGGGGGCAACGCGCCGAGGTGGTCGCCCGACGGGCGAGAGATCGTCTACCGGCGGGGCGACGCGTTCCTGGCCGCGAGCGTGACTTCGGCGGGTGGCACGCTGACCGTCGGAGACTCGAGGAAGCTGTTCGAGGTGCGCGCCGCCGCCGGACGCAGCACCTTCCAGGCCGGGTACTCGGTGTCGCCGGACGGCCGCCGATTCCTCGTCCTCCTGCTCGACCCGCGCGCCATCCCCACGCAGATTGACGTCGTCGAGAACTGGTTCGAGGAGCTGAAGGCGAAGGTGCCCCTGCGGTGAGCTCGCGTCCCGATCACCGGGGTCGTGGATGGGACGGCGGGGCTCCGGAAGCAGATGGCGCGGGCCGGGCGTGCCGGGAGAAGAACTCCCAGATGACCTCGTTGGCCAGGTCCACGGTGCCGGCCCTCGGCCAATCGTGGCTCCCGTCCCAGGTGCAGTGCACGACCTCGGCCCCGGTCGCGCAGTTGTCGCGCTGGACGCAGGACAGGTCGAGGGTTCCGTCGAGAGACGTCGGGTACGGCGTGCTCGCCGGATCGCAGCCCTGGGAAGCCGCGCTTGCCCACCGGCGAATGAGCTCCTCGGCCGAGGTGTAGTAGTAGCCGTCCGAGCTCGCCCCGCCGCGCTGGGAGACGTAGTCGTCGCGACTCCCGTAGATGTTCAGGATCGAGAGCGGTGTCGACCGGCCCGGAGCGCAGTTGAATCCCCTGGCCAGCGTTCCCCCCACCGGTGCGATCGCCGCGAAGCGATCCGGCCTCTCGCAGCCCAGCCGGTGGACGAACATCCCGCCGTTGCTCATGCCCGTGGCGTACACGCGGTCGCGATCGAAGCACAGCGTCTCCTCGAGACGGTCGAGCATCTTGTCGACGAAGCCCAGGTCGTCGTGGCAGCTGGCCCAGTTGCAGGGCCTCGGCTCGCCGCACTCCGGGGGGTGGGGGTACCTCTGGGCAGCCTCCGAGCAGATGGGTCCCTCCGGGCCGGGCGAAGCGCTGCCCGCCAGGTCGTTCCAGGACGTGATCCTCCTGCCGTCCTCGGCCAGGAACCCGGTGCTCTGCGGATACACCACGATGTAGCCGTGTCGATCCGCGTGGGCGCTCAGCCTGGTGCGGAGCTCCTCTCCCGCCGCGTCGCCCGTGTAGCCGTGGAAGTCCAGCACCAGGCTCATCGGGCGGCGCGAGTCATAGGCCGGCGGCAGGTGCACCAGGTACTCCCGATCGAGGTTGCCGACGCGAACGGTGAACCTCGCGCTCTCGCCCGGGGTCGTGGGCGGCGCCACTCCACAGCCGGCGCTGCCCCGTGCCGAGGCACCGGCCGCGATCGAGGTCGTGGACGCCCCGAGAGCCGGGGGGGCCGCGTGGACACTCTCGATGAGCGCCGCCGTCAGCGCCAGGGCCAGGACGACGAGAGGCAACGGGCTCGGCCGCACGGCTCCTCCGGTGTCGATGGAGACGCCGTGTAGGGTAGCACCATACTCCGTCCGGAATGGGTAGAACGGTAGCGCTCACGCCGGCTGTTCCTGATCCTGATCGGCCCGACGCTTGCGCAGTACCGGGTCACTGCCGCGCTCAGCGCGGGCGGGATGGGCGAGGTCTACCGCGCGACCGACACGAAGCTGGGGCGCGACGTCGCGCTCAAGCTCCTGCCAGCTGCTTTCGCCGCCGATCCCGAGCGCCTCGCCCGGTTCGAGCGCGAAGCCCGGCTCCTCGCCTCCCTCAATCACCCGAACATCGCCCACCTCTACGGTTTCGAGAGCGCGAGCCTCGATGGGGGGACCTCGGTCCACTTCATCGCCATGGAGCTGGTAGAAGGCGAGGACCTTGCGGAGCGGCTGAAGCGGGGAGCGATTCCCGTCGAGGAGGCGGTCGCCATTGCGAGGCAGGTCGCCGAGGCCCTCCAGGAAGCCCACGAGAAAGGCATCGTCCACCGCGACCTCAAGCCCGGCAACATCAAGGTGACCCCGGAAGGCGGCCAGCGGGTCCGGCGAGGACTCGCTGCTGTACGGGTCGGACCTGTACGCGTTCCCCACGGACTGGTCGCGGGACGGCCGCACGATCCCAGATGGACCCGAGAACCGTGAACGACGTGTGGTGTCCTCGGGAGGCGGGATATCGCCGCTGTGGCGGGCCGACGGGGGCGAGCTCTACTTCCAGGCCCCGGACGGGATGCTGATGGCGACCGCCGTCGAGCGCGGCGCGGCCTTCACCGCGCGCGCACCGGTAGCGCTCTTCGCGTTCCGGTCGAGCGGCTCTCTCTTCTCGCCGTACTACGCGCCCGCCCGCGACGGGCAGCGCTTCCTGGTGTGCACGGCCGTGGACACCGAGCCCGGGGCGCCGCTCACGGTCGTTCTCGACTGGACGGCGCTCGTCGCGCCCGCCTCCGGCCAGAAGGGAGAGGCGCGGTGAGCGTCGCCCCGGACACTGGTCGAGGGCGAGGATCTCGCGGCGCGCCTGAGGCGCGGGCTTTCATGCTGTATGATGGCATGACGGCATGAAATGGGAGCGTGAATGGCCACCTCGTCGACGAGCGAGCTCAAGGTCGTGGGGAAGAGCGGACAGATCTCCCTGGGGAAGCGCTACGCCGGGAAGACGCTCGAGCTGCAGCGGCTCGGGGACGGCACGCTCCTCCTGAGGGCGGTCGCCATGGTTCCGGAAAGCCAGCTCTGGACCCTCCAGGAGCCGGATCGCTCGGCCATCGCGAGGGGGCTCGACTGGGCGGCACGGACGAAGCCGCGTGAGTCGGACCCGGCAAGGCCGCTCGGGGCGAAGGGGACGAGTCGGAGCCGCCTGCGTGGCCGCCGCAAGTAGCCGGGTCAGGCTCGACCTGAACAGCCCCGAGTTCCAGGACGTGTTCCTTCGGCTGGAGCCTTCCGAGCTGAAGCAGGTGGTGCAGGCATTGCAGCGGCTGCGGGCTCTCGACTGGAACGGCCGGTATCGCCACACCGGGTTCAAATGGGAGGCGATCCGCCACATCCGCACGCCCAACGGTGCCAGCGCCTACTCGCTGAGGCTGAGCGAGAGGGTCCGCGCGATCGCGTATCGTGACGGGGACTTCCTCCGGCTGATCTCCCTCCATCCCGATCACGACTCGGCGTATGGAGGATAGGGGCCAGTGATCGGCCGCACGCTCGCGCACTACCGGATCACCGCCGCGCTCGGCGCCGGCGGCATGGGCGAGGTGTACCGCGCCACCGACACGAAGCTCGGCCGCGACGTGGCGATCAAGGTGCTGCCGAGCGAGGTGGCGCAGGACCCCGAGCGCCTGGCCCGATTCCGCCGCGAGGCGCAGCTGCTCGCCTCGCTCAACCACCCCAACGTCGCCGCGATCCACGGCCTCGAGGAAGCGGAAGGCCAGCTCTTCCTCGTCCTCGAGCTCGTCCCTGGGGAAGACCTCGCGGCGCGGCTGAAGCGCGGCCCTCTGCCCGTCGACGAGGCCCTCGCGATTGCGAAGCAGGTGGCCGAGGCCGTCGAAGAGGCCCACGAGAAGGGCATCGTCCACCGCGACCTGAAGCCGGGGAACATCAAGGTGACGCCGGACGGGAAGGTCAAGGTCCTCGACTTCGGCCTCGCCAAGGCCTGGAGCGGCGAGGGCGCCGGGCCGACGTCGTCCGCCGACTTCTCGCGATCGCCCACCCTCGCCCACACCGGCAGTGCGGCCGGCCTCATCCTCGGCACCGCCGCCTACATGTCGCCCGAGCAGGCGCGCGGCAAGGCCGTCGACCGGCGTGCCGACATCTGGGCCTTCGGCGTCGTGCTCTACGAGATGCTGACCGGCCACCGCCTCTTCGAGGGCGAGACGCTGACCGACGTGCTCGCGGCGGTGGTCCGCCAGGAGATCGGCTGGCAGGCCCTGCCGCAAGGGACGCCGGCCGGCGTTCGTCGCCTCTTGGCCCGCTGCCTCGACCGTGACCCGCGCCAGCGCCTGCGCGACATCGGCGAGGCGAGAGTCGCTTTGGCCTCCCCGGGCGGATCGGAATCGGCGGATTCGGGAGTGCCGGCACCAGCGGGGGCCCGGGGGCTTTCCCGGGGGCGGTGGCTCGCCCTCGGCGCGGGCGGCCTGCTGGCCGTCCTGGCCCTCGGAGGCCTCCTGCAGTGGCCAGGCTGCCCGCGGCCGGCCACGGAGCGCCCCGGCCGGACGCTCGTCCTGGCGACGCCCGGACGCACGCTCGACGACAGCCAGGCGATCTCGCCGGACGGGCGGTGGGTGGCGTACACCGCGTCGGGCGTGCTGTGGATCCGCGATCTCGGCGAGACCCAGGCCCGCGAGGTGAAGGACTCGAGAGGCGCGCGGCGGCCGTTCTGGTCCCCGCGCAGCGATGCCGTCGCCTTCGCGACCGACGCCGCGCTCCTGAAGGTCTCCCTGCAGGGCGATCGGCCCGCGGAGCTGTGTCGCTTCTCGGGCGGGGAGTTCACCGGCGGCGCGTGGAGCGCGGCGAAGGGCATCGTGTTCACGACGTCACGGGCGAACTGGAACGGCGACGTGCTGCGCGTCTCGGAGGCGGGCGGCGAGCCCGAGGTGTTGACGCGGGCCGACCCGAAGAAACGGGAGCGGCGCCTCGCCGACCCCCACTTCCTCCCGGACGGGAAGACTCTGCTCTTCACGGCCATCACGTTCGACGCCAACGACGGCGAGATCGCCCTCGACCGCGACGGGGTCCGGACGCTCCTCGGCCTGGGCAACGGGAGCTCCCAGCCGACGTACTCCGCGAGCGGACACATCGTCTTCACCCGCGGCACCGGCCCCGACCGCGCGCTCTGGGCCCAGCCCTTCTCGCTCGCGACGCTCGCCCCGGCCGGAGAAGCGTTCCGGATCGCCGTGAGCGCGACCGACGCGAGCGTCTCGGCAGACGGCACCCTCGTCTACGGGCTGCGCCACCCCGATCCACAGCAGCTCGTCTGGGTCGACCGTGCGGGTCGGCGGCTGGGAACGATCGGAGAGCCGCGCCGTACCACGCTGTTCGTGCCGGCGGTGTCCCCGGACGGGCGCCGCGTCGCCGCGAACGTCGACCGGAAGCAGATCTCGGTCTGGGACACGGAGCGGGGCACCGAGACCCGCGTGACGGCCGAGTCCGAGGGCACGATCCACGCGGAGTGGCTTCCCGGAGGGCAGGAGATCGCCTACCCGCTCCTGGGCGCGAGCGGGGGACTCGCGGTGCGCCGGGCGGACGGGAGCGGCGAGGCCCGTCTCCTGATCCAGGGGCTCCGCGTCTCGCTTCCGAGCTTCTCCCCCGACGGATCGCTCGTCGTCTTCTACGTCGTCGACCCCGAGACCGCACGAGATCTCTGGACGTCGGCCACCTCCGGGCCGGCGAAGCCATCCGTGCTGCTGCGCACGCCGGCGAACGAGGCCATCCCCCGGATCTCACCCGACGGGAAGTTCCTCGCCTACCAGACGGACGCTTCCGGCCGGTGGGAGGTCTACGTCCAGCCCTTCCCCCGCGGCGAAGGGCGCTACCAAGTGTCGGCCGGCGGGGGCCAGCAGCCCCTGTGGAACCCGGGGGGCGGCGAGCTCTTCTACGTGTCCGGGAACGACCTCATGGTCGTGGACGTCGCCACGAAGCCGACGTTGCGTGTCGGCAAGCCGCGCCGGCTCTTCGACGGCGAGGCCGTTGGGACCAGGCTGAGCCTGCCGACCATGGTCGACCGCTTCTACGGTGTCGCCCCTGACGGTCAGCGGTTCGTCGTCGTGAAAGGCAACGGAACGGGGACGAGCGAGATCGTGCTGGCCGACGGCGCCTTCGCGCGCGGGAGCGGCGGGGGCGAGCGGGCCGCCAGGGAGAAGGGCGAGTGACCGGCCCGCGGGAAGAGCGGGCAGATCTCCCTCGGGAGCGCTACGCCGACAAGACCGGGTTCAATCGGGAGGCGATCCGGCACGTCCGGACGCCAAACGGGTCCACCGCCTGCTCGTTGAGGCTGAGTGAGAGGATCCGCGCGATCGCATACCGCGACCGGGAGTTCCTCCGCCTCGTCTCTCTCCATCCCGAGCCGCCGGCCGGGGCGAGGAGCCGGATGTAGGATGGCACCGGAGGTGAGCAGGGAGTGGGACGAGGCGAGAGGCCGCGGGGGTGGACGCACGGCGCGCTCCGGGCCGCCCTCCGCATCGCGGCCCTCCTCGTCGTGCTCTCCGCGATCATGCTGCTCTTCGAGCGGAAGCTGATCTACTACCCCCAGCGCGCGCACGACGCCGGGCCGCGCGACCTGGGCCTCGCGTTCGAGGACGTCGCGCTCAGGGCCGAGGACGGAGTGAGGATCCACGCCTGGTACCTGCCGCCGCCGGGCGAGCCGCGCTGGACGGTCCTGCTCGCCCACGGCAACGCGGGCAACGTGAGCCACCGCCTGGACCGCACGCTCTTCCTGCAGTCGAGGCTCGGGGCCGCGGTGCTGCTCTTCGACTACCGGGGCTACGGGCGGAGCGAGGGGTCGCCGGACGAGGAGGGCACCTACCGCGACGCCCGCGCCGCGCACCGCTTCCTGGTCGAAGAGAAGCGCGTCGCGCCCGACCGGCTGGTGGTCTTCGGCGAGTCGCTCGGCTCGGCGGTGGCCCTCGACCTCGCGCTCTCCCGGCCCTGCCGCGCCCTCGTGCTCGAGTCGCCGTTTCTCTCGGTACCCGCCATGGCGCGGGCGGTCTACCCGTTCCTCCCGCTCTGGCCCTTCGTCCGCACGCGCTACGACAACGAGAGGAAGGCCCCCCGGCTGACCGTGCCACTGCTCGTCCTGCACGGCGAACGCGACGAGGTCGTTCCCTTCACGCAGGGCCGCCGCGTCTTCGAGGCGGCGCCCGGGCCGAAGCGCTTCCACGCGATCCCGGGCGCCGGCCACAACGACACCTACCTCGTGGGCGGCGACGCCTACTGGGACGTGGTCCGGGACTTCCTGGAGACCCTGCCCCCGCCCCGCTAGCCGCCGACCGCCTTCGTCGCCTGCAGGGTGTCGGTGTACTGCTGGAACTTGACGATCTTGCCGCCGCGCAGCCTCCAGACGTGGGCGAACTGCGCGTGGATACGGATGCCCGTCTTCTTGTAGGCGCCGCCGTAGCGGCCCATCGCCACGATGGTGTCGCCCGCGTCGAGCACCTCCTCGAGCGCGACCTTGAACCCGTCCCACTCGCCGCCCAGCCTCGCGAAGACGCCCTCGAGGACGGCGTTCGGGCCGACGTAGGGGTTGTTGTCGGCGTAGGGGAAGTTCTCCGCCTCGTTCCACACGATGCCGGGGTCCATCGCCGCGAGCACGGTGGGCACGTCGCCCCGGCCGAACGCCTCGTAGAGCGACTTCATCAGGTCGACATTCTGCTGTGACATGGGCTCTCCTCAGGCCAGCTTGGTGAACCAGATGGCGGGCACGCTGGTCACGCCCGCCGCCCCCATGACCTCGCGCAGGCGCTGGGAGCCGATGAAGGCCTTCGCCGCCTCCAGGGTCTCGAAGTCGTGGTGGGCGGCGACGTCGTGACGGACGAACATCCTGATCATCGATCCTCCTCGATCCACCGCCGAGAGGCGGCGATCGAGCCGGACTGCGCCGTTCGACCGGCTATCTCTTGGGGTCGTCGCCGCCCGTCCAGGCGATGAACAGCCAGTGGCCGCCGTCCTTGACGAACACGTCCATGTAGCGGCCGCGCACGGTTTCGCGCTCCTTCTTGTAGCTTTCGCGTGCGATCTGGTAGTGGTAGTTCACGACGGCGACGTTGCCCGTGATCGTGATCGAGTGGGGGAACAGCTCCTGCTCGAGCACCGTGGCGTTGGTGTTGTCGTAGCGGTTCCAGCGCGAGAGCGAGGCCCTCGTCTGCGGCACCGGCGAGTCGGCTCCCCAGTAGCTGAGGTTGGGGTGGACCATCGTCTCGATCCAGCTCAGGTCCTTGTCCTTCGCCATCTGCCACTGCTTCTCCTCGAGCTTCCAGAGCTCCTGCTGCTCCGGGGTCCAGGTCTGGGCGGAGGCCGCGCCCGCCCACGTCAGGACGACTGCACACGCCAGGGCACGACACGCCACTCGATACAGCATTCACACACCTCCAAGGTCCGAACGCGACGCCTCGACGGCAAGAATGGGGGAAGAGTGAGTAGAGTACCACGGCAAGGCCTCGAGGCGTAAGCCCTCCGGATGACGATCGCCTGAGCTCGCGCTCGCTCGTAACCCGGTCACATTCTCACAGGCCGAGCCGCTGGTGCAGCAGGCAGGTGCTCGTGATCCACATCAGCGCGGGATCGACGCTCGTCCGGGCCGCGGCGTCCATGGCCGGGATCGCGTCCAGCAGGGAGAGGACGCGCTTTCGATCGTAGAGGCCAGTTCTCTCCAGGGCGGCGCCGCGCAGCGTGTCCTGGATCAGGCCGTGGAGGCCGCCCTCCGTCTGCAGCGTGGACGGTGGTGACAGGAACGGGTGCTTCTGCCTCCGGTACACGGTGTCGGTGAGCACGGGCCGAGCCGCCTCACGCAGGACGAACTTCTCCGTCATCCCGTTGATCTTCATCGCGATCGGCATCTGCGCCACCAGGGCCACGACCTCGTGGTCGAGGAACGGCACGCGCCCCTCGACGGAGTGCGCCATCTCCATGCGGTCGCCGAGGTTGCTCAGGATGTAGTTGGGGAGCGCGGTCTTCGCCCAGACGTAGAGCGCCTTGTTGACCGCGTCACGTCCGGCGAGCTGCCGCTCGACGTCGAGGTGGTTGAGGACGACCCGGAACGTGTCGCGGGTCCGGTAAGCGTCCTTGAAGTCGTCGTTCAGGAGGCCCGA